>ENA-OQDT01000732-OQDT01000732.1-human-gut-metagenome-genome-assembly--contig:-NODE-732-length-21158-cov-4.196757_pt1 | contig 21158 bp, 20 predicted proteins | sample MGYA00242786_ERZ504617 | MGnify/ENA primary metagenome ERZ504617 (study PRJEB26092, sample SAMD00036337) | human gut metagenome | host: Homo sapiens | study: EMG produced TPA metagenomics assembly of...
AGTTTGAATCACATTCTTCTGGTCATCCATACCGATAGCACCGTTATACGTCTTCACTCCGGTAGCCAAAGCAGTTCCGGCAGCAGAAGAGTCCGTTACAGAGTTGGTTGCAGAGAAAGTTGTGGCAACACCCACAGCCGGGAACTGAGTAAACAACAACGGTGTCACACCAATGCGTCCTTCCTGTTCAGCCAGATACATTTCCGTACCGTTCACCTGGTTCACACCCATTCCATCACCGATGAAATAAAATACATACTTTGCCTGCTGCGCATATGTCATACCTGTCAACAAGACAAAGAACAATAAATACATGAATCTTTTCATAAATTGGTATATTTAAAGTAGTTTGAATAAATGTCGCTTTCTCTTAAGAAACAAGCAAAGATAAGGATTTTAAGCCAGTGCTTGGAGCAGATACTGTTAAAAAAATAAAGCCGGAAGGCAATCCGCATTGCTTCCGGCTTCATTATTACATCGCGATTGCGAACATATTAACTTTTCAAGGATTATTTCTTATTTAAGATAGCCATAGTATCCGAGGCAATCATCAACTCTTCGTCAGTCGGGATCACTACAACTTTCACCTTAGAGTCTTCAGCAGAAATCACTGCTTCTTCTCCACGAATCTTATTCTTTTCCAGATCCAGTTTCACACCCATATATTCCAAACCTTCGCATGCACCTGAACGGCAAGAAGCCTGATTTTCGCCTACACCACCTGTAAATACAATGATGTCCACGCCACCCAAAGCAGCAGCATAAGCACCGATATACTTCTTAATACGGTAGAAATACATCTTTTCAGTCAGGTCGGCCATTTTATTGTTACCGGCAGCAACAGCAGCTTCCAACTCGCGCATATCACTGGATACACCAAAGACACCCATTACACCGCTCTTTTTATTCAGCAAGTCAGATACACCGGCAGCAGTCAGATTCTCCTTTTCCATAATGAAAGTTACGGCACCGGCGTCAATGTCACCGCTACGTGTACCCATCATCAAGCCTTCCAGCGGAGTCAAGCCCATGCTGGTATCAATGCTCTTACCATCTTTTACAGCAGTGATAGAACCACCGTTACCAATGTGACAAGTAATAATCTTCTTTCCTTCAGGATTCACACCCAAAAATTCGCACACACGTTGTGAAACGTAACGGTGAGAAGTTCCGTGGAAACCATAACGACGTACACCATACTTCTTATACAATTCGTAAGGAATAGCATACAAATAAGCATAGTCAGGCATAGTCTGGTGGAATGCAGTATCGAATACACCAATTTGCGGTACGTTAGGCAATATAGCAGAGATAGCGTTTACACCTTTCAGGTTAGCAGGATTGTGGAGCGGAGCCAGATCGTTGCAAGCGGTAAAAGCATCCAGTACTTCCTGTGTCAGTAGTACAGATTCGCTGAATTTCTCACCACCATGCACCATACGATGACCAACTGCGTTAATTTCATTCAAAGATTTGATAGCACCATATTCAGGACTGGTCAATGTATCCAGAATAAATTCTACCCCCACGGTATGTTCGGGAATATCTTTCTCCAGAACTTTCTTTTCGCCGTTAGGCAAAGTAAATTTCAGGAAAGAACCTTGCAGGCCAATTTTTTCGATACCACCCTGTGCGATCACTTCTTTATGATCCATATCAAACAATTTATACTTGATGGACGAACTACCGCAGTTTAATACTAAGACTTCATTTTATATATCAGATTAATAGTTATTTTATTCTTTTGCTCCAATTAGCCTGGTTGGCAGTGATGGTCAATCATGCGATAAATATCTTCGATGGAGCAACCGCGTGACAAATCGTTCACCGGACGTGCGATACCTTGCAGAATCGGACCTACCGCATCGGCATGTCCCAGACGCTGTACCAGTTTGTAGGAGATATTGCCTACTTCAAGGCTCGGAACAACCAGCACATTTGCATTACCTGCAATGGCAGAACCCGGAGCTTTGCTGGCACCGACTTCAGGAACCAATGCTGCGTCAGCCTGCAACTCACCGTCGATAGCAATATCAGGAGCCATTTCTTTAGCAATCTTCAAGGCTTCTACCACTTTGTCTACCACTTCGTGTTTTGCAGAACCTTTTGTAGAGAAACTCAACAGCGCCACTTTCGGATCAATGCCTGCGACAGCCTGAGCCGTACGTGCAGTACAAACAGCGATTTGCGCCAGTTGAGAAGCATCGGGAACCGGAGTAACGGCAACGTCACCCATTACCAGAATACCATTCTTACCATATTCGGGAGCATGAGTCAGCAACAACATTGCACCGGAAACGCAGGTAATGCCCGGAGCAGTCTTGATAATCTGCAAAGCCGGACGAAGCACATCACCGGTAGTATTGCGTGCACCTGCCAACTGACCGTCGGCATCACCGTTCTTGATAATCAGACAGCCCAGATAAAGCGGATTGGTTACCAGCTTACGGGCTTCTTCAATAGTCATGCCTTTTTTCTTACGCAATTCGAACAGCAGTTGTGCATACTCTTCCTGCTTGGGATTGTTTTCCGGGTCGATAATGGTTGCCTTGGAAATGTTACCAAGTCCCCACTCCGTTGCACAAGCGTTGATTTCAGCAGGATTGCCCAAAAGAATCAGGTCTGCAATACCATCTGTCAGAATTTGATTGGCAGCTTTCAAAGTGCGTTCTTCCGTACCTTCAGGAAGAACAATGCGTTGACGATCGGCTTTCGCACGCTCTAAAATTTCATTAATTAATCTTTGCATGATATTTTAATTGTGTATAAGAATCAGTAGTTCGTGTTATTCACGCAGCAAAAGTACACAATTTTGCAATATACACATTGCAATTTCGGGGCTTTTTCCACACCAAATGAGAATTATTGTAATATTTAACACTAACAGTGGATTTACGAGACAGTTCCTCACTTCAAATAGCTAACTTTGCAACGTTTTCAATATTTTCAATAGGTTAGGTATAATTTAATAATCAGGTATTATGATCCGTCAATGCGCCATCCTTTTCGGATGTCTGGCTTTGGGTGAATTGATTGTATTCTTAACGGGTATCAAACTTCCGTCCAGCATCATCGGTATGCTGCTGCTCACCCTTTTCTTAAAATTGGGTTGGATAAAACTGTACTGGGTGCAGGGAATGTCCGACTTCTTGGTTGCTAATCTGGGATTCTTCTTTATCCCGCCCGGCGTAGCCCTTATGCTCTATTTCGACATTATCGCCGCCGAATTCTGGCCTATCGCCATCGCTTCATTAGTCAGCACCCTGCTGGTACTCGTGGTTACCGGATGGGTTCACCAATTAACACGTAAAATCAAATGAACTTTTTAGAAAACGAATTCTTCCTGCTGGCTATTACTTTCGGGATATTCTTCTTAGCCAAACTTCTTCAAAAGAAGACAGGAATCATGCTGCTGAATCCCATCTTACTGACTATTGCCCTGCTTATCATTTTCCTGAAGATGACAAATATCAGTTATGACACTTATAACAAAGGCGGGCATCTGATTGAATTCTGGTTAAAACCTGCCGTCGTTGCGTTGGGGGTTCCTTTGTATCTGCAATTGGAGACTATCAAGAAACAATTGCTGCCTATCCTGCTTTCACAATTGGCAGGATGTATTGTAGGGGTTATTTCCGTAGTCCTGATAGCAAAACTGATGGGAGCCTCCGATGAGATTATCTACTCGCTGGCTCCAAAATCCGTTACTACCCCGATAGCCATGGAAGTTACGAAATCAATAGGCGGCATTCCCGCGCTGACTGCCGCCGTAGTGGTCTGCGTAGGCCTGTTGGGAGGAATCCTCGGTTTCAAGACAATGAAACTCACCCATATCGGAAGCCCCATGGCCCAAGGGCTTTCTTTAGGGGCAGCAGCCCATGCTGTCGGCACATCCACAGCAATGGACATCAGCAGCAAATACGGTGCGTTTGCCAGCCTCGGCCTGACGCTTAACGGAATATTTACAGCCTTGCTAACCCCTACTATTTTACGATTGTTAGGGTTACTCTAACAAAATCTTCTTATCTTTGTTATTATATTCTTATAACCAATAGAAATTATTTATGATTCCATTTAAAGATATCGAACTACAAGATAAAGAGCTGATTACTTCCTTTACTTTAAACAGTCCGCGACGCAACTGCGACCTTTCATTCTCCAACCTATGCAGTTGGCGTTTCTTATACAACACCAAGTTTGCCATTATGGACGGTTTCCTATTATTGAAATTCTGGGCAGACGGAGAGCTTGTATATATGATGCCTATCGGCAACGGCGATTTAAACAAGGTACTGGATGCGCTGATAGAAGATGCCAACCGGGAAGGAGAGCCTTTTTGCTTGTTGGGTATCTGCGCCGGAATGTGCTCCGAACTGGAAACCTTTATGCCCGGCAGATTTCAGTTTACAGCAGACAGGGATTACGCCGACTACGTATATCTGCGCTCCGACCTCGCCACCTTATCCGGTAAAAAGTTTCAGGCAAAGCGGAATCATATCAACAAATTCAAAAAGACTTATAATTACGAATATACTCCGATTACAGCCGACCGTATCCGGGAGTGCCTCGATTTGGAAGCGGAATGGTGCAAAGTCAACAACTGCGACCAGCATGAAGGTACCGGCAACGAACGCCGTGCATTGATATACGCCCTGCACAATTTCGATGCGTTAGGGCTTACGGGCGGTATTCTCCATGTAGAGGGCAAGATTGCGGCTTTTACTTTCGGCATGCCTATCAACCAAGACACGTTCGGAGTACATGTAGAAAAGGCCGATACCCGTATAGACGGCGCTTATGCCATGATTAATTACGAATTTGCCAACCATATTCCGGAACAATATATCTATATCAACCGGGAAGAGGACTTGGGTATTGAAGGGTTGCGGAAAGCAAAACTTTCCTATCAGCCTGCCATTATTCTGGAGAAATACGTCGCCTGTTTAAAAGAACAGCCGGTAGAGGCTATCAAGTGGTAAAAAAGGTAAAGTGACAGGGCTATAAAACAGGGTGCACAATTATGATAAGGGATGAAGCAATGCGGGAAAAGATAAAGAGTTTATGGAAACTATGCTTTAACGACAGCGATGAATTTACAGATATGTATTTCCGCTTGCGTTACAGCAATGAAGTCAACATCGCCATTCAAAGCGGTGAAGAGGTGATTGCCGCCCTGCAAATACTACCCTATCCCATGACATTCGGAAAGAGCGAAATCAAGACAGGATATGTGTCGGGGGCCTGTACGCATCCCGATTATCGCAATCGCGGGGCTATGCGCGAACTGTTATCGCAAGCCTTTACCCGTATGCTACACAATGACATGTCCATTTCCACGCTGATTCCGGCAGAACCCTGGTTGTTCGGGTATTATGCCGGTATGGGCTACGTACCGGTTTTTAAATACTCCTCAACAACCTTCACGGCTTCAGAGGTTACCATCGCTGACAAAGCAGTTGTTCTGAACAAAATAAATGATTATCAGGAAGAATCATATCGCTATTTAAACCGGAAACTGCGGGAACGCCCCTATTGCATCCAGCATACGGAAACGGACTTCCGGGTAATCCTTGCCGATTTACAGTTGGGGAAAGGCTGCGTCTATACATTGAAGCAAGGCGATAAGATTACGGCTTTAGCCATCGTATATCCGGCAGGCAGTACTTGGCAGGCAGGAGAAATCGTAGCGGAAACTTCCGGTATGTACCTGTTATTACTACAACGTATTTGCGAACAACTGAACCTCCCGTCCATCCGGGTTATTGTTCCGTCTGAAACAGAGCCGACCCCGCAAGTATTGGGTATGGCGCGCATCATCAATGCCAAAACGATACTGCAACGATATGCCGCCGAGCATCCGGAACTGAAAATGAGCATCGCACTTACAGACTCGCAGATCAGCGCCAATAACGGTTACTACTATCTGAATAACGGCAAGTGTATAAGTAGTGCCAAGCGGCTGCCGGGCAGCCACTTGGCACTCACTGTCGGCGAACTTACCGAAAAGATATTATCGCCATCAAACCCTTACATGAGTTTAATGCTGAATTAACAGTTCTTACAATCCGCTGAAGTCTACACCTTCGAATACCAGCGACGGGATGCGCCATGAAGAAGACATACGGGGATCATTACCCACAGCCGATAAAGAAGCCCAAAGCGTAATCATATTACCCGTGACATTCATTTCGCTGACGGGCTGGGTCAATTTACCATTTTCAATCAGGAAGCCCTCTATACCGTACGAAAAGTCTCCGGAGCTACTGTTACAATTACCGCCATTGAATCCGGTAACCAGGATGCCTTTCTGCACGTCGGCCACCAGACCGTTCAAATCTTTGTTTCCCGGTTTGAGCACCAATAAGGAAGGAGAGTTGACAGTCGGCTCCACTCCCATTTTTTTAGAGTTGTAGGTATCAATGAAGTATGTCTTCAACACACCTTCTTCAAAGATAGAACGCTGTTCGGTTGCCACTCCTTCGCTATCGAAATAGCGCGCACCGCTTGCACCGATTAAATGGGGCTCATCCATCAGATTCAATAATCCGGCACCTACTTTCACATTCAGCTTATCCAACAGAAAAGAGTTTTTTTGCTGTAATGCCGAACCGTACAGCGCACTCAGTACCGGACTGAGCAAATTACTTGCATTCATCGGGTCTACCACCATTGTATACTTGCCGGAAGCAACCTTCTTCTGTCCAAGTTTCCGCAGTACGCGCTCCAAGGCTTTCGTTCCGACACCCGATTTTACCAGTTTGTCGTAAAACAGAGCCGATTCATACCAATAAGAAGATGGACGCGCCTCTCCCTCGCCACGCAATGCCACATCGGCAGAAACCGAAAACCAGGTAGACTTGGACTCACCTTCAAAACCGTTGCTCGTCAAGCGGTAGGAAGAACTTTCTCCGTCACCATACGAAGTTCCTACGGATATAATGCGACTGTCTTTGCCCAAGACTTCTTCGGCAGCAGCACGCGCAATGGCAACTTTGTCGTCCGGATTAATAGTTTCGAAACGCCTGTCAAACAATTGCAAGTCCGGCTTTCCACCTTTATAATAACGGGAAGCATCGGGCAACACACGTGCCTCATCCACTGCCAGATAGCGCATAGATTCGATACCGTTCTTTATAAACGTCTCCAGTTCTTTCTTATCCAAACGGTTGGTTGAATAAGAACCGTACCTGCCGTCCACATACAAACTGATGCTCAACCCGCTTTCCGAGGCTTGTTGCAATCTGTCCATCTTGGCATCGCGTAATTCAAATGAAGCGTTGGAGTTGGAGTACAGCACCAACTTTGCTGCCTGACACCCGTTTTTCAAGGCATAGTCCATTGCCCACTGCGCCAGCTTTTTATTATTGTCTGTAATCATATTTTCAGTTGATTGTTAGCTGTTGATAATTGACAATTAGAAATTATCAGTTATCAATGCTCCGTTAGTACTTAATTTTCCCCTCCTACGGTGAGTTTGCTGACTAATGCCGACGGCATACCGCACGTCACCGGACAAGACTGTCCATCCTTACCACAGGTCCATGTACCATTGTCAATCTTATCATTGTCGGCCACCATTGTGATGTCTGCCAATGCTTTCGGACCGTTACCTATGATATTGATGTCCTTAATGGGTTGCGTCAGCTTTCCGTCCTCAATCAAATAACCGGACTTCACGAAGAACGTAAAGTCACCGGCTCCAATCTGTACCTGACCATTCGTAAAGGTGTCTACGAAAATACCGTTCTTCACCGTAGAAATAATATCCGCTTCTTTCATATTGCCGGCTTCCATATACGTAGCACGCATACGGGGAATAGGCAGGTTACGGAATGTATCGCGGCGACCGTTTCCGGTGGGATTCACACCGTAATGCTTTGCACTGATACGGTCGTGCAGGTAGCTGGTGAGCACACCTTCCTTGACAATATACGTTTTCTGCCCCTCTACGCCTTCATCGTCGAAATTCACGGAACCCCGATTGAAAGGTATCGTACCGTCATCCACCACGTTAATATGTTCGTTGCACACCTTCTTGTTCAACTGACTGGCAAATATGGATATATCCTTACGGTTGAAGTCTGCCTCGAACGCATGCCCTATAGCCTCGTGCAGCAGGATTCCCGAACCGCCCGAACCCATTACAACGGGCATTTCACCACCTTTAGGCTTAATGGCCTTAAATAGAATAGCAGTACGATCTACCACTTCACGGGCAATCACGTCCACCACATCGTCGGTCATAAATTCGAATCCCTTGCGATAAGACCTGCCTGCATAGCCGTTTTCCATCTTACCGTTCTCCTCCATGATGCAGACTGCCATAAAGGATACCATTGGACGGTAGTCGTAATAACTCACACCTTCCGAATTGCAGAACAGTACATGCGAAGTGCTGTCCTGCAAATAGGCCTGTACCTTTCGCACACGGTTGTCCAAAGAGAATATTTTCTCATTCAGTTTCTCCAAATAGGGAATCTTCTCTTTTACGCCCACATCTTCCCAGGGAGTAGCCACGGCATAGCGGCTCCGGGCTATAGTTTTCTCCGTCAGCCCCACAGGTTTACCTGCCCTGCCCGAAGATGCAATACGGGCAGCAGTACGGGCGGCGCGCAACATTTCTTCCAAGGTAACGCCTTCTACATAGGCATAGCCACTTTGGTCTCCGGAAAGCACACGCACTCCCATACCGAAATCGATATTGGAGCCGCAGTTATTCACCTTACCGTCCATTAAACTCACACTATTATTGAAAGTGTGTTCGAAGTAAAGGTCCGCATAATCGCCGCCCTTTTCCAAAGCAACAGCCATTACTTTCTTTAAATCCGCTTCCGTCACACCAAAATGATTGGCAGCGGCAGCAACGGCAGACTTAGAGTCCGCACCGCCCAATGCTCCGCGCACAGACCCGGGCATAGCCAGCGAAGGCATAGCCAGTGAACCAAAAACGGCCATTCCGCCGGTTCGCAAGAAGTTTCGTCTATCCATATAAATTTGTTATAAGTTATAAATTACAGGTCGCTTATCCTCAATATAACGGGGGAATACAGAAAGGAGAGCTACCTTTGATTACCGAACAACCAATGCGCCTCAGCCTACTACTGCCGCATCTAAATTTCTTTTGTCAAAAGACTCTCCAATTCCTCGGCACTCAGGCGCAGATAAAACTGCCCTTTGTAGGCTACCGAAATAGAGCCTGTTTCTTCCGATACAATGATCGCATGGGCATCCGACACCTGAGATATTCCCATCGCCGCACGATGCCGCAAGCCCAATTCTTTCGGAATATCCAGATTATGCGACACGGGCAGGATACATCCTGCCGCCTTAATGCGTTTCTTGCTGATAACCATAGCTCCGTCGTGCAACGGGCTGTTCTTGAAAAAGATATTTTCTATCAGGCGCTGGTTTATATCGGCGTTGATAATCTCCCCTGTACGCACCACATCGTCCAACGGCATATTATGTTCCACCACAATCAATGCACCGACTTTCTGCTTGCCCATACTGATACAAGCCATTACAACGGGCATAATTTCATCGTGTTCCATACCTTCTTTCTTGTTTCCCGTAAAGAAGCGCACCAACGCACTGGCATGCTGATGCGAACCGAGCGTAAGCAGAAACCGCCGTATTTCATCCTGAAACAAGACGATAAGTGCCAACACACCCACACTGACCAGTTTATCAAAAATAGACCCTAACAGTTTCATCTCCAGCACTTGAGAAACCACCAGCCAAATCAGGATAAACACCAGTATACCCGTAAACACATTGATAGATCCGGAAGCTTTCATCAGCTTATATGTATAGTAAAGCAGGAAAGCTACCAGCAGGATATCTATAAAATCTTTTATGCCAAATTCAAAAAACACGGTCGCAAGTGATTAATGGTTAATTATTAGCGATTAACGCAGAACGGGCCGCATTCATGGCTTCCACGATTTTCACCGTTTCCACTGCCTCGCGCACATCGTGCACACGAAGTATATCAGCCCCTTTCAACAGACAGATGGTATCCAATACGGTTGTACCGTTCAACGCTTCCTGCGGAGTAGTTCCCAACAAGCGATAAATCATAGATTTACGGGAAACGCCAACCAGCAAGGGAAGTTCAAAAATACGAAATTCCTCCAGATGAGCCAACAATTCATAATTATGCTCAATGGTCTTGCCAAAGCCGAACCCGGGGTCCAATATGATATCCTTTACGCCTAAATCGCGTAATTGCTGCACCTTACGGGCAAAGTACATAAACACCTCTTTCAGCAAATTATCATAATGGGGATGCTGTTGCATATTTTGCGGCGTACCCTGCATGTGCATCATGATATAAGGAACATTCAGGTCGGCAACCGTACGGAACATATCATCATCCATTTCTCCGGCAGCTATATCATTGATAATTGCCACACCGTATTCCTCGACACACATTCTCGCCACATCCGCCCTAAAGGTATCTACCGAAACAATCGCATCGGGCTGTACTTTCCTCAGAATACCCAACCCCATGCGCAAGCGTTCCATCTCTTCCGCAGGCGACACATTCTCCGCATTGGGACGCGAAGAGTAAGCGCCCACATCGATGATAGCAGCTCCTTCCGCCACAATCTGCCCTATGCGGCTTGTTATGTCGGCTTCCGTCTGCATGCGGCTGCCGGCATAAAAAGAATCGGGGGTGACATTGAGAATTCCCATGACGCAGGGAGAAGAAAGGTCTAACAGCGAACCGTTGACGTTTATATATTTTGGATTGCAGAACTTTCATGGCAGCGTTTTTTTGATTTATATATCTGCAAATGTAAACAAAAAAGCCATTGTTGGTACACCAAGTCTGAAAAATAAGGTATCTTTGTTCGCAAAATATCAATTTTTATTACGAACTGCAAAACTCCCCGAAGGAGAAAGATATGGATATAACCGCTCTTTATCAGATATTTCTCGGCTGCACCGGCATAACCACCGACAGCCGCAACTGCCCCGAAGGCTCACTGTTTATCGCCTTGAAAGGCGATACGTTCAACGGCAACGCCTTTGCCGCCAAAGCATTGGAAGCAGGCAGCACCTACGCCGTTGTAGACGAAGCCGCCTATGCTCCTGCCGGAGATACACGTTATATATTAGTGGATAACTGCCTGCACACCTTGCAACAGCTTGCCAATTATCACCGCCGCCAACTGGGTACGCGCATCATCGGCATTACAGGAACGAATGGGAAAACAACGACCAAGGAGCTTATATCCGCCGTATTGTCTCAAAAGTACAATGTACTGTACACACTGGGAAATCTGAATAATCCGATCGGTGTACCGCTCACCTTGTTGCGCCTGACAACAGAGCATGAGCTCGGCGTAGTAGAAATGGGAGCCAGCCACCCCGGCGACATCAAGGAACTGGTGGAAATAGCCGAACCCGATTATGGGATTATCACCAATGTAGGAAAGGCTCATTTGGAAGGCTTCGGTTCTTTCGAAGGCGTTATCCGGACCAAAGGCGAACTGTACGACTATCTGCGCCGGCAGGGAAACTCCACCATCTTCCTTCATCAGGACAATCCTTACCTCAGGGAAATAGCCCGGGGACTGAATCCGATAACCTACGGAGAAGAAAACAGTCTGTATATCAACGGCCACGTTACCGGCAATTCCCCCTACCTCGCTTTTGAGTGGAGAGCCGGAAAAGAAGGAGAATTTCACCAAGTGCATACCCGGCTGATTGGCGAATATAACTTTCCCAATGCTCTGGCAGCCGTCACTATCGGACATTTACTTCGGAGTAGAAGCAGAGAAGATAGACAAAGCCCTGAATGAATGTGAACCCCGGAACAACCGTTCGCAACTGAAAAAAACGGCCGACAACACCCTGATTATCGATGCCTACAACGCCAATCCCACAAGCATGCTGGCAGCCATCGGAAATTTCCGCAACATGCAAGCCGAGAAAAAAATGCTGATATTGGGAGATATGCGCGAACTGGGAAAAGACAGTGCCGAAGAGCACCAGAGAATAGTGGACTATCTGGAAGAATATGGCTTTGAGGATGTAATATTGGTAGGCGAATTATTTGCAGCAACCCGCCACACGTATACCACTTATCCCGATGCTCCGGCTCTAATAGCCGCGCTCCAAAAGAACAAACCCTGCGGAAAGACAATCCTGATAAAAGGCTCGAACGGAATAAAACTGAATACGGTAGTCGATTATCTCTAATCTGTAGATTTACGCATCACTCTTGGTTTCAGCACGAAACAAGCCACCAATGACGCCAGGACAGCTCCCGTGGTATTGGCTGCAAAATCCAGCCAATCACCGCCACGGTAGGTAGTACAAAATGCCTGTAACAATTCTACCGCTCCGCTGAACAATACCGGACAGACAAATGCTCCTACCCATGCGTGCCACATAGGCGTACGGTCTCTCCGATGCGCCCGCAAGAACTCCAGCCACAACATACCGGACATGCCGAAATACATACAGATATGCACCACCTTGTCAAGGTTAGGGATAGTGCCCAGATCGGTAGTGGGCGGTTTAAAAAACGACAGATAAATTACAGCAAGTATTATCACCAGCGATACCGGATATTTCTTAATATAATATAGCATATCTCAAATTATGAACAATCTGTGTGCAAAAGTATGGAACATTTTCTATATTTGTGCGTTTTAAGAGCAATTAATAACGAATTGTAAGAAAAATCCACGTTTTATGACAAGAAATGAAAGAGCCAACTTTGGAAGCAAATTGGGAGTGATACTTGCTTCAGCCGGTTCTGCAGTTGGCCTGGGTAATATCTGGAGATTCCCTTTTGAAACAGGCAATCATGGTGGCGCAGCCTTCATACTGATTTATCTGGTATGTGTACTTATATTAGGTATTCCTATCATGATAGCCGAATTTCTTATCGGACGCCGTTCACGCGCCAACACTGCCGGAGCGTATCAAAAGCTGGCTCCGGGAACCCATTGGCGTTGGGTGGGACGAATGGGTGTATTAGCCGGATTCCTTATTTTGGGCTACTACTCGGTAGTAGCGGGTTGGACCTTGGAATTTATAGGAGAAGCCGCAACCAACAGTTTTGCCGGTAAGTCCGCCGCAGAGTTCATCGCTTCCTTCAACGGCTTTGTCAGCAATCCGTGGCGTCCTGTTATCTGGTTGGTGGTATTCTTGTTAGCCACTCACTTCATCATCATAAAAGGAGTAGAAAAGGGTATTGAAAAATCAGCCAAGATAATGATGCCCATGCTGTTCATCCTGCTGGTAGTGCTTGCCATTTGTTCCGTATCACTACCCGGTGCAAGTGCGGGTATCGAATTCCTGCTGAAACCCGACTTCAGCAAAGTGGACGGTAATGTTTTCTTAGGTGCAATGGGACAGGCATTCTTTTCACTCAGCCTCGGTATGGGATGTCTTTGCACATACGCTTCTTATTTCAGAAATGACACCAACCTGCCTAAAACAGCACTCAATGTGGCAGGGATTGATACGTTAGTCGCCATTCTTGCCGGATTCATTATCTTCCCTGCGGCGTTTTCCGTTGGCATCCAGCCGGATGCAGGACCGAGTTTATTGTTCATCACCTTACCCAATGTATTTCAACAGGCATTCGGCAACATACCCTGGCTGGCAATCGCCTTATCCATCATGTTCTACGTTTTGCTGGCGCTGGCGGCATTGACTTCAACCATTTCCTTGCACGAAGTGGTAACAGCATATCTGCATGAGGAGTTCAAGTTTACACGAGGAAAAGCAGCCAAACTGGTTACCTCCGGCTGTATCGTGCTGGGAGTGTTATGTTCGCTGTCATTGGGCGTAGGAAAGAGTTATACGATTTTCGGCCTTAACCTGTTCGATTTATTCGACTTCGTCACCGCTAAAATCATGTTGCCCTTAGGCGGGTTCTTTATCTCTATCTTCACCGGATGGTATCTGGATAAAAAGATTGTATGGGAAGAAGTCAGCAATAACGGAACTTTAAATATACATATATACAGATTACTAATCTTCATTCTGAAATATATCGCCCCAATAGGAATCGGACTTATTTTCATCAACGAGTTGGGTTTCTTCAAATAAACAGTAATGAAGAATCCGTTTAAAGACTTCTTATACTTCTCCCGGGGAGAAAGGCGAGGTATCCTTGTTCTCATCATTGGGATAGTCCTCATCTTTCTCTCCGGGTATATCTATTCTTTCCGGCAAAACAACAGGCAACTTTCTGAAGAAGAAGCCAGGATACAGGCTGCCGCCTTGAAAGAATACGACAACTTTATCAGTTCTGTGCGGGAACAAGAAAAAAACGAGAACAGCCAGTTTCAAGAAATCGGAGAGATATAAAAAGAGAACAGATTGTATTAGCTCCTTTCGACCCTAACCGTACGGACTCCGTCACCTTCTGCCGCTTAGGTCTTCCTGCATGGATGGCAAAGAACATCTTACGTTATCGAAGCAAAGGGGAAAGTTCCGTAAGGCCGAAGACTTCAAAAAGTATATGGATTGACAAGAAGAACAGTACCAAACGCTCTACTCCCTACATCTATTTTACGGCAGAAGACACTATAAGAAAGGCGACCTCTCTACTCACTCTTCGGCAGGCACCCAAAGACAGTATTTATAAATATCCGGCAGGCACCGTGCTTAACTTAAACCATGCAGATACCACTGAGTTGAAGAAAGTTCCCGGCGTAGGCAGCGGCATAGCCCGGTCGATAGTGAACTATCGGCAACGTTTAGGCGGCTTCTACCGAATAGAGCAATTGCAGGAAATTCATTTGGATTATCGCCAACTGCAAGCATGGTTCACCGTTACGCCTTCTGAAATTCGGCGCATCAATCTGAACCGGGTCGGCATAGAGCGCCTTCGCAACCATCCTTATATAAACTTTTACCAGGCAAAAGCCCTTGTGGAATACCGTAAAAAGAAAGGAACGCTCCACAACCTCAAACCATTTGCCCTCTACGAAGAATTTACCGAAAGCGATTTGGAGCGGCTTAGCCACTATGTTTGTTTTGAATAATGAAGAGACAGACAGCTATTCCTTACAAACTTCACCGTCTTTCAGATGAATGGTACGGTCGGTGATTTGTGCCAATCCCTCATCATGCGTCACAATTACAAATGTCTGGCCCAAACGGTTACGCAAATCAAAGAACAGTTGGTGCAGTTCTTCCTTATTATGCGTATCCAAACTTCCGGACGGCTCATCCGCCAACACCACCGCAGGATGATTGATGAGCGCACGGGCAACGGCAACCCTTTGCTTCTCGCCACCGGACAACTCATTGGGCTTGTGCGAAGCGCGTTCCGCCAATCCCATGAAGTCCAATATTTCGGCAGCCGCCGCTCTGGCTTCCTGCTGTCCCATTCCGGCAATGAAAGCCGGTATCATTACATTCTCCAAAGCCGTAAATTCCGGCAACAACTGATGGAACTGAAAGACAAAGCCTATATGCTTATTACGGAAGGCGGAGAGTTCTTTCTCCTTCAGGCAATTCACCAATGTACCGTCAATCGTTACCGAACCGCTATCGGGCATGTCCAAAGTTCCCATAATCTGCAACAAAGTGGTCTTGCCCGCACCGCTGGGACCGACAATACTGACCACCTCCCCTTTTTTTATCTCCAGGTCGATGCCCCGCAACACCTGTAAACTGCCGAAACTCTTCGTTATTCCTTCTAATCGTATCATTGTTTTAGTTACTGTTTATTCCTTACGGTCATGACACATTTTATCTTTAACACATAGGTACGTTCTGACTGTTTGATAGCCCTATTACAACCTTTTAATGACGTATTCCGCAAGGTAACAGCCGAATACAGCCGGCATATAGCTTACAGTTCCGCAAGTGGACTTTTTATTCTGTTCATCTTCCGTCAACAGCACTGCCTTAGGGTCGGCTTGCTCGGTACTGAATACAACCGGCAGTTTACGTTTAATCCCCAACTTCTGCAAACGTTTCCTCACCGCCTTACTCAATCCGCAATGATAGGTATCCCATATATCGGCAAAACGTATCTGCGTAATATCACTCTTTGCACCCGCCCCCATACTCGATACAATCTTAATATGCCGTTTCAGTGCTTCCGCTATCAAATAGCATTTGGGAGCAAGCGTATCAATGGCATCCACTATAAAATCATATCGGGCGGCATCAAGCAGTTCGGGTATATTATCGTCTTTCAGAAATACCGGCAGCACCGTCAGCTGTATGTCCGGATTGATATCTTTGAAACGTGCCGCCAAAACCTCCGCTTTCTCCCTCCCCATAGTGGAATGCAAAGCAGGCAGTTGACGATTTATATTAGTAGGCTGCACCGTATCCGCATCCACAATCGTCATCCGTCCCACACCTGCACGGCATATCATTTCAGCTGCATAAGCGCCTACTCCGCCAAGACCTACAACCAGCACATGCGCCTGTTGCAGCCTTTCCATTTTCTCCTCTCCCAGCAAAAGCCGGGTTTTCTGTTTCCAATCCTCCATCATCGCCAACCACTAATCATTAATCACTAATCACTTACTAATCTTCCTTAAACCATTTATAAACCCACTTTCCTACCTTCTCGTAATGCTGCGCCTCATTTCGCGGATTAGAGAAAGAGACGGCATCCTGGGGTTCGCCCAACTGGTCGGGATAAAGTACAATCAAACTATTATTGGAGAAGTATTTGCTCAACTGCGCCGGAAGCTTCTCGAAAGAGCTGTCGTAAGAGATGGACCCCCTACGTGCGCTTATCACTACAAGCAAATGGTCGTAATTCACTTGCCCGGTCAATATCAGCAAATCCCCCCAATCATCCAGACGAGAGAAATCCGTCAAGGTCTGTCCATACTTTTTCTTCACCAATGCCTGCAACTGTACAGTTGTTTCCTCGTTTGCAAAGAAATGTACCCGGCAGCCCAACGTACCGCCCATCCGGCAAAAATGCTCCACCCACTTCTGAAAGCCTGCTTCGTATTCCGCCTTGGGAGGAACGGCTATGATGATTCGCCGTATCGTATTAATCGGAATCAGGAATTTGGCAATCATAACTTCGCGATGCAGTCCTTTCAGCAGGTTCTCGGCAAGCATACCGAAGAAAGAGTCTACAATATTGACCTTACGGTGCAAACCGATAATCACATCGGTCACCTCATATTCTTTCGCCGTATGGATAATACCCGAAGCAATATTCAAGTCATACCGTGTAATCTGGCGCAACGGCACATCGGCAGAAGCCGTAATCATGGCTGCCTTCTCCAAATACCTTTTACCGCGAAGCTCCAAACCCTCGGAAGTATTGTTGTCATTGATTACGTTCAAAGCCAACAGATTATCTTTCTGTTTGGTATCACGTATCAACAAGGACAGGTTCATCAGATATTCAATCGTATCCGGATTTGCCACCGGAATAAGAATCCTTTCCGCCTCAACCGTGCGCTCCTCTTCCAGATGCGCCTCGCACATGGCAATCTTGCGTGCGGCCCTTTCCGTAATAAAGGAGCTCACCACACATGTCACAAGAATCAGCAATACCGTACCGTTCAGCACATCCTCATTCAACAAACGCTCACCGTTCGGCAAGATAATATTATAACCCACCAATACCGCCGCCAGCGTAGCTGCTGCTTGTGCATTGCTCAAGCCAAACATCAGCTCACGCTCTATGGGAGCCATTTTATAAATTTTCTGCGTCAGGCAGGAAGCGATCCACTTGCCCACCAGCGCCACAACAATCATAACGGCAGCCACCTTCAAAGCGTCTCCCTGCCCGAAGATGACATGAATATCAATCAGCATGCCCACCCCTATCAGGAAATAGGGTATGAACAGAGCGTTACCGACAAACTCCAGATGATTCATCAACGGTGATACATGCGGTATGAGACGGTTCAAGACCAGCCCTGCCAAGAATGCTCCCAAGATGCCTTCCATTCCCACGAACTCCATTAAACCCGCTCCCAGAAAAACCATGGCAAGTACGAAAATAAATTGCATCACGTTATCATCATAGCGGCGGAAGAACCAGCGTCCGATACGTGGAAACGAATACATAATCAGCGCTCCGAGGAATATGACCTTAACCACCAGCCACAGCCAGAACAGTCCGCCGGACTCTCCTTTAAACAGACCGCCCACCACAGCCAGCACCAGCAACGTAAGCGTATCCGTCACAGCCGTACCGCCCACAGCAATACTTACACTGCGATGGCGGGACACACCGTAACGAATTACAATCGGGTAAGCCACCAGCGTGTGCGAGGCATACATACTTGCCAGCAATATGGACGTCACGAGACTATACTTCAGCAACATCATATTGGTAACCAAGCCTATGCCTATCGGAATGACGAAAGCCAGCAATCCCAGCATCACCGCCTTTCCGCGATTCTTCTTGAAATCGCCCATATTCATTTCCAACCCTGCCAGGAACATGATATAATAAAGTCCGACCTTGCCGAACAACTCGAAACTGCTGTCGCGCACCAAGATATTGAAGCCATGCTCACCAATCACCAATCCCGCCAGAATCATACCGATAATGTGCGGTATACGTAATTTATTCAGCAATATGGGCGCAAACAATATAATAAGGAGTACAAGGAGGAATATCCATGTAGGGTCTGTTACAGGAAGTGTCAAACTGAAATTGAGCCAGTCCATACGCAGTGAGTTTTAGGTTTTAACTGCAAAATAACGAAAAAGTTTTCACTTTATGCGGTGTCATACAGCAATTTGTTATAAATTTGCAGCCAACTCTATCATTTATAGATAGATTAGAACTATTTTATAAACTAAATTAAAACAAAAGAAAAATGAAAGTAGCTATTGTTGGAGCAAGCGGAGCCGTAGGACAAGAGTTCCTGCGAGTGCTCGATGAAAGGAATTTCCCGTTGGACGAGTTAGTATTGTTCGGTTCTAAACGCAGCGCCGGCACTAAATACACCTTCCGCGGTAAACAGATCGAGGTGAAACTCTTGCAACACAATGATGACTTTAAAGGGGTTGACATTGCTTTCACTTCCGCAGGCGCAGGCACCTCTAAAGAGTATCTTGAAACAATCACCAAGCACGGCGCTGTGATGATTGACAATTCAAGCGCTTTCCGTATGGATGCCGATGTTCCTTTGGTTGTACCCGAAGTCAATGCCGCCGATGCCAAAGACCGTCCGCGCGGCGTTATCGCCAATCCTAACTGTACTACTATCCAAATGGTAGTGGCACTGAAAGCCATCGAACAGCTTTCTCATATAAAAACCGTACACGTATCCACGTATCAGGCTGCCAGCGGTGCAGGCGCCGCTGCTATGGATGAGTTGTACGAACAATATCGCCAAGTATTGGCAGGTGAACCCGTGACCGTGGAGAAATTCGCCTATCAACTGGCATTCAATCTGATTCCCCAGATTGATGTGTTCACTGAAAACGGATATACCAAGGAAGAGATGAAGATGTACAACGAAACACGTAAGATTATGCACTCCGACATCAAAGTCAGCGCAACATGTGTTCGTGTACCTGCCCTCCGCTCGCATTCGGAAAGTATATGGGTAGAGACAGAACAGCCTATCTCTATCGAGGAGGCACGTGAAGCATTTGCCAAAGGTGACGGACTGGTATTAATGGACAATCCGGCAGAGAAAGAATATCCGATGCCGCTGTTCCTCGCAGGAAAAGACCCTGTATATGTAGGACGTATCCGCAAGGACCTCACCAACGAGAACGGATTGACTTTCTGGATTGTGGGTGACCAGATCAAGAAAGGTGCTGCATTGAATGCGGTACAGATTGCAGAGTATCTGATTAAAGAGAAAGCGCTTTAAAATTTCTCCTAATCCATAAACCGACAAGGGTGTGTCAAAAATAGAATGTCATTACTATTACAGCATTCATTTTTAACACACCCTTGACTATGTTGCTTGAGACTTTCGGTTTTAGGTCGTTTTAAGTATATCAATAAGACACAGTTTCTGAAACCTCACTTTCTGCATTATCTTTGAATAACGAAGTCACAAAATAAACTCCCTTTTCCGATAATTTAAATGACGTTCCTTGGGTAATACCTACCAAATCGGCTTTCCGCTCTTTCCCATTATCTTTATATATAGCGTAATAAGCAACATTTGAAACCGCTCCCCAAGACAAATCAGACCCATTCAACCTGATATTGTCCGGTACCGGAGGAAGCACTGCAGCAGTTCGTCCTAAATAAGGAGGCAATACTTTCTTTCCATATATAGCCTTGACCGCATCTGCAATACCAACCTTATTTTCTACCAAGTTCTTGGCACTGTACAATACACTCCCCTTTACCTTCGGCTTTGCACTTGCCAGTTCAAACTGCTTCATTAAGTCATCTGACGATTGAAACTTACTTCCATATTGCGAATCGCCAAATTTATAAATGCCATATCCTATCAATAAGTGGTTCTCATATGTATATTGCGACCATAAATCCAACCTCAGATTAAAACTGGTAACCTCATTGCCTGTGGCAAAATACAGCTGCGGAATAACCACATCCACCCAGCCTTCCTTTGCCCACGTATTGACATCTGCAAACAATGTGTTGTAGTTACGCTCCATATCAGCTGCCGGACTAATAGAGAAAATCACTTCCGGACGAGTCTCAATAATAGTTTTCTGGATATTCCTAACTACGGTATTTACATTATTACGCCTGAAATCCTCGACATTCTTAAATTTATCCTTCCCATATTTTTGAAATTCCGCACCATCATTCATTGTCTCAGAAGCTTCCAATGACGGATAGAAATAATCATCCATGTGAATACCGTCAACGTCATACTTGGTAATAATTTCCTTGACAATATTTACAATCCGTTCCTGAACTTCCGGCAAAGCAGGATTATAAACTCTGATTTTCTCAATAATCCTTAACCTAGTTCCATGGGTATTTTGGCATCCAGTTTGGGAAAGCAGCATTCTTATTTGCACGCGTAGCTATACGGTATGGATTTAACCAAGCATGAAACTGGATACCTCGCTTATGAGCTTCCTCAACAAGAAAATCCTAAAAGCATCATAATCGGGTCTTACCCCTGCACTTCCTGTAAATATACTTACTCCAAGGCTCATATTCCCGATTCATAAAATGCATCTGCCATACCTCTGAATTTGGAAAAATACCGCATTCATGTTATAACCCGACCAAT
>ENA-OQDT01000733-OQDT01000733.1-human-gut-metagenome-genome-assembly--contig:-NODE-733-length-21140-cov-4.263266_pt1 | contig 21140 bp, 21 predicted proteins | sample MGYA00242786_ERZ504617 | MGnify/ENA primary metagenome ERZ504617 (study PRJEB26092, sample SAMD00036337) | human gut metagenome | host: Homo sapiens | study: EMG produced TPA metagenomics assembly of...
TGAAAAGAAGAGCGATGACTTAAACTGTATCTACGAAATATCAGACGGAAAAAACTTTGCCTATACCACGGAAGAAAAGGATACCTACGGAAACAAAGGCACATGGAAGCCAACCGGCCTCTCTTTTATACAAAGAAGCTATCCATACAGAGAGCAAAATCTTTATATAGATGAAACAGAAACAGATGTTCCTGTTATTATCCTGGAGAATGATTGCCTTTATGCGGAGTTTTTGCCTGCACTCGGAGGCAGACTATGGAAACTTATCAATAAAAAGACGGGTGAAGATCTGCTCTATCACAACGATGTTATTCGTTTTCGCAATCTTTCTATCAGAAATGCGTGGTTCAGCGGCGGTGTTGAGTGGAATATAGGTATAATCGGACATACGCCCTATACCTGCGAGAGCCTTTATGCGGCAAAGGTAACGGGCAAAAACGGCGAGGAAGTGCTTAGGTTCTATGAGTATGAGCGTGTGAGGGGCGTATATTATCAAATGGATTTCACGCTTGACGAAGATAATCTTATAGCAAGAATGTGCATATACAACCCAAGCGAAAAAACAGTTCCTATGTATTGGTGGAGCAATATTGCAACGCCTGAGTTTGAGGGTGGCAGGATTATTGTGCCTGCCGATAGTGCCTACAATAACAGCGACGGCACAGGCATAGCCAAATCGTCCATTCCTTTTGACAGAGGTGTGGATGTGTCCTATCCGGAAAGAATCCCGAACACAATAGACTACTTTTATGATATACCTGATGAAAATAAAAAGTTTATTGCCAATGTTGATAAAAACGGAAAAGGACTTTTGCAGTATTCCACAAAACGATTAAAGGGCAGAAAGCTTTTCAGTTGGGGCCATATTCAAGGCTCAAAGCACTGGCAGGAGTTCCTGACTGATAAGGCAGGCGACTATGTTGAGATACAGGCGGGTTTAGGCAAGACGCAGTATGAGTGTATACCCATGCCGCCAAACACAACGTGGAACTGGACGGAGTGCTATACAGGCGTTCAGTTAGATAATTCTGTTGATAGTGATTATGCTGTCCTTGTGAGTGATATAGACGCAAAGGTCGATACCGGAAAAACTTGTAAAAAAATCAATTTATATATGGCAGAAAATGTTGCCTTCGAAAAAGGCGAGATGATTTGGCGTGGACACGGCTGGGGCTATCTTAACAATTTGATACATAAAAATGCTCCGGAACATCTTGAGTTTTTACCCTGCGTACAGACGCAAAAGTGGGTTGATTTTATCAATACCGGTAAGCTGAAGAGCGAGCCGACCGCAGACAGCTTTTTAATTGGTGATGATATGTATACTGCCCTTAAAGCATATGAGAACCAAAACAGCACAGAATGGCAGTTTTATTACCAGTTGGGGCTGATTGATTATGACTGCGGAAGATTTGACCGTGCAATGGAAAACACTGTTAAAAGTATGTTGCTGGACAGTAATTATCAGAATAATCATCTGTATATGTCTCTGTTGAAAAATGATGGCGATGAAAACTATCTCTACTATGCAAAAAAGATAGTAAGAATGAAAGCCGATGATTATTCTGTGGTTGAGAGCGTTTTCAAAACCTTCCTTGAAGTTAAAAACTTTAGTGGGCTTATCGATTGCTATGAAATCATAAGTGAAGAACTCAAAGAAAACGCAAGAATTAAAATGTATCTTGCTGTGGCATATCTCAATTCCGGTTTTGCCGAAAAGGCGGAAAAAATTCTTCTTGCACACGGCGGTATTCAGGTTAGTGATTACCGTGAGGGAGATAAAATGCTGAATAAGCTTTACAGAGGAATTCGAGAAAAGCTTTACGGCGAAGACCCAAAGAGTGTGGTTGTGCCGTTTGAACTGGATTTTGTTGTTTCGGGTATATAAAGCAGAAAGGAATAAGACATCTTGAATAACGAATTAAATGCAATTGCATCAAATTTCAATATATGGGAACACATTGAGCCATACGGTGACGGTCATATAAATGAAACTTTTGAAGCTCTGCCGTGTGCCGGAAGATTTATACTTCAGAAAATAAACAGCGACGTTTTCGAAAAACCTGAGGAAGTAATGGAAAATATATCGGCTGTTACTGAACATTTGAGAAAGAAAATTATCAAAGAGGGCGGAGATCCGCTTAAAGAAACGCTTACCATTGTAAAGACCCTTGATGGTAAGAGCTTCTATAAAACCGATGACGGCAGATATTATCGTATGTATATCTTTATAGAGGGCGCACGCACCTACAATGTTGTTGAAAAACCGGAGCATTTTTATAATGCAGCAAAGGCGTTCGGCAGATTTCAGAAACTTTTGGCTGACTTTCCGGCCGATAAACTGCATGAGACTATAAAGGACTTTCATAATACTCCAAAGCGCTTTGCAGATTTTGAAAAAGCCATAACCAATAACATATCCGGCAGAGCTGACAATGTAAAAAAAGAGATTGAATTTGCCCTTAAAAGAAAAAACATTGCGTCCGTAATAACAGATGCAATAAAGGACGGCAGTATACCTCTAAGGGTCACCCATAATGACACAAAATATAATAATATTATGATAGATGATCTTACGGGCAATGCGGTTGCTGTCATTGATCTTGACACTGTTATGCCGGGTTCACTTCTTTACGACTATGGCGATTCTTTGCGGTTTGGTACAAATCCCGTCAGTGAGGACGAGAAGAATCTTGACCTCGTTTACTGTGACCTTAATTTGTTCGAATGCTTTACAAGGGGTTTTATTGAGGAGATGGCAGACACGCTCACTCCCGACGAAATAAGACTTATGCCCCTCTCGGCAAGGCTTATGACCCTTGAATGCGGAATAAGATTTTTAGGCGATTACATTAACGGAGATGTATATTTCAGAACCGCTTATTCCGAGCATAATCTTGACCGTGCAAGAACACAGTTTAAACTTGTATATGATATGGAACAGAAACAGTCTGAAATGGATAAAATAGTGTCAGATATAATCGGAAAGCTATCTGAAAATAATTAATTTGTATCAGTCATATTAATGAATCACAGCAAAGGAAGATAATGATGTTAAGAAGAATTATTGCGGCTATTTCTCTTAGTTCGATAGTTTAGGTAGTATTGCCGGCTGCTCATTATAGTCCAAGAAAACCGGAATGCACTTGATTTGTCTAAAGCTCCTACATATTCTGAAAGCAAGGCCAAACAAGAAATAGCAAAAGAAAAAAATGGGATAACACTTGTTGTTGATGGAAATACCCCATATAAAATATTATATGAAAAGAATGCAAACAAAGAATTAAAATCTGCTGTAAGCTTTTAGCAGAAACTTTACAGCAGATGATAGGCTGTGAAACGATTGAAATAATTGAAGAAGGCATTTTACAATTTTTACATCAACAGCTGAGCCATTTCCAAGCTCTACGCTGAAAGAAAGCTTTCCGCCAAGGTTAGTCTCCATTTTGCCTGTGCTTGCTCCGTCAAGATATACTTCATACTGAGCTTCTGCCTCAAGTTCAACCGTGATCTGTGCATCCTCCGGTCCTTCTACACGAAAACTCATCTGACTTCCATCCTGTGCAAGATCAAATACAGCGGTACCTGGTACGGACTCATAAACAAACATACCATTGCGTTCCAGCTTGGTGATCTCCTTGAATGTTTTTACTTTATACATATCTCCCTGATGGGGATAGTCTGAAACCTTTGATTTCTGGTTTTTCTCATAATCTCCAAAGCTGATGGTACCATTTTCCTCTGTACGGATCAGTTCCTTTACTACTGCCATGATGCTTGTCCTCCCTAAGACTCTTTCGTTATGTTCTCCAGCGGATTTCTCCTTGCCAGATCCTTTTCACCGGTTTCCCGATGTTGTACATATTATATAATAAAACTTTTTTCTTTGCCAGTACCTTATATAAAATTTATAGTAATTTTAGAAGATTACGTTACTGTTCAAACAGGATCTTACTTCACTATAAAACGAATTTCTTTATTTCTATACTGTACCTGCACGATGTCTCCCCGCTTGATCTTGCCCTCCAGGAGCTCATTTGCCAGCCGGTCTTCTATCTTGGACTGAATGGCCCGTCGAAGAGGTCTTGCACCGTATTTAGCATCAAATCCGGCTTCCGCAATATAATCTACTGCAGAATTCGTCACATTCAGATGAATATCCATCTGTTCCTCACAACGTTTTTCCAGTGATTTCAGGAGTAGAAGTACAATTTTACGGATTTCCTCCTTATTCAGGGTGTGGAATACCATAATCTCGTCAATTCGATTCAGGAATTCTGGTTTGAAAAGACGGCGCACTTCTTCCATAACGCCGGATTTCATTTTTTCATAATCCTTTTTCTCATCTTTCTGGGAAATAAACCCAAGCTGCTTCGGTTCTACGATTGCCTGTGCGCCCGCATTGGAAGTCATGATAATGATCGTCTGCTTAAAATCCACTTTTCTGCCTTGAGCATCTGTAATATGTCCGTCATCCAGCACCTGAAGCAAAATATTAAACACATCCGGATGTGCTTTCTCGATCTCATCAAAAGAATACACTGTATGGATTTCTGCGTACTTTTTCACTGAGCTGTCCGCCCTCATCATATCCCACATATCCTGGCGGAGAACCGATCAGCTTGGAAACACTATGTTTCTCCATATATTCAGACATGTCTACACGAATCATAGCCTGTTCGCTGCCAAATACAGCCTGAGCCAGCGCCTTGGAAAGTTCTGTTTTTCCAACGCCTGTTGGTCCCAGAAACAGGAAAGAACCAATTGGACGGTTCGGATCCTTCAATCCTACACGACCACGTTTTACAGCCTGAGAAACAGCACGAACCGCTTCCTCCTGACCAATCACGCGTTTGTGAAGTTCTTTTTCCAATTGAGCAAGGCGTCTGGTTTCTCCTTCTGTCAATCTTTGTACCGGAATTTTGGTCCAGTCGGATACAATGGAAGCTACGGCTTTTTCGTCCACTTTTCCGGATTTTCTCTGATTCTTCTTTTCTTCTTTTACTTGAAGCTGCTCAAGTCTGGCTTCTGCTTCCTTCTGTTTCTCCTGACATTCTTTGGCAAGACTTAAATAACCAGTTTTGATGGCACGCTCTTTCTCCTGAAGGATTTCCTGAATCTCACGGCTTAAATCCTCAATCTCGGAAGAAGCCTGATATCCGGAAAGCTGTACCTTAGAAGCAGCTTCATCAATCAGGTCGATTGCTTTATCCGGAAGAAATCTGTCGTTAATATAACGTACTGACATTTTAACTGCTGCTTCCAAAGCTTCATCTGATATTTCTACTTTATGATGTCTTTCATAGTATGGGCGAAGTCCTTTCAGGATCTTGTAAGCCTCCTCTTCAGAAGGCTCTTCCACGGTGACCGGCTGGAAGCGTCGCTCCAGAGCAGCATCCTTCTCTATATATTTGCGGTACTCTTCCAGAGTGGTCGCACCTATGATCTGCAATTCTCCACGGGAAAGAGATGGCTTCAGAATATTGGAAGCGTCAAGGGCTCCTTCTGCTCCGCCAGCTCCAATAATTGTATGAAGCTCATCAATAAACAGAAGAATCCCCTGATTCTCACGTACTTCATCCACAACCTTACGGATACGCTCCTCAAATTCACCTCTGTACTTGCTTCCAGCCACCATTCCAGACAGATCCAACACTACCAGTCGCTTGTCTTTAATCGTCTCCGGAACACTACCTGCAAGAATCCTCTGGGCAAGCCCCTCTGCAATAGCAGTCTTGCCTACCCCAGGTTCTCCTACCAGACATGGATTGTTCTTGGTTCTACGGCTTAAGATCTGGATCAGTCTGCTGATTTCCTTTTCCCTTCCCACAACAGGATCCAGTTTGCCCTCTGCTGCCATCTGGGTCAGATCACGGCTGTACTGGTCAAGTGCCGGTGTCAGGCTGCCTCCGGGATTTTGCATGGCCTGGCAGCCTGGAACTCTTTCCTGAATAGACTCATTGTCATAGCCCATGGCTCCAAGGACTGCTGCATAAAGCTTCTGGATATTCACTCCCATCGTATATAAAAGCCTGGTTCCAACACAGTCCGTCTCGCGGAGCATGGCAAGGAGCAAATGCTCCGTTCCGGCCTTCTCACAGCCAGAATTCTGTGCCTCTGCCACAGCACTTTCCAGAACCTTCTCTGTTCTCGGACTGTATGCCGGCTTCATTTCAATCTCAGTTACATTTCCCACTTCTGCCGGAGTCACCAGCTTGTCGATCAGTTCCACCAGCTTCTTGCCATCTACCTGAAATTCCTCCAGGACTCTTCCGGCAGTGCCTTCTGTCTCACTTAAAAGTCCCAGCAAAAGATGTTCTGTACCAATATAGCCCAGTTCAAAGTCAATGGCTGCTGCCTTTGCCAGTGTCAGGGCTGTCTGAGCCTGTTTCGTAAATTTATTTCGCATTGATCAATTGTTCCTCCTTACGCTAGTGTACAAACAAGTTGATTTCTCGAACAATCTCGCTTTTATTTCTCATATTCATCCAGGATCTCATCTATAAGACTATGCACTTCTTCCCTGGTCACATTATTGCAGCAGCCTCTTGCCAGCGCAACACGCAAATTCTGCTTCAGTTCCTCCATAGCCCTTAATTTATCCACATCCAGGCAGATTACCGCGCCTTTTCTTCTGTCAATGGAGACAAATCCTTCCTGGCGTAACAAGGAATAGGCCTTGTTTACTGTATGCATATTAATTCCAATGGTATCCGCAAGCTGTCTGACAGATGGAAGAGGATCTCCTTCCTGCAGCCGGGATGTGGCAATTCCCATAATGATCTGATTCATCAGCTGGGTATAAAGTGCCTCGTCACTCTGGAAATCTATCTCTATTACCATTTTATCCCTCCCTGTAAAAAATAGTGAATATTACAAAACAAAGGGACCGGAGTCATACTGCCCCGGTCTCTTCCTGTCTTTCGTAATAATCACTTCGTCTAAATATAAGCCATCTGCAAAGCTGGCAGCGCTCCCTATTCCTACTGAACCGGTGTCTCAGCTGCCGGTGCTTCTTCTGCCTTTACTTCACCCTCTGATGCCTTAGTCTCCTGAGCTGCTGCCTCAGCAGGCGCACTCTCAGCCGGTGCTGCAGCCGGAGGGATCTCAACACCCAGAATCTTTCCAAGCTGTACTCTGTCAAGGATCAAATTGAATCCCATCGGGTTGATCACAAATGCTTTCGCCTGGTTGATAATGAGACCTGGCAGTTTGGCAAATGGAACCTTGGCTGCCCGAAGCTTCTTGCCTCTTGCAAATTTATCAAATTCCATAACATCTGTAAAAGCCGGCTGAAGAATATCACCCTGTTTGTTCTTAAGATATGGAATGTTAACCTTGGTCGGGTCTTCCGGATCAGTAGCCATAGCTACCAGAAATTCGGATTTCTTAAGATTCACGATCAGCTCTTCTTCCATTTCACGAAGGTTCACAGTGCGCTCCTCTTTCTTAATCGGGCGACGGAGTTCCTGCATAAAATAGATACCGGAAAGCTGAAGAGTGGAATTAAAAAGTGGCTGCTTCTTCGGCTCAAGCTGGCTGAAATCTGCCTGTCTGGCAATTCTGGTAAGCTCAACCTCAATCTGATTCTCTCCATCAACCCATACTACACTGTTTACACCGATTGCATAAAGTGTGCCGTAGAATCTTGGGTAGTCTTTCTTCTCATATTTCATTCCCATAAGAAGAATCTTATCCTCTAATTTCTTCTTACCAAATGCTTTAATCTCTTCTTCTGTGGCAAATACCCACACCTGATCATTAAAGCTCTCCTGATCGCAAATTACATATGGAAGCTTCGTAGCCTGTGAATACGCTACAAAGATTTCGTCTCTTGTCTGTAATTCCTTAATTGCTTCCTGTTCAGTGATTCCCATGTCATTATCCTCTCAGTCCTGGTTTCCTGCTGTCGTATACGAAAATTCTATGAACCTTGTCCTGTCTGGCAGATTTCAAAACATATCGACAAAAACCTAATATAGGTTTTATTTTATAACAAAATTGCAAAAAAGTAAAGTCTAACCGTCAGTGTTTTTATGCAATTTTACCGCGTTCCATACTAGAACGTGTCCCAAAAATCATTTCTTCATGCTGCACGCCCCAATTTTCGGCATATCTTGTCACGCCTGGCATCCACTGATCCGACAAGCCTTCTCTTATTTGTCATAAATTCTACGATCTTATCAAGCTGTGCCAGCTGGTCTTCTTTCAGTGCAGACTTCACAGTTACCGTCTCTTCATAGATTTCCATATCCTTCATACCGGAAAGGATTTCCTTCATCTGCTTACCTGCAGTAGAAGCCCAGGTACCGTTTTCCAGAACTGCCACTTTTCTCTTCTGCAGATTGTGGGCAGCAAGTTCATGAAGCAGGGTTTCCATCTTCGGGAAAAGTCCTGCATTATAAGTCGGGCAGGCAAATACGATTCTGTCACAGCGGAATGCTTCCGCTACCAGATAGGAAGGATCTGTTACAGAAACATCATAAACCTTCACATTCTTCTCCCCTGCATCTGCCAGTCTGCCTGCCAGAACATCAGCTGCATTCTCCGTATTTCCATAAATGGAGGCATACATAACCACAACATTATGATCTTCAGGTGTATAAGTGCTCCATTTCTGATATTTGTCAATAAACCATCCAAGATCCTCTCTCCAGATAGGACCGTGAAGGGGGCAGATCATGGCGATATCAAGTGTAAGTGCCTTTTTCAGGGCACTCTGAACCGGTCCGCCGTATTTTCCAACAATATTTACCAGATATCTTCTAGCGTCATCCAGCCACTCTTCTTTAAAATTTACTTCATCTGCAAACACATTTCCATTCAGCGCTCCAAAAGTACCAAAAGCATCTGCGCTGAAAAGCACTTTGTCATATGCATCGTATGTAACCATTGCCTCCGGCCAGTGAACCATGGGGATCATGGCAAACGCAAGGGTATGTTTACCTGTACTGATGGTATCTCCCTCTTTGATCACAACTGCATGGGCGTCCACGTCAAAGGTAAAGAACTGTTTCATCATGTTAAAGGTCTTGGCATTTCCCACAACCTTCACTTCCGGGAATCTTCTTACCACCTCTTCCACAATTGCACAATGATCTGGTTCCATATGGTTTACGATCATATAATCCAAAGGTCTGTTTCCAAGAACATGCTCCAGATTTTCAAAAAACTGTCCGCTTACAGACTTGTCAACTGTATCCAGAAGCACGGTATGCTCATCCAGGATCACATAAGAGTTGTAGGAAACTCCTCTTGGAATCGGGTAAATATTTTCAAAAAGGGCAAGTCTTCTGTCACTTGCACCGATCCAGTATAAATCTTCGTTTACTTTCTTCACATTGTACATAATGATTCCTCCTAATGCTTTTGCTAAATAAATTCTGCAACACAGAATTCTCTGACTTTTGTATTTTCATCCTGTCAGGACTTCCATAACCTAAAAACAGACAGGAAACACTCTTGTCTCCTGCCTATTTTATACCACTTATTTATGCTTCGTCAATCGCTTTTCCAATATCATGGCGCATATATTTATTTGCGAAAGTGATCCACTCTGTTGCCGCATAGGCACTTTTTTCTGGCCTCTTTCAGATTGCTGCCTGTAGCTGTGATTCCTACAACACGTCCGCCGTTTGTAACGATCTGTCCATCCTTAAACTTGGTTCCGGCATGGAAACAGTAATATCCCTCTTTATCCTTGAAATTCTCAAATCCATACATCGGGATTTCTTTCTCATATTTCACCGGATATCCGTCACTTGCGAGAACTACACAAACAGCGGCATTGTCCTCAAACTGAAGATTGATCTGATCCAGAGTTCCATCAATGCAGGCTTCCATAACTTCTACAATGTCGTTCTTCATACGTGGAAGAACAACCTGTGCTTCCGGATGCTCCGAAACGGGCATTGTATTCCAGTACCTTCGGACCATCTGCAGTCAGCATCAGACCAAAGAAAATGATCCCTTTAAATTCTCTTCCTTCAGCAGCCATTGCATCCACAGTTGGCTGATATACATATTTCCTGCAGAACTCATCCACCTCTTTTGTGTAGAAAGGACTGGGAGAAAAGGTTCCCATTCCGCCTGTATTTAAGCCCTGGTCACCATCCTTTGCACGCTTATGATCCTGTGCGGAGGTCATGGTTTTAATTGTTTTTCCATCTACAAAAGAAAGAACGGAAACTTCACGACCAGTCATAAATTCCTCAATAACCATGGTATTTCCGGCGCTTCCAAACTTCTTATCTTCCATGATCTCTTTCACACCAGCTTCTGCTTCCTGAAGATTCTGACAGATCAGGACACCTTTTCCAAGAGCAAGTCCGTCTGCTTTGAGGACGATAGGGAATTTTGCTTCGGTGCGAAGATAAGCCAGTGCCTTTTCCGGGTCATCAAAATTCTCGTATGCGGCTGTCGGAATGTTGTATTTCTTCATCAGATCCTTGGAAAATGCCTTAGAGCCTTCCAGGATTGCTGCATTTTTACGAGGTCCGAATACCCGTAAACCGCGGGATTCAAACTCGTCTACTATACCGCCTACCAACGGATCATCCATACCGATGATGGTAAGGTCTATCTGATTTTCCTGAGCAAAATCAGCAAGTTTTTCAAATTCCATAGCACCAATGTTCACACATTCTGCATACTCTGCAATTCCTGCATTTCCCGGTGCACAGTAAATCTTATCTGCCTTAGGGCTTCTGGATACACTCCATGCGATTGCATGCTCTCTTCCGCCGCTTCCTACGATCAGTACTTTCATAATCTCCTCCTTAATCGCTGATAGTCACAATATGATCTTCTACCGAAATCTTTCCATTGGCAATGAGATTAATTGCTTTCGGAAGGATCTTCCACTCTGCCTTTTCCATTACACTTCTCTGAAGAGACTGTGGGGTATCATCCGACTCGATTTTTACTGCTTTCTGCAAAATAATAGGGCCGGTATCTGTACCTGTATCCACGAAATGAACAGTAGCACCTGTTACTTTCACGCCTCTTTTTAAGGCAGCTTCATGAACATGAAGTCCATAGTATCCTACGCCGCAAAAGGATGGGATCAGGGATGGATGGATGTTGATGATCTTATTCGGAAATGCTTCCACGATCATAGGTGGAATTGCAACCAGATAGCCTGCAAGAACAATCAGTTCTGCACCGCTTTCCTGCAATTTCTTTAAAAGTGCCTTATGAAATTCTTCACGGTTTTCAAATTCTTTAGGGGAAATACAGACAGCCTCTATACCATGGTTCTTCGCTCTTTCCAGTGCGTAAGCATTTGGATTATTGCTGATCACAAGAGAAACTTCCGCGTTGGTGATCCTGCCGGAATCAATGGCATCCAGAATTGCCTGGAGATTGGTACCGCCTCCTGATACCAGGACAGCAACCTTTAGCATAATGTCACTCCCTTTTCTCCTGCTTCAATACGTCCTACTACGTATGGTGTCTCACCTGCTGCCTTAATTGCTTCCATAGTCTTATCTACATCAGCCGGATCAACTGCCAGAACCATACCAAGTCCCATGTTGTAGGTGTTGTACATCATCTTTTCTTCAATGTCTCCAGTCTTTGCAAGAAGCTTAAAGATCGGAAGCACCGGATAACTGTCTTTCTCAATCACGGCTCTTGTGCCCTCTTTCAGCATACGAGGTACATTCTCATAGAAACCGCCGCCTGTGATATGGCTGCATGCGTGGATCTTAACCCCTGCATCTTTAATGCTCTTAAGAGCTTTTACATAAATCTTGGTTGGTGCGATCAGGGCCTCACCAAGGGTAGTTCCAAGTTCATCATAATATGTGTCCAGAGACTCTTTTGTCATCTCAAACACTTTGCGGACAAGAGAAAAACCATTGCTGTGTACGCCTGAGGATGCCATTCCGATCAGCACATCTCCGGTATTTAAATTCTCTCCTGTAATCAGGTCTTTTTATCAACAACACCAACTGCAAATCCAGCCAGGTCATACTCGTCTACCGGATAAAATCCTGGCATCTCAGCAGTTTCGCCGCCGATGAGGGCTGCGCTTGACTGGCTGCAGCCTTCTGCAACACCTTTTACGATCTCAGCAATCTTCTCCGGATAGTTCTTTCCACAGGCAATGTAGTCCAGGAAGAAAAGAGGTTCTCCGCCTGCACATGCAATATCGTTTACACACATTGCCACACAATCGATTCCAACAGTGTCATGTTTGTCCATAATAAATGCCAGTTTCAGCTTGGTTCCAACTCCGTCAGTTCCGGAAACCAGTGTAGGCTCTTCCATATCCTTGAAGCTGTTCATGGAAAAAGCACCTGAGAATCCGCCGATTCCTCCAAGTACTTCTGGTCTCATAGTCTTTGCAATATGCTGTTTCATTAATTCTACTGATTTGTATCCTGCCTCAATATCAACGCCCGCGTTCTTGTAATCCATGCCTTTTTCCTCCCAGAATTTTATGGTTTCTATTATGGTGTTTATTATGGTTTTCATAGAAAGATCCTGCCTTGCAGAATTCTTCACCTGCATCAGCAGAAAGGGTTATTCTGCCCCTGCTGTATAACTCTATTTTGTATAAGCCTTATGTCCCACTTCCTGTAATTTCGCATCCTTGGCTTCGACCTGCTCTTTCAGCTCCTGGCTGTAGGCTTTCAGACGTGCAAGAAGCTCCGGATCGGATGTTGCAAGAATCTTCGCTGCAAGAAGACCAGCATTTGCCCCTCCGTTAATTGCAACAGTTGCTACCGGAATGCCGGATGGCATCTGTACAATGGAATACAGGGAATCTCTTCCCCCAAGTGATGTAGTGTGCATAGGAATTCCGATAACCGGCATCGGGAAAATCGCTGCGCACATTCCTGGTAAATGTGCTGCCATACCGGCACCTGCAATGATGACCTTAAATCCTTTTTCCTCAGCTGTCTTCGCATAATCAAAGAACACGTCCGGCTCTCTGTGTGCGGAGATGATACGCATTTCGTAATCAATCCCAAGTTTCTCCAGAATGTCTGCTGCCTTGCTCATTACCGGCATATCTGAATCACTGCCCATTACAATTCCTACTTTTGGCATAATATTCTCCTCTTTTAGTTATATTTAGAACTACCATTCGCGTAAATTCTACTAAGAATAACATTTTCTGTCAATACGATTGAGGCAAAGAAAAATTTTGTAGGGCTAATTAATTTTGCTGTTAGATTTTAAATTTTTCTTTATTCCTCAAAAGGTTTATTCAGTTCTTCCGTTCCGGCCAGCACAAATCTGCCATCCTCAATAATCGAAATTTTCTCCCCATTCTTTCCAGGAACACAGATGCTTCCCAATTCATCATAAGGAATGGTAATATCCGTATGACAGCCAAAGTACGCCTTGCTTATATCTTCTTTTCTTAGAATGGAGATTTCATTATCTCTTGCAATGATCTCTTTTCCATCCGGATTGTACATGGCAGTATCCTCAGACCAGCTGTAACAGGTATCACCTACTGCAAAATGGGGTCCCATTTTTTCTGCGATCAGAATAGGCAGCTTATCTGCAATGTTGTATTTCTTCGCAGCTACATAAGCCGTAGTATTCGTTCCGATTGCAAATTCACCCATTGGAAGTGTTGGATGATGGAACAGGATATTATCCTCAATATATTTTTTATTCTCTTCTTCATTTTCAAAATTTCCGCAGGAATAGGATGCAATTTTTCCATCTTTAAATTCAAGCTTCAGATCACGAAACTGAAGGCCTTCCAGATATACCTGGCTTACATGAAGAAGACCGTCTGTTCCGGAAAGAACCGGGGAAGTAAACACTTCACCAACGGGAATATTTACATCCGCTACACAGTTCTCGAAATTGGACTGCTTCGCCGGGTCGGTAAGAGTGTGCAGATGTATCCTGAGATCTGTTTCATTTGCTCCTTTTCCCTTTACAGATACCCATTCTGCAGTATCCAGAGTATCGATAAGGGTCTGCTGGATTTTCTGGTAAAGCTGATAATCCAGGGTGTTGATTTTCACGATTTGGCGGAAAATCTCCTCATAATCACCGCCGATCTCAGGAACCGGATATGCAATAATGGTAAAGCTTCTCTCATCACCTTTTATGTAGCGGTTTGTAATCTGTCCAGCTTCATTTTGCATCTCAATTTCCAGCTTCTGCTGGACATCACTGAACTGCCATGCCTCTTTTACACTCACCGGTGAAAACGGAGCTTCCCCAAATACCTCAATGCAGGCCGGACCAGCGTGAACATACGCCAGCTCCTTATATTTCTCATAGGAAGTCTGCAGGGCACGAAGGCGCTTCTGCACAAAATCCTGATCCAGAAAAAGTGCCCCGTCCTGTCGATGATCATAGTCAAACTGCGGGTTTGCAACAGCGCCTGTATAGCCAATTCTATAAGAGCCGCGCCTGTTTACCGCATGGGTTGGATGACGATATATAACCGGCTTCAGTCCCATCTCCTCAAACTGAAGAACTGCCGCTTTTACCATACGTTCAAAACCAAGGTTGTAGCGGATATTGACTGTTTTCTTTTTGCTCAGGTCTTTGTGTCCATTTACAAATCCCAAACGGTAGCCCTCTGTATAGGTTCTTGCGCAGGAATCGATTTCTTCCTGGGAAAGACCGTTAAGAAATGCAGCCACTCCAAGTTCATTCTCTGTAATGCATTCTCCAAACAGATACAGGTAACGAAGGTCTGAAAAATCAGAATTCATGATAATTTTTGCCGCAAAATCCAGCTCCGGGTCCACGCACTCTCTAGTGCGGTACTCTATCATATCCTGGCAGTAATCATTTGCATAGGAATTTAAAATCCCCCTCAATTCTTCCTCTGTAGGAACCTCCTCCTGGGCAAAAGCGCCATAAACTTCCAGAAACAGCTCCAGAAGCACAGTTATGTCCCACAGCCTCTTTTCAAAGGCATAGACCACAATACCACGCAGCTCTGCATACAGGAAAGAAAAGTCTTTTCCGTATTCCCCAAGCTTTTCACAGGCATAAACCGGATTTCCGTAACTGTTTTTATAATTTTCCGGAAGGATATCTGCATACAGATCACGATTCAGTTCTTTCCATTCATCTATAGATAAATCAGCCGCATCTGCAAGTTTCCTTGGTTCCCTGGCTTCTCCCAAAAATACAACGCCATCCATAATTTCCACATTTTTTTCAAGAAAAGCAGCTGTTTTCTGGAAAAAGTCCAGATATGGCATCTGTACTGCTTTCTCCTCTTTGATCTCACATACTCTTTCTTTTGCAAGAGCATAACGTTCCATCAGTAATTCGTCCACACGTTTCCCTCACTTTTCATTTTTTTATACGAAGCTATCCATCACGGCACCGACAGCGCCTGTTTGAATAATTGTTTCCGCGATCAGCACACTTCTTATTCTTTTTTGGACATATCGTCGATCACATGTCCTTTTTCTACATGCTGATCAATCAATTCCTGCATATATTCCCAGATTTTTGGTGCTCCCTCACCAGTACGGCGGTTTCGTGTGTAAATCTGACTTTTCTTCACGCCATGCTCTACCCAGCTGATTCCATCTGTAGCATTGTTCAGAAAAAGTGGCTGACTGTTGTCCAGCATGTGCGCATATTTGGCCTCTGGTGTTTCATAAGCTTCGAACTCTTCCCAAAGATCATAAAGCCATTTTCCCTGGTCTTCCGGAAGAATGCCGTAAATGCGCTGTGCTGCAGCTTCTTCTCTTGTATGCTGGGTAGCTCCCCCAACAGCATCATAAGCATAGGTATCTCCTGCATCGATCTCTACCAGATCGTGAATCAGTACCATAGGAATGACTTTGGAAAGATCAACTTCCTCTGGTGCATATTCTTTCAAAAGTACTGCCATAAGTGCCAGGTGCCAGGAATGTTCTGCATCGTTTTCCTTGCGTTTTCCATCCGCCAGATAGGTCTGACGCATAATATTTTTCACTTTATCTGCTTCCAGAATAAAGTCCAATTGCTTTTTTAAACGTTCATCCATATATATTCCCCTTCCCCTGTCTGATCAATTATTATTGCTTTCAAACGGATTTCCACAATACATACGCCGTGCTCTACAATCCGGTCAGGTATACTCCGATCCACACAATCAGAAACAATCCATTGCTGATTGAACCGATAATGCTGGTTTTATGGCTTCTGCCCTCTTCAGAAAAGCTGAGCAGTCCCATAATAAATCCGTATACGGAAAGAAGGGTGGCAAATAAGCCCACTCCTCCTACCAGAAACCCAAAGCTGTTATCCAAAAGATACGCCAGGACAACAGCCGTTATAAACAACAAAAAGGACGCTGCCGCCAGACCGGCAGACAGCTTCCCTTTTTTCGCTTCTTTTTTCTTTGTAAATGAATATCTATATCTTCTTGCCATAATGGAACTTTCTCCTAAATGGACATGTCCGCCCACGCAGGCATGTCAAAATATGAAAGTCAGCTGCTGCCATACAATATCCATAAATCCGCTTAGGTAAGCATGGCTCATTCATGGCTGCTATCCAGGACTTTCCTTCGAATATGATGTTACTGTTCACTTCGTTCACAGTAACACGCTTCGCGATGCACAGAAATCATGCTTTGCATGATTTCGCGCCGCAACTCTCGGGTTTTCTGTGAACTTTGTTCACAAAAAACACCTCGCGGAATGTTACCAGTGAACAGTAACAATATGATTACAGACGAAAAAAAGAACATACCCCAAGGTTGCCCCCAGGGTGTTCAAAATCATATCATCCACATCAAAACAGCCAACCTTCGTAACCAGCTGGATCACTTCCACAGTCAGACTTAATATAAATCCTGATACACAGATGAGAAAACCGCTGTTCATTCTTCGGAAAATAACAGGAAGGATAAACCCGAAAGGCAGGAAGCCTATCACATTTCCGAATATGTTGGAAAATACTGCAAATGTGCCAAGCTGCTCCCGGTATATCCAGAACCTTCTGATTTCCACAAAGGGAATCAGATTATACCTGTATACCCGTTGCGCCTCTGCCGCCCTGCCATATTCCTCTGAAAAGAACAGAAAATAGACAAGAAAGATTATATAGATGGCGAACAGCAGGATTCCCATACGGCGAATTAAAATCTTCGTTTCCTTTTTCAAAAAAATCCCCTTAAATCATCATATCGGATTTGCCCTTCAGAAGTCTGGCACCATTCACGATCATGAGAATACCAGTGGACACACCTGTCACCAGTGTGATGATCCCAAGTGCAATACTTCCGGCACCTACGCCAGATACGATTTTATAAAGCTTTTCACTCATCAGCATTTCCTCCTTTTATCATTATGCCGCCAGTTGCCGCAGCACACTTTCAGAATTTTTAATGCTGCATAGAATTCTCTTATTCTGCGCCGTACTGCTCATAGTATGCATCAATAGCAGCTTTTAATGTATCATCAATGATGACTTTCCCTTTATACTCTTTGTTGTAAAGATGCTCTACCACCTCTGCCATAGTTACAATAGCAGTTGTCTTAAGACCATATTTCTCCTCAATCTCCTTTAAAGCGCTCTTGGTACCCTGTCCGCGCTCCATACGGTCTACAGAAACCACAAGACCGATTGGAGAAACGTCACCCTGGGCTTTGATGATCGGCAGAGTCTCCTGAATAGAAGTTCCGGCTGTCGTAACATCCTCGATGATCACAACCTTATCTCCGTCCTCAATCGGGCTTCCAAGAAGAATTCCCTTATCCCCATGATCCTTTACCTCTTTACGATTGGAGCAATAGCGGATATCCTTGCCATACTCCTCGCTGATTGCCATTGTCGCTGCAACAGTCAGCGGAATTCCCTTGTATGCAGGTCCGAAAAGCACATCAAAATCCAGACCGAATTTGCTTTCAATTGCTTTTGCATAATACTGGCCTAATTTTCTTAACTGAGCTCCTGTACGATAAAATCCTGTGTTTACAAAAAACGGAGTCTTTCTTCCGGATTTGGTTACGAAATCTCCAAATTTCAATACATTGCAATCAATCATAAACTCAATAAATTCCTGTTTATACTGTTCCATTTTTATCCTCCTCGTATATGGACTGTATCTGTTATTGCTCTTTCTTAAAGCATATTTAAAAAAAACTCTTGCATACACCAGTTTCAAAGCAAAACCCAGTTACATTATTGTTCACTCCGGGAACAGTAATGTAACCGCTTCGCGCTCTCTTTATAGTAGCACAAAATATGAGCGTGGTCAAAATCTCCTTTTAGACCGCGAAGTAAAACCTATTTCAGTGTCACTGTTCACTCCGTTCACAGTAACACGCTTCGCGATGCACAGAAATCATGCATTCGCATGATTTCGCGACACACTTCTCGGGCTTTCTGTGAACTACGTTCACGAAAAACACCTCGCGGAATGTCACCAGTGAATAGTAACCTATTTCACACATCCGATCAGCTCATTAATATCTTCCACTTTCTGTCTCTCAAGGAATGCAGCCATACCATCCACAACCTCCTGAGTAGTATATGGATTGATGAAATTTGCAGTTCCTACAGATACTGCAGTGGCGCCCGCCATAATGAATTCCAGGGCATCTTCAGCACTTGCAATTCCACCCATTCCGATGATTGGGATCTTCACTGCATTTGCCACCTGATAAACCATACGCACTGCCACAGGCTTCACAGCCGGACCGGACATACCGCCTGTTTTATTTGCCAGTGCAAACGTTCTGCGGTTAATATCAATCTTCATTCCGGTAATGGTGTTAATAAGGGAAACCACATCTGCACCGCCTGCTTCTGCTGCCCTTGCCATCTCTGTAATATCTGTTACATTAGGACTCAGCTTCATAATCACCGGCTGTCTGGCATATTTTTTTACTTCTCTTGTAATGGCCTCCAGAGCCTTGGGATTCTGTCCAAAGGCAATGCCACCTTCCTTTACATTCGGGCAGGATACATTGATCTCCAGCATATCTACTGGCTCATTTCCAAGACGTTCCACAACCTCACAGTAGTCCTCTGTGGTCTTTCCGCATACATTTACAATGATCTTCGTATCGAATTTCTTCAGAAATGGAATATCTCTCTCACAGAAAACATCGATTCCGGGATTCTGAAGACCGATAGCATTCAGCATTCCTCCTGTGGTCTCTGCTACACGGGGTGTAGGATTTCCAGGCCACGGCACATTTGCCACGCCTTTTGTCACGACTGCACCAAGATTATTCAGGTCTACAAATTCACTATATTCCGCACCGGAACCAAATGTTCCAGATGCAGTCATTACTGGATTTTTCAGAGTCACTCCTGCAAGATTTACGCTCATTTTGCTCATAACTCCACCTCCGTACTTCTGAACACCGGACCGTCTTTACATACGCGCTTATTGTGTACATGAGAATGGGCATCCGTTTCTGTGGACTGGCATACACAGCCAAGGCAGGCACCGATACCACATGCCATGCGCTCTTCCATGGAAACCCAGCAGGGGATTCCCTTCTCCAGTGCATAGGCCTTGATGGCGCGAAGCATAGGCTTAGGTCCGCAGGCAAAAATCACGTCTGCTTCCAGGTCATTCTCCCGGATCGCATCCATTACATTTCCTTTGGTTCCGGCAGAGCCGTCTTCTGTTGCAATGTATACCTCACCATTTTTTTCAAATTCCTCATTTAAAAACAGCTCATCACGATAGCCAAGAACTGCAATCTTCTTAGCATCCAGCTGCTTCATGGTCTCCAGCATAGGCGGAACACCGATTCCTCCGCCCATAAGGAATACCCTCCTGCCAGCAGCCTCTTCCAGTGGAAAAGGGTTCATAAAATGCGGCGTTGAGTACGGTTAGGCATTGAAATTGAATGAGGATATATTGTGTGCAGATGTTTCCGGAAAGACCGGAATATAGGCGGATTCGATTTCAACTTAAATTATACGATTATGACACATTATGAATCACTGAAAGAGAGCATCTCGCCGCAGATGCTGAAAACGGCCGCGGCTACGCTTCGCGAGGATGAAAAGGGAGTGGCTTCGGCCGTGGCGGTATTGCTGCCTTCGTTGCTGGTCAGGTTTATGGACCAGGGTGAGACGGCACGGGTCAATGAGACTATTCGCGAAGCCGGCAATGCGGAGCTGTTCGACAGACGGGCGGAGATATTCGCCGGCCACGGAATAGATGGAGGAATGAATCTCGGCGAGCGGTTCGAAAACGAATTGGTCGGGGCGGAAAACAAGGCCTATCCGAATGCCGTGGCGGCCGAAAGCGGTATCTCCGCAGCGAGCGCCGACCGGTTGTCGGGATGGGTGGCAGCGGTTATCGCCGGCTATGTGGGCCATAAGATAGTCCGTAACAATCTCTCCATGTCTGCCGTAATGGCCGGGTTGCGTCAGGAGCGCGGCTCGGTAGTAAAGGAGATACCGGTGAAGGTGGGCCGTGCTGCGGGAATCAGCGGCATGTGCAGCAGCAGTGCGCCGGTTGCCGGACGGGATGGCAAAAAGAACAATTGGCTGGTATGGCTTATCATTGTCCTGATTGTTGTGATTATCGTCTTTCTGAGTATCCGTTCGTGCAATCGGAACGGTGGTGGAGAGGTCGTAGCGGTTACTGAAAATGTGACCGTCGTTCCGACTGCTCCGGCGGCACAGACTGCTGCTGCGAAGGAGGGACTGACTTTCGTGGAACACAAATTGCCCGATGGCAGAACCATCCGGGTGGCCGAAGGCGGATGCGAGGACTGCATGCTGAAGTATCTCCAGTCCGATGCATACCGGAAAGCCACGAACGAAGAGCTGAGCAAGAATTGGATACAGTTCGACAAGATAGATTTCATGCATGACAGCGAGACGGCTCTTGCAGGAAATTCGATGGAGCAGCTCGACAATATTGCGGCGATACTGAAAAACTATCCCGATGTCAGGATTCGGATAGGCGGTTTTGCGGATAAGACGGGTACTCGGGCGGTGAATTACGAAATTTCCAAAAACGGGCGGAGTATATCAAATCGATACTCGTGAAGGACGGGATTCCGGCAGACCGTATCAGTACCGAGGGCTTCGGAAAAGAGTTCGGCGACGGTGCCTGCCGATGCGACCGCAGCGCAGCGGGCCGTAGACCGTAGTATCGCCATGCGTTTTACGAAGTGACCGGCCGACAGCCGAACAATGGACGGGGGGTAGGAGATACCCCCGTTTTG
>ENA-OQDT01000734-OQDT01000734.1-human-gut-metagenome-genome-assembly--contig:-NODE-734-length-21116-cov-2.633046_pt1 | contig 21116 bp, 24 predicted proteins | sample MGYA00242786_ERZ504617 | MGnify/ENA primary metagenome ERZ504617 (study PRJEB26092, sample SAMD00036337) | human gut metagenome | host: Homo sapiens | study: EMG produced TPA metagenomics assembly of...
CGGTATACCGTGGTCATTCTGCCGATCGCGGTCGTACTGTGTAGGATTATGGGCGCGAATGGCGTCTGGCATGCGTTCTGGGTGACGGAGTTTATCTCGGCAGGAGTTGCATTGGTCGCTTGGAAGCGAGTGTAGCTGCGCTGACGCCGCGCCCGCGGTGGTGGGCAAGAGGGTAGACACCTACGGTTTCTACCCTGTTTGTTTCGCAATATATTCGCAGTTCACAGATACATTACTGCTACACATACGGACTGCTCTGCGCAGAGCGCGGCATAATCGTGCCGCGCAATTCGTTAGCGGATAGGGCTGCAAAGATAAATTGTATCAAACGCCTAATCCGTAGGTGCCATGCGTTACAACGTGCCAAGGATTTGCGCGACACTGTTATGTCGCGCCTGCGGAGACAAAACCGCCTGTGTAGCAGTACGGTCTCCGACACTGCGAACAGGTTGCTCAAGAGGACGGACTCCGAAGGTAGTTCGTCCGTAGCAGAGAAAAAATCCTCTGTCGTTCCTCTATTTCGCAGCGGTCGCCGGTCTCTGATTTGCGCCAGACTAAGAAATAAGGGAAAGGTAGGAGTTCAAAGAGGAAGGGAAACCGCAGGTGTCCCTTCCTTTTTGCCCCCGCGGCGGGTGCCGCGCTCTCCCGCCGTCCGCAGACGGCGAATCCTCCCGCTGAGGTTCAGCGAAAAACTTCCCACCCGTCAGGGGCGAACACGCTTACGCAGTTCGAGCACCCCGGGTCAATCGGTGCAGGGAAACGACAGCTTTCCTATTGACACAGTAGGCATTCCCCGTTATACTTATAACTAAGCGAAAAACTGCACGAAAGGGAGAAAAAACTTGCTCAATCAATTTTCGAGAACCGAGCTGCTGCTTGGCAAGCAGGGAATGGAGCGCCTGTACAACGCGCGTGTTGCGGTATTCGGCATCGGCGGTGTAGGTGGCTACACGGTAGAGGCGCTAGCGCGTTCGGGTGTCGGCACACTTGACCTCATCGACGATGATAAGGTGTGCCTGACCAACATCAATCGCCAGATCATCGCTACCCGCAGGACGGTCGGTCAGTACAAAGTAGAGGCCGCTGCCGAGCGTATTCACGATATCAATCCGGACTGCAAGGTCAACGTTTACAAAACCTTTTACACGCCTGAGACCGCTTCTCAGTTCGATTTCACCCTGTATGACTACGTTGTGGATGCGATCGACACCGTAACCGGCAAGCTCGAGCTGATCGAGCAGGCAACCAAGGCCGGTACGCGCATCATCAGCTGCATGGGTGCAGGCAACAAGATTCACGCTGACAAGCTGGAGGTGACGGATATTTATAAGACCTCCGGCTGTCCGCTCGCGCGTGTTATGCGCTACGAGCTGCGCAAGCGTCGCATCCGCAAGCTCAAGGTTGTGTACTCCAAAGAGCCTGCCATGACGCCAATCGACGATATGGCGATCAGCTGCCGCCAGAACTGCATCTGCCCACCGGGCACCGCGCGCAAGTGCACCCAGCGCAGGCAGGTTCCGGGCAGCACTGCGTTTGTGCCTGCTGTTGCGGGTCTTATCATTGCAGGCGAAGTTGTTAAGGACCTGACCGGCGTGGAGAATAAAGGATAACACAGGCAAAAACCGTCATCTCAAATGCAGAGATGACGGTTTTTTACTCTTTGACAGTATTTGCAGCCAGTGCTGCGTCAAATTCCGGCCAGCAGCGCTTGAGGATAGCCGGTTTGCCCTCGGCGTTGATAAAGCAGTGGCGGCTGTCGCCGGTACAGCGTAGTGTGCCGGTTGCCTTGTCGTAGACATCATAGTGCAGCGTCATGCGCACGCCGTTGTACTGCGTGATAGATGCTTCGATTCGCACAGTTTCGCCGAATTTCGACATGGTTTTGTACTGGCAGGAGACTTCCAGCACCGGGCCGCTGTAACCGGCCGCCTCGATGCGGTCGTAGCCGAAGCCGAGCTGCTCCCAGACCTTTTTTGACGCGTGAAGCGGATATACCAGTTGGGATGATAGAGGTTCCTCTCCAGCGACCGCCGCAGTCTCCGCCCCGGGATAGCTCGCCAGCACCGGACGAGGCGATGGCGTGCATACTCCCAGCGCGCGCGTTTTCGAGGGCGTCGCATAGCGCAGCAGATCGGCGTAGGCGGGCGGATAGGGATAGCGGCCAAGATAGCGCAGACAGGCAAAGCGCACCTCGTCGTCCTGCGCGGGATCGTTGAGGAGCGCGTGTATTTTCTCGCAGTATGCGCCGGAGGAAAAGCGGAAATAGTTGAGCAGCGTCACCTGCATCCACGGCTGAAACGCATCAAACTCCTCCCAAAGCGCGTCGGCAAGCTCCCATGTGTCGCCCGTGTAGTTCAGCAAGCCGTCGGAGAGGAGCTTGCTGTGATAATAGAGGCTGCTTGCGTCGATGATCCGCAGCGCACGCACAAGGACGGCGGGATCGCCCGCCGTGTAGAGCGCCTGCATGGCATTCTCGCGGCAGTAGATGCTCGATTCATGCAACAGGTCGAGCAGCATCGTTTTCAGCGCCTCGTTCTCCTGCCCGTCGAGAAGCCGGTATTTCCGGATGATATACGGAAAATACGCCGCCTCGATCTCATCGCGGCGGCAGTAATCCTCTGCCAGCGTGATCATCACACCGTTAAGCGCCGTCAGATAGGAGCGGGTCAGCTCTGGCCGCCTCACGCACAGGCACTCCAGCGCGGCGTCAAAGGCCGCCATGCCGTTCACGCGGCGCAGTCTGCGCTCCATGAAGCGCAGATGCCTCTCGCTGACCGTTCCGGTCTCCGCGAGACGGTCAAGCTCCTGCGAGACCGTCAGCTCAAGGCGGATGCCGTCGCGGAAGGACCGATGCTCCCTGCGCTGCGAAAGGAGCGCCGTTACAATGTTAAAGAGGATCATGCCGGCGCAGATGCCGAGATAGACGTAGATCAGGATTTGAACAAACACCGGCGTTCTTCCTTTCTCGTGTATTTTACTGCCAGAGCTTTTGCAGAATGTAGTACGAGGGCTTGAGCCGCTCGTGATAGCTGACCGTATTGCCCCAGCCCTTGAGCGCCGCGGGATAGAGCGGCGTGCGCTCCTGCGCCGCGCCGTCGGTAAGACCAAGGTACATCGTGTCGATGGTGATGTAGTCCACACCGTAGTTTTCATAGTAATCGTCGTGGATGGTCATGCGCGAGGGGTCTGAAAAGTTCAGAAGCTGCCAGGGGAGCTTCAGCTCCACATAGTCGCCCGCGAAGATGAAGTCCGCGAGGGAATCGTAGTCCGGCGCGGCGGGGTTCGCGTTGCCGTAGGCAAGATCGCCCGTCTCGTAGGTCTCAGAGCTTGCCTGCCAGTTGCCCGTGAGCAGCGGCGTCGCCGTCTGGAGCATCAATTCGATGGGCTTGAAGAGCGGCGTGTCCGCGTCGGGCGGGTCAAGGTAGGCGTCCGCGTCGTGCGTTTCGTGGTAGAACATGGCGCGCAGCACCTCGTAGCGCTCCTGCACCAGGAGGCGGCTGTTGTCCCTGCCGTCGATGGCGAGGACGAAGTCCACCGGGTCCTCAAAGCGCAGGCCGAAGTTTTCGCAGTAGGTGCTGCCCGTCTTGGGCGTGGTGTCGATGGGGATGTAGAGCGTTTTCTGTCCGTTCGCAAAGCCCTTTTCATAGGCAAGCAGATAGATGAACTTCTCGTCGTATTTCATCGAAAGGGCGCGCGTGCCGGTATCGAAGAGTTTATCCTCCTCCGTCCACTCCGAGAGGTCGCCGTCCGCATAGCAGACGCTTTCCTCCTCGCCGGGGTCGAAGGAGAGCAGACCGAAATACTGCTCGTTGGTCCTGGTAGTCACTCCAGTAGGGCGTGCGCTGCAGGTTCACCGCGTGCATGGTGTTCCAGGTGCGCTTGAACCACTCGTCCTGCCAGGTAAAGACGCAGCGCCCGCGCAGTTTGCCGCGGTGATGTCGCGCCAGCAGTCCACGAGCGCTGCCCTGCTCCTGCTCGGACATATGGCCCTGATTGCGTCCGGTGTTCCGGTCGATCTGCGCCATGCCGCGCCCGGTGGAAACGCCGAACTCGGAGATGACGACGGGCATCGTGTGATGCCGCCGCAGGGCGCGCAGATAGGCAAGGTAGGTGTTCGCCGCGCCGGTCTCATCGTAGAAGTCCGATCGGCGCAGCACGGAACCGATGGGCGTGCCGGGACCGGTCTCCGCACGGGAGATGACGGCCTTGCCGTCCCAGATAGGCGTGCGGTCCATCGCCGCGGGGTTGAGGATATAGTTGAGATAGTCGGGATAGTAGGGATACACATGGTAGGAGGCAAACTGACCGGCGAGGAAGGCATCCTCCGTGCGGATGTGCTCCACGTCCACCTGCGCGCACTTCATAAAGAAAGTCGTGATATCCTCCGGGTAGAGGAAGGGGTCGGTGGTCGGCCAGTTGGAAAACGCCACAAGGCGCTGGGTCTTGTAGCGGCGGCTTTCATATGAGACGATCCGATCGCCCACCTGCGCGAGCATGGATTCAAAGGCGGAGGCGTCCTCCGTCGCGGAGAGGTACGTTCCCTGATAGGGCGGCAGATCGGGGTATTTGTGGTTGGTGTAGGTGACGGTCACATCCTCCCACTCCACACCGAGAATATAGCCGATGACCCAGCGGGAAACATCCTTATTGTAAAAGCCCGATCCCGTGCCCCGCCCGAGCGAGATCTTCTTGTTGCCGTGCAGAACGTCGACCAGTGTGCGCCCGTCCCTGACGAAGGTCTCAAGAAAGTCCTTGTCATAGGCGTCGCGGTGGGAGTTTTGGATATAGTCGTTCACCCATACGCCGTGGATGAGCCAGAGCGGTTCCTCGTTCGCCTCCTCGCGCGCGGTGTTGTACTCGTAGAAGGCGTTGTAGAAGTCGTCGTGGAGCGTAATGTAGACGCGCACGGTGTTCGCGCCCATCTCCTGCATCTGGGCAAACCAGCGCAGATAGGTCTCCTTGCTGACGGCGTAGTCCGTCGCCCACTCGCCCGGGATGCCCACGCCGAGGTTCACGCCCTTGACGGTGAACTCCTCCGGTCCCGCGCCGCGGTCCATATAAAGGTGCTGCGCGTCGGTGGACATGAAAGCGCTGACCGGCACGTCCGGCTGAAGGTCGATGTACCAGCCGAGGTAGTAGCGCGCGGTGTCGTAGGCGAGATAGCCTAAGATCAGGGCGGTGAGCACGATGAGAAATCTTTTCAAGCCGCCGCCCTCCTTTCTCGATGGTGTGGTGGCTCAGTGGTTGAATTTCTTGTTTTTGGATTCGTGGCTGTACTGGCGAAGAATGTCGATATTCTCGTCCATCCACGCGCCGCGCTCGATGCAAAAGCGCTTCATCTGCGCGACGGCAGCCGCGTGTGAGTGCGGGTTGCGCCACGCGGGGGAGAGCATATCCTTTTCGAGCGTGTAGCCCCAGACGGAGAAGTTGCGCTCGACGGCATCGCCGAGCCATTCGGTAACGTCGTCTATGTAGGCGCAGAGATACTCGTCGCTGAGGATGCCCTGACGCAGCTCGCGGTAGCGGTCGATGACGGCGTTTATGAACTTCTCGTCTTTGCTGAGCATATAGTACCAGACATTGTATTGCAGCTCAAAATGCTGCGGCTCTGCGACCGGATGACTGTAGTTGTCACAGGCGGAATTGAAGTCCCAGATGCACATTTTGTATTTGCCGCGCACATCCCTGTAGATATAGGTGGAAAGCCAGCCCGCATCATAGTTGCAGGTAAACTCGTTGAGGATAAAGTAGTCCACGAAAGAGCTCATGTCCGCCTGCTCCCACCATGCATAGGGCTCGGTATCATAGTCATAGGAGTAGAGTGTCTTTTCAAAGTCGGAGAAATCCTGTGCGATCCACGCCGCGCGCTCCGGCGTAAGCCATTTTGTTCCCGGATAGACGATGTCTATATCCTGCAGATTTCGCAGGGCGTATTGGGAGAAGGTCTCGATGTTTTTGACCTCGTTGCCGCTGCCGCGGTCAAGGCGCAGAGCATAGCTCGTCTGCACCGTGTCCTTCGACGGCTCCGTGAGCTTCAAGCGGGCATCCGCGCCGGAGCTGACAGTCTCCGTCATAACATAAAGCCCCTGATACACTCCGTTGAGCAGTACCTCGCAGAAGCGCACATTCGGCGCGTAGTCCATGATCTCGCCCGCAAGATTGTACCACATATAATTGCGGATGAGCGTCTTATCGAGGTACGGCCCATGCAGCGCCCACTCGTCGAAGGCATCCATCCCCAGCATGGCGACATCGCGCGAGGCCGCACCGTCGTCCGTCAGCGTCTTGACAAGATAGCTGTGCTTATCAAAATAGCGCGAGGAGTTGCCTCGCACTCGAATGTCAATGACGCTCTGAAGCGTCGGCGTGTCGGTGGGGTGATTGTTGCCCTCGGCATGATCCACCACCGAGACGGACGCGCGCAGCAGCGTACTGCCGTCTGCGGTCGTGGTGAAAGCATCGTCCTCACGGCCGCTGCCGCCGCTCTGGATGGGCACGCCCGGGATCGCCTCTCCGCCTGTGTCGATGAGCACGAGCGGCAGATGCGTGCAGAGCGTCTCGCCGTCATGCTCGGCACAGGGTGTATAGGCGGGGCGCTCAAGATGCTGATGATAGCGTGGGTGCTCATCGGTCAGCACGGCTGACAGGTTTGTTGCGGATAGGAGAAGCAGCAGCGCACAGGCCGCAAGAGCCATTCGCTTGTATTTCATGTTCGTCTCCGCTCCCCTCTTTCCGGTTTCTCAGTTCGACACCTCGTCGTTCTGCATGACAAGATTGACATAGTCGATGCTTCCCAGCGAATAGATGCTGCCGGGAATGTCCGGCGTTGTCTGCTCCGCGCGGCGCAGGAGCTTTTGCGTGATCTCGTAGATCAGTTCGACCGTATCCTCCGTCGTGTTTTTCCACACGCAGCGTCGCTTTGGCGCGAAAGAGCTTGTAGACCTGCGCCTTGATCGGCTCCTGCTTGCTGCGGTGGGCGCGGATGATGAGCAGCATCCGGTTATCGCTCTTGATGCAGCCGAGCAGCAGGATCACCGCGAAGGTCACGGCGCTGCCGATGCAGGCCACGGCATAATCGCCCACGCCGCAGCAGATGCCGACAATGATGGACCAAAAAATATAAACCGTATCGCGCGAGTCCTTGATGGCGGTGCGGAAGCGGACGATGGACAGCGCGCCCACCATACCGAGAGACAGCGCAATGTTGTTGCCGATGACGGTCATGACCGTCCCCGTCAGCACCGCGAGAATGACGAGTGAGGCGTTGAACTTGCGGCTGTAGATCGTCCCGCGGTGGGAGATGGCGTAGGACAGGAAGATAAAAAAGCCCAGCACGGCGGCAAGGACGATATTGAGCAGAATATCCTCCCACGACATATCGCGGGGTGTGGTAAAAAGGTTCAGGATCTGTTGTCTCATGGTGTTTTCCTCCTATAGCCTCGTCTGACATCCGTTTTGGCGGGCAAGCACATATTTGCTGACAGAAAGCTCACTGCGATCCACGCTGTTGATCAGCTCGCGAAGATAATCGAGCAGAAAGCCGTTGTACTTGACCTCAAGCACCACGCAGTACGGATCGAGCACGGGGTTCATGTTCAGCCGCGGCGAAAAGAGGTCGAAGCAGCTCTCAACGGAAACAATGCGGCTGTCAAAGGTAATGCGTATTTTGTTCTCCTTGGCGATAAATGCCTTGCGGTTGTATTCTACGATCGTTTTGGGGCGATAGCACCGGCTGTGCATCAGCGCGTAGCACTCCGCGGCAAAAGACTCCGGATACCGCAGCAGCGGCGCGTAGTCGCCGCGCGTGAGCGCTTGGGCATCCTCCCGTGTCACGCGCAGAGAGCGCTTGAGCTGACTTGCGCCCTGCTTCTGCTTCATCTCCAGCATGGCGAAGTCTGCCGCCGGATCATAGCTGCGCAGGCGCAGCTTGCGCCGCAGCTCTACGCCCGCAGCCTTTTCGTGGAAGTCCCTGTCGTCGAGCGTATCGAAGTAAAGCGAGCGGACAGGGTAGCCGCTTATGCCGTTGTGCGGGTCCTCGTGCATGACCTGCGCGAGCCGATGGCAGGCTTGCAGCGCCTCCGGCAGCGAGATCAGATATTTCTTTTCCTCGCGGAACACGCGGTTCACCGATGCTCCCTCCTTTCGCAGAGAAAAAAACTGACCGCAGTCCTGCTAAGGCAATACCGCAGCTTTCACTGCGCGGTGTTTCCTTAAAAGAGTGCGGTCGGTCGATCATAGGGGCTCTCCCGCTCAGACATATGGCCCTGCAGCATAGTCTTTCGACGATTTTCTATCTTAAACGATTATACAGGGCTGCGCCGCATAAGTAAAGTCCTTTCTGGCATTTCCGGCATTTGGGCGGCTTGTAATATTAAATGCGAAAGAACAAATACCACGTCGAATGACGGGTACGCGTTCTATCGCATTTATTTTTTTACCATAAACAGCGCTAAAACACAATAGAAACGGGGTGAAATGGTGCGGCAGTACAGATACATAGATTTTCAGGACCGCAAGGAGATTTCCACACGATACCTGAACGGCGACCGGGTGGCAGACATCGCCGATGGGCTGGGTATGGCAACGGCTACCGTCTACCGGGAGTTGAAACGTGGCGAAACGGGCGGGCTTGACCGCAACCAGCGGAGAGCATACAACCCCGTTCTTGCACAACAGCGCGTGCAAGAGAACTTCAAACGCCGCGGCAAAACCGCGGTCAATTCGTAAAGGAGGTTCCACGGTGAACAATTTTGAAGAAATCACGAAGAACCCGGAAACGCTGGGCGCTTTCTTGCGGGGCCTGCCCGTCATTGAAGCGCCGTGGGACGAAGCATTCCAGCGGAAGTATTGCGCCGGGTGTGGGAAAGTCAGTTGTGACGATGGTAGCCCTTGTCCGTATGAGGACAAGCGGAACAATCCGCTTTGGTGGCTGTCGCAGGAAAGCGGAAAGGCGGCGGAGGTATGAGCCGAAAGGAACAGCAACACGGCGGGGTCAAGCTGACGGCGAAGACGGCCCGCACCCTCGCAATGCAGGAGTTCGGGACCGCCCGCGGCCTGACGAAAAGTACGTCATTCGTCGGCGTGTACTTTATGGAGTTTGGAAACCTGCGTATCGAGATTTGCGCGGACACGGCTTGCATTGTTGTTCGCGTGGTTCTGTCCCACGGTACGGGTTCCAGCGTGAAATACTTTGACCCGGACACCCTGCAAGAGAACTTCAAGGCTATCGACAAACACCGTGAAGACGAAGACCGCGCCATTATCAGTGATTGGGTCAACCTGAACGGCCCGGAATACTGCCGAAAGCAGGTTGAAGAAATTTGGACCTGCGGCGGCTGATCGTCAGCGCAGACGCAAGGAATGAAAGGAAGAACAAGTTATGAACGTTGTTTCATTTGGCGGTGGGACAAATTCAACTGCTATGATTATCGGAATGTATCTACACAAAATCCCAATAGACCTAATTCTTTTTGCAGACCCCGGCGCAGAACAGCCGCATACATACGAATTTATGACCGCATCGACAGATCGGGAGAAATCACGCAATGGCTGGGCGACGGCTACGCCCTCTATCCTCTGGACGGCCTGCCTATTCTGGACGAAGAAAGTTTCTGCGCCGTGTTCGACATTACCGGGAAGCAACGCGAAAAATCCTTTTCCGGCATGAGCGCTTGCCGGAACACCTGAACGTCGAGGACGTGGCGGCGTGCGACAAACTGGTTCGGGAGTATGAAACGACCCTTTATCAACGGCGGGTTGCGCTTGAAACCGCTGAAAACGAACAACGGCGTTACATTCATTCGGAGCCTGTACCTTTCGCCGCTGGAAGACGTTATCGACATGGTGCAATTCTACGAGCGGACCACGCCGCAGGGCGGTTCGTACATCGTCGCAAAGGCCGGGTTCCTGACGGCGGTGGTCATCATGCCTTATGTCATTAGTAAGAAATTCGCCGACGAACTGGAAGAACTGTCCTATCAATGCCGCCACTTCCTGAACACCCGGAGCGCATTCACCACCCCGGCGGCGGAGGACGAAGAAGAGCCGGACGAAAACCAGACGACCACGTTTGACGCGGAAGCGGCGGAGGACACGGAATGAAAGCCTTTACCGTGTATCAGCCCTACGCACACGCAATCGTAGCAGGGGTCAAGCATTATGAAACCCGACCCCGGCGGACGCATATTCGGGGCCGCGTCGCTGTCCACGCCGGGCGGCTGGACGAAGTGCAGGCGACAAAGCATCTGACGAACGGCGAGTTTTGGGCCGTACTGGAAGCCGCAGGCGGCGGCGGAAACCTGCCGCGGGGCGCAGTCATCGGAACCGTTGAAATCGTCGATTGTGTGCCTGTGGAAGAACTTGTGGACAGTTTGGATAACCGGGAACGCCTGTTAGGTGATTATTCGCCGGGGCGGTTCGCGTGGGTGCTTCAAAACCCGGTCATGTTCAAAACGCCCATTCCCGCCCACGGGAAACAAGGGTGGTGGAATTGGGAGGAACCGACATGAAGTGCCGCGAATGCGAATTTGCATCGGTCCACACATACCCACGCAACGGAAACAGCAACAGCGCCCACGTCGGGCATTTCGGGCAGGAAGCGTCTTTCTGCAATCACCCGCAATGCCCGCCGCCGGGTCCGCTACTGTTCTACGGGAAGACGGCCCCGCGCTACTGCCCGTTGAAGAAGAAAGAGAGGAAATAGACATGGGGAAAATCACGATCACAGAGAAGCAGGAAGCAATCATTCGGCGGCTGAATGACCCGCTTTATACCGTGGAATTTCTGAAAGAATGGGTCAACCGCAACGACAACGTATTTATCAACGCGCCCGCGGCCCTGCAAGCTATGGGCGCAAGCGGATTCTTTGCCGCCGTTCGCGCAATCGAGCGGGCGAAAGAAAGCGACGGTGAAAATACATGAACTATCGACCGAAAGTTGTTCGTTGCCGCCTGAAAACGGGCGGCAAGAGCATTCCACAAATCCGGGAGGAATGCAGAGGGCAAGGCTTGACCTACCGGGACTTTGAGAATATCCAGAGATCGAACGAAGAGTTCGACGGGCTGGTTGTTCTGCTTTCCCTGTGGGCCTACGACAACCACGCAAGCTATCACCTGCATAATTGGGACCCGGCGGACGACGAAAGAATGATGATGGCGATTTACTACGCCGAACAGGTACACCCGTTCCCGCGCTACAAAAACGACCTTGTGAAATTCAAGGCGGATTGGGCGGCGCAGGCATACGACCCCGGCGGCGCGTCCCTGACGTTCGCCCCGGCGGACGTGGAGGAACTGGAAGTTCTATGCGAGGAAGCGACGGAGCCGGAACCGCCCGCCCCTCCCGCTCCAAAGCGGAAAAAGCATAAGCGGCGGCGGAAGTAAGACCGGGAGCCGCTGACAAACGAAACGGAGGTAAAAGAAAATGAAACTTGCGGCATTCAATGCGACGTGTCCTTTCGAGATCGGGGACAAAATCGGCATGAGGAAGAAAGCCTGCGCGGTGGGCGGCAGAACGCTTGACGTTATCGTTGAACGGACTATCACCGACATTGTGTGTATGCACTCAGTCAAAGCCGGAACGGTGAAGTTCCTGTACGAACTGGACAACGACGGGCGTTTGGTAGAAATCGTTCGCTGACCCGCTTTCGAGCGGGAGAACCACAAAAGGAGGTTTAGACGGTGAAGACCATATCAATTATCAACCTAAAAGGCGGCGTTGCAAAGACGCTGACCGCTGACAGCATGGCCCACGTCCTCGCAACGTTCCACAACAAGCGTGTTTTGCTTGTGGACAACGACAAGCAGGGCAACACGTCAAAGGCATTCGGGGTTCATTCCTACGATGACAAGAGCATTTCGGACGTGCTGACTGCCCGGCGGCTGGACACGCGGGAGGTCATCAAGAAGACCCGGTTCCAGAATATCGACGTAATGCCCGCAAATATGACCTTGATTCGGGCGAACATGGAAGTCCTGATGGACAGCACCCGCCCCCAACAAACGCGCCTGCGGTCCGCCCTGAACGCGATTGCGGAAGAAAACTTTTATGATTTCTGCATCATCGACAACGCCCCGGACATCAACATTTCAACGATAAATGCCCTTGTCGCGTCCGACGACGTGATTATTCCCATAAAGATTGACAAGTACGCCTTTGACGGGCTGGAAGAACTGAAAGAACAGATCGAGGACACACGGGACGACCTGAACCCGCGCTTGCGCCTTGCCGGGTGCTTGATTACCTGCTTTATCCGCGCCGACGCAGAGAAGCAGGGCGAAGCGTGGTTGCGGTCCCGCCCGGAGTACCCCGTCTTTGACACTCGCATTCGCTATTCGGATAAAGTCACCGAAAGCACCTTTTCGGAAATCCCTATCGTGGAGTATAGCCGACGGAGCGGAACCGCGATGGACTATATCGCGTTTGTACGGGAGTATTTGCGGAGGGGCAAAAAGTGAAAAACTGCAATTATTGTGAACACCTGAACTTGACAGAGGAACAGCAACACAAAGCCGGAACAGACAAGCCGCATATTTGCTTGAAGTACGGGAAACGGGTTTTTCACAGATCGACCGAACGGGGTATCACGAAATGATTTACCCTTGCCGGGAATGCGAAAATGAAAGTTTGTCCGAATCGGACGGGAAAGGGGCTATCTATGGGAAGATTTAATTTGAACCAGATTTTGAGCGACACGTCAAAGGCGGCGGCGGGCGGCGGGAGCGCAAGCCCCGCCCCTCTGAAAGCCGCTATGAGAAATTGAGCGTCTTTGACCTTGTACCGTCGGAGGACAATTTCTATTCCATGCGGGAAATCGGGGAACTGAAAGCGGCAATCGAAATCGCCGGGAAAGTTCTTCAAAACCTTGTCGTCGTTCCGCTGGGCGACGGCAAGTACAAGGTCATTGCCGGGCATCGCCGCCGCCTTGCTTCTATCGAACTTGTGAACGATGGGAAGCCGGAATACGAATTCGTACCCTGCGTCATCGAACCGACAGAGGAAGCGGCGGACGAACAGGAAATACGCGACGGGCTGGACCTGATCGTTACAAACTCGCAGAGAGAAAAGACCGCATGGGACAAAATCGAAGAGGTCCGCTATCTGCGGGAGGTTTTGGAGAAAGCGAAGACAAAGCCCCGGTTCGTCGAACTGTTGCGCCGCATCGTCGAAAAGACGTTTGAAGACGGAGAGTTACAGACGGACGGGACCCGCGATTTTATCGCAAAGGTGCTTCATACCAGCACAACGCAGATCGGACGATATGACACCATCATTCGCCATTTGTCCCCGGAATTCACGGAGGAACTGAAAGCGGACCGCATCAACCTTTCGACCGCCTATGAATTGGCGGGCCTGCCTGTGGAGAACCAGAACGCCGCCTTTAAGGAATATCACCTGACCGGGGCAATTTCCATCAAGGCCGCGCGGGAATGGAAACGTCCTGCCCCGCCTGCACCGCCCGCAGAGAACACCGCCACACCTACGCAGGCAGAACGCCCGCAGAAAGAGCGGGAACCCGTAGTCGAGCGGGACAAAGTGCCGGACACGCAGACCACGCCGCCGTATAGCGCCGCTGTGGAGCGGGACACCGCAGACGGGACGCAGGACACGAAGCCGACCGAAAGCACCCAGCAGAGCGCACCACGCCGCCCGCAGGCTACCAGAAGTAGCGAATGCGGGATTTGCCCGTATTGCGGGGCGAAGTTTGACGCGGCAAAAGTTATCGAATACAGCATTCGCGGCGCGGCGGAGGGAAAGCCGCACACCTGCCAACATTGCGGACAGCGGGTGAAAATCTTTTGTTCGGTTTCTTATTTCTGTTCCCCGGCGGAAGAGTGAGGGGCGCAGATGGACGAATACAAGACCGATTATCTGGAAGCCGCGGCGGAGGAAGCAGAGCGTTTCCGTGAAGCCGCGATGATACTTGCGGAGCGGGCGGGCATATCAGCAGAAGAAGCCATATACCGCATTCAAGAAGCGTTGCAGGTCATACGGGACGAAATCACGTCCATTGCGGACACACTGACAAACGCAGTTGAAAAATTCATCACGCAAGTTGAAGAAGCCGTAGCGCAGGCAGAGCCGAAGCACCGCCGAAGAAAACGGCAGAGAGAGCGGGCCGCGCTGATTGAACGGCGGTACATGGTCCAAATCAGACATTACGAGCGGGCGCACCCTTTCCGCAGGGTATATAAGCCGCCTTGATAGAGCAGGAACAGGAGGAAACGGAGCAATGAAGCAAGAAAGAGTTATTGCTATTCTGGATTTTTACCGGGATATAGATAAAACAGTCACCATGAACGAGCGGGTTATTCGGAACCTTGAAGATCAATACTATTCCACGTTGGGCGCGGTGAATTCCGACGGTATGCCACACGGGAAAGGCGGGGTTTCAAACCCTGTCGAACGCGTCGTGCTGAATATCCCGCAGTCCGTTTCCGACACTATCGCAAATATGCGCCGGGAAAACGAAAGGCTGACCGCGATAAAGGGCGAAATTCTTTCGGAGTTGAACGCCCTGAACTACCGCGAAAAACGCGGTGATTTACGGCTTTTACATAGACGGGCTTCAATGGGAACGTCTTTCGCAACGCGTAAATTACAGCCCGCGGCAATGCCGGAATATCCGAAACATTGCGTTGGATAGATTGGCAAAGCGCTTTGAGCAGAACAAGCGGATTTCCCGCTACGTTTTCCCGGAAAAATAAGATTGCCACCTATTGCCCGTTTTTCCTGCTATAATTGGCATTGTGAAAAGTGAACACAACGATACGGGCGGCGCATTCCTCCACGCCGCCGGAAGCCTGAAAACGGACCATGTTTTGAACATGGCCCGTTTTTTTACGCACTTCCGCGGCAACGCCCGGAACGAAAAATGAAAAACAAACGAAAGGGGGCGCGGCGGACGCATGGCGAGAGAGCGAAACCCGGAACGTGACAAAGCCCGGCGGATATGGCTTGATTCCGGCGGCACGCTGACGGCCCGACAGGTTGCGGAGCAAGTAGGCGTAAAGCCTGAACAGGTCCGCAAATGGAAAAGCCTTGATACCATCGGTTCGCGGAGCCTGACGAAAGCCGACCTTTCCGAAATCGGCGAACGCATCAAGTATTGGACGAATGAGGTTTCCCGGCTGGAAAACATCGAAGCCCGCGGCGGAAGAAACCGCGTGTTCCGGGTAGTGCCGCGGGACCTGTGAGAAAGGACGGTGAAGCGGTTTGAACGCATTAGACCGGGTGATTGCCGCCGTGTCCCCGCAAACGGCGGTAAAACGCGCCGCCGCCCGCCGGAAGCTGGATATTCTGGATAGCGGGTATGGAAACTACGGCGCATCACACACGAAGAAATCGCTTGCGGGCTGGCTGTATGGCGGCGGGTCCGCAAAGGAAGATATTCAGGACAATTTATCAACCCTGCGGCAACGTTGCCGCGACCTCTACATGGGCGTTCCGTTGGCGACGGGTGCGCTGAAAACCTGCCGAACAAACGTCATCGGGTCCGGCCTGCGGCTGAAAAGTCAAATTGACTATGAAGCGTTGGGAATGGACGAAGAAGCCGCCCGCGACCTTGAACGCAAAATCGAGCGGGAATTTTCGCTGTGGGCCGATTCGACCGCCTGCGACCTTGAACGGCTCGACAATTTCTACGAACTGCAACAACTCGCGTTTCTGAACTGGCTTATGAGCGGTGACGTTATCGCAACATTGCCCGTGACAAAGCGGGCGAATATGCCTTACGACCTGCGAATTTGTCTGATCGAAGCGGACAGGCTGAGCAATCCGAACGGGATTGTTGACCCGCATATCATCGGCGGCGTTGAAACCAACGACGCGGGCGAAGTCGTGGCCTACCATATTAGCAAGCACCACCCTCTTTCGTATGACATGACGGAAACCGGGTGGACGCGCGTTGAAGCGTGGGGCGCAAAGACCGGGCGGCGAAATGTGCTTCACATTATGAACCGGGAGCGCATCGGACAGCGCCGCGGCGTGCCGTTTCTTGCCCCGGTCATTGAAGCGCTGAAACAGCTTGGGCGATATACAGACGCGGAACTTGTCGCCGCCGTGGTTTCTGGTATGTTCACGGTGTTTATCGAAAAAGAATCCGCGTCCAGCGACGGCGGGTTCGGTGAAATCATTCCAGAGGACGCACAAGTAGACGCAGGCGACGACAGCACGATTGAACTTGCCCCCGGCGCAATCGTGGATTTGAACGAGGGCGAAAAAGCACACGACATGAACCCCGGCAGACCGAACACGGCTTTTGACGGGTTCGTTGTGGCTATCTGCCGTCAGATCGGCGCGGCCCTTGAAATCCCCTATGAACTGTTGGTAAAGAACTTCAACGCGTCTTACAGTGCGTCCCGCGGGGCGCTTCTGGAAGCATGGAAAATGTTCCGTATGTATCGGACGTGGCTTGCAAATGATTTTTGCCAACCAGTCTATGAAGAATGGTTCGCCGAAGCTGTGGCAAAGGGCCGCATTCCAGCGCCCGGCTTTTTCTCTGACCCGCTGATACGCAAGGCGTACACGGGCGCAGAGTGGAACGGACCGGCACAGGGCCTTTTGAACCCGGTACAGGAAGTCACCGCGGCGGAAAAGCGCGTGCAGAATGGTTTCTCCACCCGCGACCGCGAAGCTATCCTGCGGAAAGGCAGACGAACCAAAATGTATTATTGCCACCCGTACACAAGTTGCGAACGCGGGTCAAATGAGTGTGCAAACAAAATGATTCGGCGGAAGTACCCGAAAGGAACCGACTTCAACAAGGTAAGCCGAGCGAGCATCAAGGAAACGGAAGCGTGGATAAACAATTATCCGCGTGAAATATTGGGCTGGAAAACCTCTGAAATCGTGTTCGCGGAATACCTTGAAGAATTGGCGCGGGAAGCCTGATTATATTTTTTTATATTTTTTTCGCATTTACTATTGACATTTTCACATTTCCGGCATTTGGCGTGTGCCGTCGCTTGTGCGGCGGAAGTCCTCTCGTGCGCGGGAACCGGATAGGATCCCCTCACGAAATAATCATAACACCGCCATGAGCAAAACGCAAGAAACGCGGTAATTGCAATGGTTCCCGGCCATGGCTAAAGCCGAAAATCACTCCATTGATATAGAAAGCGGAGCCCCTTTTTGGTAAAATGGATTTGTGAAACACACCAACCGGAAAGGGGCTGGCCGCTATCTACCGACAGGAAATCATTCAGGATGTGACGCTGTTTACATCCCAAAGCGCCGCCATGTTTTACGACAAGCTTTTCAGCAGTCTGGACTTCACGCTGCCCAGGGCGGCAACCGGGCGGGGCTTCCCCAAAGAAGCCATGGTCGGCGCTTTTATCGTTATGAAATGCGAGGGCTTCGCGCAGATCACAGATTTGGCGGATTATCTGGACAACAACCGCCTCATCGCCCATTATAGTAGGGTGGGCGGTTTATATATTTGGAACTATGTCTCCTGCGGGTTCTGCTGTGTCTGTTGTGCTGCCTTCACTATGATCTCTGTGACCAGGGCTTCCAGCCTTCTGTACAGACATTTCATCAGCAATGCCAGCAGTGCCGCTGTCAGCATCAGAAAAATGTATGTTTACTCTCATTGAAGCAGCCGCGCACTGATCTCCTGCCCTCCATTTCCGACCGTAAGAGGGCTTCTCACCTATAGTGTCGTTCCATACCTCCCCAATTTGCCGAATCACTATCTCCTGTTGACTGCAAAACCACATCATTCTGAATTTGGAACATTTGGAACGCTGCGTTCTTTTTTATACTGATCCCTCATTCTGTAATACGTTCCCGCACCGATATTCATTTGCCTGCAAGCTGCGGAAATACTCAACTCATTTGCTTCTATTTTGGTCCGCAATTCCTCAAAAAGCTCTGTGTGACGCTCCCTCTGCGGGGCACTCTTGATCTTACGCCAATAACGGTAGTAGGTTGTCTTCCCAATGCTCATCTTCCGGCAGACCTCCGCTACGGTCATCTGTCGTCTCTCCACAAGGTCGAAGCACCGGTGCAGCCCCTCCATAAACCGAGACAGCCGCGCCGCATCTCCGGTGTCCCTGCTTGTCAACAGCGCAAGGTCGGAAAGCACCGCCTGCCAGTGACCTGCCGCCGTGTCAATCTTAGGAGACTTGCAGAGCAAAGTTGCCTGCTGTCGATAGAGGGCAAGTGCCATCTCCACAAACGCACCGGCTGTGCCGCCCAGCTCACCATCCATCTCCACGGTTACACTGTCGTCCGCTCTCACATACGCAAGCAGCTCCCGCAGGACGTTGCCGTCCCCATCGACCTCCGTGTAGACTCTGTCAAAACCCTCCGGCGCTGCGCCCTTTCCTCCGCGCCTGTAATAAAACCTCATGCTGCATCACCTCTGCACGGACTGTACCGCACAACCATGCCAAAGGCAATGCATCGCTTTCGTTGATGCCGCCGACCCTTCCAAGTGCCGCTTCCGCGTGCCATTCAGAGTGCCATTCCGAGTACCAGCGGCACACGGAATCTCTCCATGGCGCAGTTTTTCTCAACCTGCCCCGCAGAAGATGCAAAAAATCCGGTATCGCTCCAAACGGAACAATACCGGATTTTTGTCTGTTTTCAGCCAATGATGCCCGCAAAGGCAGTTACATCAAAGGTTTGCAAGTTTCGAGCCGCTTTGTGAACGCTCAAAAGATCGCTCACATTTCCTTGATGGCAGCCTGAGCGGCGGCGAGGCGGGCGATGGGGACACGGAACGGGCTGCAGGAGACATAGTCCAGGCCGACCTTGTGGCAGAACTCGACGGACGTGGGATCGCCGCCGTGCTCGCCGCAGATGCCGAGGTGGATGTGCGGGTTGGTCTCGCGGCCCATCTTGGCGGCCATGGAGACGAGCTTGCCGACGCCGGCCTGATCGAGACGGGCGAACGGATCGCTCTCGTAGATCTTCTTGTCGTAGTACGCGCCGAGGAACTTGCCGGCATCGTCACGGCTGAAGCCGAAGGTCATCTGGGTCAGGTCGTTCGTGCCGAAGGAGAAGAAGTCCGCTTCCTTGGCGATCTCGTCCGCGGTCAGAGCGGCGCGCGGGATCTCGATCATGGTGCCGACCTTGTACTTCATGGAGCTGCCGGCCTCGGCGATCAGCTTGTCAGCGACCTCGACGACGACGTCCTTGACGTACTTGAGCTCCTTGACCTCGCCGACGAGCGGGATCATGATCTCGGGGATGATGTTCCAGTCGGGATGCGCGGCGTTGACGTTCAGCGCAGCCTTGATGACCGCACGGGTCTGCATGGCAGCGATTTCGGGGAACGTAACGGCCAGACGGCAGCCGCGGTGGCCCATCATGGGGTTGAACTCGTGCAGGGAGGCGATGATGTTCTTGATGTCCTGAACGCTCTTGCCCATGTCCTTGGCGAGCTGCTCGATGTCAGCTTCCTCGGTGGGAACGAACTCGTGCAGCGGGGGATCGAGGAAACGAACGGTCATCGGACGGCCCTCGAGCGCGATATACATGGCTTCAAAGTCGCCCTGCTGCATCGGCTCGAGCTTAGCGAGCGCCTTCTCGCGCTGCTCGACGGTGTCGGAGCAGATCATCTCGCGGATGGCGGGAATACGGTCAGCCTCGAAGAACATGTGCTCGGTGCGGCAGAGGCCGATGCCCTCAGCGCCGAACTTCACGGCCTGCTCGGTGTCGTGCGGGTTATCGGCGTTCGTGCGGACGCCCAGACGGCGATACTTGTCGGCCCAAGCCATGACGCGGCCGAACTCGCCGCCGATGGTGGCGTCGACCGTGGGGCATGATGCCGTCGTAGATGTTGCCGGTGGAACCATCGATGGAGATGAAGTCGCCCTCGTGATAGGTCTTGCCGGCGAGCTCGAACTTCTTGTTCTCCTCGTCCATGTTGATCTCGCCGCAGCCGGAGACGCAGCACTTGCCCATGCCGCGCGCGACGACAGCCGCGTGGGAAGTCATACCGCCGCGGACGGTCAGGATGCCCTGGGAGGCCTTCATGCCCTCGATATCCTCCGGAGAGGTCTCGAGGCGGACGAGAACGACCTTCTCGCCGCGCTCCTTCCACTCTTTGGCATCCTCAGCGGAGAAGACGATCTTGCCGCAGGCGGCGCCGGGGGAGGCGGGCAGAGCCTTGGCGATGGCGGGAGCCTTCTTGAGGACAGCCGCATCGAACTGGGGATGGAGCAGGGTGTCGAGGTTGCGCGGGTCGATCATGGAGACGGCCTTTTTCTCGTCGATCATGCCCTCGTCCACGAGGTCACAGGCGATCTTGAGAGCAGCCTGCGCGGTGCGCTTACCGCTGCGGCACTGGAGCATATAGAGCTTGCCGTTCTCGACGGTGAACTCCATGTCCTGCATGTCGCGGTAGTGATCCTCGAGCAGGTCGCAGACCTTGACGAAGTCGGCGTAAGCCTGGGGGAACTTCTCTTCCATCTGGGAGATGGGCATCGGGGTGCGGACACCGGCGACGACATCCTCGCCCTGAGCGTTGGTCAGGAACTCGCCCATGAGCTTCTTCTCGCCGGTGGCGGGGTCACGGGTGAAGGCGACGCCGGTACCGGAGTTGTCGTTCAGGTTGCCGAAGACCATCGGCATGACGTTGACGGCAGTGCCCCAGGAATAGGGGATGTCGTTGTCGCGGCGATAGACGTTCGCGCGCGGGTTGTCCCAGGAGCGGAACACGGCGCGGATGGCTTCGTACAGCTGGGTCTTGGGGTCGGAGGGGAAGTCCTCGCCGATCTGCTGCTTGTACTCGGCCTTGAACTGCTCGGCGAGTTCCTTGAGGTCGGCTGCGGTGAGCTCAATGTCGAGCTTGACGCCGCGCTTTTCCTTCATCGCGTCGATGAGCTGCTCAAAGTACTTCTTGCCGACTTCCATAACGACGTCGGAGAACATCTGGATGAAGCGGCGATAGGAGTCGTAAACGAAACGCTCGAAGTTTGGGGTCGGGGTTGCCCGCGATCATGGCGGCGACGACGTCGTCGTTGAGACCGAGGTTCAGGATGGTATCCATCATGCCGGGCATGGAAGCGCGCGCGCCGGAACGGACGGAGACGAGCAGGGGGTTCTTCAGATCGCCGAACTTCTTGCCGTTCATCTCTTCCATCTTCGCGACGTATTCCATGATCTCT
>ENA-OQDT01000735-OQDT01000735.1-human-gut-metagenome-genome-assembly--contig:-NODE-735-length-21113-cov-3.479510_pt1 | contig 21113 bp, 16 predicted proteins | sample MGYA00242786_ERZ504617 | MGnify/ENA primary metagenome ERZ504617 (study PRJEB26092, sample SAMD00036337) | human gut metagenome | host: Homo sapiens | study: EMG produced TPA metagenomics assembly of...
GGTGACGTGAATTGGCAGTCTGCCACCGCAGTTAAAGTCTGCCTGATAGTACAATTCCTGAAATATCTGTGTGTACAGCATACCGATAATAAAGTTATAGGATTTATCACTATCCGGGATTACACAGTTCTCTATGTCAATATCTTCAAGAAAAACGACAAACGTACCATATACAATGTGGTCTATCGGGATGGAAAAGAAGGGTTTCACTATATCAAACGATTCAACATTACCTCCATCACCCGCGACCGTGAATATGATGTAACGCAAGGTACGCCCGGCTCACGTATCGTTTACTTTACAGCCAATCCCAATGGGGAAGCGGAGGTTATCAAGATTACCTTAAAGCCGAATCCGCGTATCAAAAAAAGTCATATATGAAAAAGATTTCAGTGACATCAATATAAAGGGACGCCAGTCCATGGGCAATATCCTGTCTAAATACGAAGTACATAAAATAGCCTTGAAACAACGTGGCGGCTCTACCCTAGGTGGAAGAAAAGTATGGTTTGACCGGGATGTACTCCGCTTGAACTATGACGGACGCGGTGATATCTGGGAGAATTCCAAAGTGACGAATTGATTTTAATAGTCCATGAAAATGGAGAATTCTATACCAGTAACTTCGATTTGAACAATCATTATGATCCGGGGATCCACATCATCGAGAAGTTCGATGCCAACAAGGTATGGTCCGCCGCTTTATTTGATGCCGACCAGGGATATCCTTATCTGAAACGATTCACTTTTGAATCCACTTCACGCCGTCTCAATTATTTGGGCGAGAACAAGGAAAGTCGTTCTATATTGCTTACTTGTGTGGCTTATCCACGCATACAAGTCATATTCGGAGGACATGACAGTTTCCGTGATCCATTGGAAATAGATGTGGACGAATTCATCGGAATCAAGAGTTTCAAAGCGAAAGGAAAACGAATCAGTACTTACAACATTGAACAAATAAATGAACTGGAACCTTTACGCTTCCCCGAACCTTCCAAAGAAGAGGACGGTGCGGAAGAGGGGACTGATGAAAACGAAGAAACTGCCGAAATTGAAGATCCGGATCATGGTAAGAGTGAAACAGATATCATTGATGAAATTACCGGCCAGATGAAACTGTTTTAAGAAATGAAGAAAATTCTCCTGTTATTACTGTCCCTGTTTTTGGGTCTGTCTTCGCAGGCGCAGGAAGACAGCTTACAAGCAAACCGCTACGTTATGAGAGCTACTCTTTACGGTGCCGGTTTTACAAATATATTGGACACCTATCTTTCACCGATGGAATATACCGGACCCGAAATTCGTATCCTGCGTGAAAGTATGCGCATGACCAAACTGATGAATGGCAACGTGTCTGTTCAAAGTCTGTTCCAAGCCAATCTGTCCCTGACAGAGAATAAAGCAGAAACAAGTAATGAAATGGCAGGTATGGTCAATTGGAATTATGCACTGCATTACCAGTTCCGGCTGACAGAAAACTTGAAGATACTGGCGGGTCCCATGCTGGACTTGAACGGCGGGTTCATCTATAACATGCGAAATTCCAATAATCCCGCCCAAGCTAAAGCATATGTCAATCTGGCGGCATCGGGTATGGTCATCTATCGGTTTCATATCGGTAACTATCCGCTGATAGCCCGTTATCAAGCCAATCTGCCTGTCATGGGGGGTATGTTTTCCCCGGAATACGGACAATCTTATTATGAGATATTCAGTTTAAAGAATGGCGGCAAGAATGTGCTGTTCACTTCCCTGCATAACCAACCTTCCTTGCGACAGCTGGTTACATTGGATTTTCCTATCCGGTCGGTCAATATGCGTTTCGGATACCTATGTGATATCCAGCAGGCGAAAGTCAATAATCTGAAAAGTCATATATGGTCACACGCCTTTATGATAGGTTTCGTGAAAAACTTTTATTTATTAAAAGGTAAGAACAAAGTGGCGATGCCCAGCCGGGTCAGCCCTTATTAATATAGAGGATGAAAAGAAATAGTTATATTTTTATCAGTCTGTTATTGTCTGTTGTATTATTTACTTCGTGCATCACGGAGGACGAATACGACAACTCCCCCGAAGGCAACTTCGAAGCATTATGGCAGACTATCGACCGCCAGTATTGTTTCCTTGACTATAAAAAGCAGGAATACGGATTGGACTGGAATGAAATATACAGCCAGTATAAACAGAGAATATCCAAAGGCATGAATAATGAACAGTTATTCGAAGTTCTGGCAGATATGCTGAACGAGTTGCGTGACGGACACGTAAATCTGTCTTCCAAACTGGAGTACTCCCAATATCGTGAATGGTTTGACAGCTATCCGGCCAATTTCAGCGACAGCATCCAACGTGTTTATCTAGGTAAGGATTATGCCCAATCCTCGGGTATGAAGTATCAGATATTCGAGGACAATATAGCCTATATTTATTGTGGCAGTTTCCAATCGGGCATCGGTGAAGGAAATCTGGACGAGGTTCTAAACAAACTGGCTATTTGTGATGGGTTGATTATTGATGTGCGAAATAATTCGGGTGGTAATCTTACCACAGCCGAGAAATTAGCCGCACGTTTCACGAATGAAAAAGTGCTGGTAGGCTATATGTCCCATAAAACCGGACCGGGGCACAATGACTTCTCCACTCCCAAAGCAGTTTGGCTGGAACCGTCACTAGACCGTGTACGCTGGCAAAAACAGGCGGTAGTGCTGACTAACCGTCGCTCTTTCAGTGCCACTAATGATTTTGTGAACAGAATGAAAATACTACCTAAAGTAACCATCATCGGTGACAAAACAGGTGGCGGTTCCGGCCTGCCCTTCTCCTCCGAACTGCCCAACGGCTGGTCTGTCCGCTTCTCGGCCAGCCCCATGTACGATGCGGATATGCAACATCTGGAATTCGGTATAGATCCGGACATCAAAGTCAATATGAGTTCAGAGGATATGCAACGCAATGTAGATACCATTATTGAGGCTGCACGTGAATATTTACATAGCCACAAAGAATAATTTTCTAAAAATCTTTGGTACTTAAGAAATATTGCTTATCTTTGCACCCGCTTACCAAAAGCAATGTCGCGCGTGTGGCGTAATTGGTAGCCGCGCCAGACTTAGGATCTGGTGTCGTGAGACGTGTAGGTTCGAGTCCTATCACGCGCACAAGTTTCCGTATAGAAACAGACAAAAGCCCTCGAAATCGGATAATTTCGAGGGCTTTTCTTTACTAGAAGAAACTAGTTCTCAAAAATCATGTGGCATACTAAAATTTCACATTTATTTTTTTCCCTTTATAAAGCACTGTCTTTTCACTTCCATCCGGCATTCGAACTGTAAACTTCCGCTCATCCAGCATCCCTTCATAGCAGCCACGGCGTGCATCAATAGTCAATGTCCGCTTGGCATCATTCCAAATCATCGGAATTTCAGTATAAGCACCGTTTTCGTAATTATAGTTATTGCCTTCATCCTCATAAAGCACAAAATTACCATCGGCACCAGGATAAACACAAACCTTGAGATTGTCCCATTTCTTCTCGGTCACGTATTGCACATCGGGACCTAACGGCACGATGCTTCCAGCACGTACATAAAGCGGAATACGATTGAACACAGTCGTCACCTTCAGCTTCTGCCCACCTTCTGCCACTTCGTTCGTCCAAAAATCATACCATTGGCTACCGGCAGGCAAATATAGTTCCATTTCTTTAGATTGAGTAAAATCGACAGACAATAGAGGGATATCAGACTCCTGCGCTTTGCAGCCCCACCCTTCATTCTCTTTCAAGATTTGCTGTGCCTGCTCAGGAGTGTATTGGGCATGTAATACAGGTGCCACCAAAAAGGATGATCCAAACATATACTCACTGCCCATGTTCCATGTCTTAGGATCACTGAGAAAATCCATGAATAGTGCCCGCATAAACGTGGAATTACGATGACTTACTTCCCAAGATGTAGAATAGATATAAGGCATCAACGAATAACGGAGTTTTATAGCATCAACCAATGCATCATACACCGGCTCACCAGCTTTACCATAGAGGAAAATTTCGCGAGGTGCATCAGCCCCGTGACTACGCATCATTGGACAAAATACACCGAATTGCGCCCAACGCACATACAATTCATGGAACATAGGATTTTTTGTAGCCGTTCCACCTCCCAAGCTATTGTTATAAGAACCAGCAAAGAATCCGCCAAGGTCAGTATTCCAATGCGGCATTCCCGTCAGAGAAAAATTCAACCCGGCAGTAATTTGCCTACGAAACATATCCCATGAAGATCCTACATCGCCCGTCCATACATTTGAGCCATAACGTTGTTGCCCCAAGAATCCTGAACGGGTCAAGATAATGACACGCTTATCGCGAGTCAGAGCACGCTGATGATCAGACACTCCGCCTACTGTTACGAGCGGAAAAGCGTTCCGTACGCTACGGAAGGAACCGGAATAAGTCTGTCGGTCGAAATCCGAATCTTTGGGGTTAAAGTGGTCAGGTTCTGTCGAGTCCATCCACCATCCGTCCATGCCAAGCTGAAAAATACCTTTGTTCAAGTAATTCCAATAAATATCACGAGCCTTCGGATGATATGGATCATAAACCTTCACGCCAGAAGGATAATCAAAGTTAGGCGGCCATCCTTCCACACCCGATTCGGGCCATGTAGCCATATCCATCAGCAACCCTTCCTTCTCAAGTTCCTTGAAAGGTTTAGTCTTTGGACCAAAAGAAGACCAAATGGAAATCATCATGTGTGCATTCAAGCCGTGGACTTCATCAATCATCCTTTTCGGATCACGGTACTCGTAATTCAGGAACTCCATTGCATTCCATAAATAGTTACTTCCCCAATATTGCCAATCCTGAATGATACAGTCAAGCGGTATGCCCAATTCACGGTATTTCTTCACAACACTTACCACTTCATCCTGGCTCTTATAGCGCTCTTTGCTTTGCATAAATCCATAACTCCACAAAGGCATCATAGGAACAGAACCGGTCAGCAAGCGAATCTGTGCAATTACACCGTCAGCCGAACCACCATACATGAAATAATAATCGATACAATCGCCTACATCTGAACGGAACGACGTTTCCTCTTCATTGTCAACATACATCGTACCTGCATAATTATCCCAAAATACACCATATCCCTTAGTCGACTGAAAAACAGGAGTTACGTCTTCTGTATTGCCTTGCACCAGATACTTCTCTATTCCACGTTGCATCATCTGTCCGTTTTGAAGTTGTCCAAGTCCATAAAGCCCTTCATCCTTATCGGTTTTAAAACTTTGGTAAACAGAATAAGTAGCCCGCCCTGCGTCATTGACAGGTATGAATGCCTTCACATTCTCCAATTCCTTCAATAGGGGCATCCCATTACGTGTTTCATAAATCAGAACACCTGTTTTTGTGTCTAGTTTCACCGTCAGTAAACGGCTCTTCATTACAATATTGCCATCTTCCGACGTAGAAACTTTAAGAGCCGTTTTTTCAGGTCTTGCAATAACCGAAAGACTTTTCTTATCTACCGATTGCCCATGCGGCATTTTCAACACGCGCAGACTATTAGCATTAAACCATTGCACTTCCACATCTATCTTTTTCCCAAAAATAGAAGCCTTAATGCCTGTTTCTGTCCGCTGATATTCCTGCGACCACACCAAAGTGGTCAACAGACAACAGAATGTAAAAATAAGTTCTCGTTTCATAAACTCTAACTTTATATTAGTTATCAATAAGTATTTAATTAACCTTCCACCAATCCAGCATAAACTATTTTTATTCTATCTCCTCAAAGGGATAAGCTTATCTATCATCATTAATAAAAACTTCCAATAGCAATATCAAAACAATTGTCTATATGCTAAAAACACTTACCCTTATCCTATTTCCTCAACTTAACCCATACCACAAAACCTCCGCGAGGCTGGCACTCTATATTCAATTCTTTGGTATCGAATGCCGAATTTTCAATTTTTTATTTGTTTCCCATCAGTAGTATCCGAAAACAGTTGGATAAGCTGAATAGAATCTTTAATAAACTCCAAATTCACACGAAATGATTTTGTATTTTCCGTACCATTCAAACCGGAAATATACCAACTATCCTTACTTTTACGAGCAATAACAACACTTTCAGCCGGATAACCGGACAGCAGTCTGGTATCCTCCCATGCAACCGGAAGATACCTGATAAAGTTCTGTACCTCTACCGGTTGTTGCCTATACCCTTCAGGACGATCTGCCAAATGCTGTAGAGCCGACTCAAAAATAACAAGTAACGCCAATTCATGCGCATCGGTAGTGATATGTGGATGTTGTGAATTGGTAAATGTACAAGGCGTATAGTCCATCGGACCTATCACATTACGGGTAAAAGGCAAGGTACAATTATGCCAAGCTGCATTATCAGTCAATGTCGGTTTATTATTATACCATTCGGACCCATATACCGCTTCCACACTCATCAGGTTTGGGTATGTCCGTTGCCAGCCTCTGGGAATAGCTGCCCCATGAAAATTGACTAACAATTTATGCCTGGCTGCATCCTCCAGCAAATCAATATAATAATTCATCGTACCTATAGAATCTCCACCAAAAAAGTCTATCTTAACTCCCTGAATACCTATTTCTTTTAGCCATTCAAATTCTTTGTCACGCACTTCCGGGGTATTCAACCGATATAACGGAGTAGGATCACACCATGCAGTAGAAGAATTATACCATATCAAAGGAGTTACATTTTTCTCTTTACAATAGTTCATTGCATCATTCAGATTTCCTCCATTCCCCATTGCATCCCATTCCCAATCAATCAACATATAGGGCAAATCAAAGTCTGCGGCAAAATCAATATATTTCTTCACTATTTGATAATCCTTAGAACCATGATTATATGCCCAATATATCCAAGAGACCAATCCAGGTTTTATCCATTGGGTATCTTGGATTTTACATGGTTCACTCACATCAGTTACCAAAGTCGATTCGACAATATCAGCTAATGTTCCTATGATAGCGACACGCCAAGGTGAATACCAGCCGGATGGGCATATCAACCGTTCATCCGATAATTTTATCTTATAGATAGAAGAATCAGCTGCATTAGTAAGATAAGCTCCTGTGTTATCACGTAATATGTTGGCTTCGGTTAATAGTACAAAAGCGCTGTCCGAAGGTTGGAACAATGTTGGAAAACTCCACTCACGTCCCTCATTATCTGCAACGCCGTCCGTATTTGGCCAATAAAAGCCCTCATAACCTACAGTAAATTTTTGTGTCCAACGCTTGATACCTGGAGTAAAAGCAAATGCAGTGTACTCATCAAGAACCACAATCTCTTCTTTGGTTTTAGGAAGATGATAACGGAAAGCTATACCATCATTATAAACCCGGAAAATAAGATCTACCCGAAGTCCTTTGACATTTTCAAACCGATAAGTACATTCATTAGCCTCATTATGGCAATGCCTGCGTTTACCAGTCAGCATTTCATAATCATCAACTACAGAAGTTACAGGAGTTGAGCTTATCAATTTAAAGCAATCATCCCGTATCCGACGTTTTTAGACCCTATTTTCAGGTAAATGACATCATTTTTAACTTTATCCCGCCCACTATGATAAAATAACAGAAAAACCTTTTTCAGCATGATATTCAATGGCTATCTTACCGTTAGGAGATTGTAATAAATTGTTCTGCATCGTACATGAAATGCAGGATAAGCACAACAGTGCAATGATAGTAAAATATTTCATAATCATTAAATTGTTCAATGTACCTTCTATTATATTTTAAGGAAAAAGAGAATACTTCATCAGCACCCTCTCTTTCCTCTCTTTTTTAATTATTCATATAGATAAAACATACGGTTCCATCATACTCCCATCTTTTTTCTTTAGCAAGTTACCCCTTTCCTGCATTGTTGGAATACCGATACAAAAATCTTCCCATTTCCTGCTGTCGGGGTAAAGTCGCAAGTTTAGCCATAGCAGATTCCCAATCGAAATCAATAGGAGTTTCGACAATCATGAATAACCGATTACCGCATATATATATTTCCATTTCTAAAATACCAACTGAACGGATCCCCTCTCTGATCTCCCGCCACGACTTCTCCTTACTGTGGCACTCCCGATACTTCGCTATCAGCTCCGGATCATCCTTCAAATCCATTGTCTGACAATATCTCTTTACCGGATAGCCATATCTTTTCATTTCATATCCATTTTCTTTCATCTTATCTTAAACTTAATCCTGCTTAATTATATCCCTCATTCTGTTTCAGATTCTTATTTACATTCAAATCATTTTGAGGAATAGGAAAATATCGGTTATGGGGTGCCCATGTACGTTTCTCAAATTGATAATACATATTTTCATCCACCGGAGAAGCAGTAGCCCCACTCCCTCTATAATTACGAGCTTGAGGATCATCCGACAATTTTACTCCGGTAAATGTATGATTAAGTTCTTTCTCGGCAATGCCCCAACGTAACACGTCATAATATCGAAGCCCCTCGAATGCCAGTTCCACACGTCTTTCTTTACGAACTGCTTCACGAACAAGTTCCTGTGTCGCTACGTCTGTCTTTTTTATTCCAACCAATTTCACACGATCACGTATATCATTGATAGTCAAATCCAATAAATTCTGGTCTACTGCATTCGGCTGCGATTCATTTACCGCTTCCAGATAGCTTAATAGAACCTCAGCATAACGCATTATAGGAGTATAAGTGGGAGTAGAACCTAAATTATTAGTTATAGACGGATCACAACCTTTCTTCGGACAATATCCATTAAATAAGGCAAATTTATTATAGCTATCTGCAGTATTAGCTCCCTTAAAGCAATCATAAATTATATCATTATACTTAGTTCCCTCATAACTTCCCAAAGGAGGTAAAAAAATAGAAGCATACAAGCGCAAATCCCGATTAACATAAGGATCATTCTCATCATAAACCTCAGAAGTCTTAATGTCCTTGCCGTCTGCACAGAAATATTCTTTCACCAATTCGTTATATGGTGAGAACTGATGCCACCCTCCATAAGCAGCTTCAGGATATAAATATTGATAACGTGAATTAGTATACAAATCCTTTATCCCCATAATACAAAATATTATCTCAGGGCTATATTCACCTCCTATTTGAAAAAGTTTCTCATAGCTGTCCTCTCCATTACGACGATCCAATTCATATATTCCCGACTCAATCACACTACGTAAAATAGTAGCAGCATCTCCCCATCTCTCTTGTGCCAGATAAAGACGACTTAAAAGTACCTTAGCCGCCCCCTTGGTAAACCGGCCATATTCCTCTGAAGAATATTGGACAGGCAACAAGTCTATAGCAGTCTTCAAGTCCTTCTCCACTTGCGAATAGACTTCAGTCTGAGGTGTTTGAGAGATAGAATTCGCTTCGTCCACCGACAGAGTTTTCAAAGGCATAGGAACATCCTTATAATAAAATGCCAAATTTAAAAAGAAATAAGCTCGTAAACACTTCACTTCGGCAGACCACTGTTCTTTTTTAGATTCTTCCATCGGACAGTCCGTAATATTCTCTAGAAAAGTGTTGTACTTAGCTATTTGCGTATATGCATTTCCCCAATACCAACGTAAATTACTGTTAGTAGCCACCGTATTGGAACTAGCCATTAAAGTAGAAAAATTTTCCTTTTCCGTTCCGTTTCCACCTGCAAAATCCAAATAGAGCAACCCTTGTGGCGTAGCAAAATCATCATGCGACCAACCAGTCTGGAAACGATAACATCCTGTCAAAGCCAACATGGCATCCCCTTCACCAGTCCAAAAACTACCATCAGAAATTGCTGAAGGTGGCTCCTTATCTAATAAATCCGAGCAACCAGTTGTTACTAGTGATACAGCCAAAGCACATAAACAAGCCTTTGTCATTCCTAATGTATTATATATATTTTTCATAATGATTCTTGATTGAATGATTTACTTAGAACTTGAAATTAAATCCGAATGAATAATACTATTGACCGGATAATAAGAGGGAGAATCCCCTGTTCCTATCTCATTTTCAGGATCCCAACCTTTATAGAAACTATTGAAAGAGAACAGATTTTGTCCGCTTACATAAACACGCACATTTTCCAAACCTATTTTTTTAGTCCATGCTTTTGGGAATGTATATCCTATTTGTATATTCTTGACTCGTAAGAAACTAGCATTACGGACCCAATAATCAGAAGTTTGAAGATTAGTGTCATTCATATTCAAAGTTTCCAATCGAGGATATTCAGCCCATTTATCAGGATTTTCTTCCTTCCAACAAGATTCAGCCTGCCATCTCTGTATCTGTCCACCGTTGTAGAATGCATAAGCCATATAAGATCCTATCAAACGCTTATGACCTCCTAAACCTTGTAATAAAGCTGAAAAATCAAAACCTTTATAAGAAGCGGAAAGATTCAAACCATAATAAAACTTCGGGGTAGTACTTCCCAATACGGTACGATCATATTGCGCATCCACCTTACCATCGGGAACCCCGTCAGGACCACTAATATCTTTGTATTTCACATAACCAGGTTTCAATCCTGACTTACTTACCAATTGCTCAGGAGCCGCATCTATTTCCGCTTGGTCTACAAACAGTCCATCAGTTTCATATCCATATATAATACCTATCGGTTGCCCTACAATTCTGTTATTATTAATTTCTTCGGTAGCTCCGTTCGCCAATTTCTCAACTGCATTTTTTACCCATGTAAAATTAGGAGAAATACTAAACCGGAAATCACGTCCTATTTGTCCGTTATAAGTCAGATTTATTTCAATTCCTTTGTTCGAAACAGCTCCAACATTAGATTGTCCGACTTCACGTCCCATAATACTAGACACCTCAACTGGTGCTAAAATGTCCGAAGTATATTTATAAAAATAATCCAATGTTCCACTAAAACGTCCATTCAATAAACTAAAATCTAAACCAATATCCGTTATAGCCGTCTTTTCCCAAGTAATTTCCGGATTATTATAGGTTTTCATGTAAGCCCCAGACTGAAGAGTTGCCGGATTTCCAAAAGGATAATCATGTCCAAGTTCATAAATCTGTTGGTAAGGATAAACACCTATATTTTGATTACCAAGTACACCATAGGAAGCACGCAATTTCAAATTATCAACTACAGCTGAAACTGCCGCATTCTTCCAAAAATCCTCCTCAGAAATTCTCCACCCTGCAGAAACTGACGGGAAAAGTCCCCAACGATGACCGTCCGCAAAACGTGACGATCCATCATAGCGCAAATTAGCCTCTAATAAATAACGATCTTTCCATGCATAATTTATACGCCCGAAAAAAGAAAGCAACGCATATTCCTCCAATGAACTATCATTAGTAGCTGTTGATTTATCTCCAGAACCTAATTCATACAAATAATTATTAGGAAACGTATTTTCTATAACCTTCCAAACCTTTATTATTAGATTGCTCCACAGAAGTACCCGCCAATAACTTAAAGGTATGATTTTTAATTTGTTTTCATAAGTAGCTAATGCTTCAAAGGTAGTATACGTATTATTTGCAGTCCATACATTTAAAGTAGCGGGCCCCACTGTCTTACTATCATCAAAATAAGTATCAGCCCGGTACGCTTTATCATATTTAGTCCAGTAATTCACCCCAGCTTTACCTATAAAAGAAAGTCCGTCTACAGGAGTATTCCATGTCAATTGTCCGGAAGCACTTATATTTCTACTCACATTCTGTACAAAAGATTCACTCGCCAACCACGCTTCCGGACTATAATTATCCTGATATCCAAAACTTCCATCCGACTTTTGCCCGGCATAAATAGGTCCCTGACGAACAGCATATCCTATCATTCCATCAATACTTTGTGGTTCGCCATTAGGAGCATTATATTTATTATTATAAGCATTAATATTCAAATTAAGCATCAGCCCTTTGGCGATTTCACTTTTCATAGTAAACAGTGCAGTCATTCTTTCATTAGACGTTTTTGCCGTCATACCTTCCTGATTTCTATAACCTACTGATAAATTATAACTTGTCGTAGCATTTCCTCCTTGTATGCTGAGATTATGTTGGTGTTGAAAACCAGAACCAGATTCCAACAGCCATTTTAAGTGATTTACATTCGGATAATTATCCGGATCAGATCCATCTCTATACTTTTGAATCTGTTCAGGTAAATAAGCTTCCTGCTTACCCATATTCCGCATAGCCATATTATAATATTCCGCATATTCCCATGATGGTAAAAAATCAGGCAATTCCGTAGGCCGTTGCCAACCAAAAGAATTACTATATGTAATAGTCGTTTTACCTTGTGCACCCTTCTTTGTTTCAATCAAGATCACCCCATTAGCAGCACGATTACCATAAATAGAAGCAGAAGCTGCATCTTTCAAAAAAGAAATGCTCTGAATATCATTAGGATCTACATCATCAATGTTACCTGATAAACCATCAATCAAAACCAATGGATCTGTTCCAGCTTTTGAAAATGTACCAGTTCCACGAATTTTAACAGTTGCTCCTTGTCCGGGACGACCTGAAGTTTGCAATACACTTAAACCTGGAGCCAAACCTGCCAGTGCTTGAGCAGTACTCATAACAGGCTTACTAGCCAAGTCTTCAGCTGAAACAGCAGATACGGCTCCTGTTAAATTCACCTTTTTCTGTGTTCCATATCCAACTACAACTACTTCTTCCAACTTTTTTGTATCTTCTTCCATTATAATACGAAGTAACTTGTTACTTTCAACCTTTATTTCTTGCGAAATATAACCTACATAACTTATCTGGAGCATGTTTCCCATTTCAGCAGACAGAGAAAATTTGCCATCCAAATCAGTAACAGTTCCATTGGAAGTACCTTTAACCAAGATACTGACCCCAATTAACGGCTCACCGGAAAAATCAGTAACCAAACCATTGACATTACTCTGTGTCTGTGCCCAAGTAGTATAGCTCAGGCAACACATCAACAAGACCACCAAGAATCTTATTGGCTGCATACATTCTAATCTGTTTCTCATTATTCTATTGATTATTGGGTTAATTTTCAAGACATAACAAGGGCTTACCGACCTAAAAAAGCCGATAAATAAACCTACTTTATGCTATATTCACTTCTTTATCTTAAATACGGGAGCAATCTTATTCAACTGTACATCAGGCATATCAATAACAACTCCTTGCGCTGTACGAGTAAAAGATACCTTTCCATAACCTAACAATTCAATTTTAGTAATTTTATCAGGATACAACTCACTTCCCGTTGCCAGCGATTGAATGACAACTTGCTTTTCTTCCGGCCATGCAAGGACTGTAGCATAGAGATATTTCTTGGTTTGAGTAAAACGGATTTCAGATGCAGTGGCTTTAGTGTAAGCACCTTCATTGAAACCTTGGGCATTAATCTTGATATCAGCATTGGCTATCGGACCTTCTCCGAAGACTTTCCACGGGCGTGTATCATAAATAGCCTCTTTATTCATACTCATCCAGTTACCAAATTCATTTAAAATGGCTTCTTCCTTTTCATCGAAAGTTCCGTCAGCCCGAAGAGGAACACTAAGCAACAAATTACCGTTCTTACTGACCACATCCACTAATAGTTTCACTACATCGGAAGCACTTTTATACCAGCCGTTCTCCGCCAATCTGGTATCATAATGCCAACCGCCTAAACAAGAACAAGTCTGCCATGGCTCTTCATAAATACTATTGGGAGATCCCCTTTCCACATCCCATACCAAAGCTTTACGTTGTTCATCGGTAAGAATTTTACCAAACATAACAGCACTGAAATCCCCCTTACGAACAACCATGTTGTGATTATAAAAATGTGCGGCAATCTTCAAACCCGCATCACTGATAGGATAAAACGGTACACCAGTCACATCAAAATAAATCAAATCGGGATTATAACGGTTTATTGCATCGACTGTACGATCATAAAAGTTTGTCACATATTCTTGAGTAGGAATACAAACACCATTTCCCCATGCCCATTGACGGTGAATCATACCGTCAGCCCAACTTCCAGCGCTTAACGGGTGATTCTGTGCATAAAGTTTTTGAGGATCGTAGCCTTCCCACCACTTACCCTTACCATCTTCTTTAGTCAAACATCCATCGTAGGGTACACCTGCCTTCTCGCCATGACGGTCGTATCGTTGAGCCGGTTCATACCAGCTCCACGCATGGTCCGCATGGAAACTGATACCAAATGGAAGACCGTTTTTCTTAGCTGCTTCAGCCCAGCCCGCCAATATATCCTTCTTAGGGCCTATATTCACGGAATTCCATTCCTGATATTGGCTATCCCATAAATCATAATTATCATGGTGATTACCTAAAGCGAAGAAATACTGGGCACCAATCTTCTTATAAAAGGAAACCAATTTGTCCGGATCCCATTTCTCGGCTTTAAACAAAGGCAATATATCCTTGAAGCCCACTTCAGAGGGATGGCCATAATGTTCCACATGGTGCTTATACTCGCGCGAACCTTCCAAATAGAGAGAACGCGCCATCCAGTCGCCGGACCCTTCCACACATTGCGGTCCCCAATGTGCCCAAATACCAAATTTGGCATTTCTAAACCATTCAGGAACTTTATAGTTCTGCAATGATTCCCAAGTAGGTTCGAACTCTCCCTCCTGCATTTTTTCATTTTTCTCTGAAACAGGTACCTGGTAAGTCTGAGCCTCCAAAACTCCCGTCCAAAGCAACAAAGCCGAAGCCAAAAGAAAATGTTTTGCTTTCATAGTATAATTGCTTTATATGTTTTTCAATTATCAATAGTGCAAATATACAGAGTTGAAACCAATTTATATTATCCAAATGCGCCATTATGTAGGATAATATCGACTTTTACCTGAAATAATTCAAAAACAAATACCAAAACAGGTGATTTGATATGAAAATATCGATTTCCCATTGGATTATATATATACTTTTGCTTACTTTGTACGAAACTGAATCTTTCATTCTAATAACTTAAGGAATATGACACAATCAATCGACCAATTACATTTACTTATATTAAATGTAGGACTAGCCATTCACAATGCAGACTGGAACTGGAAAAACGTAAGCAGCCCTTTTACCCGACTCTATTATATAATGGAAGGAACCGCCCAAATAATATTTCCCGATGGAATGCAGGAACTAAAACCACATCATCTATATCTGGTGCCATCATTCACTACCCATAGTTATCAGTGCAATTCTCATTTCACTCATTATTATCTCCATATATATGAAGACCATCAATCGGAATCCGGCATTCTGGAAGATTGGAATTTCCCGATAGAAATACCTGCGGGCAACCTGGAATTACCACTTATTAAAAGGTTATGTGAAATAAATCCTACCATGCAGCTTCCTCAATCCGACCCGACAAGCTATGACAACAACCCCACATTAATCAGAAACATCATTAAAAATAAACAGCGTACCTTCTGTGACAAAGTCGAATCCAGAGGTATAGTATATCAACTTATTGCCCGCTTTTTAAAAGACGCCAAACCTAAAGTGGAAGTCAACGATAACCGTATCCAAAAAGTTTTGTCCCACATCCGAAAAAATATCTATAAAACAGTAGATATAGACTCATTGGCAGCAATCTCATGCCTCTCAAAAGATCATTTTATCCGTCTTTTCAAAAAAGAAGTCGGTACCACACCGCTACAATATATTAATCAGAAAAAAATAGAGAAAGCCCAATTAATTCTGATTACAGAGGATATTCCCGTAAAAAACATAGCCTATCTCCTTGCTTATGAAGACCATTCTTATTTTAACCGCCTATTCAAAAAAATCACAGACGTTACTCCACAGCAATATGAGAAACTATATAAAAAGTAACCGTCTTATTATTTTTACGCAAAGGTTTACGTACTTTTTTCAACCTCTTCCACCATATACCTAAAGGTTATTCCTCTATTTTTGATGCCGGAAATAAATCTAAAAATAAATAGAGCTATGAATTACAATGAAATCGGGAAAACCGGTATGCGGGTTTCCAATCTTAGTTTCGGCGCATCTTCATTAGGAGGAGTTTTTCATGATATCCGCGAAGCAGAGGGTATCAAAGCTGTTTACACAGCAGTAGAGAATGGAATGAATTTTATTGATGTATCTCCCTACTACGGGCACTACAAGGCCGAAACCGTATTAGGCAAAGCATTGAAAGAAATACCACGTGACAAATATTATCTCTCTACCAAAGTGGGACGCTATGGAAAAGATGGAGTCAACACATGGGATTATTCCGGAAAACGTGCAACGGAAAGTGTGTATGAAAGCTTGGACAGACTCCACATTGAATATATCGATCTGATTAATGTACACGATGTAGAGTTTTCAGACATGAATCAGGTAGTCAACGAAACATTACCTGCACTGGTAGAACTTAAAAAGAAAGGTATTGTGGGACATGTAGGTATCACAGACTTGCAATTAGAAAACTTAAAATGGATCATTGATCACTCGGAACCGGGAACAGTAGAAAGCGTACTTAACTTCTGCCATTATTGTCTGAATGACGAGAAACTGACTGATTATCTGGATTATTTTGAATCAAAGAATATCGGCATTATCAATGCCTCCCCCCTTTCAATGGGCTTACTCTCCCAACGTGGGGTTCCTGCATGGCATCCGGCCCCCCAATCACTGGTAGAAGCCTGTCGGAAAGCTGTTCAACATTGCCTGTCCAAAAATTATCCTATAGAGAAACTGGCTATTCAATATTCTGTCAGCAATCCACGTATCGCCACCACTTTGTTCAGTTCGGCCAATCCGGATAATGTATTGAAAAATATAACATATGCCGAAGAACCCATTGATTGGAACCTTGTAAAGGAAGTGCAAGAAATTATCGGAAAACAAATGCGTATCAGTTGGGCTAATTCATAATACAAAGGAAAATAATGATGGATTTTAACATAATAGATGCACACTCCCATCTTTGGCTACGGCAAGATACGGAAGTCAACGGATTGCCTATCCGTACTTTAACCAACGGACGTTCGTTATTTATGGGGGAAGAACGTCAGATGGTTCCGCCCTTTATGATTGACGGGCGGAATAGTGCCGAGGTTTTTCTCTCGAACATGGACTATGCACAAGTATCGGCTGCCGTAGTCACTCAGGAATTTATTGATGGCATCCAAAATGAATACCTCGCAAAAGTGTCCCATAAATACCCAGACCGTTTCTTTGTATGCGGTATGTGCGAATTTCGTAAACCCGGTTATCTGCAACAGGCCAAGGAATTAATAAGTTCCGGTTTCAAAGCAATAAAAATCCCGGCACACCGCCTTTTTCTAAAAGAAGGAAGAGTCATGCTGAACAGTGACGAAATGATGGAAATGTTCCATTACATGCAAGAAAAAGACATTATCCTTTCCATTGATTTAGCCGATGGGGATACACAAGTACAGGAAATGAAAGAAATCATTCAGGAATATCCGCAGCTTCGAATCGCTATCGGACATTTCGGCATGGTCACCACACCTCATTGGCAAGAACAAATAAAGTTGGCCCGCCATAAAAATGTCATGATAGAATCCGGGGGGATCACCTGGTTGTTCAACAGTGAATTCTATCCGTTTCACGGAGCGGTTAAAGCCATTAAAGAAGCAGCAGATCTGGTAGGTATGGACAAACTGATGTGGGGATCGGATTACCCTCGGACCATTACGGCCATTACTTACAAGATGTCTTACGATTTCATCCTTAAAACGACTGAAATGACACAAGAAGAGAAAGCACTTTTTTTAGGTAAAAACGCCGAAAGATTTTATGGTTTCAAAAATCTCATATCTCTTCCTTACATAAAAAACATGTCAGAATAATCAACTGACACTTATAAATCCATACCATGAAAAATAAGAACTATTATGTACCATTGATGCTCATATTCTGCCTGTTTTTCCTATGGGCTATCAGCAGCAATCTGCTACCTACTATGATAAGACAGCTGATGAAAACCTGTGAGTTAAACGCTTTCGAAGCATCATTCACAGAAACAGCCTACTGGCTTGCCTATTTCATCTGTCCCATTCCCATCGCTATGTTCATGAAAAAATACAGCTACAAATCGGGAATTATTTTCGGGTTATTACTGGCGGCATGTGGTGGGTTACTGTTCTTCCCCGCTGCCATGCTGAAAGAATATTGGGCATATCTATGCATATTCTTTATCATTGCCACCGGAATGTGTTTTTTAGAAACGGCAGCCAATCCTTATGTAACCGCTTTGGGAGATCCGAAAAGTGCGCCCCGTCGATTGAATCTGGCACAATCATTCAATGGGCTGGGAGCTTTTATAGCTGCCATGTTTCTCAGCAAACTGATTCTGAGTGGCAACCACTATACCCGCGACACCCTGCCCACTTCTTTTCCCGGTGGCTGGGAAGGTTACATTCAAACAGAAACAGACGCCATGAAACTTCCTTATCTGCTGCTAGCTATGCTACTCATTGTTATTGCCATCATCTTTATCTTCTCCAAATTACCTAAAATCAAAGAAGGAAATACGATGGAAGGAGTAGAATATAAGGAGAAAAATTAATTGATTTCGGAGTCTTAAAACGTTCTCATCTTCGTTGGGGAGTTATTGCACAATTCTTCTACAATGGTGGTCAGACAGCCATTAACAGTTTATTTCTAGTCTACTGTTGTACCTATGCAGAACTACCTGAAAATACAGCCACCACCTTTTTCGGTCTTTATATGCTGGCTTTTTTGGCAGGAAGATGGACAGGCACACTACTCATGGTAAAATTCCGTCCACAAGACATGCTATTGGTATATGCGCTGATTAATGTCTTGCTATGTATTGTTGTGGTTTGTTTTGGCGGTTGGACAGGTCTTTATGCCATGCTGGGCATCTCTTTTTTTCATGTCTATCATGTATCCCCACTCAGTTCTCGCTCGCTTTGACTGATTTAGGCAACAACACCAAAAGTGGCTCGGCATTTCTAGTTATGGCCATCGTTGGAAATGCTTGCTTACCCCAACTCACAGCTTATATGATGCATCTGAACGAACATATCTATCATATAGCCTATACTATTCCTATGATTTGTTTCCTGTTTTGCGCCTATTATGGCTGGAAAGGATACAAAGTGATTGATTAAACTGATTAAAATAAATAAAAATGAAAGCAATTCAAATTACCGCTCCTTCCGAAATGAAGGTAGTAGACATCGAGAAACCGGTCTTGGAACCGGGAGAAGTTCTTGTGAAAATTAAATACGTCGGTTTTTGCGGCTCGGACTTGAATACATTCTTAGGCCGTAACCCAATGGTAAAGTTGCCCGTTATTTCTGGACATGAAGTAGGAGCTGTCATAGAAGCTGTGGGCAAGGATGTGCCGGATTCTTTAAAACCCGGCATGAGCGTTACAGTTAATCCCTATACCAATTGCGGTAAATGTGCTTCCTGTCGTAACGGCAGAGTAAATGCCTGTGAACATAATGAAACTTTAGGGGTTCAGCGCAACGGAGCCATGTGTGAATATATCGCATTACCTTGGAGTAAAATAATCCCGGCCCATCGAATTCCTCCTCGTGACTGTGCACTGATCGAACCGATGAGCGTAGGCTTTCATGCGGTTTCCAGGGCACAAGTTACAGATATTGATATAGTGATGGTCATTGGTTGCGGAATGATCGGTATGGGAGCTATTGTACGTTCAGCTCTTCGCGGAGCTACCGTTATCGCTGTAGACCTGGACGACGAGAAATTGGAACTTGCCAAACGGATAGGTGCTCACCATACCATCAATTCCATGACAGAAAATGTACATGAATGCCTGACAAAGATTACGGAAGGACTCGGTCCTGATGTAGTCATTGAAGCTGTCGGCAGTCCTGCAACCTATGTTATGGCCGTCAATGAAGTCGGATTTACCGGGAGAGTGGTATGTATAGGGTATGCAAAATCAGAAGTTTCTTTTCAAACTAAATATTTTGTCCAGAAAGAACTTGATATCCGCGGATCACGTAATGCATTGCCCACAGATTTCAGAGCAGTTATCCGCTACATGGAACAAGGTACTTGCCCAAAAGATGAATTGATCAGCAAAGTAGTCAAGCCCGAAGCAGCAATACAGGCCATGAAAGAATGGGCGGCAGCTCCCGGAAAAGTATTCCGTATACTAGTCGAATTTGACTAACCACATCTATACAATTACCCAAAATGTGCTCAAAGTGATCGTTTTCTACTTCGAGCACATTCTCTTTTTTGATTAAATCCTACTTGATTGGATAATATCAATTAATATCGGACGGAATCCGCTAACGAAACACTCTACTGCTATTACCATCAGAATAAGTCCCATCAAGCGCATCATCACGTTATTTCCAGTTTCACCAAGAATAGAAACCAACCGGGTAGAAGCCCGCAATATAAGATAGGTGATAAAATAAATCAAACCAATTATTCCGATCAGAATTCCCTTCATGGTCCAAGTATTTGCATCATCCATTAACATTATTCCGTTAGCTATAGCACCGGGACCGCAAAGCATAGGAATAGATAACGGGGTAATTGAAATATCATTGGCATACGTTTTAATTTCTTCATCTTTCAACTTCGTATTAGTAAAACGTGCCTGCAACATATCATACCCAATCTTCAAAATAATAAAACCGGCAGCAATACGAAAGCCATTGGTCGATATTCCAAAGAATTTGAATAAAAATTGCCCGGAAAAAGTAAAAGCCAGAAGTGTAATAAAGGAAATGATAGTAGCACGTTTCACAATATGACGCCGTTCTTCATCATCCATTCCTTTAGTCATAGTCAAAAATACAGGCATGGTTCCCAACGGGTTGGTTAATGTGAAAAAAGAAGTAAAGCATAGTAATGCAAATGGTAATAATGTATCCATTGACGTATTATTTTTAGGTTATGGGCAAAAGTAATCCATAATTGGGAGATGAGCAATAGTAGAGGTCACATTTCACACGTGCGTATACAAAAAAAAGCCTCCGGAACTTCTTCAAGTCCGGAGGCTTCAATCAAAACGGCGGCTACCTACTCTCCCACTGTGACGCAGTACCATCGGCGTGACA
>ENA-OQDT01000736-OQDT01000736.1-human-gut-metagenome-genome-assembly--contig:-NODE-736-length-21088-cov-4.851677_pt1 | contig 21088 bp, 20 predicted proteins | sample MGYA00242786_ERZ504617 | MGnify/ENA primary metagenome ERZ504617 (study PRJEB26092, sample SAMD00036337) | human gut metagenome | host: Homo sapiens | study: EMG produced TPA metagenomics assembly of...
GCGGCAGGTCAAAAAACCAATTGGTGACCGGCACGCGCTTGGGGGGCTTGCCGGATAAAGCGCTGATGGGATTGATTAATTCGGCGGGATTATATTGATGTCCGAGCGAGCACTCATCGGCATAAGCGGTTTCTGATTTACAGCCCTGAATGGGGCAGCGGCCTGTTACCTGACGACCATTGAGGAAAGCGCCCTTTTCTTCATCAAAGAATTGGACGGTCTGTTCCAGCTTGAGCGTGCCGTTTTCATAAAGCCGCTTAAAAATAGTTGCGGATAAGTCCGAATGAATACTGCCGGCCTCTCCCAATGCAGAGGCCCCAAACAGATCCAATGAGATCCGGTAGCGGGAAAGCGTTTCCTTCTGCCTTTCGTGGTTTTGGGCAACATAGTCTGCTAGGGCGCCGCAAAAGCCGTTGGCCACGGCCTGTTCAAAACCGGCCTCTATCGTGGCGCCGTAACAATCTGTGCCGGATACAAAGATCACATTTTCCTTCCCGATTCGATCTCTTAAAAAACGGGCGAAGATATCTGCATGGACGAAAACGCCGCCGACATGGCCAAAATGCAGCTCTTTATTGCCGTAGGGCATGCCTGCGGTTACAACGGCACGTTTCGGAAAGGATGGCCTCCCAACGCCATCGTTTGTCATTTAAACTCCCCCTTCAAAGTTTTATCGTGCCCATTTGTGTTCCACATATGATGATTAATTAGGGCACCGCGTCCTTTGGGCTTTTGCCCGTGTGCTTTTTGCATCATATCATAAAAAGCGGCAAAAGTATACGGGCTTTGCATTTTGCTCAATTGCTAGAGAAGGCTGCTCCCGGATTAGAGCGTTTTTTACTGACCGCAGAAGCGATTTGACGCAAAAAAAACGGCTGAGGGAGAGGCTAGCGCACTCCCTCAGCCGTTTTTGCATGAACACTGTTTGCTTTATTTATTTGCCAGCTTCTTCAACTGCAACCGCGCAAGCAACCGTTGCGCCGACCATCGGGTTGTTGCCCATGCCGATCAGGCCCATCATCTCCACGTGCGCAGGCACGGAGGAAGAGCCGGCGAACTGAGCATCGCCGTGCATGCGGCCCATGGAGTCCGTCAAGCCGTAGGAGGCGGGGCCAGCCGCCATATTATCGGGGTGCAGGGTACGGCCTGTGCCGCCGCCGGAAGCAACGGAGAAGTAGTTCACGCCGTTCTCCATTGCCCACTTCTTGTATGTGCCTGCAACGAGGTGCTGGAAGCGGGTGGGGTTGGTGGAGTTGCCGGTGATGGAAACGTCAACGCCCTCAGCCTTCATGATTGCAACGCCTTCGAGAACGTCGTTCGCGCCGTAGCACTTCACCTTTGCCTTCTCACCGTCGGAGTAAGGTGTTTCGCTGATTACGTTGAGCTCGCCGGTGTAGAAGTCATACTCCGTCTTCACATAAGTGAAGCCGTTGATGCGGGAAATGATCATGGCGGCATCCTTGCCGAGGCCGTTGAGGATAACGCGAAGGGGCTCTTTGCGAACCTTGTTTGCCGTACGCGCGATGCCGATTGCGCCTTCAGCGGCTGCGAAAGACTCATGGCCGGCAAGGAAAGCAAAGCACTTTGTTTCGTCCTTTAAGAGCATTGCGCCAAGATTGCCATGGCCAAGGCCAACATTGCGCTGCTCTGCAACAGAGCCGGGGATGCAGAATGCCTGCAAGCCTTTGCCGATGGTGGCGGCGGCCTCGCTTGCCGCCTTCACGCCGGTTTTCAGCGCAATGGCAACGCCAAGCGTATAAGCCCAAACGGCGTTTTCAAAAGCAATGGGCTGAACGCCCTTTACGATTTCTTCCACATTGATGCCCTTGGAAAGGCAGAGATCGCGGGCTTCCTCAAGGCTTGCAAGACCATACTCTGCAAGACACTTCTCGATTTTGGCCATTCTTCTCTCTTTGCCTTCGAATTTTACATCGTTAGCCATAGTGAATTGTCCTCCTTTATACAGTCTTATTATTCTTCACGCGGGTCGATATACTTCTTCGCTTCATTGAAACGGCCGTAGCTGCCGGTGTTGTTCTTGAGCGCTTCGTCAGCGGAAACGCCGTGACGGATATCCTCCAGCATTTTGCCGAGCTTTACGAACTCGTAACCGATCACCTGATCGTCATCATCAAGCGCCATGCGGGTGATGTAGCCCTCAGCCATTTCCATGTAACGAACGCCCTTCGCCTTGGTGCTGAACATTGTGCCAACCTGAGAGCGAAGGCCCTTGCCAAGATCCTCAAGGCTTGCGCCGACAACAAGGCCGCCCTCGGAGAAAGCGGACTGGCTGCGGCCGTAAGCCAACTGCTTAAAGATTTCGCGCATTGCAACGTTGATTGCGTCGCAGACAAGGTCGGTGTTCAGGCACTCAAGAAGCGTTTTGCCGGGGAGGATTTCAGCAGCCATAGCTGCGGAGTGGGTCATGCCGGAGCAGCCTAGCGTTTCAACGAGCGCCTCCTCAACAATACCGTTCTTAACGTTTAATGTGAGCTTGCAGGCGCCCTGCTGGGGTGCGCACCAGCCGATGCCGTGTGAGAAACCGGAAATATCCTTAATCTCATAGGACTTAACCCATTTGCCCTCTTCGGGAATGGGAGCGGGACCGTGATGAGGGCCTTTGGCGACCGTGCACATGTTTTCCACTTCGCGGGAATAGTTCATAATCCGTAACTCCTTTCGATGTTAACATCCATTGGGATCGGTTCCAACACTGGAACAGAACTAAACCCTATTATACTCAAATCCTTCTTTTTCCGCAAGTTTCAAAGCAGAGGTTTTATTTTGGAAAGTGAGAAAAAGGCGCCGTGCCATGGCTCACTTTTGGTGAAAATCGCATACTTGAAGGCGTCCCAAAAGAACACAGGCAGAAAAAACCGTGAATCCCTTGCCTTTTTAATCATTCTGTATTAGGATGAGGAAGCATTCTGATAAAGGAATCCTCAGAGGGAGTGGGCGCGGCACAAGCGTTCCGCATATTTTTAGGAAGGTGTTTGTTTGAAACGGGAAAGAGAACGGCGGCCGGTAAGGCCATTTTCACCTGCCCGGGTGATTGCAGCGAGTTTTTTGGGTGTGATCCTCGTAGGAACGGTGCTGCTGATGTTGCCGGTTTCCTCAAAAAATGGGGAGATGCTGCATCCGCTGACGGCTTTGTTTACCGCCACCTCCGCCACCTGTGTGACGGGATTGACTCTGGTAGACCCATATACGCAGTTCACTTTTTTTGGTCAGGCGGTGCTGTTGACGATGATCGAAATCGGCGGCATCGGCTTACTGACGCTCACAAATTTTTTCATGTTTTCCTTGCGCAAAAAGCTCGGCCTGCGCACGCTGCGTTTGGCGCAGGAAAATACAAACGCAGGCTCCTTTCACAATATTCGCTCCCTTTTGCAAATCATTGTGGCGACGACGTTGCTGATTGAATCGATCGGGGCGATCCTGCTTTCGCTTCGATTTGTGCCGAAGTATGGGGCGCATGGCGTATGGGTGGCCATTTTTACTTCGGTATCAGCTTACTGCAACGCAGGCTTCGACATTCTTGGAAATGAAACGCCGTTTGGCTCGCTCATCCATTATAATGGGGATGTAATCGTTCTCTATACAGTGATGGCGCTGATCTTTTTGGGCGGCATTGGCTTCATGGTGTTTCAGGATCTGTTCTCCTGGCGCAGGCATCGCCACTTGATGCTGCACACCAAGGCCATGCTGCTGATGAGCGCCGCACTGATCGCGGGCGGCTTTTTGGTGTTTTTGGTGGTGGAATTTGACAATCCCAACACGCTAGGTGCACTGCCTTTGTTTCAAAAGCTCAATGCGGCGCTTTTTCAATCTGTATCGGCGCGTACGGCAGGCTTTGCCAGTATCGATCTGAGCAAGATGTACGATTTTTCCAAGGTGATGATGATCTTTCTGATGGTGATTGGGGCCGGCAGCGGTTCCTGCGCGGGCGGCATCAAGGTGACCACCTTCCTTGTGCTGATGATGACCGTGGTATCTGTTATCCGAGGGCGGGATGATACGGTTGTGCTCGGCAGAAGGGTGCCTAAACGGACGGTCTATAAATCCATGACGATTGCCGCGCTGGGCTTTGCAGCGGTTGTGATGAATGCGGCTGTCATCCTGATTACTCTGCCAAACCTGTCCGGTGTAGATGGCATTTTTGAAGCGGCTTCTGCTTTCGGTACGGTTGGAATGACGGCCGGCGTTACCATGAAATTTGGGATCGCTGCGCAGATCGCGACGATTCTGACAATGTTTATCGGCCGGATTGGCCCGATTTCCTTTGCGCTCGCACTGACGATCCGTGGGGAAGGCGGCGGCGGCGAGGTGCTGCCGGAGGGCAAGATTATGGTAGGATAGCACTTTCAATTGAATGGAGGGGGAACGAATGCGTGGATGGAGAAACAAAGCTGCGGCGGTGCTGCTTGCGGCGGCTGTTGTCGCAACGAGTATGGCGCCGGCGTTTGCAAAGGAGAAGGCCCCAGAGGGGGAACTTCGTTTTCGGGAGGATGGCAGTTTTACCATTATGCTGCTGGCCGACGCACAGGATACGAACCGGACGAAGCCCGATACCGTCGAATTGATTGAAGCGTCTCTGGATGAGGTGAAGCCGGATCTGGTCATCCTGATGGGCGACAATATCGCGGGCTCATGGTTTGGCGCGCGTATCCATGCGCAGGAGAAGGCGGAAAAGGCGATTGGAAACATCGTCGGCCCCATTGCGCAGCGGAGGATTCCCTTTGCCCTGGTTTTTGGCAATCACGACCCGGCTTCTCCGCTGACGCTGGAAGAGCAGATAAAAATCTATCAGTCCTACCCCGGCTGCCTGGCAGTGGATGATGGCCCGGCGCTGACTGGCTGCGGAACCTATCGATTGCCAATTCTGCGCGCCAAGGGTGAGAAAGCGGCCTTTCAACTCTGGTTTTTTGATTCTGGGGGAAGGCGAAAGCCTTGTTTCCTACTCCTCTCCCGCGCCAGATCAGATTGCCTGGTATGTGGAGGAGAGCAAACGATTGACGGCGGAAAACGGCGGGGTGCCAATCCCCGCGCTGGCGTTTCAGCATGTTGCGGTTCCGGAAATCTACCAAACCTTCCGCGCGGTAGAAAAGGGCACACAGGGTGCAGTGAAGGGATGGAGCAGTAAAAAGGGGCAGTATTGGCTGCCCGATCCTGCCTGTGCCGTAGAGGAAAGCAGGATTCAGGGCACGCGGTTGCTAGAAGGTCCACGCGCCTCAGATAATGGCAATGGGGAATTTGATGCGATGGCTGGCCTGCGGGGATGTGATCGGCGCCTATTTCGCCCATGACCATAAGAATGAATATGTGGGGAACTACAAGGGAATTGATCTCGGCTACGCCCCCGGCTGCGGCTTTAACTCCTACGGCAACGGCGGAGAGCGCGCAATGCGCGTGATTGAATTGCAGGAAAGTGCGCCGCAAGCCTATCGCAGCCACCTTGTGTATTATCGGGACGTGGTAGGGCACGATCCCTCCACTTCGTGGCGGGATTGTATGCTGGGCAATTATCTGAATATCGGTGGGCCGTATGTGTTGCTGGCGGTTGGATGTATCGTTGGGTTGGGCGGTATTTTCACCGCAGGGCGGTCGTTGTACCGGAAGCGGAAGGGCAAGTAAGGCTCGCCGCTGTGTTTTTGGCGAATCCATCAAGGGGGGCAATGCAAATCCGCATTGCCCCCCTTGATGTGCATTCGTTGAATTATGCATCTTTGCCGCCTGGCTGCTGCCGTCCTCTGCCGCCTATGGGCCCGCTAATGCCGCCAGAGCCGTTGGAAGTCACAACGGAGGAAAGCGTCAGGCTTTCAGATTGGCTGCCGGCTGAAAGGGTATATGTTTCCCCCTTTTTCAGATCCGGGCTGCTGACGACGACGCTGTTATAGGCTTTTGCGGGCGTGTAGGATGCGAGAACTTTGCCGCCGGAGTCCTTCAGGACAATGGCGTCGCCAGAGGAGAGAGAAGCGCTGAAATTATTTAAAATGGAATATTGTGTGGAGGAGTCGGAAAAGCCCTGCGCCATGCCGCTCATGCCTGCAGCGACGATGGTGCCTCCAGTAATGGTGGCGGCGCCTTCATAATCGAGCGCTCCGTTGCCGTTATCTGCGGAGCTGGTGATATAGATCGTGCCGCCCTCCACAAACAGGTTCCCGTTGGAATCCAGACCGTCACCGCCTGCATCCACGTTGATCGTGCCGCCGGTGATTTTAATGAAGATCTCGGAATCTTCGCTGACGATGAATTGGTTTTGCCCGGGCCGGCCCTGTTTTGCCGTGTCGCTGCCGCCGGCGGAGTTGATCCCGTCGTCGCTGGCGGTAAGCTGAATGTTCCCCCCTGCGATGGTAACGCTTAGTCCCTCAAGCCCTTCATAGCTCTGGCTAATCTTGATCGTTCCCTCCTCAATCAGGAGCGCGTCGCCGGCATGAACGCCGTCGTCGCCGGATTTCAGGGAGAGCGTGCCGCCGGTAATCGTTACCGTGCCATTAGAATGGATGGAATCGTCAGAGGAGTTAATGCTGAATGTGCCGCCGCGCAGTGAAAGAGATGCGCCTGCTTTCAGCCCTTTTGCGCTGTCGGATGTGTCGGTGGATTCTGCATCCTGTGAGGGATTCTGCTCGCTCTGAGGCCCCCACATACCCCAGCCGGGCGAATCCTTTCCGGATTTGTCGATGCTGGCGTTTGCACTGCCGCCGCCGCTGGTGATCTGGAACGTGCCGCCGTCGATGCGCAGCACGGTTTCCGCCTGAACGGCATCTGTGCCGGCTGTGAGGTCGAACGTACCGCCGGAGATATAAACATACCCTTGATCGGCTTTTTCCGCATTGTTGGCCTGAATGGCGTCTGTACCGGTTGCGATAGTAAACGCACCTCCGGTGATTTTGACACAGTCTTTGCCGTATAGGCCGCCGCCGTTTTCTGCCTTGATGGCATACTGACCTCCGGTGACGACGAGATCATCCTTGGAGACAACAGCGTGTTTGTATGCTGCGTTGACGGCCAAACTGCCGCTTCCATTCATCGTCAGGTCTGCTCGGCTGAAAATGACGCCGTCCACGTTGCTGTCGTCATCGCCGAGGGCGTAGGAGCTGCCGCTGCTAAGCGTGTTTTCCGTGCCCTCCGCTAACGTGAGAAACACCTTGTCTGCCTGCTTGATGAACAATGCAGCATGGTCGGAGCAATCAATAGATACATTCTGGAGCACAATCTGCACTTTTTCGGTATCGGCTGCGTCAACGACCAATTGCCCATTCTCCAGCGTGCCGCTTACCAGATAAGTGCCCTCTTGCTGGATGGTGACAACCCCGTCTTTTTGGGAAGCTCCGTTCCCGGAGATGGAGGCGGAGGCGCCCGTAAGCGTAATTTTGGTTGCGCTGCTCTCATCATAGGCTGCATCCTGATCCGATTTGCCGACCGTAGTGTCAATCTCGTCAGCCGAGATGGCATTGAGGGACGCAGCCTTTGTCGTCTGCTCGGCAGTGCCGTTCTCGGGGCCGCAGCCGGCGAGGATGATAAGCAATGATGCGATTAGAACCGCCAGATATTTTTTCATGGCAATATTCCTCCTGCTGATTCATGATACGGATATTCATTTCCAACCAAGGGAATCACCCTTTGTCACTTGGAAAGTATAGCAGTGCAACCCAAATAGAACTTAAAAAAGAGCCTGCTGCGAAATGTTTCCTATTTCGCAACAGACTCTGCAATTTGAAATCGTTTCAATGAATCAAACAGGAACCGGTGTTCAGTGGACGAAAACTTCTGCGCTGCGCAGCACCGGATTGCCACGGGATTGGCGGATCACGATGCGCACGCAGTCTGTTTTGGGCAGCGTCAGCGGAAGGCGAAGAATTTTGCGGTTGCCGATCACTGTGCCCTCCCCGGCGTGGACAAAGCCCTTGGCGGTGCGGAGATACACATCGAAATCCTCTACCCGCTCGCTGAAACGCAGATCCTCCCGCAGCACAACGCTGCTGACCTGCTGCATCCCATCCAGCTTGCAGTCCAGGATATATTCGTCATCCCCAAACGAATAGCTTGCGGTATCTTCTGCCAGCATTGCGTTTAATGCTTCGATTGACCGCATGCCTTCGTTGCTCCCAACAGAAAAGCTCTGCACGGCGGAGTTGGAAAATTCCCTGCGGATACGGTCGCCAAAAGCTTTTAAGGTGAGCGTATCAATCAGTGGGATCACGCCGTTTTGATTGGGCGAAACATTGAGCAGAAGAGAGGCGTTGCCGCCCACGGTTTTATAATAGATATCCATCAGCGTGGACACGGTTTTGACCTTTACATTTTCATTGCTGTGCCAAAACCAGCCGGGACGAATCGGTACATCGGCCTCCGCCGGATACCACTTGAGGTTTTTATATTGGGAAACGATATCTCGGCCGCCCATGTCCGGCGCGTCATAGCTGATGTGGGGCAATGTGCCGAGAGCTGGATCCAACGCCTCGTCATTGGCAGTGACAACGCTCCACTCGCTTACACGGGCGTTACCCGCCTCGTTGCCGATCCAGCGCACGTCCGGGCCGCTGACCGCGATCACCGCGTTTGGCTGATAGGTGCGGATCACTTCATAATACCGGTCAAAATCATAGGTGAAATCAGGTGCGCCATCACCCTTAGCGCCATCCAGCCAAATGGCAAATAACTCGCCGTAGCGGGTGCAGAGCTCCGTGAGCTGGCTGACAAAATAATCATTATAAGCGTCTGTTCCGTAGGTTGGCTCATGCATATCCCAGGGGGAGAGGTAAACGCCGAATTCCATTTCATATTTGCGGCAGCTTTCCGCAAGCTCCTGCACGATATCCCCTTGCCCATCCTGATAGGGGCTGGAGGCAATATCATGGGTGGTATAGTCGCTTGGAAACAGGCAAAAGCCATCGTGGTGCTTGGCGGTGAAAATAATCCCCTTGCTGCCGGAGGCCTTGACAGCCTGCACCCATTGATCCGTATCGACTTTTTGGGGGTTAAACTGGCTGGGTGATTCTTTGCCAGTGCCCCATTCGCTGTTGGTAAAGGTATTCATGCCATAGTGAATGAAGGTGTAGTATTCCAGCTCCGCATAGGCAAGCTGGCGCGCCGAAGGAACAATCTCCGTCAACCGCTCCACCTCGGGGCCGCTGTTGGGGTAACCATTGTTGTCGTTTGACCAGCCTTTGGCAAACTCACCACTGCCGGGCGCATACGCGCCGGAAAACAGCAAGGCAAAAAATTGCACAAGGGAGAGGATAGCCGCAACCAGGCGGCGAAGGCTCAGGAGAATATTCATTTTGCAATGCCCCTTTTTCTCTACATTCTAAAATGATCAAAAGATCAATTTCCCAGAATAATGAGCGGCAGCTCCTCCGGGGAGGAGACAATATATTCAGCGCCTGCCTGCTCGAATTCCGCACGGCTGCCAAACCCATAGAGGACAGCTGCGCAGGGAAGCCCAGCCCGGTGAGCCCCCTCGATATCGAAATGCCGATCGCCCACCATTAGAATGCGGCTGTCGGCAGGAAGCGAAAGCCCCACGATCGCCTTGCGGATCAGTGCCTCTTTTCCTGGGGGATTCTGGGAGAAATCGATGCCGGATACATAGCTGAAACAAGCGCCGATCTCTAACCGGGAAAGAATTTCTTGGATGAAGGGCACAGGCTTGGAGGAGGCTACGCCAAGGCGGACGCCGCTGCCTTTCAATTGGGTGAGCAGCGGGCGAATTCCATCATAAAGCCGCACCTCACGCACTCCCTGCGAACGGTAGTGCTCACGGTATTTTTCAACCAGCGCTTGCGCGCGGGCCTCATCCACGCCTAGAAGGTGTATAAAGCTGTGTTGGAGAGGCGGCCCAATGAAATAGCGCAGGGCTTGTTCATCAGGCCTTGGGTAACCAAAAGCCTTCAGCGCATATCGTACGCTATTGTAGATCCCCTCAGAGGAATCTACCACCGTGCCGTCAAAGTCAAAAAGAACTGCGTCAAAAAGCGGCTTACTCAATCTGCTTTATCCCCTTTTGCCTGCGCTTTCGCGACAAATTTTTCTTCCTTTACAAGGAATCGTTCATGGGTGCCCGCGCCGACTTCCCCTGCATCATCCCAAGCGCGCACTTGGAAGGAGAGCTTCCGCCCCTCCACAGCGGTCAGGCGCGCTTCGGCATAAACATGCATGCCGACAGGCGTTGCCGATGTGTGGCTGATATTCAGGCTCGTTCCTACAGTGGTTTCTCCCTCTTTCAGGAACGGTGCGATACACGCGCACGCGGCCTCCTCCATCAGGGCGATCATCGCGGGAGTCGCAAATACGGGCAGGGAACCGCTGCGCATGGCGGCGGCAGTAGTCGCTTTGGTGACCAGGATAACGGCTTGGGAAACAGCCCCAATTTCCATGCTTGAAGCACTCCTTTCTAGATGAAACCTATAGATCAAGGCATAATTCCACCGGGCAGTGGTCGGAACCATAGATTTCCGTGTGGATTTTGGCCTCCTTGATTCGGTTGGCTATGCGGTTGGAAACGCAAAAATAATCGATGCGCCAGCCGGCGTTTTTCTCCCTGGCATGAAAGCGGTAGGACCACCAGGAATATGCTCCGGTTAAATCCGGGTATAAATAACGAAACGTATCGGTGAAGCCGGCAGCCAGCAGCTCGCTGAACTTGCCCCGCTCTTCATCTGAAAAGCCAGCCTTCCCACGGTTGGGCTTTGGGTTTTTTAAATCGATCTCCTGATGCGCCACGTTCAGGTCGCCACAAAAGACAACGGGCTTTTGCGCATCAAGCTTCTGAAGGTGGGCGCGGAAGGCATTCTCCCAATCCATGCGGTAGTCGATGCGGGCCAGCTCCTCCTGCGCGTTCGGCGTGTAAACGGTGACAAGATAAAACGCATCGAATTCCAGCGTGATCACGCGGCCTTCTGTGTCGTGCTCCGGGATGCCGAGCCCAAGCTGCACGGAGCGCGGTTCCTCCTTGGTGAAGATCGCCGTGCCGGAATACCCCTTGCGCTGCGCATAGTTCCAATATTGATGGTAATTTGTAAGCGGCGGCTCATCCAGCTCAATTTGCCCTGCTTGGACTTTTGTTTCCTGTAGGCAGATGATATCTGCATCCATCGCTTGCATGCTGTCGAGAAAGCCCTTTGATACGCATGCCCGGATGCCATTCACATTCCAGGATATCATTTTCATCATGTTATATCGATCTCCTTATGGTGCTCATAAAAGAACAATTTTCCTTCGCTTTTTGATAGATTCGCCCCAAATGGCGTTGCCGCATCGCGGCAGGAGGCGTTTCGCGCCGACAGGCATTTTTCCAATGCTTCAAACATTTTGTTTGAAGCTCAGGCTGTTGAAAAAGGTATATCCATTCATCAAAATACACAAAGATGATTCAGCAAAAATGTTTAAAAAAATACTTTTAATGCTGTCAGTTGTAAATTGCTTTCATAAAAACAAAAAGTTAAGCATGCGCTCAGGCCGCGCAGGCCCTCCCTTTTCCGTTCGGTCGGAAAAGGAAGCAAAAGGGGCCGCAGCGACCGTCGCGACGGTCGCTTGTGCACGGCACATCGGCAGCAGGAAGCGTTGATGCACGTTAGAACTCGTTCGGCGAACCTTCCCAAACTCAACGCCTCACGGCGTTTCAAACACATGGAAAGGTTCGTTTTTGCCCTCCGGGCAAAAATCCTCTCACGAGCCACGCCGTCAGATGCTACAAATGCTGCCTTGGCCTTCCGCTAGCGTTCTGCGCTGCATTTAGATGCTCGTTACGCTGGCGATTCACAACGAGACTTTTTGTGCACGTTTTTCTTCCATTTGGCTTTTTCGACAAGCTGTGCTTCAAACATTTTGTTTGAAGCTATTATACCATAAAATCAGGATATCGAAAAGAAAGGAGGCTAAAAAGGATCTTCTGTGTGAAAGCGAGCCATACTGGGCATATTTTTTATTTGTGCCCGATACCCTGGAAAACATATCATTATTCTACATTTAAAAAATTTCAATTTATAAAACATATTATATAAAAACATAAAATTACAGAAGGAATATTCTATTGACTTTTTTGTGAACATGTTGTAAATTATAAATACTTAAGGTCTGCATTGCTACATAATTTCTATGCAGTGTGCAAATCAGGCGCGATCGGCTTTTATCTTTATTTTAGCAAGCGCCGTATTTCAGAAAGGGGTAATTTACTAAATGAAGAAGAACCTGACCAAGCTTTTGGCGCTCATGATGGCGCTGGCGCTCGTGTTCTCCCTTGCCGCTTGTGGTGGCGATAATGGAGACGAAAACTCCACGGATCCCTCCAATAATCCGGCGGCGAACGAGAGTGTCGATAATGACGACACGGTTCCGCCCGCAGAGAACACCGACCCGAGCGCGACGAATGAGGATCCGAGCGCAACAGATGAGAGCGGCACAACGCCGAATGAGGAAGTGACAACGCCGAGCGGCGAGAAAGTCACCACGCCGGAAGGAAAGCCCGAAACCAAGCCTGCGAATACCGATAAGGGCTTGACCTCTAATGACAAAGCGGAGATCATTAAGTTCTATAAAGCAGCGGCGGATAAGATGACAAAGACACAGAAAAAGCAGACTCTTTCTCTGGTAGGAGATTTGAGTGGCGAAGGAGCAATTGCAAATCTGGTTAGCAGATTCAGTTCGAACATTAATAGCGCGCTATCCAAGAATTCCAGTGCCTCAGAAGGCGTGCCAGGCGCATACAGCAAGCTGGTAGCGTCTGATTTGAGTAGCGCTTCCGCCAAATCTGATGGTAAATATACAACGATCACCATGAAGGCGAAAGAGCAGACTGATACTGCTAAGAGCGCTTGGGACAAAGGTCCTGTCGGCCATTTAATTGGTGTTCTGGGGGATGTTGACAAAGCAATTACCGAGTTGGGCGTACCGGTTAATTATGAAACATCGAATATTAAGCTGACTTACAAAAATGCTTCTGCTACAGTGAAAATTGATAACAATACGGGCAAAATTGTGAGTGCCACTTGGAATAGTGATATTCATATTGATGCTAAAGATATTACGGTAGCTTATATCCTTCCGATTCAGCATGTAAAGGGTCATGTGAACCAAAAAATTGTGATGCCTGCCTGAAGCTGATTTTTAGAGTTGGTTTAAGCGATTCATTAAACAAGAAACAGCCTGCAAGCAATTGCGGGCTGTTTTTTACGATGAAGTCAATATTGATGAACGCTGATTCAAAAAAAGTAGCATTTTCCATTGACTTTTTATTCTGTTTGCTGTAAATTAGTGTTCGTAGACAGCACCACTCGGTGCGGCAATAGGGAGCGTGTGATACATATTCTTTGTGGGAACACGCCCCGATAAAAATGTTTTATTTTAAGAAAGGGGTACTACTACACAATGAAAAAGAACCTGACCAAGCTCTTAGCGCTTATGATGGCGCTGGCGCTCGTCTTCTCCCTTGCAGCCTGCGGCGGCGATAATGGAGATGAAAACTCCACGGATCCCTCCAACAATCCGGCGGCGAACGAGAGCGTCAATAATGACGACACGGTTCCGCCCGCAGAGAACACCGATCCGAGCGCGACGAATGAGGATCCGAGCGCTGAAGAAAGCGACACGCAGACACCTGGCGAGACTGAGAAGCCCGGTGAGACTGAGAAGCCCGGTGAGACCCAGAAGCCCGGTGAAACCCAGAAGCCGGATGCACCTGCTGCGAAGGCTCCTCAGGGCGTGAATGAAATTGTTAAGGCTTATAATGCTGGGATCGTAACGATGAAGTCCGCTTCTATGAAGCGTACGTTGGATGCCGGACGTGTTTACAGGGAGAAGGAAATCCCGATTGTTGGTAAAATTGACCTTAACCTTGGTAAGGAACAAGGCGTAAAAGATGCTTTTAGCAATAATGGTAAAGCGACTCAGATTTCTGACAAAAAGCTTTATAATGTGAATGCCTCAGATGTGAGCAGCGCTACCTGTAAGGAAAGCGGCAATAATTATGTGTTCACCATTAACCTAAAGACTAAAAAGTTAGATGTTAACAGCGCAAAACATGGTGATGGTGGTTATAGCTACTTTATTGATAAAGCAGAGGCTACAACTGTAGTTGCCAGCATGCTTAAGGCGTTTAGTCTTCCGGGTAGTGCAACAATCAAGGGCGGTACAGTTACGCTTTCGAAGGGTGTTATTGTTGCTACAGTAAACAAGAGCACAGGGAAGATTTCTAAAGTGAATTTCTCTTTCTCCGAATCTGTCGTTGCAAATGCGTCCTACTTTGGTGTCGGTATTGATGAGGCTACGATTACTGGCCACGGCACAGTGGACTATTCTGCATAAGTTATAGTGAATTTGAAAGCTGGCTCCAATTGTGATGGAGCCAGCTTTCTCTTTTTCGATCATGATGTCCTGAGCTATTTTAACGCAGTTTCATATCACTGTAGGGGTAATGATATCAATATCAAGAGAGTGATTACTGACTAAAAGAGAGAGGCACGAATTCTCCCGAAAAAAATTTTTCCGCATTGACAATGGATCATTTTTTTGATATCATTTTAACGCTGTCTAGTACTGTAAAACTTTAAAAGACATGCCTCCATAGTTAAATGGATATAACAAGCCCCTCCTAAGGGCTAGTTGTAGGTTCGATTCCTACTGGGGTGCCAAGCCCGGATGTGATTGACACATTCGGGCTTTCTCTTTGCATAAGTCGGTATTTCCCGAACGGAGTAAACCACGATATTCGCTTGAAATCATTGGAGGAGATCAAGCACAATCGCCGTGTCAACTCGTTTTTGATGGGTTGGGAGAGAAGAATACACGATGCAACCGGTTTGACCGGCAAAGCGAAAACGGCCTGAAGGAGCTCAACATAAGATGGGCTGTAGCAAAAGCGAGAGCATTTTGCTACAGCCCATTTGGAATATAAACGGGATTTATGATCTGCCTTTCCTTTTGCGCAGTCGGAAATAAAAATAATTTCGATCACCACCATCGCAGCCAGCACAACTGGATAAGACCATTTCCAATGCAGCTCCGGCATGAAAGCAAAGTTCATGCCATAAATGCCGGTGATCACGGTCAGCGGCGCGACCATCCCGGCGAGCAAGGTGAGCCTTTCGCTTGTTTCACTCTCCCGCATGGAAACGGCGCTGTCATAGGAATTTTGAATTTGGGATACCAGTTCGCCAAGGCTCGCAACAAAGTCGTAGAGCTTTTTGAAGCGAGTGCCAATGCCTGAAAAGTATTTTTCGTTTCCACGGCGGATGAATTTATTTTCGTTCATATGAAAGGCGTCGCCCAGATAAATCAGAGGCCGAACATATTTTTTCAGGAGATTGACCTGCGCTTTTAACTCAATGATCCGATTAAACTTTTCTTTCGCCGCATAGACGAGGATATCCATTTCGAGATCTTCCAGTTGATCCTCGAGATTTTCCAGCGTTTGAAACATTTGATCCAAGATAAAATCAAAAACAAGATAATAGAGATAATTGTGCGTAGCTCTGCGCGGGCCCTGCGTCCTTTTTTGTAGCCGTGCGAGCAGCTCGGAACGCAGCTGTTCATTGTTGAGGATCAGCACCAGATAATCCGTGCCGATATAAAGATCGATTTCTTCAAAGATTAGCTTTTCGCCTTCATAGAAGAAGTAGTTGACCGTAATAAAATCATAGGTTTCAAAGCTCTCAAAGCGGGCATAGTCGTCAATTGTCATACACTCCTCGATCGTCCCGTCGTCAAAGCCGAAGCTGCCCTGTAGCTGAAGAAGCTCCATATTATTGCAGATGAGAAGGAGACCGGGCGTCTCTTGATCCCAGCTATTGTTTTTCAAGGGCTTCAATTCGCCCTCGCGAATGCCGAAAGCCTGCAATGTGTTTGCCTCCCTGTCCGAATAAAGTCAAAAGGAGCGGATTTCCCGCCCCTTTAGTATACCATTTTTTTGTAAGATGCGCCATTGGCCCCAATCAGGCATACGAAATCAATTTTAGCGTATGTAACCCACGTTCCATAGGGGCGAACACACAGTATATAGTGCAGTAGCAAGTCCACACAGTTTTATCAGGCGGGGGCAATCGTATCGGTGGTAATATAGCGGATGCCGGCGCTATAAACACGGTCATGCGCTTCTATGGTATTAATTGTCCATGCGCCGGCCTCAACGCCGCTCTCCTGAAGTGCTTTCAGCCGCTCATCGGTGTTGTACTTATGGCTAAGCTTAAAATCCAGCCCCGCTCCGATCGCCTTGCACTGCTCCAGCGCCTTATCTGTAATTTTTTCAGAAAGATACCACAGACGGATTTCCGGTGCGAGTGCATGCACTTTCTCAAGCTGTTCATAGCGGAAGGAAAGGACGACGCATTTTTCAGCAAGCCCTTTTTCACGCAGAGCCGCCACCACGTCCTCGAGGCCTTCCATCCCGTTTTCTTTTTTAATCTCTACACAGGGAATCATCTGATATTTGGCGCATTCATCAAGCGCCTGGGAAAACGTAGCGAGCTTTAATCCGGGGTAGTTGCCGATATTTGCGCCGTTATCGTAGGAATAGGATTGCAGCTTCTCATAGGTCATATTGTGGATGTCGCCATAGCCATCGGTCATGCGCTTGATATTCGCATCGTGCGAGAGCACCCATACGCCATCCTTCGTGCGCTGGATATCAAACTCCGCGCCCCAGAAGCCGGCTTCCCCTGCCCTTGTCAGCGCAGGGATCGAGTTTTCAGGCGCAACGGCCGAAAAGCCGCGGTGCGCGATGTAACGAGGCTGATCCGTTTTGCTGACTACAGCGGACTGGTTGCCGCTGAGCGTTGGCCTGGCCTCCACCTTGGGATTGGTTAGGAGATGAAACACAAGGAGCCCAACAGACGATAGAAGAATTACGGATGCGAAAACGATAGCTAGAATGATTTTTGACCTTCGTTTCATATTAATTCCCTCCACGCTCATTTTATCAATCAAGATACTGAGAATACGCTGTTTTTCCCTCGGAATGGTATCCTGCTTTCTTATATAAGCGGTGTACGCCGGGCTCGCTGTGGCCGGTGACGAGCATGATCTTATAGCACCCGGCTTCCCGGGCAATTTGCTTGGCAAGCCCCAGTAGGGAGAATGCCAGGCCCTGGCCACGGTGATTTTGGTCTGTCACCACATATTCCACCAGCGCAAAAGGGCGTTGCCCGTGCGTAAGGCTCTCTGTGATGATGAGTGTCACAGTGGAGAGGAGAGCGCCGCCCTCCTCTGCGACGAGCGTATGGAGCTGTTCCTGCCGGAGCATGCGTTCCCATGTGCCGGTTACCCGCCCGTCGATCTCCGGCATGGTGTTATCGTTGAGCTGGGTATAGAGCGCAAGCAGGCCTTTCAAATCCCCCTGCGTGGCTTCACGAAACCGAATCATTGCCTTCGACTCCCTTCTCAAATGTCTCAAATAAAAAGACGCTATTTGAAGCCCAAGGGAAAAATCCCTTTTTGCACAAACAGCGCCTGATACGACTTAAATTTTTTGCTCCAGCACACGCAGAACATGGGCCGGATTCCCGCCCACAACCGTATGAGCGGGAACGGATTTTGTTACAACAGAGCCGGAGGCGATTACGGCGTTATCCCCAATGGTCACGCCGGGATTAATGACCGCGCTGCCGCCGATCCAAACGTTATCGCCAATGGTGACGGGTTTTCCATATTCCAGGCCGATTTCATTGCGCTCATATGGATCAAGCGGGTGCGTGGCAGTGTAGATGCATACGCGTGGGGCGAGCATACAATTCTTTCCGATGTGCACCTCGCAGCAGTCGAGGATGACAACGTCAAAGTTGGCATAGAAGTTTTCACCCACATGGATGTTGCAGCCATAGTCGCATTTGAAATCAGATTCCACATAGATATCCTGCCCGGCCGAGCCCAACAGCTCCCGGAGAAGCGCATTCGCGCGTTTCTCCATCCTCTTCCGGCGTTGTGTTGAATGCCCGGCAGACAGCGCGGATGTCCCGCGACGCGGCGCAGCAGCGGTATTCTGCATCCCGTTTGCAGTTTTCCGAGGAAGAACGCGCCGCGCCGGAGCTGCGCAAGCATATCCACCGTGCGGAAAAGGCCGCCGACAAGCTGGATGCGGCGCAGGCAGCGATCCCCAAGAAACGGGTACTGCGCAAGGAGCGTGTTTTTGACGAAGCCAGCGGAACAGTCAAGACCAAGCTGCGCTTTGATACCGTGGATAAGTCCCCGCCCAAGCTGAAACCGAATCCGTTAGGCCGTCCGCTGCGGGAGGTCGCAGTACAGGCGCACGGAAAAATCCATGAGGTTGAGCATGAGAACGTCGGCGTAGAAAGTGGGCATAAAGCCGAAGAACTTGCCGAGCATGGCGCAGGCGGTGCAATTCGCTGGGAGCGCCGTCACCGCAAGCTGAAACCCTACCGCGCGGCGGAAAAGGCCGAGCGCAAAGCCGTAAATGCCAATGCAGAATATCTCTACCAAAAGGCGCTGCATGATAACCCTGAAATGCTCTCCGGCAATCCGCTCAACCGCTTTTTCCAGAAGCAGCGTCTAAAGCGTGAGTATGCCAAGGCTGCAAGAACGGCAAAGGCTGCGGGCAGCACCGCGCAGGCAACCGCCAAAAGCGCCGAAAAAACCGCAGAAGCCACAGCGACGGCAGCGAAAAAAGGCGGCAGAAAAGGCAAAGGAAGCAGCGGAGTTTGTTGCCCACCATTGGAAAAGGTGTGCTGGTCGTTCTGGCTGGTTTTCTGCTGATTGTCATGCTGATCGGCGGGCTGCAATCCTGCTCGGCGCTGGTGGGTGCGGCTGGCGGCGGTGTGGCGGCATCCAGCTATCGGTCGGAGGACGCGGACATTCTTGCCGCCGAAGCCGCCTACTGTGCGCTGGAAGCCGAGCTGCAAGAATTCTCGACACCTACGAACGTACCCACGATTACGCGAATACCACTATGACCTTGACGAGATCAAGCACGATCCCTATGTCCTGGCACGATCCTCTCCGCGCTGCATGACGGCGCATGGACGGCAAGCGAGGTGCAAGGGACGCTGCAAATGCTCTTTGAAAAAACAATATATTCTCACGGAAAACCGTCGTGACCGAGGTGCGCTACCGCACCGTTACCCGGACGGACAGCGAGGGCAATGAGTATGAGGTAGAAGTTCCGTATAACTACTACATCTGCACCGTAGAACTGGAAAACTTCGATCTCTCGCATATCCCTGTCTATATCATGGACGAAGAAACGCTGTCCAAGTATGCGCTGTATATGTCGGTGCTGGGCAACAAGCCGGAGCTGTTCGGAGATAGCGAGTATATCCCCAAGTACATCACGAACCGCCCGGAGGAATATGAGATCCCGCCCTCTGCAATGGAGGACGAAACCTTTGCCGCCGTTATCACAGAAGCAGAAAAGTATTTCGGGGTACCCCTATGTGTGGGGCGCAGCAGCCCGTCCACCTCCTTTGACTGCTCCGGCTTCGTGAGTTGGGTGCTGACAAACAGCGGCGTGTGCAATACGGGCAGGCTGGGCGCACAGGGGCTTTACAACATTTCCACCCTGTTTCCAGCCCGCAGCCGGGCGACCTTGTGTTTTTCGTCGGAACATACGATACACCGGGCGTTAGCCATGTGGGAATCTACGTCGGCAATTCCATGATGATCCATTGCGGAGATCCGATCTCCTATTCCAACCTGAACAGCAGCTATTGGCAGGCGCATTTCTACGCCTACGCCAGACCGCCGTACAACTAAGGAGGTCGGCTATGCTGACGCTGATTCCCGTTTCTCTTGCGCAGGCGAACGAGTTTGTGCGGCAGCATCACCGCCACCACAAGCCCGTCGCCGGACACAAGTTTTCCATTGGCTGTGCTGAAAATGGGCGGCTTTGCGCCGTTGCCATTGTGGGACGGCCTGTGAGCCGCTATTTGGACGACGGCTTTACGCTGGAGGTCAACCGCTTATGCAGCGATGGCACGAAGAACGCTTGCAGCATCCTCTATGCGGCAGCGGCACGGGCTGCGCGGGCGATGGGCTACCGCAAAATCATTACCTACACCTTAGACACCGAAAGCGGCGCGAGCTTACGCGCCGCAGGCTGGACGAACGCCGGACTTGCGGGCGGCAAGGCGTGGACAGGCAGCCGCCGTCCTGCCCAGCCGCTCTATCCGGCACAAATGAAATACCGCTACGAAAAGCGGTTGAATGAAAGGAGCTGCTAACCTATGGCTATGAGCAAAATTGACCGCATTGACCGTGAGATTGAAAAGACCCGCGGCAAAATCACCGAGTACCAAAACAGGCTGAAAGAGCTGGAAGCCCAGCGCACCGAGCAGGAAAACTTTGAAATCGTCAATCTTGTCCGCTCTATGTGCATGAGCCGCGATGAGCTGATGAACTTCCTGCGCGGCGGCGGCAACGACGCGCCGCCCGTGGAAACCGCCTATCACGAACAGGAGGACATGACCGATGACGAGGAATAAGCATTTTCGCTCTGTATTCGCCGCGCTGCTCTGCGCGGTGCTGTGCATGACGGCCTTTGCCACCGTCGCGTATGCAGACGGCGGCGACTACTACGATGACGAGCTGCCGCCTGAAACGTGGCAGGAGGAAACGCAGCCGGAGGACAACACGATTGTCCCCGGTACTCCGTTCACCGAGGACGGCATCGCTGCGACCCGCGATCTTCTCTATGATAAACACACCAATAAGCAGTTTATCACCGTGGAAACCCGAAATGGGCATACGCTGTATATCGTCATTGACTACGATAAGCTGCTGGACGAGGAAGAAGAACGCTATCAGACATATTTCTTAAATCCCGTGGACGAAGCCGATCTGATGGCACTGTTGGAGGACGACAGCCAGAATACGCCCGTTGTCTGCTCCTGTACCGAAAAATGCACCGCTGGCAAAGTCAATACGAACCTGTGCCATCTGCAAAACGGATATGACGAATTCGCGCCGGAAAGGAAGCGACGCCGGATGAAACGGAACAGCCAGACGAGCCGACGCCGGAAGAGAAAACAATATGGGCGGACATCCTGATCCGTTGTACTGTTCCGTTGCTGCAGGGTGGCGGCGGTGGCGCTGTGGTACTTCAAGCTGCGCAAGCCGAAATCCAGCATCAAGGGCGGCGACGAGC
>ENA-OQDT01000737-OQDT01000737.1-human-gut-metagenome-genome-assembly--contig:-NODE-737-length-21084-cov-3.781171_pt1 | contig 21084 bp, 14 predicted proteins | sample MGYA00242786_ERZ504617 | MGnify/ENA primary metagenome ERZ504617 (study PRJEB26092, sample SAMD00036337) | human gut metagenome | host: Homo sapiens | study: EMG produced TPA metagenomics assembly of...
AAATGGAGATTATTCAAGAGCTGGCCCTCCAATACCACTGTTCGCCGCAGGAGATTTGCATCAAATGGGCGGTAACACGCGGCCATACGCCAATTCCCTTTTCGGGCAATCCGATTAATATTGCCGCTAATTTAGCGGCAGCACAGGAGAAGCTTTCAGAAGAGGATATGGCCCGCATCGCATTGGCAGACCGCAATTGCCGCCTGGTAAAAGGCCAAGTGTTTCTATGGCAGGGCGCCGATGATTGGCGGGAGCTATGGGATCTGGATGGCCATTTGGCCCACTGGATATATGATGAAAACAGATGGATAAAGGAGAATGTATCATGAATGGTAAAATGATTGGGGCAACGCTGCCCGGGAACAGCACTGTAGAATTCAAGGAATTTGATATTCCAAAGCCTGGCCATGGGCAGGTATTGATTCAAACGATGGCGTCTACCATCTGCGGCAGCGATATCCGCTGTATTTATCGCGAACATACCGGCAAAGGCGCGGAGGGATACATCGACGGCACCATTGCTGGGCATGAGCCGTGCGGCATTATCATCGAGGAAGGGGAAGGGCTTCGCCGTTTTCACAAGGGCGACCGCGTGATTGTCTATCACATCAGCGGATGCGGCCTTTGCTACGATTGCCGCCGTGGCTATGCAATCTCCTGCACCTCGGAGCACCGGCAGGCCTATGGCTGGCAGCGCAATGGCGGGATGGCGCCGTATCTCCTAGCAGAAGAAAAGGATCTGATTCCGCTGCCGGATGAATTGACCTATGTGGATGGCGCGCAGGTTGCCTGTGGCTTTGGCACCGTATATGAGGCGTTGGAAAAGATCACAATCGGCGGTGACGACACCGTGTTGATTGTGGGCCTCGGCCCGGTTGGCTTGGCTGCTCTTCAGCTTGCACGCGCCATGGGCGCCGATAAGCTGATTGGCGTTGAATATGATGCGGAACGCTTGAAAATTGCGCAAGACCTCCATCTGGCTGATTATGTGTTCCAATCGAATGAGGAAACGCTGGGCAAAATCCTCTCGGTCACCGGGGGAAAGGGAGCCGAAAAAGCTGTGGACTGCTCCGCAAACGATCAGGGCAGGCAGCTCGCAATTCGCGCAACGAAAAGCTATGGAAAAATTGCATTTGTTGGAGAGGGAAACACCTGCACCTTCCAGCCCTCCCCTGACATCATACACGGCCAGAAAACGATTTACGGCAGTTGGGTAACCTCCCTTTGGCGCATGGAAGATCTTGTTGATAAATTAGTGCGCTGGAATATTCATCCGGAAGATCTCGTGACAGACCGTTTTTCACTAGAGCGCGCAGGTGACGCTTATGCGCTGATGGCAGGCGGCAAATGTGGCAAAGTGGCTGTTGTGTTCGATGAAAAGGCGGAATAACTTTTTACGATACGGAAAGGGCGGACCGGCACAATGCTTCAGCGTGTAGACTGGAAAAAGAGCCAATATCAAACACCATCTTTGCCTGCGATACCGGAAAGGGTGATGGGTAAGGCAGCATTTTCCTGCCTTACTCACCGGGATCAGGCAGAATGGACATTCCTTTTTGAAGAAATTGCATCGATTCCATCCCCCCTATGCTAACAATCAGGATTTTGATTTTGATACCATCGCTCCCGACCGGTGGCGGAAGGTTGTGGTGCCGGGATCGCTTATCCTACAAGGGTTCGATATTGAAAACAATACAGAGTATTATTATCGCCGCAAAATTTCAATCCCGGATTCATTTGCCCAAAAGCGTGTGTTCCTGCGCTTTGAAGGAGTATATTCCAATGCGCGCGTATGGGTAAATAACCAGTTTTTAAAAACGCACATTGGTGGGTTTACAGCTTGGGATTGTGAAATTACTCCCTTTGCCCATGAAAAAGAAATTATGCTGGTGGTCGGAGTAACAGATGTGGAGGGGGAGCGCAAGGGCATCTGGAATCCCGAAGGAGAAAAAATCAGCAACACCGCGTGGGCAAGCTACTATGCGCATTGCAATATCGGTGGAATTCTTCGGGAGATTACGTTGTTTGCGCTCCCAAATCCTCATATTGCCCGCACCTATATTGATACGGAAATAAAGGACAATGCGCAAGCAGTTGTACATGTGGAGTGTGAAATTGAGGCTTGCGGTCAGCCTGGGTCGATCCAAGCGGAGCTTTTAACGCTGGATGGGGAACCCGTCACACAGCTGTCCGGCGAGATTAACGAGTTTTTTTTTATTAAATGACACGATACAAGACACGTCAGTATTAATTCCAGATCAAAAATGGCGGCGTAAATTTCCAAAAAGTGCTGCAAACGATCAAAAATATGCCCAATTCTTTCTGCCTAATATCGCCCGGCCACATGAGGACGAAAAAAGATATGGCAGTCCGTTTTTCCCTGCTTGTAAAAAAGTGCAAAGCTGTGGGATGCAGAGCACCCTAATCTTTATCAGCTGAAGGTTTCCCTGCATGCAGGCGGCAAAGCAATGCAAGAAAACCGCCATCTTGTCGGTATTCGGCAAATCACATATGGAGGAGATAGGGGAACAGAGCGCAACAAGGTCTATATCAATGGGCGTGAGATCAAGCTGCACGGCCTTTGCCACCACGATGTGTCTCATTTATACGGCCGTTCACTGAGCCGGGAAGAGATAGATTACGAAATTCTTACCTATAAGCAGCATAACATCAACCATATCCGAACCTCCCATTATCCTGCCAGCGATTATTTTCTGGAGGTATGCGATCGTCTGGGCATTTATGTTGAGCAGGAGAATGCCGCCTGTTTTAAAGGCGATAACGGGTTCGGGATATATAATCCACCGCAGGATTTTTTGGCCGGGTTCGCGGAAATGATTGAGGGGGCGCGAAACCATCCGTCCGTTATCATTTGGTCCTTGGCGAATGAATCCAGCTTTGAAAAACTTATGCTTTCCGCGCGGAGTACCGCTATGTAAAGGATGTAGACCGCACACGACCGGTTATTTTCAGCTATCCGCGCACGGTGCGCACCAAGCCTCTTCCCTATGATATTTTCAGTTGGCACTATCAAAAGGTGACAGGCCGTCTGGGTAGCCACAAAATGCCAGTGCTGCATGACGAATTCGCCCATGTTTCTTGCTATAATATTGAAAACTTAAAAGAAGAAAACAGCAGCCGTGCTTTTTGGGGGGAAAGCATCCGTCGCGGTTGGGAGCGTATTTTTCATACGGACGGCGCGCTGGGCTGTGCGATCTGGGCCGGTATCGACGATGTTTTTTATTTGCCAGAGGGAACACATGAGCGGCATCAATCTCATACAAATACGAAATGTGCAGGTTACGGCGAATGGGGCTGTATTTTTGATGCATACAAGCGCTTGAAGCCCGAGGCGTATTTAACGAAAAAAGCGTTTACTCCCATTTTGCTGGATGAAAGCAAAACACGAGTCGGAAAAGAGTTGCAGTTATATATCACAAACCGGTTTGACCATGTGTGTTTAACAGAAGTGCATATAACGGTTTCAGATAAAGCCGGGCATATCCTGTATCATTCTTTCATTCATGAAGCGATTGAGCCGCACCAGAGCGGCTGGATTCGGGTGCCTATCTTGCAGGCGGAGCCCTTACATATTTGCTTCCACTATAATGGATATCTAGTGGATGAATATACGTTTCAGCCGGCCGAATTGCATCTAAAAAAGAGCGCTCCAATGATTCGGAAACGAAATTTGAGTTATCAATGGCAACAACAACACACGGATTTTACTATTTTAAGGGATGGAGAAAAGGCCGTTTCCGGGCCATTTTTAACTTTTCAAAACAGGGAAAAGCCCGCTCAAATAAGTACGGTGCGTATTCATAAAATCCGGCAATCCGAAAATCGGATTTCAGCGGAGATTGCTTGCTCCAAGCTGCAAAAATTTGCCCTTGATCTGGAATGGAGGGCGGGTCGGCTGGAAGTAGATATACGTCCCAAAAACATCTTTGCACGCAGGTTAATCGGGGGTTCCCTAGTTTTGAATTTTCATCTTTTTGATCAAGTTCATTCAATTTGTTGGCATCGGGCGGCCCCTTACTCCTGTTATCCGCCCGGTCATATTGCCCGCCCTTCGGGCACTGCATATGCGTCTGGGGGCGCGCCTAACCAATATGGAGAAAAACCGGATCACAGCTGGGAAATGGATAGAATAAATTTTTTCCTATCTGAGGATATCAACCCGCTTTATTCTGTAACAAATGATTTTAAAACGAAACGAGATAACATTCGCGACTATACGGTTTGTTTTCAAAGTGGATATCAGCTTTACATGCAGACGCAAGATTCCGGTTTCAACGCATACGTGCGTCGAGGAGAGCATGACCAGTTGCAGGTAACGCTCGGGCAGTATTATCCGGATTTGAAGTGGGGGAATTATCTCGGTAAACCTCTGCTCCCAAACCGAAAACTCCATTTTTCAATCTGCCTGAAAGAAGGCCGTGAATCGCTGTAAACGAAATAGCCGTTTGGAGAGGGAGGGAATGCACATGTATGAAAAAGAGCTCGCGGCCATTGACCGGGTGATTGCCTCCGGCAAATATAAAGATCATTGGGAGAGCCTTGCAGCGTATCCCGTACCGGAATGGTACCGGGAAGCAAAGTTTGGAGCCTTCATCCACTGGGGCGCTTATGCGGTGCCTGCCTATTTCAGCGAGTGGTATGTGCGGCTGATGTATTATCATCAGAACCCTGTTTATTGGCACCACATCCGAAAATATGGGAAGAATTATCCCTACCGCAGATTTATCGAGCAGTTTACGGCGCCGAATTTCGATGCAGAGCAAATTGTTGCCGCATTGAAGGCCGCTGGGGCCAAATATATTATGCCGGTAGGGGAGCACCATGATGGGCTGAAAATGTACGATTCTGATTTATCGGAATGGACGACAGTCCGGCAGGCGATGCATCGGGATGTGCTTAGTGAATACCGCTGTGCCTGCGAAAAACAGGGCGTAGTTTTCGCCGCATCCAGCCACCGGGCGGAGCATTATTGGTTTGTGAACGGCGCGCGAACGGTCGGCTTTGAAAACGAAGCGCTCAATCCTAATTATCAAGAGCTGTATGGCGCATGCGTAAACGTGAACCGCCGCAATAACCTGCGCACGCTGCTTCGGCAGGAGCGCGGAATTGATCCCACCCCAGAATGGTGCGAAAACTGGTTGGTTCATACAGTGGAAATGGTTGACCGCTATCAACCGGAAACGCTGTTTTTTGATTGGTGGGTATCGAATCACACCTTTCGCCCGTATTTAAAAAAATTCCTGGCCTATTATTTTAACCGTTCCCTAGAATGGGGGAAAGAGGTTTGTGTGCAATATAAGAGCGATGCGATTATGTATAACGCCTCCATCTTTGACCGGGAGCGCGGGCAGTTGGATGCCATCAGCCCATCTGTCTGGCAATCGGAAACCTCCACCGCATATAACGCATGGAGCTATTGCACGACAAATCGATGGAAAACGCCGGAGGAAATCGCCCGTGTTTTTGCTGATGTCATTTCAAAAAACGGAAATTTCGTGTTGAACATTGGTCCCAAAGCGGATGGAAGCATTTGCGATGAGGAGAAAAAGATTCTGCACGCGCTTGGGGAGTGGACCTCCCGCAACCAAGAGGCCATCTGGGGTACCTCGCCTTATAAGGTGTATGGGGAAGGCCGCCGGCTCAAATCAGGCAGTTTTCAGGAAAGGAACCACTACAGCAGCCATGATTTCCGGTATACTTATAAACCATGTCATATCTATGCGTTTGCCTTAAAGCCGAATCGGAAGGGGCAGTATCATTTGAAGGCGTTGCGACACAGTATGGATGGATTTCATTTTGTGATCAAAAACATAACCGTGCTGGGCGGTGGCCCGGCAAAGTGGGAGTTAAACGACCGGCGGCTGTGCATCCGCGTACAGGATGCGCTCCATACAAAAATGCCTTTGGTATTTGATATAGAGGTGGATTGATCGAATGAAACAGCTTTTCTATAACAAACCCGCTTTGCGCTGGAAATCGGCTTTGCCGGTTGGGAATGGCTTTACCGCCGCCATGATCTATGGCGGGAGAAGAAAAGAGAAGATTGCGTTCAACGACGTAACGCTTTGGTCTGGTTACCCCAAAGACTATGACAACCCGGAGAGCCTGCAAAGCCTAAAAGCAGTCCGTTCGCTCGTGTTTTCCGGCAAATATCGGGAGGCTACCGTGCTTGCTGAGGAAAAACTGACGGGCGGCTATAGCGAATCTTTCCTGCCGCTCGGGAACCTGGAAATCAAGCTGACAGGCGGACTTGGGCAATATAGTCGGGCTTTAGATTTGAATCAGGCCATTTTAACGATCCAAAGCGGCGCTTTAAAGCGCACATGTTTTGCCTCAAATCCTGCGCGTGTGCTGGTTTATCAAATCACCGGCCAGCGCTTTCAGGCAGTGCTTCGTGCAAATTCTCCGCTAAAAAACGAAGTGTATGTGCAGAATGGGTTGGTCCTTTGCGGCAATGCGCCGGATTACGTAGCGCCCAACTATCTGCATGGGGAACGGCATCCGGTTGTGTATCGGCCAAATGGAAAAGGCATGGCATTCGCACTTTTTGTGCGCCCAGTGACGGACGGTCAGGTCATTGAAAAGGGAAATCGGATTGTGATCAAAGGCGCATCTTATTTAACCTTGATTTCCTCCACAGCAACCGGATTCTTAGGGTACGATCAGATGCCCTTGACGGATCGAAAGCAGGTTGTCCAGAAGGCCATGCAGCAGGTGATGGATGCCGGTACCGATGTTTCCAAGCTAAAAAAGGAGCATATCGAAGATTATAAAGCTCTTTTTAGCAGACAGGATTTTTCTCTGCACACCGATCGCTCTGGTAGAACGGATAAGCTGCTGAAGGATCCCGCCGCATTTCAGGCGGTGTGCGAGCTGCTTTACCATTATGGAAAATACTTGATGATTTCCGGCAGCCGCCGAGGTGGGGCAGCCATTGAATTTGCAAGGGCAGTGGAATGCCAACATACGCCCGGCTTTGGAGCAGCAATTATACGGTCAATATCAACACCCAGATGAATTATTGGGGCGCAAGCCTGTGTGGCCTTCAGGAGTGCCTAGAGCCCTATCTCAGGATGGTGCATGAAGTTTGTAAACGCGGTGGGAAAACGGCCAAGGTCAATTATGGCTGCCGCGGCTTTGCCTGCAACCACAATGTGGATTTGTGGCGCAAAACGGCTCCTGTCATAGGGGAGAGCAATTATATGTATGCGCCTCTATGCGGCGTTTGGCTGGCCAATGAAATCTATGAGCATTATCTGAACGGCGGGCTGGACGCAGAGCGTGATACCGTGCTGGAAATTGTGCGGCAGGCGGCGCTTTTTATCATGGATTATCTGGTGGAGCATGACGGCTGCTATGTCAGTTGCCCATCGGCTTCTCCGGAAGCTGTTTTTGATCGAAACGGGCGCTGCGCGCTTGGCCTACACAGCGCGTTTGAAAACGGTCTGGCGCGGCAGGCGCTTATGAACGCCGCTTCAATTGTGGAAGAGCCTTCGGAGCGGACGAAAATCCAAAATACACTCGATCATCTCCAGCCTTTTGAATATGCGCAGGAGGGCTTGAGTGAATGGAGCGGTGGAATTTCCTGCTCAGAAAAAGGGGCACCGCCATTTTTCGCCGCTTTATGCGCTTTACCCTGGCCGGGTGGCCGGTGCGAAAGATCCGGAGCTCCTTTTTCAAATGCGGAAGCTGTTCGATTGCCGTCAAGCGAATAGTAAAGGGCAAATCGGGTGGAGCACCGCTTGGGCGATCTGTTTAGCGGGGCGTTTCCATGACGGCGCCACTGCGCAAAAGAATATTCAGTTATTAATCGACAAAGCGTTGTTTCGCAATCTATTCAATGTCCACTGGCCTGCTATTTTTCAAATTGACGGCAATTTTGGCTATGTTGCCGGTGTGAATGAGTGCCTGATCGGCTATCAGGATGGCGTGATTGAGCTATTACCGGCACTCCCGCCTGATTGGCGCGAAGGGAAGATGAACGGGGCTCAAATTCGCGGAGCCAGAATCGGTTTTTCTTGGAAAAACGGGCAGGTAACCCAGGTAAGCAGCGATCGTGAAATCATTCTGAGCGGCAAAAATCTTGCTAAAATTGCCGGATTGGTGAATTGATTCGGCTGAAAGAGGGAACATGATGAAAAAATCAACAAAAAAAGGATGGAAGATCGTGGGGATTGTCTTCTGTGTAGTCATTTTGTTGTTAGCGATTGCCTGTGGCATGGTATTTGGAGGCGTTTTTACTCACAAGCCCGGTGGGCAGGATGCAGCGTGCAAAGTGCTGCAAATTACGGATGTGCACATTTTGAACAATGCAAAAAAAGATCAAAAGGCCTTTCGCACGATCACCCAGATGATTGAGGCCTCTCGCCCGGATATCATCGTAGTCACCGGCGATATCACCAGTGAGGATGAAAATATGCGGGCCTTCCGAACCTTTGGGGAGTTTATGGAGTCTTTCAAAATTCCATGGGGCTTCGTCTATGGCAACCATGATGCGGAAACACGCCGTACGCACACGAAAACACAGCTTTCGGAATACCTGGAGTCGCTGGAATATTGCTTTTTTGACCGCGGTCCAGAGGATGTAGACGGTGAAGGGAATTATTATTATAACGTCACAGACGATTCTGGAAAGATCATTATGTCCCTTATGATGATGGATAGCAATATGTACTATCGTGATCCGGTCACCGGGCAGGATGATGGATATGATTGCTTCCATGAAAATCAGATTGCATGGTATGAAAAAACCATCAAGTCCATTGCCCAAAACGTCAATGGGGATGAAAATCAGGTGGTTCCATCCCTCGCGTTTTTCCATATTCCGATGCGTGAATATCTCACCGGTTATGAGACCGCCAAAAAAAATGGAGCCATTCTCGACGGCGCGAAGCTGGAGGCGGTGTATTGCAGCAACCATGATGACGAAATGTTTGAAACCATGAAACGGCTCGGCAGCACAAAAGGGTGCTTTGCCGGGCACGACCACATGAATAATTACACGGTCGATTATCAGGGGATTCGGCTGGCGTACGGCTATTCCTGCGATCACAATATCTATCTGGTTCCGCAAAAGGGCGGCAAGCTGATTTATATCTATCCGGACGGTAGCTTCACCCAGCAGGGAATCTATCGTTATTTTGGGATTGGAAACTTATGCTATGGTAAGGAATTTTGATGATGTTTACAACGTATGACTACACCCGAACGCTGATGCTAAAGCTAGATCTTGCCATCCCGGAGCCGGGAGGCGGCTGCCGCGTGATGTGTACCTTTGATCAGGCCCTTGAAATGGTAAAGCAGATCGACCGGATCACGCCGGGCTATCAAAAGGTGATCTATTTAGTCGGCTGGCAATACAATGGGCATGACGACCGGTACCCTGAATTTTTTGAAGTAAATGAGCATTTGAAAAGCCCGAAGGACGCCACCGCAAGGGAAAGCCTGCTCCGCCTTGTGGAAACGGCAAAAAACTACCACACCGTAATCAGTTATCATATCAACCTCTCCGACGCCTATCCGGAAAGCGCGCTCTGGCAGGAATATCTGGATCACGGACTGATTCTATGCGGGAGAAACGGACAGCCCAAACCGACCGGGGTCTGGAACGGCAGGAAGGCCTATCAGGTTCGTTTGGAGCAGGAGTGGAAAAGCGGCTATTTTCAGAAGCGGGTGGATCGCTTGCTGGAACTGCTCCCGATCGAGGAAGCTGGAACCATACATATCGACGCATTTTTCGTCCGCCGGGGTAAAAGCACCTCCATCCCGCGTGAAAAGTTGGCCCGCCGCAACATGATCGAATATTTTAACCGCCGTGGGGTCGAAGTGACTTCCGAATTTATCTACCGGGAATGGCAGTCAGGGATACGCGTCCACTTCGGCAAAAGCGATACGATCGGCCTGATTAGCGCTTTCTGGAACCCCGTTTTCAGCCCGAGAGATATTTTGCGTTATCCCGCCGCTGCGGTTGGGTTTGGGGAGCAATGCAACGCACTCACACCGTTTCAATCGCTCGAATGGCTGATTTATGGAAATATGCATGGAGAAGATTTGCTGCATCCGGAGGATTCTGAGTGGCCGCAGAAGTTCCTGAAGCGTTTTATCACCTATACGGTGCCGCATTACTACCTGAATCAATTTACACGACTCAAAATCAAAGGGATTGGCAAATCGATCCGCCTCCTGCATTCAGACGGTGTTGTTTCCTTTGCGAGGGAAAAGCGGATTGAGCAAAACGGCTGTGTTTTAAAATGCGGAAATGATCTCTGCCTGCCAGAAGCGGTGCGTTCCGGCTCTTATCTGGCCTATTCCGAAACAGGGGGAGAGCAGGTTTGGCATCTAGCGGGCCGTACAGCGCGCGTTTACCGTTTGACTGCTGACGGAAGATCAGAACAGTATGATGCGGTAAATATTGCCGATGGAAAAATTCATTACCTGACACAGCCGGAAACGGCTTATCAAATTGAGGTGGATATATGATTGAGGCAAAAGCGTTTGGTATTTGCCCAGGGATTGAGATCGCTGAAGCGCTCACCAAAATGCTGAAACAGCTTAAAACAGAAGAGCAGCCCTGCACAGTCGTTTTTGAAAAAGGAATTTATTATATCTCCGCTGAAAAGCTGCCCGTTCGGAAAAATGTATGTTACCAATACGGTTGGCGATAACGAGTGCGTCCGGGAGAGGCTCCGCACGAAAACCGCGCGGGAATTTTTGTTGGAAGGCTTACGGCAGGTAACGCTGGAGGGTAACGGCGCGGAATTTATTCTCCTAGGCCAGGCAACCAATATAGCACTGCTCAACTGTACTGATGTGGTTATCCGCAATCTCCGCATCACTTCTTTTCAGCCGGATATGCATGAGCTGACAGTGGTGAAAACCGGCCCATTTTACGCCGATTTTCAATTGGATGCGGAAAGCCAATATACCAAAACTCAGAAGGGCTATTGTTTCATTGGAGAAGGGTATTGCACAGAGTTTCTCGATTCCCGCACCACAGCACACTGGATTGGGAAGATAAACGGAAAGGATCTCGGCAATTTAAAGCGGACAGGGCATCCATTTTGCAGCGCGGTAAGGATGCGGGAGCAAAAGGATCATCTTTTCCGCATCTATGATCCCGCCGCCTTGCGCTTTAAAAAAGGGGATCGTTATGAGCTGTTTGACGTTCGCCGCAAATATAACGGTATTTTTATTGACCAATGCCAACATATCAGGCTGGATGGAATTGAACAGAATTTCAACTATGGCCTTGCTCTGGTCGCGCAAAACAGCGATACGCTTACCTTTTCCAACCTTCGATTTGCCCCGCGGAAAGAGGGACCGCGCTTAATGGCATCCGTCGCTGATTTTATTCAGATCTGTATGTGCCGCGGGCAGGTGACGATCCGGGACAGCATTTTTGAAGGCGCAGGTGACGATTGCCTGAACGCGCATGGCATCCATTTTAAGATCGTGAAAAAAGAGGGGAATACGATCACCGTTCGGTTCATGCATCCGCAGTCTCATGGTTTCAATCCTCTGCGCATAGGAGACCGGATCACTTATGTAGACCCCGATACGCTTCTGTGCAGCGGGGAATCGGAAATCCTCTCCAGTGAACAAATCGACGAATACCAGATTCTTCTGCATCTGAACGGTCCGGCAAAGGCGGAGTGCGGCGCCGTAATTGAAGATATTGACGCAGCTCCAGATTTGACCTTTGAAGGGAACCGACTCGACCGAATTATTACGCGGGGGCTTCTCCTAACAATACGCGGAAGGGTGCGAATTCGTAATAACCAGTTTATCCATACAACGATGAATAATATCCTCATCAGTGACGATGCCAAAAGTTGGTATGAAAGCGGATGCGTCCGGGATGTTGTGATTGAAAAAAATGAGTTTCTGGCATGCCCGGAGCACACCGTTTCGATCAAGCCGGAAAACAAAAGGCACGCGGGTGCTGTCCATTCGGGGATCGTGATCCGAAACAACACCATTCTTACCCCGTCTTATCAGATCAAATCGGCGGATCGGGTTGCCATTTATAAAAAACAACAACCACCGGGCAGCAAAAATGAAAATAACGAACAGCTCCGTCTCAGAGCAGAAAGGGTGAATATGTTTGGCTCGGAAAATCAGTAAAAAAGCAAAAAAGGTGTTAGCGGTTATTTTGGCATTCCTCATCGGGTTGATGGCAATTATAGGAGGATTCAACATTTATTTCTCTGTGATTGGAAAGCAGAAGCAATATGGCACGGCATCAGGAGAGTTCTGGAGCCCGAATCAAACTTTTCAGCTGGAGGATATTCCGGCAATCGAACTTGGAAATAAAGATTTTAAAATCCTAGTGATCACAGATATTCACCTAAAAAATCACGCAACGTTTGCCGCTTTTTTTAGGTGTCAATTACGTTTTGGACTGGGCCGGTAGCATTGCGCTCAACCGGATGGTAGAGGAAGTTCAGCCGGATTTAATGCTCGTCCTCGGCGATACGACCCTTACTGCTCGCAATGACATTGAATATGAGCGCTTTGTCCGGCAGATGGATCGCTATGAGGTGCCTTGGGCCTGCGTATTTGGTAATCATGATGATGAGGGGCGCGCTGATAAGGCAAAGCTTGTGGATATTCTTTTAACAAGTAAAAATGGATTGTTTGAATATGGCCCATCTGATCTGCATGGAGCCGGCAATTATGTAATCCGTTTGACGCGTGACGGCAAAACAGAGCAGGCCCTCTTCCTAATGGATAGCGGCAGCAGCCTGGAATTCCCGGAGAAAACGGACGGTATCAATGAAAATCAGGTTGCTTGGTATCAATGGAATATGGAGGGCTTCAAAGCAGCGGAGGGCGGCTATCCGAAAAATATGTCCTTTTTCCATATTCCTCTTCCGGTTTATTCGGAGCTGGATTCGTTTGTACAGGGAGAGCGTGCAGAGGATTCCTGCCCTAGCAATACGGATGGCGGCCTGATTAGCGCGATGCAGCGATTGAACGGCACACATCTCTTCGCCGCGCATGACCATAACAATAATTTTATTGCAGAGAAAGATGGGCTAAAGATTTGCTACGCGATGAAAAGCTCCTATAATTGTTATTTTAAATTTGGCATGACAGGCGGAACATTGCTGACGGTTCATCCGGATCATCAGGTTACGGAAGAACTGATTTATTTTTAAACGGAGGGGGGATTCCGATGAAGGCGGCACGCGTATTTGAGAAGGAATTGATGATCCCGACCTATGATGTTGGCAAAGAAGAAAAAAATCCCATGTTTTTTGAAAAACGGGTTTACCAGGGCAGCTCCGGCAGGGTGTATCCCAATCCCGTGATTGAAAAGATTGAGGATGTCAAAAAAGATCGCGTATACCGAGCGGTCATCTTGGAGAACGATTATGTGGAAGTAACCGTGCTGCCGGAGCTTGGCGGACGGATCTATTCTGCGCGGGATAAATCTAACGGATATGATTTTGTTTATCGCAATCACGTCATCAAGCCGGCACTGGTTGGCCTGCTGGGGCCATGGATCAGCGGCGGCATTGAATTCAACTGGCCGCAGCACCATCGCCCTTCCACCTATATGCCGGTGCGCCATCAGATCAAAAATAATCTGGATGGCAGCGCTTGCGTTACGGTTGGGGAAACGGAAAATATGTTTGGTCTCAAAGCCCTAACGGAAATCCGACTCTATCCAGATGCGGTTTATATCGAAATTCACACCCGGATATTCAACTATGGCAGCCTGCCGCAAACCTTTCTGTGGTGGGCAAATCCGGCTTATGCCGTTAATGAAAATACGGCGACCATCATGCCGCCTGATGTAACCGCAGTGTTGGATCACGGCAAGCGCGCGGTCAGCGAATATCCGATTGCAAAGGGCACTTATTATAAAATGGATTATTCCGACGGCATTGATATTTCCAGATATAAAAACATTCCCGTTCCAACTTCGTTTATGGCGTATAAATCCAATTTCGATTTTATCGGCGGCTATGATTACGGAAAGCAGGCGGGCCTGCTCCATGTAGCGGATCATCATATCGCGCCCGGAAAAAAGCAATGGACTTGGGGCTGCGGCGATTTTGGCAGAGCCTGGGATCGGAATTTAACCGATGAGGACGGGCCGTATGTGGAATTGATGACGGGCTGCTTTACGGACAACCAGCCGGATTTTACCTTTATCCAGCCGCATGAAGAAAAGAGCTTTACCCAATATTTCATGCCTTATCGTGCGGTCGGACGCATCAGCAATGCCAACCGTGATTTTTGTTTCGGCACAGAGGGTGGAAAATTAACGCTCTATGCGGCCCGGGCGCACCAAAATATTCAAATTACCGCAACATGCGGCGAAGTTTCTCATTCGGCCACCGTCGGCCTGCTGCCCGGAGAGGTGTTCGAGATAGAGGGGGTCACAGATGAGGCTGATATCTGCCTTACATACGATGGTAGCCAGCTTCGCTTTTCCCCCCAGATGGTTGAAAAAATTTGAGATACCAGCCCCTGCTACCGCCTGCCCGCCGCCCTCTGAATGTCAGACAGTGGAAGAGCTTTACTTATTCGGGCTGCATATTGAACAATACCGGCACGCAACACGCCGACCTGAGGATTATTATTTAGAAGGGCTCAGGCGGGATGCAACCGATATCGCCTCAACAGCGCATATGGCCTTTTGCTGCTGCGCTGCGGCCAGTTTGAAGCATGCAAGCCGTATTTCAAGCAGGCAATTTCAAAAATGACAGTCAAAAATCCAAATCCACCTGCTACAGATCCCTTTTTTTATTTAGCAATTGCTGAGCTGCTAACAGGAAACCGCATCCAGGCCTATGATCTGTTTTATAAATGCCTTTGGAGCAATGAGCATAAAAACAGCGCGTGTTATTACCTGGGGGCACTCGCATATGCGCAAGGACGTTGGGAACAGGCGCTTAGCTTTGCGCAGCAGAGTCTTGCATGCGGCGCGTCCGATACGCGGGCGCGCATGCTCCTTGCCCTTTCACTCAAGCGGCTGAAGCGTTTTGAGAAAACGGCGGAGCAGCTTCAGAAGATCAGGGAAGAGGATCCCTTTGATTTACCATCCCGATTCGAACTCCAGGAGGATCTTTCTTTCCTGATGGGAAGTAACCTGACGGAAATCACGCAGGCGGCTTCATTTTATTTCTTGCTTCAGGAATATGGCTGTGCGGAAGCTCTGCTTTCTGCATGGCGGAGCCAAAATAAGGAGAATCCGCTCATCTCCTTTTATATCGTTTATGCCCAGGATAAAGCCCATAAGCCCTGCCATGAGGAAATCAAGCGTGCCGCATCGTGCAAAAATGCAATCTGCTTTCCCAATCAGCTGATGGATATTGTGGTGCTCCATCAGGCCAATGCACTGGAAGAAACCGCACTGGCCCATTATTACCTTGGAAACCTGTTTTACGATAAAAGGCAATATGAGCTGGCGCGCAGCCATTGGCTTGCTTCAGAACGCCTTGACCCAAAATTCCCGACGGTGAAGCGCAACCTATCCCTTTATTTCTATAACAAGGCGCATGATCCAGAGAAAGCGCTTTCTTATATGGAGCAAGCCTGGGCGCTCGACCAAACGGACAGCCGGATTTTACTGGAGCTGAGCCAGCTCTACCAGCTGACCGGAAAGACGGATTCTTTTCTCCTTGAGCTTTTGCAGAAATATGATTCCGTCATGGTGCAGCGCGACGACCTCTATACGGAATATCTCCGCTTGGTGCTGAAGGCTGGCGAGGCAGAGCGCGCCGAACAGATGATCCAAGCGCGGAACTTCCACCCCTGGGAGGGCGGAGAAGGCAAGGTAACCCGCCTTTATAAAGAGATTAAATGCGCCTGTGCCGAGCAGCTGGCGGCAGCCGGTGATTTCGAAAACGCGATGAAAAATACCGTGAGGCACTGTCCTTCCCGGAAAATCTCGGCGAGGGCAAGCTGATTTTAGATACCAACAACGATGTTTATTACCGAATGGGCGAGCTTGCCGAAACAAATAGGGATTCCAAGTACGCGGAGGCCTGCTATCGGATGGCTGCGCAAGGAGATTCCTCTGTTTCCGACGATATGTATTATAACGATAACCCGGTAGATTATGTTTTTTATCAGGCGCTTGCTTTTCGCAAGCTCGGCATGGAAGACCAAACGCGGAAAATAAAACAGCAGTTTGAAGCATACTGCCGAAGCCATGAAAACAGGGAAGTAGTGATCGATTATTTCGCCGTATCCCTGCCGGATTTGTTAATCTGGGAGCAGGATATCAACCAGCGTAACAGGGAGTTTTGCCGCTATATCCAATCCTTGGCGGATCGATTGTGAGGTAAGCAATTTGGAAATTAGAAAAGATGGTTTTTTTATCAACGGCAAGCCCTTTCGGCTATTTTCCGGCGCGATGCACTACTTTCGAGTTCCACGCGCCTATTGGGGAGACCGCTTTGCAAAAATGCGGGCTGCGGGCTTCAACTGCGTAGAAACGGTAATGTGCTGGAACCTCCATGAGCCTCATGAGGGGGAGTTCTGCTTTGGGGGAGGCCTCGACATTGCGGCTTATTGCCGCACCGCAGCGGAATATGGCCTGTATGTTATCATTCGACCTGGTCCGTATACCTGCGGAGAATGGGATTTTGGCGGATTTCCGGCATGGCTGCTGAAAGATCACAATTTGCGCCTTCGGTGTGATGAACCTATTTTCATGCAAAAGGTCGATGCCTATTTCAAACGGGTGTTTCAAGAGATCAGCCCGCTACAGGATACAAATGGCGGCAATATTATCGCCTTGCAGATTGAAAACGAATATGGCTCTTACGGAAATGACAAAGCGTATCTCAACCATCTGAGAGAGATCATGCTGCAATACGGGGCTCAGGTGCCCTTCTTCACTTCGGATGGAAATAACGGGAACATGTTATCCGGCGGGACGCTCCCAGATGCTTATAAAACGCTGAATTTTGGATCGCATGCGAAAACCGCCTTCGATATTTTAAAACAGATACAGCCCGACCTGCCCAAAACGTGCATGGAATTCTGGTGCGGCTGGTTTGACCATTTCGGCGAGCGTCACCACAGGCGAAACGCCAGTCAGGTTGCGCGGGAAATGAAAGAATTGATTGACCAAAAATGCAAATTTAAATATTTATATGTTTCATGGTGGCACCAATTTTCATTTTTGGGCCGGCGCTAATTTTGGGCGAACCTATCAGCCAACCGTAACTAGCTATGATGATGCGGCTCTACTCAATGAATACGGTGATTACACGCCCGCCTATTTCAAGGTGCGCGAATTGCTCCATCACGCGCAAAACCTTCCGATGAAACAGGCGCTCCCGCCCCGCCCAAAGCTACAACGCATCGGGAGTGTTCCGCTAACGCACTATGCGCCGCTGTGGGAAAGCTGCGACCGGATTGGCCGGCGGCATCACACACAGCATCCGGAGAGCATGGAGCACTTTGGCCAGAATTTTGGCTATATTCTCTATCGCAAAGAGCTGGAGGGCAATTATTCCGCCCAAACGCTTTTTGTGGAAGGCGTTCACGATATTGCTTATCTACGTATTAACGGTAAAGTGGTAAAAAAATATGACCGTACCCGAAATGGTAAGAGGAAAAATAACGATGGTTTTACCTGTTGGATTCCCGCCTTTCACGGTAAATGCCTAATTGAGATCTTAGTAGAAGGGATGGGGCGCGTCAATTATGGCCCCTATTTGGCGGACCGCAAGGGCATTCAACGAGTCCGCCTCGGCATGCAGCTGCTCTTTGGCTGGGAGGTCTATACCCTTCCCATGGAAAATCTCAGCCAGCTCTCCTTTGTGCCGGAAGGAGCGGATGGAAGGCCAGGTTTCCGAAAGGGAACCTTTTCCGCTCGCACGGATGCGGATTGTTTCGTGGATATGAAAGGATTTAAAAAAGGAATCGTGCTCGTCAACGGCGTCAACATCGGCCGCTACTGGAGCCGTGGCCCACAGCGCACGCTTTATTTACCAGCGCCGTTTTTTAAAGGAGAGGAATGAAATTATCATTCTCGATCAGGAGGGCTCCGCACCTTCTGAAGTCCCAATTATTGATCGCCATATGCTTGGATAAAACAAATGGGGAGGAAGCGCTTGATGAAAAAGGGAAGGATCATTTCCAGCATGCTTGTGTTAATAATGGCGTCCGGTTTCGTTCTGTCCGGATGCGGCAAGGCCGACGCCAAATATTTTGCGAAGGTATCTCAATATTCATTCTGGGATAATCAAGGAGCCGAGTCTATTCCACAATATCAATATTATCACATCATGGATCAGTTTTTAAGCCGCGGAACCGTTCAAGATGGGAAACTGGTTGATAGCGAGGGCAAAACGCTCAAAGTTTTGTTCCTCGGTTGGGATGGCGTCCGCGCGGACGCGATAGCAAACCTGTTTTACGATGCAAATTGCTTTGATACCAACGGCCATAACTATGAAGCGGCTTCCTACAGCGGCCTGCACAGGCTGAAAAAAACAGGAGGATTATATTTGGCCTATGCCGGCGGGGAAAAGGGGACCGAGAGCGCGCAGGAAACCTCTACCTGCGCGGGATGGACGAGCGAACTCACCGGGGGATGGAAAACGCTCCATGGCGTTGACAGCAATAATGACGTAAAAAAAGCGGACGTGGATACCATCATGTTGAAATATGCAAAGTTGGGCGTGGCGACTGGGTTTGCGTTTGATTGGGGCGAATATTTTGATGTTACGCTAAAAACGAAGTGCAATATATCATGGAGCACCCTGATTTGCCAGTGACCTATCGTGATATTGACCGCCCGCGCGCAGGCAATGTGAACGAGATGCTGAAAAACGAAGGGAAAAAGGAAAGAAAAAGAGCTCAATGCACCGCTTGAGGCCTACAATACCGTGGCAATGGAGGTAGGGGAAATTTCAAAGCAATGCGCCTATGATATTTCCATGCGCGACTATCTGCTTGGCCGTATGGAGAAAGGCGACACCATTGTGGCAGGTGTTTTCCATAGGCCGGACAGCAACGGCCATCTGGCAGGTTTCGCAAATGAGAACCCTCATTATGTGAACGCAGTGCGCAATGCCGACCTTTATCTCTGCGACCTGCTGGATGCGGTAGAGCAGCGGGAGAAGCAGTTTAATGAAAAATGGCTTGTCCTCGTTGCGGCGGACCACGGCGGGAGCAAGCAAGGGCATGGGAAGCAGGTGGCGGAGCACCGCACAATTTGGATGGCATGCAACTATCCGGTAGAGCAAAAATATTTCGGCGTCCATTATAATGGCTTTCAAGAAGAACGGTAGGCGGTGAAGGCTTTCTTCCGGCATCTTCAATAGTTTGCTTTCTGGAGTGTGCATAATGAAAATTAGAAAAAATGACTTAACCGTATCCTTCTCACCAAAAAACCGGAAATATGAAATCAATTATAAAGGGTTTTCCTGGGTCAACGAGGGCCGGCCGCCCTATATCATAATCCGGCATAAAATAGGAAGAAACTACGCCCATACGATCCGAACCTTCGGATGCGCGTTAGAAAAACAGTTTTCCTGCGTGGATAACCGCATCACTGCACGATATAGCGGCTTTTGGGCATTCGGGAGAAGATTACCGTTTACACTCGTCTGTATGGCGGAAATCACAGATCGGAATACAGTGGTATTTTCGATCAAGGCGGAAAACGAAAGTGAAATGGATATTTCTGCGGTTTATTTCCCGGGGCCTTTTGATGCGAAGCAAAAAGGCGGCAGCACCTATGCGGTCGATACCATGCGGCAGGGCTTTTTAATGCCGGATGGATACAAAAATAACTTTCTCTCCACCATTGGCTTTGCCAACTATCCCCGGCGTATCAATACAGGGGATTGCTATCTGCCTTTTTGGGGAAGAGTAAGTGGGAATAATGGGTTTTGCGCGATTGTGGAAACTCCGTTTGATGCTGCTATGTTCTCCTGTTTTGGGAAAAATTTATCTTTCTTGAATTCAGTTCACTGGTATTCCTCTCTAGGGCGGCTCAATTATGAACGAAAAATCCGTTTTGTGTTCCACGACAAATGCGACTATAACACGCTGGCGAAGGATTATCGGGCATATGTAGCGGAACAGGGGCGTTTGGTGACTCTACAGGATAAGATTGCGCAAAATGAAAATGTGAAAAATATCATCGGCGCTCCTGTTTTGCACTGCCGAACCTTTTCCAACGTTCATCCCAAATCCGGATTTTATCAAAAAGACGGGGAGAACCGAAAACTGTTTGCCTCCTTTGAAAAGCGTGCGCAGCAGTATCAGGCGTTAAAGGCCGCCGGGCTGAAACAGCTTTATATCCACACAGATGGATGGGGAGAGCAAGGGTACGATAACAACCATCCCTATATCCTTCCGCCATGTCCCGAGGCGGGCGGATATGAAGGCATGAAGAGATTATCGGAAACTTGCCGTAAACTGGGCTATGTATTTGCAATTCATGATCAATATAGGGATTTTTATTACACTGGAAAAAAATTTGATATCCAAAAAGCGGTCACTAAAATAGATGGGACCCATTTTTATTGCGATTATTGGGATGGCGGCCCTCATACCTGGCTTTGTGCTTCGCAGGCCCCAGAGTTTGTAGAAACAACTTATAAGGCGCTTGCAGAGCATGGCGTTGATATCCAGGGAGCATATTTAGACGTGTTTTCCATTGTGGCAGGTGATGAATGCTTCCACCCGAATCACCGGATTACTCGAGAGGAAAGCATCCGCTTTCGCGGACAATGCTTTGATCTACTGACGAAACGAGGGATCATCCCGTCTTCTGAAGAGCCGGGAGACTTCCTCCTGGATAAATTGGCCCTTGTCCATCACGGACCATATATGCTGCGGCCTCAGGAACGAGGTCAGGCTGTGGGAATCCCGGTGCCGATTTTAAGCCTTGTATATCATGATTGTATTATGATTCCCTGGTTGTCAAAAGGAACAGGAGGATGGGGGATTCCAAATGGAGACAGCGCAAAATTGCATTGTATTTTGAATGCCGGAATGCCTTATTTTGACCCCTTAGACGATCATGATGATTTGATCCCATCGGAAGCGTTAGAGAAAGAGATTGCCCGTGTGCAGCAATTA
>ENA-OQDT01000740-OQDT01000740.1-human-gut-metagenome-genome-assembly--contig:-NODE-740-length-21072-cov-5.028408_pt1 | contig 21072 bp, 18 predicted proteins | sample MGYA00242786_ERZ504617 | MGnify/ENA primary metagenome ERZ504617 (study PRJEB26092, sample SAMD00036337) | human gut metagenome | host: Homo sapiens | study: EMG produced TPA metagenomics assembly of...
GGTAAATGAGGTGATTTTGAATCGGTCGTCCGGGCGATTTCCGATAATCCAGGCTATTTTTCATCCGAAAGCAATAATAAACATCCTGTTTTTGCTTGCTGCTGAATTTTTGATCTCTGAAAAAATCACTGAGTTTTTTCTTGCTTTTTTTCATCCCGATCGGACAAAAATAGTCTCCGGCTTGCCAATTACGGATAAGCAGGGGAAATTGGAGTTTGTCGGCATCCAGACAAGCGATATCGGGTTGCTGTGGAATCACAAACTCTTCTGTACGGGGGAAGAGCGTAAATTCGACTTTTTAGTTTTCCGATCGTATAAATACCTGTTGTTGGAATTGAAACGATTGTCCGGCTGCATTTGCTGTTGTCGTAAAGCCGCCAGAATATTCTGCCTCTTTCCAGGGTATGATGGCCGGCGATGAATTGTTTGCCGGGGATAGCTGTATGCGTATTCAGAATGTCACGGATCTGGACTTTGTTAAAACCGAAAGGTTTCAAGGTTTCATATAAAAAAGTATAAGGGGCGGGTGTGGCCAGCGTTTTGGAAATATGAATCAATAATTCGTCTTCCTCGCAATCCAGAATTTCTTCCTGAAACCGATGATGAAGATGATCTTTCAATGCGATAGAAAGCAGATAAAAGAACTGAAAGAGCAGGAAAACAAAGAGCAGAATCAGGCCAGAGTGTGGCGCTCTCAAGGCTCTGTAGTGCAGATGAGACTGGAGCAGTGCATGAGGAATTTGGTGCATACAAAAGCAGATAAAGAGATGCAGTTGTATATTCTCCAGAAAGATTTTCAGTTTGATATTAAGCAGAAAATGAGCTTGATTCTTCTGGAACAGGGAATGTATACAGAACAGCAGAATGACGGAAAATTCCGTGCAATGACTGTTAAAAATGTCTGCATGAGCATGGTGGATTCCCAAAACAGAGGAATCACATTTGTAGATGATGACGGTACGATTGCGATTGTCTGTTTTGAAAAGGATGATGACGACAGCGTTCTGGAACAGATTGAAGAATTGTCGGATGTACTGAAGGATGAATTTGAATATAAACCAAAGATTACGGTTGGAAGTGCTGTGCAAGGATTTGAAAATCTGGCAATTTCCTACAATGATGCCAGATATCTTCTGGAACATGAAAAAAAGAATATTCAGGACATTATACAGACGATGGGGGCTCAGAACAAGAAGAAAATCTTCTGGGAAATCTATGCAGAACTGCGAAATATCATGATTTCCAATATAGGAACTCCAGATTATGTACTAAAGGCATTTAATACCTTTACTAAGGCAACGGAATCCTATAATCTTTCTCCTTCTGCTGTGCGCAGATGTTGTTTCGAGATTGCCTCCTCTTTGATTTTTTCCTACATGGAAGAATCGTGTGAGGTAGAAGAAGGAAAGTTGGATGCACTCTCCAAGAGTCTGTCATCAGCAGGAAAAGAAGAGGCCTGTGAGATTACGAGAATGTTTATTGAGCAGCTTATTGAAAATGATGAAGAGGATGTACATTATACCATTTCCAATGCCAGACACTATATAGATGAGCATCTTGCAGAGGATATTTCGGTTTCCAGCATTGCGGAAAGTCTCTATATCACACCGAATTATTTCTCCAGATTATTTAAGCGGATTACAGGTGAAGGATGTAATGAATACATTGTCAGAAAGAGGATTGAGAAGGCGAAGAGCCTTCTGGAAACTACCAGCATCAAGACTGGAAAGATTGCTATGATGGTAGGATACAGAGATACGAATTATTTCTCACTGGCATTTAAGAAACATACAGGAAAATCTCCGACGAAATACAGAGAAGAAATGCAGAATACATAATGCAGGAGTAGCGGGCTGCGCTGAGGCTTTGTTAATACCTGCTGAATAATTATCAAATTATATAAACAGGAGGATCTGAAATGAAAGATCACAGAAAAGAAAGAACAGAAGCAAGAAAAAAAGCAGAAAAACTGGTATCACAGATGACGCTTACTGGAGAAGGCTTCCCAGTTAAAATACGATGCTGCTCCCGTGAAAAGACTGGGTGTTCCGGCATACAATTACTGGAATGAAGCACTGCATGGAGTAGCCAGAGCAGGTGTGGCAACCATGTTCCCACAGGCAATTGCGATGGCTGCAGTATTTGACGATGAAGAGATGAAAAAAGTTGGCGATATCATTGCAACTGAGGGAAGAGCAAAATACAATGCATATTCTGCAAAAGAAGACAGAGATATTTACAAGGGTCTTACTTTCTGGTCCCCCAATGTAAACATTTTCAGAGATCCGAGATGGGGCAGAGGGCATGAAACCTATGGTGAGGATCCATATCTGACGTCCAGACTTGGCGTGAAATTTGTAGAAGGAATCCAGGGTGACGGACCTGTAATGAAAGCGGCAGCATGTGCAAAGCATTATGCAGTGCACAGCGGTCCGGAATCGCTCAGACATGAATTTGATGCACAGGCAAGCATGAAGGATATGTGGGAAACATATCTTCCGGCTTTTGAAGCGCTTGTAACAGAAGCGGATGTTGAGGCTGTAATGGGTGCTTATAACAGGACAAACGGAGAACCCTGCTGTGCACATAAATATCTTATGGAAGATGTCCTGAGAGGAAAATGGAAATTTGAAGGTCATTATACTTCTGACTGCTGGGCAATCCGTGACTTCCATGAACATCACATGGTAACTTCTACGCCAAGACAGTCCGCTGCTATGGCATTAAATGCAGGCTGTGACCTGAATTGCGGTAATACATATCTTCATATGATGGGAGCTTATCAGGATGGACTGGTAACAGAAGAAAAAATCACAGAATCTGCAGTCAGACTGCTGACAACCAGATATCTGCTGGGCCTGTTTGACGGAAGTGAATATGATAAGATACCGTATAGTGTGGTAGAGTGCAAAGAGCACATTGATGAAGCTCTTAAGATGGCAAGAAAGAGCTGCGTACTTCTGAAGAATGATGGAGTTCTTCCGATTGATAAAACAAAAGTAAATACTATTGGTGTCATCGGCCCGAATGCAGACAGCCGTGCAGCTCTTATTGGAAATTATCATGGAACATCTTCAGAATATATTACTGTTCTTGAAGGAATTCGTGAAGAAGCAGGTGACGATGTAAGGATCCTTTACTCTCAGGGATGTGATTTATATAAAGACAAAGTTGAAAATCTGGCATGGGATCAGGACAGAATTTCTGAGGCAGTGATCACAGCGGAAAACAGCGATGTAGTCATACTCTGCGTAGGTCTTGATGAGACTCTGGAGGGAGAAGAAGGAGATACCGGAAACAGTGATGCATCCGGGGACAAAGTTGATCTTCATCTTCCGAAAGTACAGGAAGAACTGATCGAGAAAGTAACAGCAGTAGGAAAACCTACCATCGTAGTTCTGATGGCAGGAAGTGCGATTGACCTGAATTATGCGCAGGATAACTGTAATGGAATCCTTCTTGCATGGTATCCGGGAGCAAGAGGCGGACGTGCAATAGCAGATCTTCTCTTCGGAAAAGAATCTCCATCAGGAAAACTTCCGGTTACTTTTTATAAAGACCTGGAAGGAATGCCGGAATTCACAGATTACTCTATGAAAAACAGAACTTACCGTTATATGGAAAAAGAGGCACTTTATCCATTTGGATACGGACTTACATACAGTGATACCTGCGTAACAGAAGCAGAGGTTGTCGGTGAAGTATCAGCAGAGTCCGATATCATGTTAAAAGCAACTGTTAAGAACAATGGAACAGTAGATACAGATGAAGTTGTTCAGGTGTATATCAAAGACCTTGATTCTCCGCTTGCAGTTCGTAACTACAGTCTCTGCGGATTTAAGAGAGTATCTCTGAAAGCGGGAGAAGAGAAATCTGTAGAATTTACAATTTCTAATAAAGCAATGAATATAGTTGATGAAGATGGAAATCGTTACATCGCAGGAAAACATTTCCGTTTATTTGCAGGAGTATCCCAGCCGGATACAAGAAGTGCAGAACTGACAGGACATAAGCCTGCTGAGGTAGAAATTGCACTTTAACCGAACGGAGTAAGTATTCTGTTTCAATTGCGAAAAGTAACATAAAATAAAAACCATATTATATATGGACAGGAGGAACACAGACATGAAAAACAAAATTAAAAAAATATTACTTCTTGGAATGACAGCCATGTTTACTGCCGGTGCAGCAGGCACAGCAGTTATATCCTGTCCTGTATGGGCAGATGAAGCAGAACAAAACTCTGAGACTGCAGAAGAGCCAAAAGCAGAAGATGCAGCTGTGGAAGAAGAAATTGCTGATCAGACAGATGATAAAACAGAAAATACAGATTTAAAAACTGTAGAACATCCAAGAATGTCTGTCTATTCCATCCGCAGATTCTCCATTGTAAAGGGCGGCGAAGAAGTATTTCAGATCAAACAGGAACCGGCAGATTATAAGATGGATTTCGACTACTGGGAAATTACCAATCCGTATGATGAGATTGCAACAGTAAACACAGAGAATATGTATGAAATGTTTGGAGTGCTGGCTGCTTTTGATCTCAGCAACGGCGTCGATGCAGCAAATACAGATACCGGACTGGATAATACAAAGACATATTTTACAGTAGATTTTGTAAATACAGTTAACGATGACACAGCAAAAGAAACGCAGGATGCAGATGCAACAGCAACAATTCTTATCGGAAATACAGATGAGAATGGTGACTATTATGCATGTGTAAAAGGATACGAAGAGGCTGTTTATCTGCTTTCAAAAGAGTCAGTGAACAGTCTTCTGGAACTGAAACCATTTAATTTGATCCTGAAGATTCCGGCACTGGTAAATATTGATACACTTGACAGTGTGGATATGAGCATTGGAAAGAAAACCTATACCATGAAGCTGGACGGCAGCGATTATAAATTCGGAAAGAAAACTGTAAAGAAGGAGAAATTTACCGAATTGTATCAGGCGCTTCAAAGTATAATGCTTGATTCGGAAGTTGAAGAAACAAAAGATGCAGCAGATAAGGAAGAAGTGCTGACTGTAACATTCCACAGAAACACAGAAGAAGCTCCGGAAGTAACTCTGAAATATTTTGCATATGATGATACTTATGATAGTCTGGAAATCAATGGAACCGAGAGATTTCTTGTGAAAGCGGAAGATGTGGATGCACTGGTAAAACAGATTAAAAAAGCGTTTTAATCGAATCGAATCTGTTATTTGCTACAGAGCTCAGCAGAGAAACATAATATGTGGTATCCTAATTTATATCATAAAATATTTTGGTACACGGACAAATGTCTTTTGGTGATTGACATGATGGATAGAATTGGTTATAATCGGAATAATTACTGAGCGTATAACAAAGGAGGAGCACGAAGATGTATTCAATCGACGACGTAGCAAAGACAGACAAGGATATCGCAGATCTGATCGAGGCGGAGCTTGCACGCCAGAATTCCCATATTGAGCTGATTGCTTCAGAGAACTGGGTAAGTAAAGCAGTTATGGCAGCAATGGGAAGCCCTCTTACTAATAAATATGCGGAAGGATATCCGGGGAAGAGATTTTACGGCGGATGTTCCTGCGTGGATGAGGTGGAAGCTCTTGCAATCGAACGTGCGAAAGAATTATTCGGATGTGAATATGCAAATGTACAGCCACACTCCGGAGCACAGGCAAACATGGCGGTTTCTTTGCAATGCTGCAGCCGGGAGATACTGTAATGGGTATGAATCTGGATCACGGCGGACATCTGACACATGGAAGTCCTGCAAATATGTCCGGAACCTACTTCAAGCCAGTATATTATGGAGTAAATGATGACGGCGTGATCGATTATGAAGAAGTCAGAAGAATTGCAATTGAGAATAAACCAAAGCTGATCGTAGCAGGTGCAAGTGCTTATGCCAGAGTTATTGATTTTAAGAAATTCCGTGAGATCGCAGATGAAGTTGGGGCTTATCTGATGGTGGATATGGCGCATATCGCCGGTCTGGTAGCAGGTGGACAGCATCCAAGCCCGATTCCTTATGCAGACGTTGTAACAACAACCACACACAAAACCCTGCGCGGACCAAGAGGCGGCCTGATCTTAAGCAGCGCAGAGAATGCAAAGAAATTTAACTTTAATAAAGCAGTATTCCCGGGAATCCAGGGCGGTCCTCTGATGCACGTGATCGCTGCCAAGGCAGTATGTTTTAAAGAAGCACTTCAGCCGGAATTTAAGGACTATGCAAAGATGATCGTTGAGAATGCGCAGGCACTTTGCAAAGGACTTCAGAAGCGAGGCATTGATATTGTTTCAGGTGGTACGGACAATCATCTGATGCTTGTAGATCTCAGAAGTCTGGGTGTTACAGGAAAGCAGATGGAGAATCTTCTTGATGAAGTAAACATTACCTGCAATAAGAATGCAATTCCAAATGATCCACAGTCTCCATTTGTTACAAGCGGTGTACGTCTCGGAACAGCAGCAGTTACTTCACGAGGCATGAAACCGGAAGATATGGACAAGATTGCAGAAGCAATTGCTATGACCTTAAAAGAAGAAGGCAGCCAGGAAAAGGCAAAGGCAATCGTCAAAGAACTTACAGACAAATATCCTCTGGTTGGATAAATAAATCATACAAAATAATGTATAAAAGCGAAATGCATGGTTCATGAGTGAACAGCACTTCGCTTTTATTTATTATGTCGCTGAATCGAGAAACTTATTTAACCAAATTATACCAAAATTATCCAAATAAAATCATGGATTTTTTTCAGAAAACGTAGTATAGTAACAATAGCTGATAATAAGTTACTGAGAACAGAGTGAACAGTAACGATGATATATCACAGTATATTGAAAACAATAACAGAGAGCAGGTGACAGAATTTGGAAAAAGTGATAATCATAGGTGCCGGACCTGCAGGAATTTCCGCTGCGCTTTATGCAGTTCGTGGAAATCTGGATCCCCTGGTGATCAATAATGGGATCGGTGCTTTGGAAAAAGCAGAGAAAATAGAAAATTATTACGGACTGGAACATCCGCTGTCCGGTCAGGAATTATATGATACAGGAATCGCTCAGGCGAAAGCACTGGGCGTACGAATATTGGATGCACAGGTTCTGGGAGTCGGCGGGTTTGATACTTTTGTGGTAAAAACTACAGAAGGTGAATTCGAGACTCAGAGTCTGATTCTTGCAACAGGAAGTAAGCGCGCTGCACCGAAGATCCCGGGTGTTAAAGAATTTGAGGGAAAAGGTGTCAGTTACTGTGCAATCTGCGATGCTTTCTTTTACAGAGGCAAGGATGTAGCAGTTCTTGGAAACGGTGATTTCGCCATGCATGAAGCAAAGGAATTGTCTAATACTGCTTCTACAGTAACCATTTATACAAACGGTGAAGAACCGGAATTTACACCTGAAGAAAATGTCAATGTAAACACAATGAAGATCCAGTCTGTAGAGGGCGATGATCTGGTATCCGGAATCCGTCTTGAACCTGATGTGCAGGCAGAGGAAATAAAGGCAGAAGCAGGTCAGCAGGCAAATGATTTCTGTCCTGCAGAGGGTGTATTTATTGCAATGGGAACTGCAGGCAGTACTGAGATTGCCCGCCAGATGGGAGCTGAACTTACGGAAAAAGGCAACATTAAAGTTAATGAAAATATGGAAACAACCATCCCGGGACTCTATGCGGCAGGTGACTGTACAGGCGGGCTTCTTCAGGTGGCGAAAGCTGTGTATGAGGGAGCACAGGCAGGTATTAATGCAGGGAAGTATGTAAGATCTTTAAAATAAAAAATCTAAAATAAAAACTGAAAATTTAACAGGGTTATAGTGTTGATATTATAAAACCAGAGAACTTACATTGCAAATTTTTATAAAGAATAAGCAAAGGAGATATAAATCATGGCAAAAGAGATTACAACAGCAAATTTTGAAACAGAAGTATTAAAATCTGACAAACCGGTTCTTATAGATTTCTGGGCAACATGGTGTGGACCATGTATGCGTCAGGGTCCGGTTGTAGAAGAACTGGCAGAAGAGGGATACGCAGTGGGAAAAGTAGATGTAGATCAGAATATGGCACTTGCACAGCAGTTTCGTGTAGTCAGCATTCCGACACTGATCTTGTTTAAAGACGGTGTGGAAGTGAAACGCTTCGTAGGTCTTACTTCCAAAGAAGAGCTGAAGAGTGCACTGGAAGGCTAAAGATTTATGAAGATTTTATTAGTGGCATGCAATGCAAAATATATTCATTCTAATCTTGCTGTTTATGATCTGCAGGCATATGCATCTGATTACGCAGATCATATTGTATTAAAGGAATATACCATCAACCAGCAGAAAGATGATATCATGCGTGATATTTATCTGGAGCATCCTGATGTGGTATGCGTGTCCTGTTATATCTGGAACCTTTCTTTTGTAAAAGAACTGATGGCAGATCTGATAAAGATTCTTCCGGGCGCCGACTTCTGGGCCGGCGGTCCGGAAGTTTCTTATGATGCGGAGAAATTCCTGACAGAAAACTCAGAATTTAAAGGTGTTATGGTCGGGGAAGGTGAAGAAACATTTAAAGAACTTGCCGGATATTATGTGGAAAAAAATCCGCAGGATCTGAAAGATATGACAGGAATCTGTTACAGAGACGGAGATCAGATCATACATAATGGATGGCGCCAGATCATGGACTTAAGCAGTATTCCGTTCATTTACAAAGATCTGTCTGAGTTTAAGAACAGGATCATTTATTATGAAAGCAGCAGAGGATGTCCTTTCTCCTGCAGTTACTGTCTTTCTTCCATTGATAAGAAACTGCGTTTCAGAGATACAGAGACAGTAAAGAAAGAGCTGCAGTTTTTTATAGACAATAAGGTTCCGCAGGTAAAGTTTGTAGACCGTACCTTTAACTGTAAACATGACCATGCAATGGCAATCTGGAAGTATATTAATGAACACGATAATGGTGTGACAAACTTCCATTTTGAGATTTCAGCAGATCTGTTAAGAGAAGAGGAACTGCAGGAAATGTCCACCATGCGCCCGGGTCTGATTCAGCTGGAGATCGGAGTACAGTCAACAAACCCGGACACGATTAAGGCAATTCACAGAACTATGGATTTTGAAAAACTGAAAGGAATTGTTGACAGAATCCATAGCTTTGGAAATATCCATCAGCATCTGGATCTGATTGCAGGACTTCCCTATGAAGATTACGACAGCTTCCGGCATTCCTTTAATGATGTTTATGCACTGAAACCACAGCAGCTTCAGCTGGGCTTTTTGAAGGTGTTAAAGGGTTCCCATATGATGGAGATGTGCAGGGAATATGGTATTGTATACAAAACACAGGAGCCTTATGAGGTACTTTCCACGAAGTGGCTGGATTATGACCATGTTTTGAAGCTGAAAACTGTGGAAAATATGGTGGAAGTGTATTATAATAGTGGACAATTCCAGAATACACTTGAATATCTGGAAAACTTTTTCCAGGATGCTTTCTCGATTTATGAGAGACTGGGCAGCTTTTACATGGAAAAGGGCTATGGTGATGTTTCTCATACAAGAATGCGAAGATATGAGATCCTGCTGGAATTTCTTGAGGATGTGCCGGAGATTTCCATGGATCAGGTAAAAGACCAGATGGTATATGATCTCTATCTGAGAGAAAACCTGAAAAGCCGTCCTGGCTTTGCCAGAGATCAGAAGCCTTTTGAGAGACAGGTATGGGACTTCAGAAAACGGGAAAAAGTGGCAAAGAATGCACATGTGGAAGTATTTGCAGATGGAACAGTGCTGCTGTTTAACTATGCAGACCGTGATCCGCTGACTAACAACGCTCATGTGACAGATGTGACGAAAGATGTGTTTGAGAACCTGAACAGAGATTAAAGAGGTGAAGAGAAATGGGAATGTTTAATCCAAAGAACCGTAAAGTGATCACAGCAATTATTGCAATCATTCTGGTACTGGCAATGGTAGTGCCGACAGTTCTGTCTCTGATCGTATAATAAATTTTCGGAGGAAAAGAATGAGACTGGGACAGGCGGCAATGGAGGCTCTGAGGGCAGAAATAACCGGATGCCTGAAACCGGGAGATGAACTGGTAGTGGCATGCCCGGTGGCTTTGAAAGGAACCTCTGTAATAGCAAAAAATAAAAAAGGACAAACTGGCAGAGAGATTCTCTGCCGGTTTTATTCAGAATTGCGTTTCACTTTGGGATGCTTATGGAGCCGGCAGTATTGTCTGGAAAATTGCGCAGGAGGCAGATGCCAGCGCATTATATGCTATGGGCGAGGGCGGTTTTTTAAGTGCGCTCTGGAAGATGGCAGAAGCTTCAGAAGTAGGACTGGAAGCAGACTTCCGTAAGGTACCGATTCGTCAGGAGACCATAGAAGTGTGCGAGATTTTTGACCTGAATCCATATAAGCTTCAGGCAGATGGAGCAGTATTGATTGGAATCCGCGGAGGTGAAGCACTGGTACAGAGACTTCGCAATGAGGGATTTATGGCAGAGGTCATCGGTCAGACAAACAGTGGCAATGACCGACTTCTCTACAGTGGCGGCAGTGCCCGATATCTGGAACGCCCGGCAGAGGATGAACTGCAGCAACTTCTCAAAGAGTAACTGCAGGAAACTTAAGAGACAATTTTCTAAGAAAAGACAGACGATTAATAACAAGAGGAATAAAAACAAAATGGCAAAATTAAATATTGTACTTCACGAGCCGGAGATTCCTGCAAACACAGGAAATATCGGCCGTACCTGTGTGGCAACAGGAACCAGGCTCCATCTTATCGAGCCTCTGGGATTTTCCTTAAGTGAGAAAGCCTTAAAGAGAGCAGGAATGGATTACTGGAAAGATCTGGATGTAACTACATATCTGGACTTTGAGGACTTTCTGGAGAAGAATCCCGGGGCAAAAATTTACTATGCAACAACAAAAGCACCTCAGACTTATACAGATGTTCATTATGAAGAAGACTGCTACATTATGTTTGGAAAAGAGAGCGCAGGAATCCCGGAGGACATTCTGGTCAATAATCAGGAAACCTGTGTAAGAATCCCTATGATCGGAGATATCCGTTCTCTGAACCTGAGCAATTCCGTAGCAATTGTTCTGTACGAGGCACTGCGCCAGAATAATTTTGACCACATGAATCTGGAAGGACACCTGAGAAACTACGACTGGAAATAATCACAGTAAGCAGACAGGAGGAGTTATATGCCAAATACCACAAAAGCAGCTCTGGAAGAATCCCTGAAACGGCTTCTTCTGAAGAAACCTCTGGACAAGATCACGATAACAGATATTACCACAGACTGTGGAATAAGCCGCATGGCTTTTTATTATCATTTCAAGGATATTTATGATCTGGTTGAATGGTCCTGTGTGGAAGATGGGACAAAAGCCCTTCAGGGCAAAAAGACTTCTGAGTCCTGGACAGAAGGGCTGACCCAGATATTTGAGGCAGTGCTGGAAAACAAACCGTTTATTATGAATGTTTACAGAAATGTGGACAGGGAGCGGATAGAAAATTATCTTTTTAAATTAACCTATAATCTGATCGTGGGTGTGGTGGAAGAAAAAAGCAAGGGTCTGAATATCACAGAAGAGGATAAGAAATTTATTGCAGACTTCTATAAATATGGTTTTGTGGGAATCATGCTTGAGTGGATCAGGGAAGGAATGAAAGAAAATATTGAAGATCTGGTAAGAATGATGGATCTGACACTTCACGATACAGTGACTACATCTATTCATAACTTTCAGAAAAATAATATAGAAAAAATAGTATAAAAAAATAGTATAAAAAAATACGGAAATATAATTACATCAAAATTCTTTACAAAAGCCGCAGAGTGATAAAAAACTTATCATTCGGCGGCTTTTGTAAATTGTAGAATTATATTTTTACTGTTAATATACAGCCATAGCAACAAACAGATAATTCAGACGGATGAAATGCTTATGATATGGGAAACATACAGATAAGAATGTAAAAGTCATGAAGATGTCTGCCGGGAGATCAAGAGATTTCCGGCAGGCGAAAAGAGTTTCCGGAACATGGGTAAAGCAGAGAGAACGAAAAGCATTTAAAATCACAGAGCTGAAAGAACTTCTAAAGAAGAATTGAAGAAAGGTGGATGTGTATTATGAGTAAAAATAAAGGTTTAGGACTTGTATCCGCATTGGCAGTTGGAGCAGGCGTGGCAGCAGTGGCAGCAGGAAAGAAGTATAAAACAGCTGAGACAAAGAAAAAAGAAGATTATGACGCACTTCATAATACAAGTGAATATCGCAATACAGAACGTGGAAAATATGAGAAAAACAGTAAGGGAATTTATTATACAAACGGTAACTATGAAGCATTTGCACGTCCGAGAAAGCCGGAAGGCGTAGATGATAAACATGCTTATATCGTAGGAAGCGGACTGGCTTCTCTTGCAGCAGCCTGTTTCCTTGTACGTGACGGACAGATGCCCGGAAAGAATATCCACATTCTGGAAGCAATGGATATTGCAGGCGGTGCATGTGACGGTATCTTTGATCCGAGCCGCGGATATGTGATGCGTGGGGGACGTGAGATGGAAAATCATTTCGAGTGCTTATGGGATCTTTTTAGAAGTATTCCATCCATTGAAACACCTGGTGTATCTGTACTTGACGAATATTACTGGCTGAATAAGGAAGACCCCAACTATTCTCTCTGTCGTGCAACAAAAGAGAGAGGCAAGGATGCTCATACAGACGGTAAATTTAATCTGAGTCAGAAGGGCTGCATGGAGATCATGAAGCTGTTCATGACAAAGGATGAAGATCTTTATGATAAGACAATTGAAGATGTATTTGACGATGAAGTATTTGATTCCACATTCTGGTTATACTGGAGAACCATGTTCGCATTTGAGAACTGGCACAGTGCACTGGAAATGAAACTGTACTTCCAGAGATTTATCCATCACATTTCCGGACTTCCGGATTTCAGCGCCCTGAAATTTACTAAATACAATCAGTATGAATCCCTGATCCTGCCAATGCAGAAATATCTGGAAGAAGCAGGCGTTGAATTCCAGTTCAATACAGAGGTTACAAACGTACTCTTTGAGTTTGAAGGCAATAAGAAGATTGCAAAAGCAATCGAGTGTAAGGTGAATGGCGTAGAAAAGGGAATTGTTCTTACAGAAAACGACTTTGTATTTGTGACAAACGGAAGCTGTACAGAGGGAACCATCTATGGCGATCAGAATCATGCACCGAACGGAGATGCAGAAGTTCGTACAAGTGGATGCTGGAGTCTCTGGAAAAATATCGCAAAACAGGATCCGTCCTTCGGACATCCTGAGAAATTCTGTTCTGATATTGCTAAGACAAATTGGGAGTCAGCAACAGTGACTACTCTGGATGATAAGATCATTCCTTATATTACAGATATCTGCAAACGTGATCCGAGAACAGGCAAGGTTGTTACAGGCGGTATTGTAAGCTGTCAGGATTCCAGCTGGTTATTAAGCTGGACGATCAACAGACAGGGACAGTTCAAGGATCAGGACAAAGACAAGGTTTGTGTATGGGTATATGGTCTGTTTACAGATGTACCTGGTGATTATATCAAGAAGCCTATGAAGGAGTGTACAGGTAAGGAAATCACAGAAGAGTGGCTCTATCATCTTGGTGTTCCGGTTGACCAGATTGAAGACATGGCTGAGAACAGTGCAGTTTGTGTACCGACCATGATGCCTTATATTACAGCATTCTTTATGCCGAGAACAAAGGGTGACAGACCTGATGTTATTCCGGATGGCTGTGTAAACTTCGCATTCCTCGGACAGTTTGCCGATACACCAAGAGATACTGTATTTACTACTGAATATTCCGTAAGAACTGCTATGGAGGCTGTGTATGGACTTCTGGGTGTTGACAGAGGTGTGCCGGAAGTATGGGGCAGTGTTTATGATATCAGAGAATTACTGGATAGCAGTGTGAAGCTGATGGATGGAAAATCTCCACTGGAGATCGAACTTCCGGGACCACTGGATATGCTGAAGAAACCGCTTCTGAAAGCTGTTAAGGGAACTGTGGTCGAGAAAGTACTCAGAGATCATGATGTGATCAAAGATTATATGATGTAAATATAGAGATGTAAGTGATATGAAAAGGCTGCAGGAGATATCCGGCAGCCTTTTTGTAAAGCCGTTAAAAATTGGTGGAAAGTTGTTTTGATTAAGAAAAAACAGGTTGCAAATTAAAAAGACAGATGATAATATATAATGAAATATATAGAAAAGATTGATTGAGACGACAAAAAGTCTGAAAAAATAAGCGAATATGATAATATATTGGAAGCTTTGCTGTCATAATGAATATGTAGCGCAGGAGGGCTTTCAAGGGAGTGAAGGGAGGTTTTTTTATGGAACTTGAGATGTATCGCAGGTATTCGCAGATGGCAAGAGGTATTGAGAAGGCTGAGCTGGTGTTTAAAAATGGGCGTGTGTTCAGCTCTGGTACAGGAGAATTTATTGATGGTGATGTGGCTGTTGCAGATGGAATTGTGATCGGAGTCGGTACATATGAAGGAGAGGCAGAGATTGATCTGGAAGGAAAAGTGATCTGTCCGGGGTTTATCGACAGTCATCTGCATCTGGAATCTACTCTGGTGACGCCGGGGGAGCTGATCCGGCAGGCTGCACAGTGTGGAACTACAACATTTATTGTAGATCCTCATGAGTCTGCAAATGTATCCGGTACGGATGGAATCGATTATATCCTGGATCAGACAGAAGATGCACCGGCGAATGTATATGTAATGATGCCTTCCTGTGTTCCGGCGACTCATGTGGATGATAACGGGTGTATTCTTACAGCAGGAAAAATGAAAGGATATCTGGAACATCCGAGGATTCTGGGACTGGGTGAAGTGATGGATGCGCCTTCTGTGATTAACGGAAGTGTTGCCATGCATGAAAAGCTTCAGCTGTTTCAGGACAGAGTGAAGGATGGCCATGCACCGTTTCTGGCACCTGGGGATCTGGCTGCATATGTACTTGGCGGAATTGACACAGATCATGAGTGTGTGGATTATGAGTATGCAATGGCTGAGGCAAGAAATGGAATGCAGGTATTGATACGTGAGGGAAGTGCTGCAAGAAATCTGGATGCTATTGTGAAGGGGATTGTGGAACACCATACAGATACGTCAGGTTTCTGCTTCTGTACTGATGATAAGCATATTGCAGAAATCCGTAAAGAGGGGCATATCAATTATAATGTAAAGCGGGCTGTACAGCTTGGACTTCCTGTTGAGAAAGCACTGCAGATGGCGACGATCCAGCCTGCGAGATGCTATGGTTTATACAGACTTGGAATGATCGCACCCGGAAGACAGGCAGATTTTGTTATTCTGGATAATGTGACAGATCTGAATGTTGTAGATGTATATCATTGTGGTAAGAAGATCATTAAAGATGAGAAAGCAGAATTGAAACCATGTCCTCCATATCTGAAAAATACAGTTCATGTATCTGGGTTCAGTGAGGAACGTCTGAAACTGAAACATCCGGGAACAAAGGCAAGAGTGATTCAGATGCTTGAAAAACAGATTGTGACAAGGGATGTTCTGGAAGAGGTTCCATGGATAGAATCGGATGGTGAGAAATATTTTGCTCCGGACGGGGAATATCAGAAGATTGCAGTGATTGAGCGTCATAAGAATACGGGCAAGATGGGAGTGGGCATTATAAAAGGCTATGGAATCCGCGGCGGAGCCATTGCTTCCAGTGTTTCTCATGATTCCCACAATATTATTGTAGTAGGAGATAATGATCGTGATATGGCTATTGCTGTAAAAGAAATGATGCGGACGCAAGGTGGTTATACTCTGGTATGCAATGGAGAGATTTATGGAACCTTACCACTTCCTGTCATGGGACTGATGAGCGATGCCGGCTACGAGAGTGTAAATGAAGCACTTGCAAAAATGATTCCGAAGGCCCATGAGATGGGAGTGAAAGAAGGATTTGATCCGTTTATCACCCTGTCATTTATGGCACTTCCTGTGATTCCTGAAATCAGGATCACACCGAGAGGAATCTATCTCGTAAATGAAGACAGAATGCTGAGAACACCGTTTAGTTAAGGTGGGTGAAATGTCTTAAATGCATTATTTACGAGGATTGCCATAGAATAAAAAATACCGTATAAAAGTAAATACTATATACTTTTGTTACGGTATTTTTTATAGCAGTCCTCTCAGACACGCTCCAGGTAAGAGGGTTGTTACAGGTATATTTAAGACAATATTCTTCAAGTGAAAGAAATTTATTTCGTTTTCTCCAGAGTAAAGATAAATTCGGTTCCCACACCTTCTGTACTGATCACATCAATATTCTGGTTGTGTGCATTGATAATCTCTTTGACTATAGAAAGTCCGAGTCCGGTGCCTTTACGGTCTTTTCCGCGGGAAGCATCAATCTTGTAGAAACGATCCCAGATTTTGCCCAGGCTTTCTTTGGGAATGCCGGTTCCGTAATCTTTTACAGAAACAAAGACCTTACCGCTTTTTACAGTTGTTTCAATCTGAACAGAGGAATTATCATTGCTGAATTTAATGGCATTATCAAGAAGGTTGTAAAGGACCTGCTGAATCTGTTCCATATCAGCTCTGACATAAAGTTCATGTCCGGAGAGAAGCAGCTCCAGGCGAATCTGGCGGCTGGTGCAGATGCCTTCAAATGTAGCTGCTGTGTTTTTGATGGTATCATTGATATCAAAAACGCTGGATGTGCATCATCCGTTTTTTCATATCCAGTTCATTCAGAGTCAGAAGACTGCGGGTGAGTTTTTCAAGACGTTCAGATTCAAAAGCGATGATCTTCAGATACCGTTCCTGCATCTCATAGGGGATGGTACCGTCCAGTATTGGCATTGACATATCCCTTGATGGAGGTAAGGGGAGAACGGAAATCATGAGAGACATTTGCAATGAATTTACGCTGATATTCTCCGTTTTTGTTCAGTTCATCGGACATATAATTCAGAGTTTTGGCAAGATATCCCATTTCATCATCAGAAGTAACGTCTATTTTATATGCAAGATTACCTCCTGCATATTCACTGGCACCTTTCATGATCCTGGCCAGGGGCTTACGTATGTAGTGGCTGTAAGCCCAGAGCAGAAGACTGGTGGCTGCATAGCACAGGAGAAAGATTACCTGCATGATAAAAAGAATACTGCTGCGGCTCTGATAAAGGTTTGTCATCGAATAATGGATTGCCACGTAACCTTTGGTTTCCATATCAGAGGTGATCGGGGCAATAACACTCAAATGATCTGTTTTAAAGAAACCATAAAACTTTCCAATCTGATAATAGTTGCTTCCCCATTTGGAAGCATCGAATTCTTCCAGTGGGATTGGATCCCGGACGTCAATATTTTTCTGTGTACTTACAATGATTTCACCGTTACTGTTGATGATCCACAATACAGCATCCTGAAAATCGGAAATTGCACATAAGTGTTCCTGAAGAGTATCTACTGTACTGGAAGAGATATTGCTTTTAACTGCTTCGTTAGATGCAATATTGTGCGCTTCTGTATAGAGTGCGGCACTTAAAGAGTGTTCCAGATGCTTTTCCACCATATAAGAACCGCCGAGGGTTATGAGGAAAAATCCCAAAATCCCGATGAGAATATAAAATCTCAGGAATTTTGTGGAAAGATGATGCTGTTTCATGGATTTTTTACCTCAAATTTGTATCCGATTCCCCATACGGTGGCAATGGACCAGTGAGGATTGTCTTTGATCTTTTCACGAAGACGTTTGATATGAACGTCTACAGTACGGGTATCACCGATGTATTCATAACCCCAGATGTGATCCAGAAGCTGTTCGCGGGTAAATACCTGGTTTGGTGATGCTGCAAGGAAATAGAGAAGTTCCAGTTCCTTTGGCGGCATATCAACCTGACGCCCCATGTATGTGACTGCATAGTTTGTCAGATTAACGGTCAGATCCGGGTAAGTAACACATTTTTCACTGGAAGAAGGCGATGGCTGCTTAACCTGGAAACGGCGCAGGACAGCACGTACACGGGCAACCAGTTCCTTGGAATCAAAGGGTTTGATCATATAGTCATCTGCACCCAGTTCAAGCCCCAGAACCTTGTCAAAGGTTTCGCCTTTTGCGGAAAGCATAATGATGGGAACATCAGAGGTATGTCGGATTTCACGACATACCTGATAACCGTCAATTCCCGGAAGCATCAGATCCAGAATGATCAGATCCGGGCGGAAGGAGGCAAATTCCCTTAACGCTTCTTCTCCGTCATTTACGATTTTTGTCTCGAAGCATTCTTTGGTAAGATACAGGGCAATAAGCTCTGCGATATTGTTATCATCATCAACAATAAGGATTTTCTGTTTGGAAACCATGGTGGTCCCTCCTATTTCTTAAATTCTACAATAGTAACACCTGCATCTCCTTCGCCGAATTCTCCAAGGCGGAAGGATTCCACATGCTTCTGGCGCTTCAGATAATTGTGTACACCTTTTCTTAGAGCACCGGTTCCTTTACCATGAACAATACGGACAGATTTCAGATGAGCGATATAAGCATCATCCAGATATTTGTCAAGCTCTGCAACTGCTTCATCTACCGTTTTGCCAAGCAGGTTGATCTCTGTGGATACATGGGCTGCTTTTGACATGCGGATTTTACCTGCACCTGTACGCTGCATGGTTGGTGTGGTGATCTCTGCTTCATCGATCAGTTCCAGATCAGAGATGTGAACCTTGGAACGGATGATACCCATCTGAACGAAGAGGAAACCTTTGTTGTCCGGACGGCTGCTGACAGTCCCCTTAAGATTCATGCTGAGAACCTTAACTGCATCTCCGAGGGAGATATCTTTGGCTGTGAGTTCCTTCTTCGGTTTCTTTGCAGCAGTTTTCTGAGTCATGCCTTTCTCTGCTTTATTCATATGTTTGCGCAGATTCTGGCGTTCTTTTTCCACAGCAGAGAGATCCACATGGTCTTTCTGGAATTTGTGGAACATCTTCATAGTCTGGTCTGCATATTCCTTGGCTTCGCGGAGAACTGCATGAGCTTCCTCATTGGCCTGACGAATGATGCGGTCTCGCTGTTCGTTCAACTTCTCCTGCTTGGATTCCATTTCGGATTTCAGAGAGGTAATTTCCTGTTTATACTGTTCAATCTCGCGGCGTTCATTTTCAATAGTTATACGGCTGCTTTCCAGGGAACTGAGAACATCTTCGAAAGATTCATCCTGTTCACTGATCTGTTCTTTGGCCTTGTCGATGATATAGTCCGGAAGTCCAAGCTTGGAAGAAATGGCGAATGCATTACTTTTCCCGGGAACACCGATCAGCAGGCGGTAGGTCGGGCGGAGCGTTTCCACGTCAAATTCGCAGCAGGCATTTTCTACACCTGAGGTGGAGAGTGCATATACCTTCAGCTCACTGTAATGGGTGGTTGCCATAGTGCGGATTCCCTGTTCATGAAGATGGGAAAGGATCGCAATGGCAAGGGCAGCACCCTCTGTCGGATCTGTACCTGCACCAAGCTCATCGAAAAGGACAAGAGAGTGACGGTTGGCTTTTTTCAGGAAAGAAACCACGTTGGTCATATGTGAGGAGAATGTACTTAATGACTGTTCGATACTCTGTTCATCACCGATATCTGCATAAACTTCTTCAAACAGTGCAAGCTCTGAGCGGTCCAGTGTGGGAATATGAAGACCGGACTGGCCCATGAGAGTGAGAAGTCCGACAGTCTTTAAAGATACAGTTTTACCACCGGTGTTCGGACCGGTGATAACAAGCAAGTCGAAATCATCGCCGAGACGGATATCAATGGGAACAGCTTTCTTCTTATCAATGAGAGGGTGGCGTGCCTGTTTCAGACGGATGCGTCCTTCATCATTGAAGATTGGTTCTGTTGCATTCATATCCATGGCAAGGGATGCTCTGGCAAAAATGACGTCAAGCTGTACCATGATATTAAGATCTGCGCGGATAGAGTCGGTCTGTTCTGCAGTTTGCTGGCTCAGGGTGGAAAGGATCACTTCAATCTCTTTTTGTTCTTCCAGTTCCAGCTCGCGGATGTCATTATTTAGTTTTACGATTGCCATAGGTTCGATAAATAAAGTAGAACCTGTGGAGGACTGATCGTGTACCATACCCGGAACCTGTCCTTTGTATTCTGCCTTGACAGGAATGCAGTAGCGTCCGTTTCTCATGGTAATAACGGAATCCTGCAGATAATTTCGGGCACTTCCGTTTACAAGAGAGGAGAGCTGGGTATGGATCCTGTCTCCGGTAATCTTCATGTTTCTTCGAATCTGGCGAAGGTTGCTGCTTGCATCATCGCTGATCTCATCTTCTGAGAGGATGCATCTGCGGATCTCTGTTGTAAGAGGAGTCAGTGGTTCCAGTGCCTCGAACATCCCGTCCAGAGAGTCCGGGAGAGAATCACCGCGCTCACTTCTGGAATAAGCTTTGACACGATTGGTGTTCTCAAGAAGGCTGCAGATGGCAAGAAGTTCACCAATCCCCAGAGAACTTCCGATTTCCAGACGTTTCAGAGAACCACGCACATCTTTGACGCTGCCAAAGGAAATATTTCCTTTCTGGAAAAGACGGGTAAGTGCATCTCTGGTCTGAGTCTGCATATGTCGGATTTCATCAATATCTGTGGATGGCTCCAGCTTCCGGCAGATTTCTTTTCCCATGGAAGAGGAAGCCTTGTCTGTCAGCATATTGATGATTTTATAATATTCAAGTGCTTTATATGCTTTCTGATTCATTGTCTGTTTAAATCTCCTGATAGATATCTTTATAATTTGCTGTCCCTGATATTATAGCATTTTTTGTTATGGAAATGTACTCCGGGATTATAGCAATTCTAAAAAATAATTGTAACTGTGTAACGGTGGTTACTGTTCACACATCACTATCCCGCGAGGTGTTTTGGCATGAATATGCCAAAATCCCGAGACATACAAGCCAAAATTCCATTGCCGCAGGCAATCTGGAATGAATTTTGGCTAAGTTACTGTGAACG
>ENA-OQDT01000742-OQDT01000742.1-human-gut-metagenome-genome-assembly--contig:-NODE-742-length-21044-cov-4.318688_pt1 | contig 21044 bp, 22 predicted proteins | sample MGYA00242786_ERZ504617 | MGnify/ENA primary metagenome ERZ504617 (study PRJEB26092, sample SAMD00036337) | human gut metagenome | host: Homo sapiens | study: EMG produced TPA metagenomics assembly of...
CATTCAATGCTAAAATCAAAGCATTTAGAGCACAGTTCAGAGGAGTAAGAGATAGAGCTTTTTTCTTATATAGACTTGCTAAATTATATGCTTAAATATAAAATCCCTCAGATTGTTACGTTGACCCCTAAATTTCCTAAGCCGAATATCTTATGGTGAATTATACAAAACAAAAATCGCAATCATCAGTTTTCCAATGATTGCAATTACATCTTGTACTCGAAGCGGGACTTGAACCCGCACAGCCGCAATGGCCAAGGGATTTTAAGTCCCTCGTGTCTACCGATTCCACCATTCGAGCATCCTCGACGAGAGAGAGCGGAAAACGAGACTCGAACTCGCGACCCTAACCTTGGCAAGGTTATGCTCTACCAACTGAGCTATTTCCGCGTTTTGTTTTAACGCGGTGCAAAGATAAGCCATTTTATAATACCAACCAAACTTTACACCCATTTTTTTATTCACAATCGTAAAATTCCCTCTATTTCGGTCAATTCTGCATCAGTAAAGGCCAAATTATCCAACGCATGAAGATTATCTGCCAGCTGTTTTACAGAACTTGCCCCCACAATAACAGAGGTCATCCGTTCGTCTTTCAACACCCATGCCAATGCCATCTCAGCCAAAGTCTGCCCACGGCGTACAGCCACCTCATTCAGCCGACGTGCTTTTTCCACTTTATCTTCTGTCACTTGGTCTACTTTCAAAAACCCAGTAGCACGAGCCGCACGAGAGTGTTCCGGAATACCATGCAAATATTTATTGGTCAGCAATCCTTGTGCCAAAGGCGAAAATGCAATAAAGCCGGAGCCTTGTTCAGCGGCCAACGGCAATACCTCCTCCTCCACAGCACGATCAAACATACTATAACGATATTGGCTGATCAAACACGGCACACCGGCACTTCTCAATATTTCATAAGCCACCTTTGCCTGCATAGGCGGATACTTTGAAATACCCACATACAATGCTTTTCCTTGCTTCACTATATCAATCAATGCTTGCATCGTTTCCTCAACCGGGGTCACGCCATCATAACGGTGACTATAGAATATATCAAAGTAATCCAAACCGGTACGACACAAGCTTTGGTCGATACTGGCCATTAAATTCTTACGCGAACTGTTTCCCCCATAAGGTCCATTCCACATTTCGTGTCCTGCTTTTGAGGAAATAATCAATTCATCACGGTAACCTTGGAAATGCTCCTTCAGAATTTTACCGAAATTAATCTCAGCACTTCCCGGAACAGGACCATAATTATTAGCTAAGTCAAAATGTGTAACCCCGCTATCAAAAGCATATTTAATCATATCGGTTGCTACACCAAAATCGTCCACACTACCAAAGTTATGCCACAAACCTAAAGAGATACGAGGTAAAAGCAAGCCGCTATTTCCGCAGTATTTGTACTGCATTTTGCTATAACGGTCTGCCGAAGGTTGATATTTCATGCTATTACGTTTTACAATTATTTCTATCTACCTAAAAGGCTTCGTTCAGCCTGTTCCATGACTGAGAAATTAAATCCGTCCACTACTTGCCGCATCAAGCTTTCGATCCTGTCATTACACAAATTACCGATACTACCCTCATGAGTATGATGCACCTTCTTGTCATGGGTGAACTTGCCGGCTTCTATGTCCAGGCCAACCTTTTTATAAGCATCACGGAACGGCATACCTTCAGACGCCAAACGGTTGACCTCTTCCACACTAAAGATATAAAGGTAACGGTCATCATCCAGAATATGTTCGTTGATTTTAATTTTGTCCATAATATAGGCAGCCATTTGCAGACATTCCTTCAACTCCCGGAACGCAGGCAAGAAAACTTCTTTTATAATCTGCAAATCACGAAAATACCCCGAAGGCAAATTATTCATTATCATCATAATCTGCTGAGGAAGAGCCTGCAGCTTGTTGCATTTTGCCCGTGTCAATTCAAAGACATCAGGGTTCTTTTTATGAGGCATTATACTGGAGCCGGTAGTACATTCATCCGGAAGTTTTACAAAGCCAAAGTTTTGGCTACTGAACATACAAGCGTCAAAAGCCATTTTAGAAACTGTCCCGGCAATAGAAGCCAAAGCAAAAGCCACATTACGTTCCATCTTACCACGCCCCATCTGCGCATACACCACATTATAATCCATCGAATCAAATCCCAACAAGCGGGTGGTCATCTCACGATCGAGCGGAAAAGAAGAACCATACCCGGCAGCAGAGCCCAACGGATTGCGGTTGCACATTTTGAATGCAGCCTGCAGAAACATCATATCATCCACCAGACTCTCAGCATACGCGCCAAACCACAAGCCAAATGAAGAAGGCATCGCTATCTGCAAATGAGTGTAACCCGGCATTAACACATCCTTATATGTATTGCTTTGAGAAATCAGCACATGAAAAAGTTGCTCCACCTCTTCGGCCACTTCTTTTAATTCCGCACGAGTAAACAGCTTCAAATCCACCAACACCTGGTCATTGCGTGAACGTCCACTATGAATTTTCTTTCCGACATCTCCCAACTTACGCGTCAACATCAATTCTACTTGCGAGTGTACATCCTCTATACCATCCTCTATTACAAACTCTCCCTTTTCGGCAGAAGCATAGATATTCTTTAATTCCGCTAATAGCATTTCCAATTCTCCGGCTGTAAGCAAACCGATACTTTCCAACATGGTGATATGTGCCATTGAGCCCAATACATCGTGTTTAGCCAGATAAAGGTCCATTTCACGGTCACGTCCTACAGTAAAACGATCTATCTCCTCATTTACCCGGACATTTTTTTCCCAAAGTTTCTGTGCCATATTTGTCTTTATTTTTAATAAGGAATCATCGATAACATCTCAGCCAGTTTATCCACACCATCCTGTAAAGGTTTAGCAACCATCGCCTTCATAAACATATTCACTTCTGCACGAATAGTTACTTTCAGTTTTGCCTGCCCAGCCTCTACAGGCAAAATCTGAATCCACAAATTCATAGGGACCGGAGATTTTTCACTTTCGAATTTAACACATTTATAAGGTTCACGTTCTATAATACGCAAAGTAATGCTTATGCCTTGTACCGTAAAACTTAAAGAGTCACTGTCGAACTCCATACCTTGTACCTTGTCGGCCAATTTATCACGTACAGATTCCAAGTTACTTAAATCCGACAACTTATTAAACACCTGTTCCTGACTATAAGGAACATATTTCACACCACTCTCAAATTGTGCCATAATACCTGCTCTCTAAAAACACGAAAAGAACAATCCGGAAATCCATAAAAATTCCCGAACGGTTCTCTTCATATTATATTTGTTTTAAAACTATAACTTATTTGCCTGCCTCCCAATGAGCCGGATCCTTTCTCCAATTATCCAAAACCGGAACATCCTCTTCATTAATATATCCGGTCTTCAAGGCTGAATCCAATACAGCTTCATAATTAGTCAGAGTAACCAAGTTCACTTTTGCTTCCTTGAACGCTTCAATTGCCACTGGGAAACCATAAGTAAATGCAGCGACCATACCAATCACTTCACATCCGTCACGACGGATAGCTTCAACAGCTTTCAAACTGCTGCCGCCAGTTGAAATCAAGTCCTCAATAACTACGACTTTCATACCAGGACGAAGTTCACCTTCAATCAGGTTTTCCAAGCCATGGTCTTTTGGAGTAGAACGAACATACACAAACGGCAGATTCAACTCTTCAGCCACCAAAGCTCCTTGAGGGATAGCCCCTGTCGCCACACCGGCAATAGCATCTACCTGACCGAACTTCTCCAGGACAATACGGCTAATCTCAAGTTTCACAAAATTACGAAGAGAAGGATACGAAAGAGTTTTGCGGTTATCACAATAAAAAGGCGACTTCCAACCGGACGCCCAAGTAAAAGGATTAGCCGGCTGCAACTTGATAGCCTTAATCTTCAGTAATTTCTCTGCGAATAATTTTTCTAAAGTCTTCATAACTCAACTATATCTGATAAATATTGTGCAAAAATATAGAAATACATCGAGATAATGAAAAATCGGACAAGGTATTTTTCTAAAAAATAGTTGTTGTTATCAGGATTCCCCTGCCAATGCCAAAGTAAGCACACTGATACGTAATCCGGGTATGCCACGAAAGGCATCAGCGCAAGAAACAACCGTAGCCCCTGTTGTCAGCACATCATCCACCAACAAAAGATGCTTTCCTTCCAAGCTGCCAGGGAAAATACAGGCAAACAAATTTCGCACGTTTTCCCATCTTGCATATTGTCCTTTATGCGTCTGTGTGTCAGTATACCTGCTTCTTATCACAACTTTAGTATCCATAGGAATACCTGTCACCACCGAAACTCCTCTTGCCAGGCATTCGCTTTGGTTATACCCCCTTAAACGTTTTTTACGTTGATGTAACGGAACAGGAACAATCAAATCTATCCCATCAAAAAAATGAGAACACATAAGTTCAGATGCCATCATCCGCCCCATCACTTCACCCACTTCTTGATTACCATGATATTTCAGTTCGTACAACAACTGTCGGACATTTCCTCCCTTTGCATAATAAAGAAAAGAGGTGGCATGCTCCACCGGTATTTTTCCCCAGAAATTACATTCTACAATATTGTCTTTCCGTAAATGAAATTGAGTACGCGGAAGCCCCGACAAGCATTTCAAGCAAAGCACTCTCTCCCCTGATATAAGCTGCCGCCCACAAAGCAGACAACTATGAGGGAAAAATAAATTCCAAAGATCAGTCCAGATAGACATCATCTTCTCCGGTTTGTTTCACACAACGGCAAACAGCCTCCATTTCAAATCCTCTACCAACTGCAAAACGAATCAATTTCCCATTCCGTTCGTATTCCGTACATGCTTTCACACTTCTTCTTTTCTGCTCGATCAAACCAGATAGTATCTCCATATATTCCCGCTCATCTACCTCCTCCAATCCTTTGGCTATAACATCCGCAGGGATTTTCTTCATGCGCAAAGCCTGGCAGATTTTCACTCTGCCCCATTGGTTAAAGCGATATTTATCGCGAACAAAAGCCGAGCAAAAACGCTTCTGGTCAATGTATCTCTCATCCTGCAAATGCCGAACGATTTTCTCCATCATTTCCGGAGTGGCTCCCCATTGTGATAATTTAGCCTCTACATCTGCTACACAACGCTCCATTGAAGAGCAATAAGCTTCTGCCTTATACCTCAAATCATTCTCACTTAATTCTCCCTTCATCTTATTTCTCCGCTTTTATCATTCTATCATTTTGAAAGAGATCTTTTCTCAATTCTATATTTTTGTATTCCAAACCAGCCAACATATCCACCGTTTCCCGACCGTATTCCTGATTAATTTCAAAATAAAGCCTTCCACCAGACACTAGCATATCCCTACCCAATTCTGCTATTTTCCGATAAAACAGCAACGGACTATCATCCGGTACAAACAAAGCCAATTCCGGCTCCCATTCCAAGACATTAGCACTCATATCCTCCCTCTCCTTTTCTGTAATATAAGGTGGATTGCTGACAATGACATCAAACCGCTCACCTGCAGGAGAAGCAAGCAGCACATCCCTTTGCTCAAGAGTTACACGAACGCCGTTCCGCCTGCAATTACGTTCCGCAACTTGCAACGCCTTTTCTGAAACATCCCATGAAACGACCTCCGCCTCTTCCAAATTCTTGGCCAAAGAGACAGCGATGCAGCCGCTCCCCGTACCAATATCCAATATTCTAACCCGACCATACTTATGCTCCCGTATAATCCAGTCTACCAACTCCCCTGTTTCCGGACGTGGAATCAATACATGTTTATTCACTTCAAAAGTAAGGCCATAAAATTCTTCCGTACCTATTATGTATTGAATAGGTTCCAGTTTTTGCAGACGAACCAGAATATCATCCAGCTGTTTCCGCTCATTCACCGAAAAAGTAGTATCTTTGCCTGCATACAATTCAACAACAGACATGCCGAAGACTTGTGTAAGCAGCAATTTAGCCATAGGCACAAGTTCTGAATCAGGGTAATATCCCTGCAAGGTTTGTTTTATGTAAGATACAACAGGATTCATAGTGTCATTTTATATGCAAAAGTAAGAATTTAAACAAGATCGTTATGACAAAAGATGAAAAATATATTTCCCGTTGCCTGCAACTGGCATACAACGGACTTTGTAACACAGCCCCTAATCCGATGGTAGGTGCTGTCATTGTATATCACGACACCATTATTGGAGAAGGCTACCACATCCGTTGCGGAGAGGCACATGCCGAAGTAAACGCCATACGTTCCGTTAAAGACGAAAATCTTTTGAAGGAATCAACCATATACGTAAGTCTGGAACCATGCTCCCATTATGGAAAGACCCCTCCCTGCGCCGACCTGATTATAGAGAAGAGAATCCCCAAAGTCGTAATAGGCTGCATAGACCCGTTTTCCCAAGTAGCCGGCAGAGGCATCGAGAAACTGCGCAAAGCCGGCATTGAAGTAACCGTAGGCGTCTTAGAAGAGGAATGCCGGCATCTGATAAGACGCTTCATAACATTCAACACGTTCAAACGCCCATACATAACCTTAAAGTGGGCAGAATCCGCTGATGGCTTTATCGATATAAACCGCACAGGAGGAAAGCCGATCATACTTTCCAATCCGCTGACCAGCATGCTGGTACACAAAAAACGCGCCGAACATGACGCTATATTAGTAGGACGACACACGGCATTACTTGACAATCCCTCCCTATCCACCCGGAATTGGTACGGCAAGCATCCCGTGCGTCTGGTAATAGATAAAGAATTGACATTACCCCGAGATTTGGAACTTTTCAACGGCAAAATAAAGACATTCGTGTTTACCCGGGAATCCCCCTGTCAGCCAAACGCATTAACAGAATACATATCGTTGGATTTCAACAAAGATATCCTGCCGCAAATAATGGAAGTATTATATCAGAAAAAAATACAATCACTTCTAGTAGAAGGCGGAAGTATTTTATTACAGTCTTTCATAGACTCCGGCTTATGGGATGAAGCCTTCATAGAAAAGGCTCCACTACGCTTAAACAATGGAATACAGGCACCTTCTATTCAAAAAAAACACTTTAAACTGAATAAAATATACTTTGGAAGAGAAATAATGCATGCCGTCCATTCACAAATTCAAAGATAAAATGTGGCTGATTGACCGAGAAAAAGGGCTGGTTTATCTATAAATTAATATAAAACTTGTCCCAAAACTTCTATATAGAAAAAAATCTTCCTACTTTTGCGACTTGTAACAATAGACTCATTTGCAAATGAAAATAAAGTTTTTGACTGTCATCACAAGTCTGCTTGCTGCGGCTTTTATAATTACATCTTGCTTGGACGACAACGAAGTAGAAACAGAATATAGTTCAGAATCAAGCATTACCTCTTTTGCTATAAAAGATAAAATTGAAACTCAATATACCGAAAAGGTTAATGGCAAAGACACAACGCTGACATTCACCGTTGATGGTACCAAATACCCTTTTGCCATCGACCAAGGCACAAGACATATCTACAACGTAGACTCCCTGCCAGTCGGTACAGACATCAGCAAAGTCGTAGTCAGCATAAAATCAGACGGTATTGGCATTTTTATTGTCGCTGAGGACAAAGATTCGTTGTGGAATGATACCGACTCCTTGAATTTCGAAAAGCCTGTCCAATTTAAAGTTATGGCGATGAGCGGAGTCTATGGACCTATTTATAAAGCCGAGATTAATGTACATAAACAAGTTCCCGACTCATTGCAGTGGAGCCATAGAGGAAGTAGTTTCGACAACACTATCCAAGCACAGAAAGCAGTCACATTAGGGGATTATATTTATGTTTTCGCACAGCAAGACAATGGCGCCGCTGTTACAAGCACCCACATCAATGACGGAAAAACCTGGACGCCCTTACAGGCTTTACCTGAAAATATGCAAAATGCGGACTATTCTTCTGTCATGGCATGGGGAAACCAATTATACATACTTGCCGACAATGACCTGTACTGCTCCTCTGACGGAAAAAGCTGGAGCAAGATGGGTACTAACACCAAATTCGAGAAGCTGATTGCCGGTGTTCATTCAGAACATAACTGCAAATTGTACGCCATAGACACCAACAATCATTTTATGGAAAGCACGGATGCTCTGGTTTGGGATACTAATGGCGAGGTTCCGGCCAATTTCCCGAAAAATCAGTTATCATACACAGCTTACCCGTTGGTAACCAATAAATTCATAGACCGTATGGTACTAATGGGAGAAAATCCCATTGCGACCGACACGACCTCTACTGTATGGACCAGACTGACTACAGAAGACAGTTGGGCAGATTATCCTACAGCCGCATACGATAGTTTTTATTGTCCCAAGCTGGCTAATATAGCCATGATCCATTACAACGACCAATTATACGCTTTCGGTGGTCCGGGTAAAAGTTTCGGTAAGGACATTCCCGCTTTCAGCCGATTCTACGGATCAACGGATCAAGGCGTTACATGGAAACCTGTTTCAAGATATGTATTCTTCCCTACAGAATTCACTGATCTATACAACCAGGCAGACGGCAACTATTCTTATGTTGTAGACAAGAATAACTTCTTGTGGATTATATGGAGCCGAAGCGGAGAAGTATGGAGAGGACGAATCAATAAGTTGGGATTCGATTCCAAGGAATAAAGTCAAAGAGAGTCATATAAAATAGATTGCGACATGCCATATAGAGAGCAAATAGACAAAAGCCGTATACCTGCCCATGTAGCCATTATAATGGATGGAAATGGAAGATGGGCTAAACAACGTGGACAGGCGCGCAGTTTCGGACATCAAGCCGGTGCAGAAACTGTACACATCATAGCAGAAGAAGCGGCTAGACTGGGAGTCAAATACTTGACACTATATACTTTCTCTACCGAAAACTGGAATCGTCCGGTAGATGAAGTCGCTGCTCTGATGAGTCTTCTGATGGACTCCATTGAAGAAGAAACTTTCATGAAAAACAACATCAGTTTTCGCATTATCGGTGATACGGCAAAGTTACCGGTAGAAGTTCTGGAACGATTGAACCAATGCATTGAACGCACCTCAATCAATACCGGTATGTGTCTGACACTTGCTTTAAGCTACTCTTCCAAATGGGAAATAACAGAAGCGGTAAGACAAATAGCGGCCAAGATTCAAAACGACAAACTAGCCATTGAGGACATCGATGACAATTTGATAAGTGCACATTTAAGTACAAACTATATGCCCGACCCGGATTTGCTTATACGTACCGGAGGAGAAATCCGCCTTAGCAACTATCTGCTTTGGCAATGTGCTTATTCCGAACTATATTTTTGTGAAACGTTCTGGCCGGACTTCCGCGAAGAAGAATTTTGCAAAGCCATTTATGATTATCAGAAAAGAGAACGCCGTTTCGGCAAAACCAGTGAACAAATATAAAGTTAGATAAAATGCTATATCGTATTTCACTTATACTATTAACGCTTACATGCCTATTTTGCTTTTCAACAGGCAGTTACGCCCAAGAAGCAAACGTAGAAGAAAACGACAATCCAGTCATACTTTATTCCGGAACGCCCAAGAAGTATGAAATCGGCGGAATCAAAGTAGAAGGCGTAAAAAACTATGAAGATTATGTATTGATCGGACTTTCAGGATTATCGGTAGGACAGACCATTGTTGTTCCGGGAGATGACATCACCACAGCTGTAAAACGTTATTGGCGACACGGACTGTTCTCGGATGTACAAATCCTAGCTGAAAAAATTGTTGGAGACAAGATCTATTTAAAAATCATCCTGGCCCAACGTCCACGTATTGCCGACATTCGTTACCACGGCGTAAAGAAAAGCGAGCGTGAAGATTTGGAAGCCAAACTAGGTTTGGTAAAAGGAAGCCAGATTACTCCCAACTTGATAGACCGTGCTAAAATATTAATCAAGAAACATTTCGATGAAAAAGGTTTTAAAAACGCCGAAGTGACCATCGTAGAGCGTGATTTGGCTGACAATAAGGACCAAGTGGATGTTGATGTGATGATTGACAAGAAAGAAAAGGTAAAAGTCCACAAGATCACCATTGACGGCAACACCGTGTTAAGTGACAAGAAGTTAAAACGCGTCATGAAGAAGACGAATGAGAAAAACAAACTTGTCAACCTTTTCCGTACCAAAAAATTCATTGAAGAGAAATACGAAGAAGACAAACAGCATATCATCGACAAATACAACGAATTAGGTTACCGAGACGCACAAATTGTTGTGGACAGTGTTTCTCCGTACGATGACCGTACCGTCGACGTGTACATGAAAATAGAAGAAGGTGACAAATACTATCTGCGCAACGTGACCTGGGTAGGTAACACCATTTATGCTTCGGACTGGCTGAACGAACAGCTCCGTATGAAAAAGGGAGATGTTTATAACCAGAAATTAATGACCAAGCGTCTGACCGGTGATGAAGATGCTATCGGTAACTACTACTATAATAAAGGATACGTTTTCTATAACCTTGACCCCGTAGAAGTAAACATAGACGGCGACTCCATTGATTTGGAAATGCGTATTCAGGAAGGTCCTCAGGCCTCTATCAGCAAAGTGCGTATCAACGGTAACGACCGTTTGTATGAAAACGTAGTACGCCGTGAGTTAAGAACCAAGCCGGGAGATCTGTTCAGCAAAGAAGCATTGGAACGTTCTTATCGTGAGATAGCCCAGATGGGACACTTCAACCCTGAAAATATCCAGCCGGATGTACAACCGGACCCGACCAACGGTACGGTAGACATCAACTGGAACCTGGAATCTAAAGCAAACGACCAGGTAGAATTCTCGGCAGGTTGGGGACAGACCGGTGTTATCGGTAAATTAAGTTTGAAGTTCACGAACTTCTCTATGGCCAACTTGTTCCATAAGAGTGACAACTACCGCGGATTCCTGCCACAAGGTGATGGACAGACATTAACCATCAGCGGACAGACCAACGGTAGTTATTACCAGTCATATAGTGTATCGTTCTTTGACCCATGGTTTGGCGGAAAACGTCCGAATTCATTCTCTGTTTCGGCTTTCTACTCCATACAGACAGATATCAGCAGTAACTACTATAACTCAGCTTATATGAATAATTACTACAATTATTACAGCGGTTATGGAAATTATTATGGCGGATATAATAACAACTACGAGTCTTTTTATGACCCCGATAAATCTATCCAGATGTATGGAGCATCTATCGGTTGGGGTAAGCGTTTGAGATGGCCGGATGACTATTTTACCTTGTCAGCCGAGCTCTCTTACCAGCGCTTTATTTTGAAAGACTGGAGTTACCTGTATATCAAGTTGAACAACGGAGAATACATGTCAACCGGTAATTGCAACAACCTGAGTTTGAATCTGACTTTGGCACGTAACTCTACGGATAACCCGATTTTCCCGCGTCGCGGTTCTGAATTCTCGGCTTCCGTACAGCTGACTCCTCCGTACTCATTGTTCAGTAACAAGGACTACTCGGTATACGGTAAAGATGATTATGATGAAGCGGCAAGTATGTTCAACTGGATTGAATACCACAAATGGAAATTCAAATCAAAGACCTATACCGCTCTTACAGGAGGTCAGAAATGTCCGGTTATCATGACACGTGCAGAGTTCGGTTTGCTGGGTCACTATAACAAGTACAAGAAATCACCTTTTGAAACATTCTATATGGGTGGTGACGGTATGACAGGCTATAGCACCAGCTACGCTTCCGAAACCATTGCACTGCGTGGTTACGAAAACGGTTCATTGACTCCTTATGGTAGTGAAGGCTATGCTTACGTACGTTTAGGTGCAGAATTAAGATACCCGTTGATGCTGGAAAATTCGACCAGTATCTATGCACTAGGCTTCATTGAAGGAGGTAACGCATGGACAGATGTAAGCAAATTCAATCCGTTCCAGTTGAAACGCTCGGCAGGTGTCGGTGTCCGTATCTTCCTGCCGATGATTGGTATGATGGGTATTGACTGGGCATACGGTTTCGACAAGATTAACGGATCCAGCCAATACAGTGGAAGCCAGTTCCACTTTATCCTGGGACAAGAGTTTTAATAACTAAAAACAATGTGATTATGAAAAAGGCTATCCTATTATCTCTATTGTTTGTGGCTTGTGTATTCACAGCCAGCGCTCAAAAGTTCGCCTTGATTGATATGGAATATATCCTGAAGAATATTCCTGCATACGAACAGGCGAATACCCAACTGAATCAAGCTTCACAACAATATCAAAGTGAGGTGGAAGCAAAAGCAAAAGAAGCGGAAGCACTTTATAAAGAATATCAGAAAGCCTCGGCTTCCCTGTCGGCCGCACAGAAAACGCAAAGAGAAGAAGCGATTGTAGCAAAAGAAAAGGAAGCAGCCGAACTGAGAAAGAAATATTTCGGTCCCGAAGGAGAAATGGCCAAAAAACAAGAGGCATTGATCGCACCAATTCAAGATAAAATCTATGAAGCGGTAAAACAGATTTCAGAGCAAAAAGGATATGCGGCAGTAGTGGACAGAGGCTCCGCCCAAAGCATTATTTTCGCATCTCCAAGCATTGATATCAGCAATGAAGTGCTCTCAAGATTAGGATATTCAAATTAATTTCCTACATTTGCAACCGATAATCCAAATTTGCAATAACTAATAAAAAATAGAACTATGTTGAAAAAAATTGCTTTACTACTTTTACTTATCGCTCCGATGAGTGTATTTGCTCAGAAATTCGGGCATATTAAATCCGCAGATGTACTTACTGTCATGCCGGAATTCACAAAGGCCCAGACCGACATCCAAGCCATGCAGAAACAATACGAGGATGAAATGAAACGTGCAACTGATGAACTGACCAAAAAATATACTGAATATCAACAGGAACAAGCCAACCTTCCTAAGAACATTCAGGAAAGACGCCAGAAAGAATTGCAGGAGTTACAGGAAAAAGGAATGCAGTTCCAACAAGATGCACAACAACAGTTGCAGAAATCATACGCTGATATGATGGAACCTATCTACAAGAAAATTGAAGACGCCATCAAAGCAGTAGGCCAGGAAGGTGGATATACTTATATCTTCGATTTGAACAGAACAGAAATTCCCTACGTAAATGAAGCGCAGTCTACAGATGTAACTGCTGCTGTCAAAGCTAAAGTAGGAATCAAATAATTAAGTTAAGGACCTTTACAGGCACGGATTACACAGATTTCACAGGTTTCAGAACCGTGAACATCCGTGTAATCCGTGCCTGTATTATATAGCTATACTGCCATGATCCCATCTATCCTCCCTTCAACCGGTCCCATCGGTGTATTCGACTCCGGCTACGGCGGTCTGACCATTCTGGACAAAATACGCGGACTGATGCCTGAGTATGATTATATCTATTTGGGAGACAGCGCACGCTGTCCGTACGGACCGCGCTCTTTTGAAGTTGTTTACGAATTTACCCTGCAAGCCGTAAGCAAACTGTTTGAACTGGGATGTCCTTTGGTGATATTGGCATGCAACACAGCATCGGCAAAAGCCTTACGCACCATCCAGCAGATCAATCTTCCGGTAATAGACGCTACCCGCAGAGTACTCGGTGTCATCCGGCCTACAGCAGAATGTATAGGAGAAATCACCCGAAGCCGGCACGTAGGTATACTGGCCACAGCCGGTACCATCAAATCCGAATCCTATCTTTTGGAAATACATAAGTTATCTCCCGACATTGTGGTAACAGGAGAAGCCTGTCCCATGTGGGTCTCCTTGGTAGAGAATAATGAATATCAATCGGAAGGAGCCGACTATTTCGTCAAACAACATATCAACCGGCTGCTGGATAAAGATCCGATGATTGACACCATTATATTGGGATGTACCCATTATCCGCTGCTACTGGATAAAATAAGGCAATTTACGCCTGAACCTATCCGCATCATTTCACAAGGGGAATATGTGGCCCGGAGCCTGCGAGACTATTTAAACCGCCATCCGGAAATGGACGCACGCTGCGATAAAGGAGGAAACTGCCGCTTCCTCACCACAGAAAGCGAAAACAAGTTTGAGGAATCCGCTTCCATCTTCTTGGGCCGGCAAGACATAAAGGTAAAAAGCATAGCATTGGAATAACTTTCTTCCGGTTTACCTGTTATATATACCATCCATAACGCTTAATTCATGAAGATATGTATACAAATAAAGTAAAGAAGATAGCTGCGGTACACGATCTGTCCGGTGCAGGGCGGGTATCCCTCACCGTCGTTATCCCTATCCTCTCATCCATGGGCTTTCAAGTCTGCCCTCTGCCCACAGCCGTATTATCGAGCCACACCCAATACCCGCATTTCTCTTTTCTGGATCTGACGGATGAAATGCCTAGGATCATCAGTGAATGGAAACAACTTGGCGTACAATTCGATGCTATTTATACGGGCTACTTGGGATCTCCCCGCCAGATACAAATCGTATCCGGGTTCATTGATGATTTCCGCCAGTCCGACAGCCTGGTCATGATAGATCCCGTATTAGGAGACAACGGGAAGCTATATACCAATTTTGACGAACAAATGATTCTGGAAATGCGTCACCTCATCCGGAAAGCAGATGTCATCACGCCCAATATGACCGAACTGTTCTATTTGCTGGACAAACCCTATAAAGCGGAGAATACAGACGAAGAACTAAAAGCTTACCTGCATGAAATTTCGGAGCACGGCCCCGGCATCGTTATTATCACCAGCGTGCCCGTACAGGGAGATCCTCGCAAAACTTCCGTTTACGCCTATGACAGACAGGGAAACCGCTATTGGAAAGTAACGTGTCCCTACCTGCCCGCACACTATCCCGGCACAGGCGATACATTTACCAGTGTGATTACCGGATCACTGATGCAAGGCGACAGTCTTCCTATCGCCTTGGACCGCGCCACACAGTTTATCCTTCAAGGCATCCGCGCCACTTTCGGCTATGAATATGATAATCGGGAAGGCATTTTGCTGGAGAAGGTGCTGCATAATCTGGATATGCCTATTCAGGTGAGCAGCTACGAATTGATTTGAGGACCCTGAAAGTAGAAGATCTGAAACGCCCTGGAAAGAAGCTTGTACCAAGCCCTATTGCTCCGACGATTAAGGTCGTTTTTCCTTATAGCTAACCCTTATCATACAGTTAACTACTACAGACTCCGGCAGTGGACTGTACAGTCTACTGCAAGAGTTTATACAGTCCACTATATCAGACTGTACAAACCACCGCAAGAGACTATAGTACACAACCATAAAAAAGAGCTTAACCATAAGGTAAAACAAGGTTAACCACAAAGAAGAAAAGACTTAACCAGATAAAGCCATAAGGCCAAAAGACGAAAAGAATAAAAACAAAGAAAGCAGCCAAGCCGTACCGTACAAACCGACAAACATCAGCCGTATCAACAATAATAAATAAATTACCTGCCCAGCAACCTGCGGCTGAGATAACGCACGGGATACCACACGGAAAGAAAGCCCACCACCAGCACAGTGGCAAAGACTATAACAATATCCCATACATGGACACTGACGGGATAGGCATCCACCACAAAATTACCGCCGGAATTACCACCTCCCAGCGAAAGCAATCCGAATTCCTGCTGGATAAAGCAAAGGATCAGCCCCAGTATCACACCAACCACCGCACCTATCAGTGAAATCATACGCCCCTCGAACAGGAATATACGCGTGATCAGCTTGTCGCTGGCCCCCAAATTGCGCAATGTCACTACATCTGCCTTCTTATCTATAATCAGCATGGACAAGGAGCCTATTACATTAAAGCAAGCTATCATCAGGATAAAGGTAAGGAAAATATAAGATATCAGCTTCTCTATCTCCATAATGCGGAAAGTATCCGCTTGCTGCTCATACCGGTCCTGCACCCGGAAACCATCTCCCAATATTTTCTGTATCTTCGATTTTACACTCCCTACATCTGCATCCGGCTTCAATTTCAATTCTACCGAACTCACTTCTGTGTCATACTGGAACAACCTACGGGCAAATTGGAGGGAAGTCAAAATGTAAGAAGAGTCATACTTCTGTTGGTTCACCGCAAACACAAGGCCGCTGGAATATAAATCGGCAGAGTTAAAGCTGGAAGCTGGATTGGCCATATTGACTTTAGCTCCCCGTTTGGGAGCATAAATCTCTAGCGGATCGAGGAATTTGATACCCGTTCCCAAGATGGAAACCAATTCTATGCCGGGAATGGCATAATCCACCACTTCATCATGCAACACGAATTGCCCCCGGCCGAAAAGAATACTGTCAATAGCGGTCAGATCCTCGAAATTATCCTCAATTCCCTTGATCACCGCCATAGTCTGACGGCCCTTATACTGAACCATCGCATTCTCTTCCAAGGACTCAGAAAAAACAGCGATCTCCGGCATCCGGCGCAAAGCTTCTATACGCGCTTCCTGTCCGTCAAAGACCTTTCCGGTGACAGCCGTAATTTTCAGCTCCGGATCAAAAGCCGTAAAGAAAGTAGCCACCAGATCCTGGAAGCCGTTAAAAACAGACAAAGTACATACCAATGCCAATGTAGCCAAAGCCACTCCGCAGACGGAAATGGCTGAAATGACATTAATGGCATTGTGCGACTTCTTGGAAAAAAGATAACGCTTCGCTATATAAAAGGGAAAATTCACCGCCCGGTTCTACTTTTTCAACAATTCGTCTATACGTTCGGCATAATCCAATGAATCATCCACAAAGAATTTCAACTCGGGAATGATGCGCAACTGATGGCGTACCCGTGTTCCTAACTCATAACGGATGGATTTCATATTATCATTGATATTCTTTACTATTTCCTGGCTCCTCTCAGAAGGGAACACGCTGAGATAGACACGTGCAATACTCATATCGGGACTGATGCGGACAGCACTTACCGACACCAAAACACCATTCATGGACTTGGTCTGAAGCAGGAAAATCTCACTCAACTCCTTTTGGATCAAACGAGAAATCTTATTTTGTCTGGTCGTTTCCATAATTAATAATTATTCAGTTTGCTAATTTGTTAATATGCCATACGGTTCATAGCATAACCTATTGGCACATTATTCAACATTTTCTTATGATTGTCAGCCCGTCGCGCAAGGGAAGAATCACCTTTTCAACCCGTTTGTCGGCAGCTACCAAATCATTAAATTTCTTTATTCCAATAGTCTGAAGATCTGTATGATGCGGTTCCTCCAATACATGTCCGTCCCACAATGTGTTATCGGCAATGATGTATCCGCCGGGTGATAATTTCTCCAGTACCATTTCGTAATATTCAATATACTTCCGCTTATCACCGTCTACAAACGCCAAATCAAAGGTAATGTTCATGCCAGGCAGCAACTTCAGCGCATCACCTATATAAAATTTAATCTTGCCGGCGTAAGGCGAACCTTCCAGCCAGGGACGTGTAAAGTCCTCCTGCTCATCGTTTATCTCAAATGTGTGCAACGTGGCCCCCCATCTTCCAACCCTTCGGCCAGGCAAAGTGCGAGTAGCCACTGTAAGTCCCGATTTCCAGCACCTGACGGGGGCGTATCATTTGCACAAACATTTTCAGCATACGTCCCTGCAAGTGGCCGGAAGCCATACGGGGACGTAAAGCTTGACGTGCGTATCGCGATAAAGTGCCTTCAGATAATCACTTTCTTCATCAATGTGCTGAAGGATATATTCGTCAATAGCGTCCGTTTCTTTCATTCCTATCTTCTATTATTATAGGTAACGGTTGCGGTTGGGCAGCACATAGTCCATAGCATACTTCAACACATCTCCCACTACATTGATTTCAAGGAAAGAAGTCTGAGTACCTTGCTTGCCGCTGCTCAGGTAAGCCACCATGTCGCTTTCACTCAAGACACCATCATCCAGCAATTTACGCAAAGCAGCGAAATAATATGCCTGTCCGTTAGCCTTTTCGGGCATATAGATAGCTTCCACCCCATATGACAAAGCCAGATGACGCATCGTCTTTTCTTTATAACAGATGGCCAATACAGGATATTTGCCACGGAAAGCAGCAATATTACGTGCGGTACGCCCGCTGAAACTGTCGGTAATAATGGCGCGGATATTCAGTTTGCTGGTAGCCTTTACTGCCTGTTTTGCCAGGAAAGCGGTTACATCATTGGAGTTTTCATCCAAAGGAATACGGATGTCATTCTCGGCCAGTTTATCTTTCTCGGCCTGCGCTGCAATCTTGGCCATCGTCTTCACGGCTTCCACCGGATACTTGCCGTATGCCGTTTCCCCACTCAGCATCAATGCATCCGTGCGGTAGTAAATAGCATTGGCAATATCGGTCACTTCAGCACGGGTAGGACGCGGATTATTAATCATGGTATGCAACATCTGGGTAGCAACAATCACCGGTTTCTTTGCCAGAATACATTTTTTGATCAACAGACGCTGAATGCCGGGAATTCGTTCCTGAGGAACCTCAATGCCCAAGTCACCACGAGCCACCATGACTCCGTCGGCCACTTCCAATATTTCATCAATATTGTCCACTCCTTCCTGATTTTCGATCTTGGCGATAATCTTAATGTCGCTGCCGTATGCATCCAGTATCTGACGGATATCCAGCACATCCTGCTTATTACGAACAAACGAATGTGCTATGAAATCAATGTCCTTTTCAATAGCATACAGTATATTGTTACGGTCCTTTTCTGTCAAAGAAGGGAGATTGATGCGCACGCCCGGTACATTTACACTCTTACGGTTACCCAAAGTAGCTTCATTCTGCACCTCACACAACAAATACTCGTCTGTCTTCTCAATCACACGCAGCTCCAGATCACCATCATCAATCAGAATATCGCCATCCACCTGGAGATCATGCACAAAACCGGGATAAGATACAGCAATACATTCACGGGTCGTTTCTTGTGCAGGATTGCCTACAATCTTCACTTTGTCACCAATCTGATAAGGAATAGGCTCGCCGCCCGCAATAGCAGTAGTACGCACTTCGGGCCCTTTTGTGTCCATCAATATGGCAATACGGTTGGAAACCTCACGTACATTGGTTATCAATTTTTCAAAACCTTCACGCGATGCGTGAGCCGTATTCATACGGACCACATTCATACCGGCCTTGAAAAGATCTCTTATAAACTCTACCTCGCAACGCTGATCTGAGATGGACGCTACGATTTTTGTTTGTTTCAACATCATAATCTTATCACCTTATATTATACCTAAACGTTTTATTTTCTCATTAACAAAGCCTCAATCGCCAAACGATATGAATGAAGCCCGAACCCACAAATCACCCCCGCACAAGCACAGGAAATCATCGACTTATGGCGAAACTCCTCACGGGTATGTACATTCGAGATGTGCACCTCAACCACGGGAGCTGTCACGGCGCGGATAGCATCCTGCAAAGCAATGGAAGTATGCGTATAAGCCCCTGCATTCAACACGATGCCGTCATAATCAAAACCCACTTCGTGTATTTTGTTGATCATCTCACCTTCCACATTCGACTGATAATACGCTATTTCAATGTCCGGATAAGTACGGCGCAATTCCACCAGATAGTCTTCAAATGAAACAGCGCCATAAATGGAAGGTTCCCGTTTGCCTAATAAATTGATATTAGGTCCATTAATAATTTGTATTTCATATTTATACTATATCTGAACTTTTTCTACCTTTGCAGGGAATTTGGGTACAAAGGTAGAAAAAAGAAATGAAAAGAACCGAGAAAACAGACAAGATATTGGTGAAATACAAACAATATTTAAAGTTGGAGAAATCGTTATCTGACAATACGGTAGATGCTTATCTTACTGACCTGGACAAGTTACTGGCTTATCTTACATTAGAAAACATCAACATTCTGGATGTCCGGCTTGAAAATCTGGAAGATTTCTCGGCCGGATTACATGATATCGGCATCCACCCCCGTTCGCAGGCACGCATCTTGTCGGGCATCCGCTCTTTCTACCGTTTCCTCATTATGGAAGATTACCTGAAAGCCGACCCGACAGAATTGCTGGAATCCCCCCAGACAGGTTTCAAACTGCCCGAAGTAATGACTGTAGAAGAGATAGACCTGCTGATAGGAAGCATAGACCGCAGCACCAAAGAGGGACAGCGCAACAGGGCCATACTGGAAACGCTTTACAGTTGCGGGCTCCGCGTTTCCGAACTCTGCAACCTGAAATTATCCGAACTTTATTTTGAAGAAGGCTTCATCAAAGTGGAAGGAAAAGGAAGCAAACAGCGGCTGGTTCCTATTTCACCGCGCGCCATCAAGGAAATCAGGCTCTACTTCACCGACCGTAACCTGATGAAAATAAAGCCGGGATTTGAAGACTTTGTCTTTATCAGCAATTTCGGGAAGAACATCTCCCGCATCATGGTTTTCCATATCATCAAAGAACTGGCAGCCCGGATAGGTCTGAAAAAAAAAATCAGTCCTCACACTTTCCGCCATTCTTTTGCAACACATTTGCTGGAAGGAGGCGCCAACTTGCGTGCCATACAGTGTATGCTGGGACATGAAAGTATCGGGACAACAGAAATTTATACACATATAGACCGTAATATGCTACGCAGTGAAATCATAGAACATCACCCCCGTAACATCAAATTCAGAGAAAAAGATAATAAAGGTTCTATATTCTAAAATATTTTAAGATAAATTGAAAAAAAAGCAGGCTAAGAAGCTAGCATATAATAGAGTTTTTCCTATCTTTGTCCCCAAAGAGACGCACAAAAACGTACTATAGCGAATTTTACATTACAAACGTTAAATTAATAAGTAACTATGATTAAAAAGTTGTATTTGCCCTTAGTGGCTTTATTGGTCCTTGCCTTATCATCATGCGGCAAGTACACCAATCATGTTCGCCGCCATACCCACGCAACGTTCTCTGTTCGCCTGCAGCGTATCCTGCAGGTCTTTTCCAACCTGGATATCTGCTTTCGTGGCTGGTTCAGATGGCTGGCCTAAGAAGAAA
>ENA-OQDT01000743-OQDT01000743.1-human-gut-metagenome-genome-assembly--contig:-NODE-743-length-21032-cov-6.074049_pt1 | contig 21032 bp, 22 predicted proteins | sample MGYA00242786_ERZ504617 | MGnify/ENA primary metagenome ERZ504617 (study PRJEB26092, sample SAMD00036337) | human gut metagenome | host: Homo sapiens | study: EMG produced TPA metagenomics assembly of...
CTAAAAAAATGTCTTATGTTTTTAGGCATTATTACCATACGTTTTAATATACTCAAACTTCTTCTACTGTTATTTCCATGTCTTTTTTTTCCTTGAGATATCGTTTTATAATTAGGGGAAGCCTTTCTTCTTCAAATACATAGAGTCGCCTCCTTTTTTTAAGGCTATCACGTTTCATGAAGTTGTATTTTATGATAATTCACATTTTTTATTAATTTTATAACGTCCGAGTTTATGAATCGGGCCCCCCGGTCGACTCCCAGGGGCTTTCATACTGTTCATTCTACATTCTCAAACATCTCTGATAATGTCATGGAATTTTGAAAAATTTTATGTTACAATCTACTGACAAAAGCCATCCGGGACATAAAAAGTGCCACATACACCGTCCCCATTTATATTTTTCTTTTTTTCAAATCTTCTACGATTTTCGTTTATAGTACTTTTTTATTTAAACGATAGAAAAACAAAACAATTGCCGTAACGATCCACAGAATTCCCGGTATTGTCGAGAATGCATGCTTCATGATTGCAATTACTTCCGGATTCTGTGCCTGATTTGCTATATAACCATATTTTCCAAGCAATGCTGCGAGAAGCGCGGTGCCAATCGCCATTCCGATTTTATTTCCAAGAGTAAACAAAAGCATACTGGAATCCATCATTTCTAAGTCCCGTCTTCCATTCACCATATTCCACACAATCCGGAATAATTGCATAAATCGCTGTATTAAACCCAGAGAAAAAGAACTGCGTAATCCCGGCAAGTGCATAAAATGCAACTGGTGATTCTTTTACATTGAAGAAGTACATTGCCAGCATTGCAATACCTGTGAGCAGTGCAAAGATCGATGCAGTTCTTCCTTTATTATTCAGCTTCCGAAATACTGGCTGAAAGCATGCTGCACCAATAATGGACGGAATGATAATACACATAGAATATGTTGTATAATAAGAAGCATTTCCCTCTACATAAGTGAAATAGTATAAAACATCTGCATTTCTTCCATATAATGTAAATCCAAACAACACCTGTCCAACCAAAGCCAGAAGATATGGTTTGTTCTGCATAACTGCTTTCAACTGTACTTTTATTGAGATTTTTTCTTTCTCAGGAATTGCTACCTGTTCTTTTGTCTTTGCGAAACAGAAGAAATGACAGGCAGCAAAGATACATCCATAAATAATTGCAACAAACAAATAACCATTCTTTGCACTGCTGCTTCCCAGCTTACTGATCAGCGGCACTGTAACAATATTGATGATTCCTATCGCAATCATTGCTGACACAGAACGGGAAGTATTAATCTTGGCACGCTCATCAATATCCTGTGTCATAGCACCACAGAGTGTTCCATATGGAATATTTACACAGGTATAACCTAATACCAGCAGGCAATAGGTAATCACCATATAGATAATCTTCGCTGTATTTGACCAATCCGGGTGTGCCCAAAAAGAAAGCACCAGAAGAATCGCTGTAATAGGCGCAGCTACAAGAAGCCATGGGCGATATCTGCCCCATCTTGTATGAGTCTTATCTGTCAGACCGCCTACGATTGGATCATTGATCGCATCCCAGAATCTTGAGAAAAGCATCAATGCTGATACTGCTGCCATACTGATTCCAAATACATCTGTATAGAAAATCATTAAAAAGTTACTGACAAACATCCAGCTAAAGTTACATCCTACATCTCCGAAACCATATGCAATCTTGCTGATCAGAGGCACTTTTCCATTATTGCTCTCGTTTTCCATTAATTACCTCCTAGCCAAAGTTTCTGATAAAACTCTGCTCTCTCTTGATTCGATCTCCTATTTCTCCTGCACATTGATGATTACTTTCATCGTTGTCTCGCGGTTATCATCAATATACTGATATGCTTTCAGATAATCTTTGAATGCAAATGTCTTAGAAATCAATGGTCTTAAATGAACTTTTCCTTCATTTACAAGTTCTATACCATCTACATAATCATCATGACGATACATCATGGTGCTCTTGATATCCAGTTCGTGATCATTTGCAACTGCAAGATCTACTGTTGCCATTCCCGCAAATACGGCAACAAGAACGATGATACTTCCTTTTCTTGCGTATTTAATTGCCTGTCCCATTGTGATATTATTTCCTGCGCAATCATAGATCACATCTGCCTTGTCAGGACCAAAGGCTTCCACCATTGCCTCGCCAAAGTCCTTCTCCATAGTATTAACGCATACATCAATACCACATTCTTTTGCCTTATCCAGACGAAGGTCGCTGACATCTGTGATCATTACCTTTGCGGCACCCATTCCTTTTGCCGCCTGTGCAACCAGGTTACCGATCGGTCCTGCACCAAGAACTGCAATATTCAATCCCTTTACATCTCCTACCTGCTTCACTCCATGCACTGCAACTGCCAGAGGCTCGATCATGGCACCTTCTTCATAAGACATATCTTCCGGAATCGGTGTTACTTTAGAGGCATCTACTGCAAAATATTCTGAAGCTGTTCCTGTTGTCTGGAATCCCATAACCTTAAGTTCCTCACAAAGGTTATATTTTCCATGGCGGCACGGATAACACTGTCCGCAGTAAACCTGTGGCTCGATCGTAACTTTCTGTCCTTCATGAAATTCTGTAACATCTTTTCCGACCTTGGCAATCTCACCGGATACCTCATGTCCCTGAGTCACCGGGTATTTTGTAAATGGATGCTTTCCATGATATACGTGAATATCAGATCCACAGATTCCAATATTCATAATCTTAACCAGTACCTGATCATCTTTCACTTCCGGAACCGGTACCTCTCTGAAAATAATTTCTCCCGGATTTGTCATTACCTGCTGTAACATAATGTTTTCCTCCTTTATTGAATATCTTTTATTAAATGTTTTATTAAAGTAATTACATTATTGTTCAGGAAATGTATTTTGTCAATATGTTATTGTTCAATTCTGCCTATTGCACAAGATTTCGCTATAATTTTTATGCAGTTTGCGCAAAAAAAGTCCAGGGAAGAAACATGTATTAAAAATGTTTCTTCCCTGGATTTTCTAACTTTCCATCATTCTGATCGTTATAATGTTTTAATAAAAGCCTGCAAATAATGTTTTGCCACACCAACTGCCGAGGCTTCTCTCTTATATGAACAAACTTTCAGGTATCTCGCATCATGCTCAAATCCATTATATTCCATTACTTTTTTCCCTAAGGTTATCATATGATCTGCAAGATATCCCCCTACTTCTCCTCCAAGAATAATATCCATATCATATGCCATTCTCAGATTTGAAATAAGGATTGCCAGATTATTAAGATACTCTTTCCAAACCTTCACAGCCTGTCCGTCCTGCTCTTCCACCTTCTTCATAAACTGTTCCAGTGTCTCTTTGGTATCATCTGTCAGCACGCTCGCCGCACAGTAAGCATCCGCACAGCCTTGTTTTCCGCAATAACATTTCTTTCCGCCTGGAACAAGGATCATATGTCCAAATTCTCCGGCTTTCTGATTTGCTCCCGGAATCAATTTCCCGTCAATGCAAAATGCTCCTCCGAGTGTATTATTCAATGAAAGATACAATGCATTTCTATAGTTATTTAAATCCTCTGCCATCATTGCCGCATTAGCATCATTTTCAAAATAAACCGGAAGTGAAAAGACTTGTTCCAAAAAGCTTAAACTATAATTCTCCAATTGGAGCGCATGAGATTTGATCAGCATTCGTTCTTTCGAATTAACAATTCCCGGAATTGAAATTCCGATTCCCAAGATTCGTTCTCTGTTTTCTACATCTGAAAGAAATCTTTCCAATGCTTCGCTCAATTGTAAGTAGTAAGCGGCCTCTGTTGAAAATTCTAAGCGGATCCTTTCATATTTCTCTATCTCGTAGCTCAAATTCACAAGTACAAATCCTGCATGCTTCGCAGTGATCCTTATCCCAACCGCATAACGGTACGCTGGATTAATACTGATTCGTTTTGCTTTTCGCCCGCCTGTAGATTCATATTCTCCGGTTTCAACTGCAATTCCATTAGCCAAGAGCTCATTCACATTCGACAATACAGTCGGCATACTAAGATTGAGATCCTTCGACAATTCCACTTTAGACGTTGCTTCGTGATTTATAATATAGTTTACTATTTTTGATTTTGTGATATTTCTCTTTTCCGCTCCAGCCATATCCAAGGCTCCTTTTATAAATTATTTTATAAAAGTATCTTATCCCTTCTTTGCCGCTTTGTAAAGGTTACAAATGCATTTTATTCTTCTACTTCCACCGGATTTGTCACACTGACCTTGTGATCATACCATGTTCCCTTTTTTCCGATCAATGCAAGATCAAATTCTTTGTCCAGTGCCGGAACCGGAACGTCGAATCCATAGACCTCATCAGATGTTCCATCGCTGTAATTAATAGTATCTGTTGTAGGCTGAAGCAGTTCTGCGCCGTCCTTCTGTGCATCCTCGGCAGTTCCTTCGAACAGATTGACAATATTTTTAGACACCAGACTGATATGAATTGTCATTTTCCCATCCTCTACTGTCAGTGTTCCTTTTCCGTCCATTGCTTCATTTACATGAAACATAGAACTGTCCGTCTGAAATTCTGCTGTATATGTTCCGTCTTCCAGTGCTGCCTGTTCATCTTCTGCCTTATCTGCAGAATCCTCTTTTGTATCCGCCTGTTCTGTTTGTGCTTTTCCACTGTCTTTCGTCTCTGTGCTATTTCCACATCCCGTAAATACAGATGCGATCATAGAAACAGAAATTAATACCATTAATAACTTCTTTTTCATCTAAATACTTCCTTTCATTGATTCAAAAAAGGTCATGCAATTCCTTTTTCTCTGAACAAGCATGACCTTCTCAATATCTTCTTACAAATTACTCTGCATCAATTGCAGCCTGTGTATGTGCTACATACAGCTGCTGGATTGCCTGGATCTCTCCTAAACCTGCAATCTGAGTATCAATGCTGTCAAATGCTCCTGATGCCTCAAACTGGCTCTTCCAGGAATCATCGTCATCTCCGGCCATATCGTTGTTCGCATGGTCTCCTGCAACAACCATCAGCGGACGAAGGATTACTTTCTTATATCCTGCTTCTTTCAGTTTCTCGATCACTGCCTCGCAGGATGTATCTTCCGGCTCACCCTCTACAGTTCCGATAAATACATTGTCATATCCAAGCTGTTCCATCTGTGTCTGCATCTGAGAATAACTTACCTTTGCAGTATGAGATGTACCATGTCCCATGAATACAAATGCTGTTCCGTCTTCTTTTACTGCATCCAGACTGTCAAATCCTGCATCTTTAACAGCCTCTGCTGTGATTGCTTCCGCTACTGCTGCCTTGTCTGCATTGATAACAGTTGCATCAGCTCCAACCTCTCCGAGAAGTGGCTCTGCAATCTTAACAGATTCAAACTTATCTTTATATCCCTCTAATGCTGCTGTAAGTTCATCATATTCTGCTCCATGCATCAGATGTGTCGGCTGTACAACAAGGTTCTTCACTCCATTGTCTACAGCTCTCTGCAATGCCTGATCCACATTGTCGATCTTCTCTCCATCACGGGCCTGTACGTGATTGATGATGATCTGTGCTGTAAATGCTCTTCTTACAGACCAGTCCGGATAAGCTGCCTGAACTGCCTTCTCAATACCACCGATATCTGTCGCACGGCTGTCATTGAAGGATGTTCCAAAACTTACTACAAGGATTTCATTTTCACCGATCTCATCAGCATTGAGCGGATCATCCTTGGATGCATCTCCTGTATCTCTTCCGAAATAATCCGGATCCGCATTCTCTCCCTCAACAAGTTCTTTCTGTGCATCTGTCAATGCATCCCATGCTTCTTTCGCTGCTGTACACTGCTCATCTGTCTTGTCTGTTCTTTCCTGAACATAAATGTCATCAATCAGCTTCGCAACTTTATCTGCTGCTTCCTGATCACTGTCCTGTTTTGACTCTGTCTTTGTTGTGTCAGTGTTGTTGTCGCCCTTTGATCCACATCCTGCAATCATGGACACACTAAGTGTTGCTGCCAGTAAAACCATTAATACTTTCTTTTTCATTGTCATCCTCCTGATTTCTTGTTCTCAGAAATGAAAACACCCTCGAATCAAACGAGGGTACGCAAAGAAAAACCGGTGATTATTTACAACCTATCTGTAAATAATTACTGCAGTCTAAATCATTTCCTTTCGTACGGCCAATTCCTCGTGGCATGAACTCTTCATTCCTGTACTGCGAAAGGCAGGTCTCCCGGCTGATCGTTCAAACGCTTCTGCTTCACCTTCCCGGTCTCCCAGTGGTCTCAAAACAAAAGCTCACGAAATACGGTGACGAGTTCGTACAGGATTCTCACCTGTTTCCCTTTTCACCAGTCCAGATTTCCCATGTCGTTCCCCTGAGCATTCATAATCAGGACGCCATCATCCATCTGACTGACACCTCACGCATCTGTATTAAATTATATGTTACAACGGGGTCATTCTATCACACTTACATAAATGCGTCAAGAAATGTTATAAATCGGGGGATTTACCCTCTTTTCCGACTTTGATTTCCTCCGCAAAAATGATACAATATCCCTCAGAGACAAAATTTGTAACTAGGGTGGTTTATTATTATGAAAGAATCTAATAGACAAGCATTTCGTCGTGGTTTTCGCGATGGAATTCCGATTGGACTTGGATATCTTGCGGTCTCCTTTTCAATCGGTATCGCTGCAAGAAATATCGGCCTGAATGCATTTCAGGGATTCCTTATGAGTCTGTTAAATAATGCATCTGCCGGAGAGTATGCCGGACTGACTGTAATTGCTGCAAACTCTCCTTATATTGAGGTCGCAATTGTCACATTGATCACGAATGCACGTTATCTCCTGATGAGCTGTGCCATGAGTCAGCGTTTAAGTCCCGACCTTTCGTTAGGACACCGTCTGCTGATGAGTTATGATATCACAGACGAACTTTTTGGAATTGCGATCAGCAGACCCGGTACTTTAAATCCTTATTATACCTATGGTGCGATGGTAACTCCGCTTCCAGGCTGGGCTTTTGGAACTATGCTCGGTGTCATTGCCGGAAATATCATGTCACCGCGTATGGTCAGTGCATTTAGTGTTGCCCTCTTTGGAATGTTTATCGCTATCATCATTCCTCCTTCGAAGCAGAATAAAGTCGTTGCAGGACTGATTACTCTTGCATTTATCTCAAGCTTCGCAGCAACTTGCCTGCCTTGGATCTCCACTCTGTCGGATGGTACCAGAACAATTATACTGACCGTCGTACTTTCAGCCGGAGCAGCATTCTTCTTCCCGATACCGACAGAAGACGAAACTTCAGCTTCAACTAAGCAATAATAAAAACGTAACTTCAGTTACTCAGAAGGAATAAAATTATGACACACAATATTTATATCTATATTCTTATCATGGGCGGTATCTCTTATTTCATCCGCGTACTGCCGATGACCTTGATCCGAAAACCTTTGAAGAACCAGTTTCTTCAGTCCTTTCTATACTATGTACCTTATGTCACACTAGCAGTGATGACATTCCCGGCAATCCTTCATGCCACACAGTCTCCAATCTCCGGAGCCCTCGCTCTCGTTGTTGGAGTTGTGGCCGCATGGTGCGGTGCAGGACTGCTGCCAGTCGCAGTTCTTTGCTGCGCAGTTGTATTTATTGCAGAGCTTTTCTTGTAGAGTGATCTTATAGATTTTAGTAACTGTCGATGCCCTTTTTTCTGCCATTGATGCTTTTTTCGCTACTGTCGATGCCCTTTTTCGTTTGGCGAAACAAATTTTCTTAATTTTCTGACATTTAAGACAATTTCTTTAAAAAGTCTAACGCAAAAATATAAAAAAAGGGGTTGCATTTTTCTGTAGCTTTGATATAATAACCATGTTGTTTGAAACAAGCAACAAACAAAACTCAAGTAATGCGGAATGGTGTAATTGGCAGCACAGCAGACTCTGACTCTGTTAGTAGGGGTTCAAGTCCCTTTTCCGTAGCTGGGAATTTGCTTCGGCAAGTTCCCTATTTTATCGGAGTGTGGCTCAGTTTGGTAGAGCGCTACGTTCGGGACGTAGAGGTCGCAAGTTCGAATCTTGTCACTCCGATGTTTTAAGAGATTACAATTTGTAATCTCTTTTTTTGTATATTAGGATTATAGTCTCTTTGTTGTTACAGATGCGTTGACCAAAAATCTTAAAATGAAAGTTTAGTCAACGCATTCTAATCAAATCTTTATTTCAGCTCTCCATCAAATACAACGGTTGCCGGTCCTGTCATATAAACCGTGTTCTTCTCCTGATCCCACTGAATCTCCAAATCTCCGCCAAGAAGCTTTACAGTTACTTCATCTTCTGTCAATCCATTCAGAATACAAGAAACAGCTACAGCACATGCTCCTGTTCCGCAGGCAAGTGTCTCAGCAGATCCTCTCTCCCAAACACGCATCTGTGCAGTATGTCTATCCAACACTTTTACAAACTCTGTGTTCACACGTCTTGGAAATCTCTCATGGCTTTCGAATTTCGGTCCGATTTCTTCAATCGGAAGATTGTCCACATCATCTACATAAACGACTGCGTGCGGATTCCCCATAGATACACAAGTCATATGATATTCTTTTCCATCCACAAGAATCGGTTCATCTACAGCTTTATCTCCCTCAGCCACAACCGGAATTTCTGCCGGTGTCAAGATTGGACTTCCCATATCAACTCGAACCTTCGCAACCTTTCCATTTTCTATAAAAAGCTGAAGTGTTTTGATTCCTGCTAAAGTCTCAACTGTAATCTCTGTTTTGTCAGTCAGACCGTAATCATACATATATTTTCCAACACAGCGAACTCCATTTCCACACATTTCTCCTCTGGAGCCATCCGCATTATACATGGCCATCTCACAGTCTGCCACTTCTGACGGACAGATCAGAATCAATCCATCAGATCCTATTCCAAAATGTCTGTCACTCACCTGGATTGCCAACGCTGATGGATCTTCCACTTTCTCCTCAAAACAGTTTACATACACATAATCATTTCCAATTCCCTGCATTTTTGTAAATTTCATTCTCTTCTCCGTTCCACTGTCATCACTAACAGTCCTCTCCTTTATTATTGTTTACAGCACTTCTTATTCGTTACTGTTAACAACTGCCTCTTATTCATTCATAATTGTCAGCACCATCTGTGCTGTTTCGAACATATTAGTCCCACTTTCCATACTGCTCTTCTGTAAATATCGATGCGCTTCCTCTTCTGACATGTTATTTCGTTCTATCAGAAGTGCTTTCGCCTGATCGATTATCTTTCTCTGAGAATCTTCTCTCTTTCGTATCGTTTCTCTGCGCTTTCTTCTCTTCCTGCTCTGTGTCTGCTGAATCATTTCAACGGTATTTACCAAATCATAAACTTTGATTGGGATCGGAAGTCCTACAACCCCATCCGGCAGTCCATCCATCCACTTATCCGCTGAAGCCACCAAAAGCATATCAAACGTATCCGGAAGAGATTCTCGCAAATCTGTATATTGCATATCTTGAAACCGATAACCGCACACGACAATTCCATCACTCCAGTTATCAGCATACTGCAAAGCCTTAGCTCCTGTCAAACTCACCGCAGATACTTCAATACCCGCACGAACCAAACTATTACGGATATTTACTGCATTTTCCCTCTTTGGAAAAACGACAATAATGTTACTCATATCTGCTCACCTCTTCCGCTAACTACTCTTCTATCAATCTGTTTTCTATAAAATGTTCTATACTAACATATGCGGTCTCTAAATGCCCAATGCCAGGATACCTGAACTACAGCCTGTAAAGATAATGATTAATCTCCCAGTCTGTCACCTGCATACAATATTCTTTATATTCTTTCTTATTTGCTTTGATGATCTTCTCGGCAAGCTCTTTCCCTAATACGCTGATCAACAGTTCATCTTTCTCAAGCTCTGCTGTAGCAGCTCCAAGCGTTCTAGGCAGTTCTTCCACTTGAAGTTCATCTCTTCTTTCCTGTGTCATCTTCTGAATATTTTCATCAATATTCTTCGGAGGCATAATCTGATTCTTAATTCCGTCCAATCCGGCTTTCAGAAGTACTGCAAGCGCCAGATATGGATTCGCCGTAGCATCCGGACTACGAAGTTCCAGTCTTGAATTGTCTTCTTTCTCCATAGACACACGGATCAAAGGTCCTCTTGTCTTAGCTGACCATCCCATATAAACAGGTGCTTCATACCCCGGCACAAAACGTTTATAAGAATTGATCGTCGGATTTGTAATACAGGTGATTGCCTTCATATGTTTCATCAAGCCACCAATAAAATAATATCCTTCCTGGCTGAGTCCATTTTCATCCTCCGCGTTATAAAATGCATTTGTCCCATCGTTTTTACATAAAGACAAATTAATGTGCATTCCTGACCCGTAAGTCTCACTCTTCGGCTTTGGCATAAATGTTGCATGCAGACCATGTCGTTTTGCAATTGTCTTGACAACCATCTTAAATGTCATCAGATTATCTGCCGTAATCATCGCCTCATCGTAATGAAAGTCGATTTCATGTTGCGCCGGCGCAATCTCATGATGTGAAGAAATAATCTCAAACCCCATATCTTCTAATGTTAAGATCATATCTCTTCTCGCATTTTCTCCAAGATCCAACGGCCCTACATCAAAATATCCACCCTGCTCGTGAGTTACTGTTGTCGGTCTACCGTCATCATCTGTATGGAAAAGAAAGAACTCGCATTCCGGACCGACATTCATCGTATATCCCATCTCTTTCGCCTCCGCAACAGCCTTTCTGAGTACATAACGCGGATCGCCTTCATACGGTGTTCCATCTTTTTTATACACATCACAGATCAGTCTTGCAACTTTTCCCTGCTGTGGTCTCCATGGAAAGATTTCAAATGTACTCAAATCCGGATACAAGTACATATCTGATTCCTCTTCATCTGTAACCCCTTCCAAAGAAGAAACATCAAACATACAACGATTGTCCAATGCCTTTTCAAGCTGTCCTACTGTCACCGCCATATTTTTCATCGTTCCAAAAATATCTGTAAACTGCAATCTGATGAAAGCGACATCTTCTTCCTCTACTATGTGAAAAATATCATCTCTTGTATAGTTATGCATTATTTTCAACCTCCTTTATCATAAACTCATACGATAAAAGGGCGTTCTCCACCTAAGTTGGAAACGCCCTTGTTTCTGTGTTACATTATAATGATTGACTGTTTTCTTGTCAATTATTTCTGAATCAGTTCAAGCACTTCTTCTTTGACAGGCATAGCTTTGATCGCGCCCTTCTTTGTTGTTACAAGTGCTGCTGCCGCATTCGCAAATGTCAGCATCTCTCCTAACTGTTCCTCTGTCAGATTCTCAAAATCATGATCAACTAGATAATTCAAAGAACTTCCACAGAAAGTATCTCCTGCACCGGTTGTCTCAATTGCTTTCACTGAAAATCCTGGTCTCTCTACGCGCATGCCTTTGTAATAAGCTCTGCTTCCGTCTTTTCCCATAGTCAGAAGAATCAACGGAATATTGTATGTCTCCTGCAGATATGCGATTCCCTCATCATAGTCTTCCTTACCGGATACAAACTGAATTTCATTATCAGAGATCTTCAGGATATCACATTTTCCAAATCCATACTCCATCTGCTCTTTTGCAAGATCAAGAGAACTCCACAGCGGCGGTCTCAGATTTGGATCAAAGGATACAAGGCAACCATTTGCTTTTGCTGTTTCTACCGCTTTCTTTGTTGCTTCACGCACACCGTCATGTGTCATAGAAAGTGTTCCGAAATGAAAGACTTTTGTATCTTTTACCACTTCTGGATTCACTTCATCTGCTGTAAGCATCATATCTGCTCCCGGATTACGGTAAAATGAGAACTCTCTGTCTCCATCTGGGAATGTATGTACAAACGCAAGTGTTGTATTCACATTTTCGTCCACCATCAGATTGGAGGCATCGATTCCGGCTTCCGTAATCGTATCTCTTAATAACGTTCCAAACTGATCTTTTCCAACCTTCCCTATAAATGCTGTCTTCTTTCCCATCTTGTTCAGAAGCGCCAGCACATTACACGGTGCACCTCCCGGGCAAGCCTCAAACATATTGTTTCCCTGTTCGCTTTGTCCATTCATTGTAAAATCAATCAGAAGCTCTCCTAATGCGATTACATCATATTTCTTTGCCATGAAGTTCTCCTCCTATTTCTTGTCCTATTACTTTGTCTTATTGCTTGTCTTAATTAAAATATACTAACTCTTCAATTGGTTCTGCAGGCTCAATATTCTCTGCCTCAAGCACCGGTCCTTCTCCGCCATATACAGACAGATTCGCATAACGCACTTTTGCACGAATTTTTACCCAGTCTCCTGCATTCAGCTTCGGCGCATAAGCGCTTCTGCAAACATATCCAAGGAAAGATGTATCATCTGCACAGCAAGTCATTGCCATACGTCCCGGATAGAATACCTTAGACGGAAATGCTTTCGGTTTCATAACCTTTGCAACAAATTCTACAACTTTTCCTTTATAGCGCTCCGGATGCTCCTGCATATCAATATACCAGATACCATAATCTTCTCTTGGAATCTCAATCACAGGTGCTTTGAGATCATACGGTACTTCGTCTTCAAAGATATTGTCTACCTCACCGTTCTCATCCTCAAAGATTACTTCTGCCTGAGGGCTTACAACCTTAACACTTCTGCGGTATCCTGCCAACGGTTTCTTATCCTCGCAACGGTTGAACAGAACAAGCTCTGCGCCCTTTACCATCTCTACAAACAGTGGTTTTAAGTTTGTCAGATACATCTGAAAAGTACTTGCATCTACCGTTGTGATCTTCTGCTCAATAGCCCAGCCTGCCGGAAGCTTCATCTTCTCAAATTCACTCACCTGCCACATACCGTTATACTCGATAACCACACGTTCCGGCTTGTGCTTCTTATTCATCTCTTCCAGCCATTCTTCTGTCAGATCTTCTTTATCTTCTACAGTCTCAATAATGACACCATACTTCAGCAATTCTCTCGGATCATACTCTTCTTCTCCCTCTTCACAAAGAATCAGAAGTGTCTTACCGTCGATCTGGAAGTAGTCCTGTGACAATGTAAAATTCAGAAACTGTGTCTTTCCACTATCAAGAAAACCTGTCATCAGATAAACCATAACATCTGGCTCTTTCTTCATATCTATCTCCATTCCGTCTCCCTTTCGCAGAAGACATCTGTTATTACATAATGCTACGTAGCCCCCTATGGGGTACTGCTTTGCTTATCCTTTTTATTTCAGCTTAAATAATTCTGCAAGCTTGTCTTCGTTAAGCTCTGCTCCGATCACACAGATTCTTCCTGTGTATTCCGGTGCTCCTGTTCTTACTTCATGTTCCTCTGGAACCATATCAAAGTAAATCCACTCACCGTCTGCACCTGCAACCATTCCTTTTGCACGGAGTACATTTCCGTAAGAGCCGTCCTCTTCAAGAGTCTTCAGAATTGCACTGACCTCATCCTTTGTATAAGTATGAATTGTCTCTTTACCCCAGCTTGTGAATACCTCATCTGCATGATGATGACCCTCATGATCGTGGTGATGATGGTGTCCACAGCCGCAGCTGCACTCTCCATCATGATGATGGTGCTCATGCTCTTCATGATCATGGTGATGATGCTCGTGATCACACTCTTCATGATCGTGATGATGATGCTCATGGTCGCACTCTTCATGGTCGTGATGGTGATGCTCATGATCATGTTCTTCATGGTCGTGGTGATGATGCTCGTGCTCATGCGCTTCGTGATCATGGTGATGATGCTCGTGATCGCACTCTTCGTGATCGTGGTGGTGATGATGTTCATGATCATGTGCTTCCTTGGCTACTTCTGCGAGTAACTCATCTTCAAGAGATTTGCTTGATTCCATTGTTTCAAGAATCTTCTCGCCCGGAAGCTGCTCGATCGGTGTTGTGATGATTGGAGCTTTTTCATTCAGTTCTCTTAACAGTGCAACACTTTCCTGAATCTTCTCCGGTTTTGCTTTATCTGTACGGCTTAAAATAACTGCACCTGCATATTCAATCTGGTTGCTGAAAAATTCCCCAAAATTCTTACGGTAAATCTTACACTTTGTTACATCTACAACTGTTGTAAAACTATTAAGTTCTGCATCGATTTCACCCTGAACATCCTGTACAGCCTTGATTACATCAGAAAGCTTTCCGACTCCTGATGGCTCAATCAGAATACGATCCGGATGATAAGTATCTACAACCTCATGAAGAGATTTCCCAAAATCTCCAACCAGTGAACAACAGATACATCCTGAATTCATCTCACGAATCTCAATTCCTGCTTCCTTCAAAAATCCACCGTCAATACCGATCTCTCCAAATTCATTCTCAATCAATACAACCTGCTCTCCCTTGTATGCGTCAGAAAGAAGTTTCTTAATTAAAGTTGTCTTTCCTGCTCCAAGAAATCCTGAAATAATGTCAATCTTTGTCATTTTTCTCTTCTCCTTTTTCTATCATTTATTTCAAATCCAATTCAACCGGGCAATGATCCGATCCCATAATATCTGTCAGAATCTTTGCATCTTCCAGTCGGTTCTTTAAACTATCTGAGACACAGAAGTAGTCTATACGCCAGCCTGCATTCTTCGCTCTGGCACTGAAACGATAAGACCACCAGGAATAAATTCCTGTCTGCTCCGGATAAAAGTACCGGAATGTATCAATAAATCCGGCATCCAGAAGTTCAGTAAACTTCTGTCTTTCCTCATCCGTAAATCCTGCATTTTTACGGTTAGTCTTCGGATTCTTAAGATCAATCTCTTTGTGTGCTACATTCATATCTCCGGTCACAATCACCGGTTTTGTCTCTTCTAACTTCTTCAGATAATTGCGGAAGTCATCCTCCCACTTCATTCTGTAATCTAACCTTGCCAGCCCATTCTGAGAGTTCGGTGTATACACTGTAACGAAATAAAACTCTTCAAATTCACAGGTGATCACACGTCCTTCCTGATCATGCTCCTCAATACCGATTCCGTAACTCACCGACAATGGTTCTTTCTTTGTAAACACGGCTGTTCCGGAATACCCCTTCTTCACAGCATAATTCCAATACTGATGATAGCCTTCTAATTCCAGATTTAGCTGTCCTTCCTGCATCTTCGTCTCTTGAATACAGAAGATATCCGCATCTGCCTCATGAAAGAAATCAAGAAATCCTTTCTGTACACAGGCACGAATACCATTTACATTCCATGATATTAATTTCAATCTGCTGCATCCTCCCTTTCAAGAGTGTTGCTGTTCACCGTTCATTAGCCAACTTTTCTGTGAATAATCAGCAACTTTCCATAACCGAATCAATAATACACCTCATCAAGGAATAAACCTCTTGCAGGTGCTAAAAATCCAGCCTGACTTCTATCTTTTGATTTCAAAGGTTCCTTCACACTCTCTATGCTTCGTGCTCCGGTTCCAACTTCCAGCAAAGTTCCTGTCAAAATCCTTACCATATGGTAAAGAAATCCTGTTCCTTCATATTGAATACTGACTTTGCTTCCTTGTCCGCAAATCATTATAGCATAAATTGTTCTTTTTGTGGACTTTTCATCCTTTTTATCCGTATAGCCGGCAAACTCATACGTGCCAATCAACAATTGTGCTGCCTTTCTCATCGCATCTAAATCCAATTGCTGCGGAAAATGATATGTATATCGTCTCGTGAATACATCTGCTTTCTCTGCTAGATCAAGCTGATAAATGTATCTTTTTCCGACCGCACTTTTTCTCGCATGAAATCCATTCCTCACAAGCTCTGCATCTAAAATCCGAATATCTCCGGGTAATCTTGAATTTATCTTTTCTGTAAAAAATCCATTCTCCACCTGACCAGAAAGAACTACTGTTGCAGTCTGTCCATTCGCATGAACACCTGCATCTGTTCGTCCTGAACCATCAATCTCCACTGGATATCCTGCCACTGACGAAATTGTTCGCTCCAGAATTCCCTGCAAAGTATTCTCTGTGTTTGCCTGTCTCTGCCATCCCTGATATGCAGTTCCGTCATAAGCAATTGTTAATTTATAAGTTCTCATTCTCGCCCCCGTGTAATATACTAACATTCTCCGAAAGATTGAAATCGGTTATACTCACGAACAGAGTATAACCGATTTTTATTATTTTAGAAATTTCTTCAATTCATCCATGAATGTATTCGCATCTTTGAACTCTCTGTAGACAGATGCAAATCTAACATATGCAACCGGATCCAATGCCTTCAGATTCTCCATAACAATTTCACCAATCTCACTGCTTGGGATTTCTTTCTCTTCACGATTAAAATTGACAGTTCAATCGCATCAATTGTCTTTTGAATCTCTTCAGCCGGAACCGGACGCTTGTAGCATGCATTCAGAACTCCATTCTCTATCTTCGCTCTTTCATACTGTTCACGGTTATTATCTTTCTTAATTACAATCAGTGGGATCGTCTCTACCTTTTCATAAGTTGTAAAACGCTTACCACATTCATCGCAAGAACGTCTTCTTCTGATAGAACTATTATCCTCTGCTGGTCTGGAATCAATCACTCTTGTATCTGGATTGCCACAATATGGACACTTCATATAATCCACTCCGCCTTTCCACGTATCTTATTGCCTTCATTATACACAATGTCTAATATTTTTGCAAAACTTTTCTTCTTTAATTTCCACAAGAATAATATCCGGTCCAATCTTCTTTATACATGCAAATGGTATCACATATTCGCTATCCGTTCCAAAGAATCCACAGAACTTTCCCGGCCCAGGAACAATCAATGCTTCTATCGCACCGGAGCATTCATTTATCTGCAGATCTACTACACCTCCAAGACACTTTCCATTACAGATGTTCACTACCTCTTTTTCTTTTAATTCACAGAATCTCATAGGCATTATTCCATGATTGCCGATACTTTCTCTTAACTATTCTATGCATGAAATCAGAATCTGTTGTATAATAAAACTCACATGAACATACCAGATTGGAGCATATTATTTATGAAAGAACTTTCTGCTGCCGAAGAGACTTATACGAGGGAAGATCTTCCTACGCCGTTCTTCGTCTTCTGCTTTCTCACTTTCTCTCTTCCTCTATAGTCGTGAAATCTGCACGATATCTTTGATTGGAATTGCGGTCCTATCTTCCAACTCGACCGCTTTTTCATATTGTCTGATTCTTCTCACCTTCCCCTGAACAGTTCGATATTGACCACCTTCCTTCTTCTGGTCTGCACAGAAATACGTAATCTTCACATCCGGATTTGTTTCCCTATCGTCCTGTAATCGTTTCTTAAGATATTGTAAACTTTGATCTAACCGTTCCAGTTCCTCCTCATCCAGTTCTACTCTCTGTTCTGTAAGTCTTGCTTCTTCCTTCACGACCTCTTCATATCCGGTCAATGCTGAAAACGGAGCGAACTGTGCCGCTCTGTCTATCAACGGCATTGATGGATGAACAGAAGATACGTGATGCGGACAATCTAAAATATCATCATATTTATGCTTTGTGTCCGCCGATTTGTCTGTTTCTCTCAATAGTTGTCGCTCCTTCCTGCAGATTCATTCCCTTCAGCACTGCATTCTTTCCAAATTTCTTCTTGAGTTCAAGGACTGCCTGCTGCATGCTTCTCTCACGCTCCCGTTCTTCTTTTTCCCGCTGCTTTTGTTCTTCCTTCGCTTGATAATCTGTAAAAAGATCCATCTGTTCATACGAGTCCGTCTCTGCAATCTCACATTCCTGTATCACATGATTCGCCGCCAGTGATATCCTGCGTACAAGCAGTTTGGTATCCACAATCCTTTGATACAGTTCTACCGTTGCATCCACAATTTTTCGCGTGGAAGACGTATACTCTTCCAAATTCATTGTTCCATGTGCATGCTTCGGAATCTTTCTCCCATAACGGTCTGTCTTTATCTCACCTCGGTAATTCTTCTGAAATTCTGATTGTTTCAGATTTTCAATATCGTATCCTACTGTCAGTACAATCTGATTAGTCGCAAGACCTTTATCAACCAGATCCAATACCAGAAGTTCTGTCATTTCCCGTACGATCAGACCTGCCTTTTCATAGGAATACGGGCATTGGAGCACCTGACCGGAACCGACACTGTTCGATGAAGGCTTGTAATTCTTAATTGCCTCCATCGTACACGGCTCCCAGCCCCAGGCATGGTCAATCAGGAGTTCTGCATTCACGCCAAATAAACGATACAATAGTTCTTCATTGTAAAACTCCTGTGCGCTCCCCATCGAACATCTCGCAATATCCCCCATTGTATACAGACCATTCTCCTCCAGCTTCTTCGCATATCCTCTTCCCACGCGCCAGAAATCTGTCAATGGTCTATGATTCCAAAGTTGTTCTCGATAACTTCGTTCATTCAGCTTCGCAATTCTCACTCCATCTTCATCAGGTTCAACATGTTTCGCCATAATATCCATTGCAATCTTTGCAAGATACAGATTCGTCCCAATCCCGGCAGTCGCTGTGATTCCAGTCTCATGAAGTACCTCCCGAATCATCTTCCTCGCCAGTTCTTCCGATGTGAGTCCATAAGTTTTCAGATAGGAAGTTACATCAAGAAACACTTCATCTATGGAATAAACATGTATGTCTTCCGGCGCAATATATTTCAGATAGATTGCATAAATCCTGCGGCTGTACTCCATATAAAGAGCCATCCTTGGTGGCGCTGTCACGTAATCCAATGCCAGCTCCGGGTGTTTCCCTAATTCACGCTGGTCAGACGAACTTCCCTGAAATCTTCCACCCGGACTTCGATACCGTCTCGCCTCATTCACTTCCGCTACTTTCTGTACAACTTCAAACAAGCGGGCTCTTCCCGGAATCCCATAAGACTTCAGCGCCGGAGATACCGCCAGGCAGATAGTCTTCTCTGTACGGGTTACATCTGCCACGACAAGATTCACCTCCAACGGATCCAGATCCCGTTCCACACATTCCACAGAAGCGTAAAAAGATTTCAGGTCAATTGCAATATAGGTGCGTTCTTTCATGGCATATTCCCCTCCTTTCGTTGATGTCTCTATTATATAGAACACATGTTCGTCTTTCAAGTAGGATTTTCAACATATTTTGCGATGCATATTTGTGCATTTTGTTTTGAACGGGCAACTCAGATTGATGAGAAATACTTGTTTCCAGGATACCGCAACAAGAAAAAGATAAACCATCTGTTTCCTGTGGTTTTTCAACAAAAGAAGCCTTACGATCAAACCTCCTTTCTGTCTGATCGTAAGACTTCATTTTCCCTTAAAAACTTGTCCGATAAATCGGCAATGCATTGATTACCGGTTCCTCGTATGGATGTACCTCTTTGATTGCCTGAATAGTTTCATCCACTTTCTCTGTAAATACAGTTACCTCAACTTTTACTTCAGGTTCACAACTGATTTCACCTACATTTCCAATATAAGGAGATGTCCCGCCTAACGGTCTCCAGTAACTGGTAAGCTGTGAACATGACATACATGAATCATAATTGCCTATATGTCCTGCATCTACTGACTGTAACGCTTTCTGTAGCTGCGAAATATGTGTTTCCGGAATAAAGATTTCTAATTTGCAATACTTGAAATCCATGCGCCGCACCTCCTCAATGCACAAATAAAATTTATATCAAAATCCCATCGCAATGATCTATTTCATGCTGAATGATCTGAGCCGTCCATCCGCTATATTTCTCTTTTTTCTTCTTGAAATTCATATCCTGATATTCAACTTCTATTTCCTGATAACGTCTGCAGCTTCGCACTCCGTCTAATGACAGACACCCCTCTTCCGTCTCATAAGCGCCTGTGCGCTTCACGATTTTCGGATTAAACATAGCAATATTAAACATCCCCATATTCACTGCAATGATTCTCTTTTTTGCTCCAATCATATTTGCTGCCATACCTACACATCCTGCTTCATTTGCTTTCAATGTATCTAACAGATCGATTGCTATCTGTTTATCCGCTTCTGTCGCCGGTTCTGATTTTTGATTTAAGAAAAATATGTCTCTCATAATAGGCTTAATCATACTTTTTTACTTCCTTTCCATTCCCTGTAAACCATTCTATTTCTACAGAAATTTTTTCTTCTGTTGCTAAGCTTACATAATATTCATCTATACATCTTGTCTCAATAAAATATTCCTTTACTTTTTCATTTTCCCATTCTTTACTAAATCCAATGCCTTTTACTTTCAGCTTCGCTTCTAGTTCTGTCCATAATTGAGTAAATATCCGGTCTTTTTCCTCCCCGCAAAGTTCAGACATTGCATTTTGTATTTCATTCGAAAATATCTTCTTCGCTGTTGCTTCATGATATGGACGCACACGTTCAATATCAATGCCCACTTCCTGATCAGCAATCGCTAGAACTACATATTTACCGCTATGTGACAGGTTAAAATGCTTTTCTTGCATCCACAAGCATCGGCTTCCCAATTTTTACTTATTACAAGCTGAGCATCAATTTTCTACACCTAAATACTCTTTTAAAAGATATCCCGCTATCATCTCCTGCTTTTTTATCCGTTTCTCTCTTATGCTTCTGATACTTTTCAACATATCTTTGTGCTATCTGTGAGAGAATCCACTCTTCATTGCATGATATTTTTCTATATCAGCTATTATGATTCTTCCCTTTGTCATTTATTGTCCCATCTTTTCTATATACTTTTGTCAAGAATGCCACCGGCATTTTTGCCGTGAGACACACAATCCTCATCTGATATATACATATAGCAAAATCTTTTCTTTGCAAGAAACTTGACTTTTTTTGCAAGAAAAAAACAGCGCTTTCGCACTGCTTCTCATTCCTGTCTATATTCCATGTACCTTCAAAACTACATACAGTCAAAACCAACATCATCATCCAAACCTATCACTGCTTTGGTTATGCCCTCGACCTAT
>ENA-OQDT01000744-OQDT01000744.1-human-gut-metagenome-genome-assembly--contig:-NODE-744-length-20957-cov-4.474316_pt1 | contig 20957 bp, 20 predicted proteins | sample MGYA00242786_ERZ504617 | MGnify/ENA primary metagenome ERZ504617 (study PRJEB26092, sample SAMD00036337) | human gut metagenome | host: Homo sapiens | study: EMG produced TPA metagenomics assembly of...
AACCTCCTTGCTCTTTCCTGATGCGGTTGCCAAACCATCTTGATTGTAGCATGGAGGTTTTATTTGCCAAGGCTTTTTTATCTACCCCTGGTTCAACCAGGGGTTTTGTTAAGCCTAAAGGCAGCAACAAAGCGCACCGAAGAGATGATTCATCCGCTTCGGTGCGTTCTTTTTGAAACAATTTTACTCAGCCTTTAACACTGCGATCGTTACAGAATCGGAGCCAACCTCAATTTCTTTGGTCAGATCAGCCTGTGTCATGGGCGCAAACGACAGTTTATCAGCGAGCAGCTCTGCCGCAATGTGAGATTGCTGTGCCGCCAGAGCCTCCGAAAGGAAGGCGCTGCCCGTTACAATCGCTGCCTGGATATGCTGTTCCACCTGGTAGCCTGCTTCCTTGCGAAGCAGCTGGCACTGGCGGATGATATCGCGCACCGCGCCCTCTGCACGTAAAGCGTCGGTTAAAACCGTGTCAAGGGCAATCGCCACGCCCTCCCCGCATTCTGCGGAAACGATCCCAGCCTTGGTTTTTGACTGGCGCGCAAAGAGAGCAACGTCAAATGTGCCTTCCCAGCCTGGCACTGCAATTTGTTTGCCCGCATCGAAGGCCGCAACCATCGCGCGCATTTCGTCAGCAGATGCAGCCTCTAAGGTTTGTTTCATTTGATTGACGTTCTGCTTGAGCACCGCGCCGGCAGCCTTGAAATTAACGCTCAGATAAGCATCCTCCAACAGGTTAAAATCCTGAATATATACAATTTCTTTCACATTGAGCTCATCCAGTACATTCTTTTCGAATACGCGGATTTGATTGGCAACAGCCTCCTCGCAGCAAATATAGAGCTTTTGAAGCGGTTGGCGCACCTTGAGCTGCTGCTCATTGCGCAGGCGCATAGCTGTGGCAATCACTGCGCGGGCACGTTCCGTCTGCTCGATTACGCCATCATCTGCAATCCCCTCCAGCGGCTGCGGCCAATCGCTCAAATGAACGCTAATGGGGGCGTTAGGCATCACCTTGCGGGTTAGCTCCTGCCAAATATGCTCCGTCATAAACGGGATGATGGGAGACATCACCTGCACGCAGGTGTTCAGCGCATAAAAGAGCGCCCAATACGCTACCATCTTATCGGCCTCATCCTCCGTTTTCCAGAAACGGCGGCGGTTGGTGCGGATATACCAGTTGGAGATATCGTCTACAAACACTTCAAAATCCTTCACGAGCAGGTAGGTCTTATAATCATCCATCACCTCTGTTGCCCGCTTGATAAAGGCATTGGTGCGCAGCACCAGCCAACGGTCAGTCGGTGTAAGCTTGCCGAAAGCAGGTTGATATCCCTCTAAAACCGGCTTATCGATCTGCGCATAGGTGTTGAAAAAGGTGAAAATATTCCAGAAGGAAAGCAGCTTTCGGCGCGCTTCGTCCCCCAGATTATAGCCAAAGCGAACATCGTTTGCCACCGGCGCACCCGCATACATATAACGGATGGTATCCGCGCCGATTTTTTCGGCAGCCTCGTCGAATTTAATCATGAACCCGGTTTTTGAAAACTTGGAGCCATCCTCTGACACCACGGTATTGTAAGAGAGCACGCGGTCATACGGCGCGCGATCCTCTAAAACAACACTCATAAAGAGCATGGAATAGAACCACAGGCGCACTTGCTCACGCATCTCCGTAATCCATTCGGCCGGGTAATTTTTGCGCCACGCCTCTTTATCGTCAAAATAGCCGAGCGTGGAAAATGGAACGATACCTGCGTCCAGCCACACATCGCCGATTTCACTGATGCGGGAAACCTCATGGCCGCATTCCGGGCATTTAATTTTAATCTCGTCAATCCATGGCCTGTGCATCTCGGGCAACGCGTCCACTTTTGCCGGGTCGGTACTCAGCCTCTTTAACTCCTCTTTGGAGCCGACTACGGTCAGATGGCCGCAATGCTCACAGGGGTAAAAGGGCAGCGGCATCCCATAATACCGCTTGCGGGAAATATTCCAGTCGCCCATATTGTTGAGCCAATCCTGCATCCGCTTGCCGTTGGAGGCAGGCTCCCACTTCACCTTTTCTGCCGCAGCAATCAGGCGGGGCTTCAGCTCCTGCGTGCGAATATACCAGGCGGGCACCAGGCGGAAAATCACCTCAGATTTGCACCGCCAGCAGACCGGATAGCTGTGCTCATATTCCATTACCTTATAGAGCTTACCGGCTTCTTCAAGCTTTTGAAAAACCTCATCCGCAATATCATGGCTGTTTTTACCCGTCATCCAGCCGAATTTATCAAGGAAAAGCCCCATGTCGTCTACCGGCATAATCTGCGCAAGGCCGAGCCGGAGGCCAAGCTCATAGTCTTCTACGCCGCACCCGGGCGCAATGTGGACGATACCAGTGCCTTCGTCCGCCGCAACATCCTCCCACGCAACGATAGAATGATCGACTCCCTGCTGCGCCTCAAACTCTGGGAAGCAGGTTTCAAACTTTAGGCCTACCAGCTCATCGCCTTTGAAAGCCCGCAGAACTTCTACCTTGTCGTCTCCCAAATACTTAATCGCATTTTTTGCCAGCACGATCGGTTGTTCGTCGCTTTTCACCTTCACTTCCACATAATCAATCTCCGGGTTAACGGCGAGGGAAACATTGGCGGAAAGCGTCCACGGAGTTGTCGTCCAAGCAAGCATCTTGAAATTGCGATCCACGACCGGCAGCTTGAAAAAAACGGATTTGTGCTTCATCATCTTGTAAGAACCGGTCATTTCGTGCTCAGAGAGCGAGGTGCCGCACCGCGGGCACCATGGCATGGGCTTATATTCGCGCTCAATCCAGCCATGCTCGTGGCAGGTTTTTAAGAAATGCCAGATGCCGCCGATGTTTTTATCCGTATGCGTGAAGTAGGAGTTTTCCCAATCCATCCATTGGCCCAGGCGCTTGGATTGCTCCGTAATAATGCCGGAAAACCGCTGGACGCGCTCCACACATTTGCGCGTGAACTTGTCCATTCCATAGGCCTCAATGTCTTTTTTCGTATGGAAGCCGAGTTCCTTCTCTACTTCGACCTCAACCCATAATCCCTGTGCATCGAAGCCGTTTTGGTAGCGGCAATCATAGCCGCGCATGCCTTTATAACGAATAAACGTATCCTTCAGCGTCCGGCCCCAGGCATGATGGATCCCCATGGGATTATTCGCAGTAATCGGCCCGTCAAGAAAACGGAACATTTCATGCCCATGATTTTTTTCACGCAGCCTGTTAAAGCAATCATTTTCCTCCCAAAACTGCATGACGCTGTGCTCCAGATCGACGAAGCTGTTTTTTTCTGACTCTGCCAATGTAAGCCCTCCAGTATAGTGAAAATACGATTGCAAATGCAACAAAGTATAAACAATATAATTATACACATGCAAAATGCACATTGCAAGTGCCTTGGCGAGCCGTTCTCCGATTTTATTGCTTTTTTCGGGTGTTAGTGGCGCGGAATACCATCTGGATGGCGGGATCCGGATTGAAACTGATGCCCTGTAGCGAATGGAAATGCGCTCCAATTTTATGAATTTATCATAAATTTTTTGCATTTTATTTGACCTGTTTTCGTTGATATGCTAGGATGAAGTCACCGATGAAATGGGAGGAGGTGTAGCAGCAAGGCAGCTTTGTTTTTGACATAACGTCCAAATTTTTATGTTATAGAAAGATATAGGAGGAAGAACCTTGCGAAAAACAAACAAACTGCTTGCGGCCGCACTCGCCATACTCCTTGCGTTCTCTACCATGTCCCTTTCGCTGACGGCGTTTGCACAGGGTGATTCCCTTGCAGATCGTATCGCGGCATACAGCGGCGACCTGTCCGACGAGGCGGGCGTAGCGCTTGCCGCAGACTACAAATCGGCCAGCGATGCGGAAAAGGATGCCGTGGGCGTAGAAAATGTATTAAAGATGTATCAGCTGGCAAGAGCGCGTGTGCAGGCGACGGGTGGATGGTTTCCCAATTACCCGGTTAATATTCCGAAATTGATTGGTAACCCTACGGAGATGCAGCAGAAGGCCGCAGCGCTTTATCAGCAGATCATGGGCATTATCGAGGTGGAAGGCCTCAAGCTGAATTCTTCTACCGACTTTACGCAGGCGGCGGCTAAAGCCGCGCTGGAAACGCTTAACGTTTCTTATGAGACAGCGGAAGAAATCGTGCGCGGCTATCTTGGCATTTTGGATCAAAAGGGCGAATATTGGGGCGCGAATCAAAATTTTGTCGCGTTGAATCAACTGGGAGTGCTGAATCTGACAGCGGATCTGCAACAAAATCCCTTCCGTGCTCAAAATACAGGAGAAACTCAGGAGCAATATGAAGCGGCGAAAGCAGCAGACGCAGCCGGCCGCTACTGGAACACACTTTCTGCGATGCCATTCGACAAGGAGCAGAAGCATGCGTTGTCCATCGCACAGGATGTGATCTCCGCTTACCTGCGCTTTTCCCAAGGTGAGGGCGGCATTGACGCCGTGAAAACATCCCTTTCCGCTTATGACGACCTGAATGCACTCCAGCAGAAGCTGCTTGCGGATTTGAGCTATCCTGTGGCAGTGCTGAATGGGGAAGCGCATCCTTTCTCTAAGGCTCTACAGTTGATCCGCGGCGAGGCGATGCAAACGCAGTCTCCCGGTATCAAGCCCGTCGAAAAGCCCCATATTACCGGATCGATTGACTATCCGGCAGGGATCACCAAACAACAGGCGCAGCAGGCGCTCAGCGCGAGCGACGCTTTCTTAAATGAGGCGTTGGAAATGCTGGTGCCTGCCATTCAGGAAGCGGGCGGCCTACAGCCGTTTGCAAAGAACCAACTCGCAACGAATGCAATGACAGGCCAGGCACTCGCCGCGGTTTATACGCAGCTGGATTCGCTTATTAACAGCGTGATTTCCGATCTGCCGGAATTTGTGCAAACGATTGTAAAGCAGTTAATCGGAAACGCATTGATTCCCGCAGGGGCCGCAGAGCGGCTAACGGAGGAAAAATACGCACAGACGAAGGCAGCGCTTTCCGCAGATGGACTAACCTGGCAGAATGCAGACCTTTCCAAAGTCAACTGGGGCTTTTCTGATGGAGACATGGAAGGTTTCATCGATGCACTGATCGCCGGACTGCGGCCTGTAACAGAGCTGGTTTTCGGCATGCAGCTGCTGAGTCTTGTCGGCGCAGACATAGCTTTTGAAAACAAAACGGATGATGATGGAAATTTTCAATACGGATTATATGAAAAATTATTCATCCCCATCTACGACGCGCTTGGCATTACCAATGCGTTGACCAGCGCTGAATACACGGCGCAGGTAAAGCAAAAAACGGAAGAAGCAGGGAATTATGACGCTTACTTGAAGCTTGTATTCTCTCCCCTGCTGCCGTTCATTGACCGCCTGTTGGAAAAACCGATAGATACCCTTACCGAAAGGCTCCCTCATCTGGTGTATGAATCCGGAGTGGTATTTGATGCCGTTCGTGAGGCAACTCAATCCATCGGTTTTGGGTTGGAAGATCTGGTGGCTCCCTACCTGAGCCTGGACGGCATCTTCAGGCTTGCGGCCGATGCGTTGCAAAACCTGGAGATCAATGGACAGAGCGTTTCTCTCACATTGCCGGAGCCGGATTGGGATACTATCGCTTCCCTTGGGAGCTTGGAAGCCGTTCCCACGGCAGGTGCCGGCTATGCGCAAAAGTATGCCGTCAAGGCTGATCAGCCCGCCATGTTTGTTACATTGCTCCGCTATGTGGAACAGGCGCTCTCCCAAAACCGGGATGAGATTGAGCGGCTGATCGGTACGATCGAAGGTGGCGAGGAGCTGCTGCCGATTATTCAGGAGATTCTCGGCTCCCTAAGTCAAAAAGATGCGCTGACCACGCTCGTAATTGAGCTGCTTGCGCCGCAGGAACAGGAGCCCTCTGATCCGGATCAAGAAGAAAATCCAGATGAGGAGAACGGCTTCTTCCCAGATGAGGAGGAAACCAATGCTGGCGATCCATCTATAGATGATACGAATGAAACGGAAAACCCCAGCACGGGAGGCACTGCCTTCCCCGCGGCTCTTGTGGCAGTTGCCGCTGGCGCTGGTGTGATCCTGATCCTCAGCAGAAAAAAACTCTCCAAGAAATAATAAAGTGCCATCCATAGAAGAACCCTTTGCCCTCTTAGACCAATTGGGCAAAGGGTTCCTTTGTTTAACAGAGCTTAGCAGAAGCGAGGAGCTCCTCACTAATTTTTTGTGCTTCATGTTGTCACTTAGTGGTATCAATCCACTGCTGCCATATTTCCGGGCAGTAGCCGACAGTTGCATATTTCCCGTTTCGCACAATGGGCGTTTGGATCAGTTTTTGATTTTCGAGCAGCTTTTCCTGCCGCGCGCTATCCCCGGCTAGATAGCGCAGCAGAAGGGCATCAGTGTCTTTCAACTTTGTATCGATCATCTTTTCTAGACCACCGACAGCCGCCTTGACACGCTCAAATTCCCCTTTGCTCATCCCGTATTTCACCAGGTCAACAAACTGATATTTGATGCCTCTCTCCTTGAAAAAGCGCTCTGCCTTTTTGGTATCAAAGCATTTTGGCTTACCAAAAATTTGAAGATTCATCTTTTGTGCTCCTCCCCAATATAAGTAAAACGCGGCACCTGCCGCCCTTGATACATTACTGTTTGAAACCACATAGCAGCCGGGCGGGCCCAAAGCGCGTGATCTCCATACAATGCTTGGTAAATCACCATTTGCTCCCCTGTTTCTGAATGAGTTGCCACGCCGATCACGTGGTATTCTCCGCCTTTAAAATGCCGGTATGTTCCCCTTTGGATCTCCATGGATACAGCCTCCTTCTATCGAATTTCAACGCCGAGCAGCTTTGCCAATTCCGAAGCCTGTTCCATCGTTACAATCGCGCCGCGCAATTCGGGGATGGTGACGCGGATTCCCTCCAGATCATCTGAAGTGAAATCAATCCCTTTTAAAGGGGTGTGCAGCAGCTCGGTTCCCCGTAGCCTGCAATTTTCAAATCGAGTTTTCATTAACTTGGATTCTTGCAGATTGGAATGGGAAAGATCGCATTCCGAAAAAAGTACTTCCTTACATTTTGCCCGGGAAAAGGCTGCCATCCGTGCCGGACTGTTTTTAAAAATACATTGTTCGAAGGAGGAATCAGAAAAATGAGCGCCCGACAGCTTACAATTGGTAAACTGAACGCGGCGAAACAGGCAACGATCAAAAAAGGAACTGGCAAAATCGCAGCTTTCAAACACTACATTGAAAAAGTAAAGCTGTTCTCCTTTGCATTCTCCAAATCGACAACTGGTGAACCTACATTCCTTCAAGGAGATAATTCGGAGCGTTTCTGTCGGAACGACGCCTCCCTCGAAGTGAATTCCGGCCAAATCGGATTCTTCCTCCACTGCTTGGCGCAAGATGTTTTCCATATCCTTTTGTAAAATCAGCCGCTCTGGCAGGAGCGGGCCGCGGATTTGCAGCATAAAAGACATCCTTTCGATCATCAACCGCAAGCCAACTGCTCTTGTGAATAAGACGGCTGCGATATAAGCATGATTTGGTTGCTTCGTCAAAAAAATAGCGCGGGACGGCAAGCATCCAGCGCTATCGTTTCCCTTATCGGGGATTATTTTGTACCAAAAATACGATCGCCCGCATCGCCGAGGCCGGGGAGGATATATCCATGGTCGTTGAGTTTTTCATCAAGCGCCGCGCAGAAAATATCAATATCTGGATGGGCCTTGCATAGCGCGTCAAGCCCTTCAGGCGCAGCAATAATGCCCATGAATTTAATCGATTTGGGGCCGCGTTTCTTGATCTGGCTGATTGCATCGATTGCAGAGCCTCCGGTTGCGAGCATCGGGTCAAGAACGATCACTTCGCGCTCCTCAATATCAGCAGGCAGCTTGCAGTAATATTCCACAGGCTGAAGCGTATCCGGGTCGCGGTAAAGGCCAATGTGGCCCACGCGAGCGGAGGGAACCAGTGCCAACACTCCATCCACCATGCCAAGCCCTGCGCGCAGAATTGGGACAAAGGCGAGCTTTTTACCAGAAATAACGCGGGTTTTGGCCACGCTCACGGGGGTTTCAATCTCCACCTCTTTCAAGGGCAGATCGCGGGTTGCCTCGTAGCACATCAGCATTGCAATTTCACTGACCAGCGCGCGGAATTCCTTGGAGCCTGTGTTTTTATCACGCAGCAGGGTGAGTTTATGCTGGATGAGCGGATGGTTGGTAATTGTAACGTTTCCCAAATTCAACGACCTCCAATGATTTCTTTCTCGTTGCGATTATACACCTATCCCGGGAAAAAGACAAGAGCCGACGGCGCGACTTTTCCCGAGGCAACCGTTATAAAAACAACTCATTATCGCGGCGCAGAGTCTCCACGGGAGCCAGCTTTACGCGAATCGTCTCCTCAGCCTGTGCTGGTAACGCCCGGGCTGCCTTTGGGCAGACTGCGATGCAGCGCAGGCAGAGAATGCACTGAGACGCCTCTGTCCGATCCGGATGTTTCAATGGAATCGCCCCAACCGGGCATCTCACCGCGCAAAGGCCGCAGTGGATACAGACAGAGGATACCTCAGGGACTACGGGCATCTGTTTCCATACCTTATAGGGCCTGTTCCCGGGCACTTCAGGGGAAGCAAACTGGCCTGAATTAACCTTATTGAGAATTGCTTGTGCCAATCTACTGATCTGCTTCTGATCCTCCTGATCTGGCCTACCGGCCGCAACCGTGCGAACCATGGAATGCTCCGCAAGCAGCGCAGCAGATGCGATCGACTGAAAGCCTCGCCGCTCCACAGTATCATTGAGCTCCAACAACGCGTCCTCATAGGCGCGGTTGCCATAGACGGCGATTGTAATTGCCTTTGTATAGCTGCCTGTGAAGCGGGCAAGCCTCTCCAAAAAACAGGCCGGCATCCGGCCGCCGAAAACAGGGCCGGCAATCAAAACGATATCCTTCTCCTCAAAGTGCATGGCTTTCCCCTGCGGAAGCGACAGATCAACTTCCGTTATTTCCTCTGCCAGCCCCTGCGCCAATAAGCGCGCGGCGCGCAGCGTGCCGCCGGTAGGGCTGAAAAAAAGCATGGTTAGGGTTTGCAGCATGATAAAAATCCTTTCTCTGTGTTTTGATTTCTATTATTTCATTTCTCCACGGAAGGAAAGCCCGCTGAAACGCTCCCCCCAGGCATTCGCCCATTTTTCACAATACAGTGCATAATAGGAAACCTGGTGTTTTTTACGGTATGCCTGGAAGCAATTGCACCATATTGCGGAGGGAAGAGCGATCACAAGCCAGTAAAGCGGCCCCAGCAACAGACATTGGAAGGTGTGGCCATATTCATGAATACGGGTGTTATATGTCCAGCGTTCGTTTTTATGATCTGCCATGAAGATAAATAATCCCAGAGAAAAGCCCGCCAAAATTCCACGGCAGGAAGGTGATAATCGCTTTTTGGAAACGCTCGGTCCTCCCCTTACGCCGCACAAACAAATGTGCCAGCAGGCCAGCTAGGTTGACCGTTAATCCCCACGTCCACTGTACCAAATAAAACAATACCTTTTTCACTGGAGAACCTCCTCGTTCGTCCTATCATAGCGGCCAATCCACATATCTTCAAATTTTTGGCCGCTGATTTTTTCACAGCGCTTTATTTGCTCCTCAGTTAGTGTGACATACCCCTTTTCTTTCTTCTCCTGTATCGCGGCACGGATCATTTCATGATCTTTTTTTGTCATGGAGTAACGGTAAATGCTAATTGCGGAAAACACCACAAAAATCATCGGCAAAATAGAAAAGGTCAGCCGCACGCCAAAGATGCCCTGCGCGGTTTGAGCGAGCGTATCCTCCTGCCCTGTTACAAAGCCAAATGCATTCAAAATGAAGCCGGTCATAGCTGCCATCACACCGCTAACCGTCTTTTTCACAAAGGAAGAGAAAGTGGAGATCACGCCTTCGCGCCGCCGGCCTGTAATCATTTCGTCCACATCCGTCACATCGGGAAAGATATTCGTCGGCACAAACCCGATGCCCGAAAAGCCGAAATTATAGAGTATGCAGGCGAGAAAAAGGAAGAAAGCAGGCGTTGATTCATTCATAAAAAGGCCCATGGCAAGGCCGAAAAATAAAATGGGGGCGAGGAGTTTTCCGCAACGCTGCTTGCCGAACTTCATCGTCAGCCAATAATTTAGTGGAAAACCTGAGGCCTCCGCCACTCCGGATACCGTCGTCAGCATGTTGAAAAGGCTGAAGCGCTGAGCAATATATTTGATAAAATACTGATCTGTATTGCTGTAAAATCCGGTGCACATCATATTAAAAAAGCTGATCACAAAATATTGCCGGAAGGCGCGGTTGCGGAACACCTGTACGTATTCTCCAATGCTTTCCCGGAGGCTGAGCGGCGGCAGTTCCATACCAAGGGAGCTGGGCTCCCATGTTTTTTTAAATGTAAAAATCAATGGCAGGGAGAACCACAGGCAAAGCACGATGCCCAACACCATAAATTTTGTCCGGGAGCCTGCCGAAAGCGATTCCATATCAAAAAAGCCGAGCGTAATAGACACCAGCATGAAGGAAGAAACCATACCTACTGAATTCATCAAATAGCCGACGGAATTATACTGTGTGCGCAGCGAATAGGCAGGCGCAAGCTCCGGCAGCATGGCGGTATGCGGCACAACCACGAGCGTATATGCAGTGCTGAATAAATATAGGCGGCGCTGTAATAAACCATGGTGTAAAGCGGGTTTCCAAGGGCAGAAATGCCGAAGGAATACCACATCATAAAGTAAGTAACGGCAATTGGAATCACGCCCCACAGAAGGTAGCGCCTGTGCCGCCCATATTTCGAACGAGTCCGATCTGTAATCAAGCCCATGACTGGGTCTGAAACAGCATCCCAAAGCTTTGCAAACAGGATGACAAGCCCTGCTTGCCCTGCATTCAGTTTTTCCACTTCCGTCAAAAAGGAGAGAAAATAAATGCCAATGATGTAGGTAGAGCCACCACTGAAGATATTGGCGGAGCTATAGGCAATCATTGGAAAAACCGTGCTTCCAAAGCTTCCCTCCACGCCAATTGCCGCTTTAAAACGTTCCCACATTGTTTCAATCATCCCCTCGTTGATTATCGGTTACCTATCCAACGCCTGTTCAAGAAGCCCCAATCCGAATTGATAGGATTCTGCAAAGACTCCTGCCGCAGTTTTCAGCGCGGTTAGATTTGCCATGTCATCGTTGGTATATTGCCCATCCCCCAAAATCTGGATCATCAGAGCATATATCGTATCCATTTTCTTCTTTGCCTTTGCAAAGAAGGGCTGAATTTCCTGGCAGCCGCTTGGAACCGGGATTTTTTCAAAACCCGCAAGCCTTGTCGTAAGCGTATCGGCCGCAGCGTTTCCCGCTTCGGTATCGCCGCTTTGCAGGCTAGCGGTAAATGCATGGATTTGCTGTGTGCAATCGCTTTGAAAGGCTTCCATGCTGCTTTGATACTGCCGCATTTGAAGAAGTGCGCTGTCGTCTGGAGCGGTGCTCTCCGGTTGTGCCCGTTCGCCGCAGCCTAAGAAAGAGAGAAACAGTGCCGTAATCAGTAAAAGAGACGCTATTTTTTTCCACTTCATGAATGCAATGCCGCCCCCTTAATCTTGATAAAGGTTTGCCTCATATGGGCGCATCACCGCACCTTCACGCCGCGTTGTATAGTTGGAATAGAGAAGCGTTCCGCGCATGCCTGTGTTCACATGCTGAACCGTTTTCCCGGTCAGATTCAGTTCAACATAAAAGCGTTGCCCATCCATCCGCCGGAAATAACAAAGCAATCCTTTAGGGGAGGCTGTTACAGGAATCACATCTCCGTAAACCAATGCCGGATTCTCTTTGCGCAGCGCAATCAAAGAACGGTAAAAATGAAGCACAGAGTCGATGGCGTTCTCCTCATCGGCAGCATTAATTTTGAAATAATCAGGGTTTACCCGAATCCAAGGCGTACCTTCTGAAAATCCGGCATTTTTCTCTCCGCTCCACTGCATCGGCGTGCGCGCATGGTCGCGGCTGCCGCTGAGCACGGTTCGAAACGCTTCGACGGACGATTTGCCTTCGTCCATCAGTTTATGGTACAGATTGACGCTCTCTACGTCGCGCAGCTCATCAATTGAGGCAAACGGCGTATTGGTCATCCCAAGCTCCTGGCCCTGATAAATAAACGGCGTGCCCTTTAACGTCATCTGAAGCATGGCAAGCAGTTTGGCGATCTCACAACGATAAGCGCCATCCGGATCAATTTTAGAGACCATGCGCGGATGGTCGTGATTTTCAAAAAAAGACAGTCGGCCAGCAATGATTTCCGTACTCCAGCTGCCACTCCATCAAATTTTTGGCCATAGGGCGCAGGTCAAAGCGGTAATCCTGAAAGCGCTGTTTGCCGGGGTTATCCATATGGTCAAAGGAAAATACCACGTCCAGCTCTCCCCGGTCGTCCCCCGTCATTAGGCGGCTCATCTGAAGGCCGGTTCCCTGGCATTCGCCCACTGTAAAGGCATCGAACTTGCCAAAAGAATGTTCCCGCAATTCCCGCAGATATTGGTGCAGATGCGGGCCGTAGAAATAATGCTCGCAGCCTTTGAACCCCATTAGGGAGCCGATCACGGCATTCCCATCCGGCAAGCCCTCCTTCTTGGAGATAAAGCTGATGACATCGAGCCGGAAGCCGTCAATCCCTTTTTCCAGCCACCAGTTTGCAATTTGGAACAGCTCTTTGCGGACCGCTTCGTTATCCCAATTAAAATCCATCTGTTTTGAGCTGAACAGATGCATCGCCCACTCTCCGCGTTCCGGATAATAATTCCATGCTGGGCCGCTGAAGATGGAATCCCAGTTGTTCGGCGGTATCCCGTCCCCTTTTCCCTTTCGCCAAATATAAAAATCACGGTACGGCGAATCCGGGTCTGTGGCAGAGCTGCGGAACCATTCGTGTTCATCTGAAGAATGGTTGATTACCAAATCCATAATCAGCCGCATGTTTCTCGCATGGACTTCGCTGAGCAAGCGGTCAAAATCCTCCATCGTGCCGAATTCCCGCATAATTTTTTCGATAGTCGCGAATATCATAGCCATTGTCGTCGTTGGGAGAATCATAAACAGGTGAGCACCAGATCGCATCTACGCCCAACGCCTTGAGATAGTCGAGCTTTTCGATGATCCCGTTGATATCTCCAATCCCATCCCCATCGGAATCCTTAAAACTGCGGGGGTAGATTTGATAAAACACAGCTTCTTTCCACCATTTATGTACAATGGGCGTGTGATCATCCAGCGGACGCTCTGTTTCACTGTTGAGCAGGCCAAGCAGCGCATTGATGAATCCATCGTCCAGCTTGCCGAACGACAGCTTTTTCAGGCTGTTAATTTTCAGAGAGCCCAGAGGCGTAGCCGTCAGTATTTTTTCGCTTAGCCCGAGTGAATAAAATGCCTTTGCCAAGATATCATGCCCAGCAGGCGTTTTTAACACATCCTTTAATTTTGTTTCCTTTGTAACCATCCATTTCTGCATTGACGATAGCCTCCTTATCTCTGTTTGCCTTTCTTTTTCTCCATCCATATCCGGCCTATCCGCCTGCCATTCCCCTGTTTATATTTCAAAGTTAGACAAAATACTTGATAATATCATAACGTATTCAGATGATTATTACAATAGCAGACCCTTTTTATTCTCCAATTCATTTCATTCGATCGTATCAAAGAGAAGGCCTTCTATATCTGCCGTGTTCCAATTTCGGATGCGTATATATTCTTTTGTAATCTGTGCCATTTGCAGATCGTTTACTTGACCGATATATTCTTTCAAATCTTCCTCTTGAAAATAAACGGATATCCTAGAATTTACCTGACGCCCAAAGACGGGCAGCCCTTCCATAGGCTTCAAATTAACAATCACGAGGACGTCGGCGACCTGATTTTGAACTCGCCATAGTTCCCATGCGCTGCATTTACGCATTGTACCATCACCTCTGATATAATCATATATTATTTAACTTAACTTTGTATAGTTTTGTGAAATAATTTCACATAAAAACATCTAAGGCCATATTCCCAATGTAGGAATATGGCCTTCTATTATGTCCAGCTTGAATCTTTCTTTGTAGAAACCGTCTGGGCGGAAAAGGCTTGTATGCCTTAGATATCCACGAAGCTTTTCCTCTTTAGCAGATCCGTGGCCTTGCTCAAATAATAAAATCGTGGCTCTCATGCCGTAACGGTTGTCCATAACTATCCTATCTGAACAAACTCTGCGTATGAAAAAACATGTCCCTTAAAATTGTCGCTTTTGCAAATAATCCATCTATGATCCCGCATAGAATGAATTATCTTAGGAAACAGGTGCTGCTCATGAAAAAAACAAAGCAATTCCTTTGGGATACCGCAGTATTGACCATAGCTGCTCTTTTTATGCGGACAGTCGGCGTATCCTTCAATGTGTACCTGACCAATCAGCTTGGCGCGGCGGGAATTGGGCTCTTCCAGCTGGTTATGACGGTTTTCTCCATGGCGATCACGTTTGCCTCTTCCGGAATCCGGCTTGCGGCGACCCGGCTCGTGGTAGATGCCATAAGCAAAGATCGAGCAGATGTCAAAAAGGTGCTCCGTAGATGCTTGCTCAGCATTCTTCTGGTTGCTGTTGTCGTCGCGTTGATTCTTTATACCGGTTCGGATCTCATCAGCCAGCATTGGCTGTATGACAGCCGAACGGCACAGCCTCTGCGCTTGCTTTCACTCAGCCTTCCGTTTATTGCAATGTCCGCAGCATTAAGCGGGTATTTTACCGCAATCCGCAGGGCAGGTGTTTATGCGGGCGTACAAGTTCTGGAGCAGCTTGTGCGGGTTGCCTCCACGGCAGGCTTTCTGCATATGCTTTCCGGCCGCGGCTTGGAGGCCTCCTGTATCGCAATTGTATTGGGCAGCTGCGTTTCGGATCTCATCTCGTTCCTGGCCTCGTTTTTCCTGAGCAAATGGATGGTGCGCAGGCAGAGAAATCAGCACCGAGTGATGCTGCACCTTAACCGTAGGCTGCTACGCATTGCGGTGCCGGACGCGGTCGGCGCGTGGGTGCGCTCTATTTTGCTAACCATTGAGCATCTCCTGATTCCAATTGGGTTTAAAAAATCGGGAATTTCGAGCGAAAACGCTTTGGCAACTTATGGGACGATTCATGCAATGACCCTCCCGGTGCTACTCTTCCCCTCCTGTATCCTCAATTCGTTGGCAAGTCTTTTGGTGCCTGAGATAGCGGAATACCATGCGTTGCACCAGGCAAAGCGGATTGACGGCATTATCAATCGTGTTCTTTATGCCGCGCTGCTGTTTTCCCTGCTGGTCGCGGGCGTCTTTTACGCCTATGCAGGGGAGTTATCGAACGCGGTTTATCACAGCAGCGATACAAAGCCTTTTCTTCAGCTTCTTGCTGTGCTAGTGCCTGTGATGTATTTGGATATGGCGGTGGATGGGATGCTCAAAGGGCTTGACCAGCAACTGAGCTCCATGCGGTATAACATTATTGATTCCGGTTTGTGTGTCATTTTGGTCTATTTTCTCATCCCGCGCTATTCGGTTAAGGGATATATCATTACCTTGTTTGTCAGCGAGATTCTTAATTTTTACCTCAGCCTTCGAAGGTTAATTCGAGTCAGTACGCTACGCTTAAACTGGAGACGGATTTTGAATCCAATTTTATGCATGACTTGTGCTGTGACCGGTGTGCGGCTTGTTGCAACCCTGCTTCCTGCGCCTTTACTGCACTCTGTTCCATGGCTGGTTGGGGCAATTTTGGCGACAAGCTGCGCATATCTGCTGGCACTTCGCTGCTCCGGAGGCATTACACAGCAAGATCTCCACTGGTTCGCCGGAATATTTCGATCGGAACGAAAAGCTGCTATGTCCGTATCTCCTCAAAACACCGGCGTATCAATTTGACACGCCGGTGTTTTATTTCCCAATTGCAAGGACGGTTTAGTTATTCTCTCTTTCTCAGATGCGCCGGTCCAGGCGATCTGTATATTCCTCCTTAAAAGCTTCGAAATGATGATTTTCCAGCTCGTAGCGAATGCGCTCCATGAGGGTATTATAAAAATAGAGGTTATGCATGACACACAGCCGCATGGCAAGCATTTCCTTCGCTTTGAAAAGATGGCGCAAATAAGCGCGCGAATGGCGCTGGCACGTGGGGCAGTGGCATTCCGAATCGACTGGGCCCAAATCGCGCTCATATTTTGCATTATTCAGGTTGATGATCCCGTTCCAGGTGAAGAGATGCCCATGGCGGGCGTTACGGCTTGGCATCACACAGTCAAATAGGTCAACGCCCCGGCTGACGCCTTCCAAGATGTTCCCCGGCGTTCCGACGCCCATCAAATAACGGGGCTTGTCCTTTGGCATATAGGGCTCCACCGCAGAAATAATGCGATACATCTCTTCCTTCGGCTCCCCTACCGCTAAGCCGCCAATTGCGTATCCATCCAGATTCAGCGCGGCGATCTGCTTCATATTTTCAATCCGCAATGCATCATAGGTGCAGCCCTGATTGATCCCAAAAAGCAATTGCTGGCGATTGAGCGTATCCGGCAGTGAATTGAGCCGCTGCATCTCAGCCTTGCACCGGGCAAGCCAACGCACCGTTCTGGCACAGGATTGCTCCGCATAGTGGTATTCCGCCGGATTTTCCACGCACTCATCAAATGCCATCGCAATGGTGGAGCCAAGATTTGACTGGATGCGCATGCTCTCCTCCGGCCCCATAAAAATTCTGTGGCCGTCGATATGGCAGGAGAAGGTGACGCCCTCTTCCTTAATTTGACGCAGCTTTGCAAGGGAAAAAACCTGGAAACCACCGCTATCGGTCAGGATCGGACCCTGCCAGCCGGTGAAAGCATGGAGGCCTCCCAAATCCTTCACCAATCCATCCCCTGGACGCACATGGAGATGATAAGTGTTGCATAGCTGCACTTGACAGTGGAGTTCTTTTAGGTCATAAGCGGAAACGGCGCCTTTGATTGCGCCGCAGGTGGCCACATTCATAAATGCGGGCGTTTGGATTACGCCATGCACAGTGGGGAATTCACAGCGCCTGGCGGCCTTCTCCTGCGAGAGGATTTTTAACATAGGATCGTCCTTTCCAATCAGTGGTTTTGCTGTTCACCTCAGAATTAAAAGGAGCAAACAGGTTAATGCAAAAACATTTTTACGACCATGCGCACATAGGCTAACCAATGCTTCAAATGTTTGAAGCTATTATACCATATACAAAAACTCTCTAGAAAAATGGCGTTGCCGCTCTGCGGCAGGAGGCGTTTCACGCCGACAGGCATTTTTCCAATGCTTTAAACTCTGTTTGAAGCTATTATACCACACGCAAGGCCAACCTTTGTGAAAAAATGGCGTTGCCGCTCTGCGGCAGGAGGCGTTTCACGCTGACAGGCATTTTTCCAATGCTTCAAACTCTGTTTGAAGCTATTATACCGCAATGATAATGGAGAAAACAAGTGCGCAATATGCCGCATACTGGCTCGAAGCGATCGCATTTTGAAAACAAAACGGCGGCAAATCACCGCCGTTTTGCATATTTTATGAAATGGGAATATGTTGAACGTCCACAGAGGCTGTCTGATTGCTCGCGGTATGAATTGTTATGATAGTACCGCCTGTTTCTTCGGCAGAATTCCATGGCGCGGGAGAGGGCCCCGTTTTCAGCCCATAAGTCATCGTAATCCCCTGATGGGTAATGCTGGCGTTGTTTTCATGGTCGTGCCCGCAGAAAATGTGTGTTGTGGAGCCTAGAGCGAGGCATTGATCAAAAAATCCGGAATTAACCGGAGAAACTCCTGGCAGATAAGCGCATTTACCAAATCCATACGCATCAGAAATGGTATAGCTTTTGTCTGATTCGTTATAAATACCGTTTTTCTCAACTGCCTGACGCATCTCAGGCAGTGCAAAATGGGAAAACGTCATGGATGGAATCAAACGTCCCGCCGCTTTTTCTATTCCCTTCACATTCCATTCATACCAGGCAATCTGTTCATACCCCATGTATATTTCACGCTTTGAACCATCTTCATATTCATAATATCTGCCGCTATCCAACAGGAAAAGCGTGTAGATAGGCTCCCCTTTTTCTGTAATATTCACTGCATAATTTCCGCATCCATACAGATTGGACGGTCCTTTTTGAAACAGGCAATATTCTGATTTGAGGAGCTGATCGCCCTGCCAGTTTAAGGTGGTCATCGGAATTTCACTATCATGGTTGCCAAACACAGGCGCCCACGGAATTTGAAACGAATCCATCACATCGATCCATTCCTTTAGCAGAAAGCGAGAGGTAACGCCGGATACATTATCGCCCACTGTTGCAATCAGATCCGGTGTTGTTTGTGCGACCAGTTTGCGAATCTGATCGTAGCACGCCTTGTTATCTTTGGGATTCATCCAAAGCTGCGTATCGGTTAAAAGCAATATTTTAAAATCCTGATTTGAGTTTTTTTCTACGGTTTGAAGCTGATCTAGCTTGAATTCCTGCTTTGCACTCCACACTTCTGTATGCTTTTTACCCATTAAAGGGAAAAACAATAGAAGGACGACTACCATCACAATTGAGAGGATGGTGGAAAGCACCACTATCAATATTTTTTTAGATTTTGTTTTCACCATACAGCCCTCCGTGTTATTTACAGCTCTCGCTTTGCAGGATCGCTTCGATACAGCTGTGCTCCGCCAACTCTTGCAAAAGCAGGGCGTTATTTTCCACCTTTGCGTATTCGGAGATTGTTTTTATATTCTTGATATCGTCCTCCCCCATCGTATGGTCTTTATAGTTTCGCACGGCAGCCCGAATTTTCAGCGCCCGTATATAATCTGCGTGTTTCTTTTCAGAAAGGTCATAAAATAAGACCGGAATCACACAGATTACAGAGGCGATAATCCCAAGCCAGGTAACGCTTCTAAATGTGGCCTGCATGATTTGAGGATTTTTCAGGGCAATATCGATATTATCGCCGAAACCCACGCCGCCAAAGGACATGAAAATCGGCATCAGCGCGCTGGTGAAAAAGCCAAAAAGCGTCATGATGAAGTTATTTAAATTCTGCCAAAATCCCTCCAAGCGTTTTCCGGTTTTCCACTGCTGATAATCCAACACATCCGGAACCATAATGGCGGAAATATAGCTCAGTCCGTTAAACAGGTTTTGGAAAAAGATCGCAACCAGCATGAGATATGGGCTGTGGAGGGTAAACAGCTGCATAAAGGCCATGATCGTAAAGCCAATTGTGGAAAGGATCATCACATTTCGTTTGCCCATTTTTTTGATCAAAAAGGGCCCTAAGAGCATGCCAGGAATCAGGGCATTGTTGAGCAGCATATTGCAGATGGTCAGCACAAAGGCGCCGTTCTGCCCGCCGATGGCATAATTACAAATCCACAAATACATATTGATATTGCCGCGCACACCGACGGCAATAGAGAAAATCGTGATAATCCAGAAATATTTATTGGTCAGAAGCTGCTTTGCGCCCTCGGTAAATTTCACCTTTGCAACATATTGTTTATGTACGACGGTGCGTTCCTCCGTGCCGAAGTAGGCAAAGAAAACGAATAAAATGCCTCCGATACCGCAAATCGGGAACGCCCACCGGTAGAGCATGATGTTATTCATTGGGTCTTTCTCACCAGCAAAGAAAATGCCCGCGACCAGAGGAATAATGATATTGACAATGGAACTGGGCAGATTGGAAATAAGCCCTTTAAAAGCGCCGATGTTTGCACGCTCCTGCGAAACCGGTGAGATCGTTTGCTCGATTCCCTGTAAGCATTGGGTCAAGAGGGTATAGAAAAAGGTGCCGAGCTGAATCAGGAGGAACATCACAGCGGTGCCAACCGTTACGTCAATGTGTGACGCCGCAACGCCGAATACCGGCATCGCGGGGATATCAAAGCTAAAGAAGGCCTGTGCAATCCAGCTTTCCGGAATGAACGGTATAAATGTAAAACACAGAACGGTAAGAATCGAGCTCCACGGCAAAAAGGGCTTAAATTTCCCTTTTTTATAATTAGAATTATCAATCAGCATGGATAGGATGGGAGCTCGAATTAAACCCAGCACAGAAGCGATGATTCCAGCTACAAAAATAAAGCCGGTAGAAACCTTAAAATAACTGATCATCATCGGGATATTGATTGCGATCGTCGTCCAGCTGATAATAACGCTGAGGAAGGATAGGGAGCCGCTGCCAAGCGCAAGATTCAGGAACTCTCGGTAATTAACAAAATAGCCGTCCGGTGGTGTTTTCCAGTGGAGTTTGAGCCGGATAAGCCCCTCCTTTGCTTTTTGGAAAATTCGCATCAGTTTTCATACTATATTTCCCCCTTGATATAAATTTATCGGTTACATGTTAGAACCCCAAAGCCGAAGGGATGATTTGAATTGATGCCTTTTTTGACAAGCAGAAAGAAAACCAATGCATCCTTGGTAAAAAATTCGATCGCTTTTGATGCATCATACCATACTGCTTCTGTTCCTACAATAGCCAAAGGCATATTGATTCCATTCAGTGCAAGAAAATAATCAATTTCTTTTTTTGATGCAACCCCAGATGACCAATGGAAGGAGTCGAGAGTACCATCATTCTTGATATATCTATTGGCAGTGATTTCCATACGCTTTCCCCGCAGCCTGCACCGTGGTTATTTGTAAAATCCATTTCCGATTGAGCATTTTTTGCATATCGGCAAATCTAATTTTGCTCAACCCTGCGGATACTATAGGTATTGCGTTCAAAATCTACTGTAATAACCGTTCCATCTGAATAAACGGCTTGTTGCCTGCGTAGCGAATGATCCAAAAAGCGGTGTTGAATCATTTTCACAGTCAAAAAGTTTTGCCTGG
>ENA-OQDT01000746-OQDT01000746.1-human-gut-metagenome-genome-assembly--contig:-NODE-746-length-20944-cov-2.864630_pt1 | contig 20944 bp, 24 predicted proteins | sample MGYA00242786_ERZ504617 | MGnify/ENA primary metagenome ERZ504617 (study PRJEB26092, sample SAMD00036337) | human gut metagenome | host: Homo sapiens | study: EMG produced TPA metagenomics assembly of...
AGGTGAGACAGTAAAGCTTCTCACTAGAATTTCAATTGATATTGATATCAAAACTCAAGATGTTACATTTTCTCTCCCTGATTTCGGTCTCAACAATAAGGAGACTCTGATAGAGGATAGAGTTTGGGATGAATGCAAGGATGAACTTGTAAAAGCAAAGGAAAGTTGGGGAATTATAGAATTAGGTTATCGCTATCCAGAAGGCAAAACACCAGGTAAAATCAAATTGGTCTCTTTTGCCAATTTTTGTCCCTACGAAATAGACCTTGACTTTTACAAGGATGTTCGTCGTAACTTTTCTGTTCAAGAATGGATTGATGTTATCTTGGGTGCTATCGACTACAATGCAGATGGATATGAAACAGAAGCTCAAAAATTAGCCATGCTAACACGTCTTCTTCCATTTGTAGAAAAGAGAGTAAACCTCATAGAGCTTGCACCAAAGGGTACAGGTAAATCCTATGTATTTGGCGGTATAAGTCGCTATGGATATCTTTGTGGTGGCAAGATGACACGTGCCAAGTTGTTTTATGATTTGGCTCGTAGGGAAGAGGGACTTGTGTTCTATCATGACTTTATAGCTTTCGATGAAATCTCCAAAGTAGAGTTCGATAATCCAAATGAGATGGTACAAACACTACTTGGATACATGGAGCAAGGTACAGTTAAGATAGGTGACAAGAATGACGTAGCAGAAGCTGGTGTCGTAATGCTGGGAAATATAGACCAGGAGGACATGGATGAATGGAAGAATATGTTTGCCGGATTGCCATCTTTTTTAAAGAATAATAGTGCCTTAATTGACCGTATTCATGGTTTTGTTAAAGGTTGGGATATTCCTCGTATGAACGAGGGATTGAAAATCTGTGGCTGGGCATTAAACAGTGAGTATTTCACATCTATTATGCACATGTTGCGAGATGATGTTTCATATCGTGCCATTGTAGACCGTCTGGTTGACTATCCAGCCGATTCGGATACACGAAACACTGAAGCTGTAAAACGTATTGCAACCGCATACCTCAAACTGTTATTCCCTCATGTTAGAACTGCTGAAGATGTTAAGCCTCGTGAATTTAACCAGTATTGTTTGCGCCCTGCTTTCAGAATGCGAGAAATTGTTCTAAGACAAATGGGTATGCTTGACGTTGAATACAAGGGAAAAGAAATGCCTAAATTTTCTATAAATCCTGTCGGTGATGAGAGTTAAGGAATGTTTAGCTTGCGGTAAGAGACCGCTAGACAAAGACACCATTGGTATCAATAAAAAGCTACTTGGTGAAGATATTGAGAATTATTATTGTATGGACTGTTTGGCTGATTACTTAGGTTGTACGGTACAAGATATTCTTGATAAGATAGAAGAATTTAAAGAAGAAGGTTGTAAACTATTTAGTTGAACAAATGAAAAGACTCATTTATGCAGATAATGCGGCTACGACCAAGATGAGTCAAGCTGCGTGTGAGGCAATGATGCGATTTCAGTTGACTGATTTCGCCAATGTCTCACAGCCTTATTCTTTTGCTCGTAGTGCTAAAAAAGCATTAAAAGAGGCGCGAGAAACCATAGCAAGATGTATTAATGCTTCTCCTAATGAGATTTTTTTTACTTCATGCGGAACGGAAAGTGATAATTTGGGTTATTAAGGGATGTAAGTGTAGTAGAATATATACCTCACTAATAGAACATCATGCTATATTGAATGCTTGTATAGATGTTGCTTCAGCAGGGAAAGAAGTTTTTTATATACCTGTTAATAATACAGGTATGATTGATTTTCAAACTCTAAATAATTTACTTTCTGAAAAATCGTTGGCTTCTATAATGATGGCAAACAACGAAATTGGTACAATACAGCCAATAAAGCAACTTGCAAGAATTGTACACGATCATAATTCCTTATTTCACACAGATGCAGTTCAGGCTGTTGGACATATCCCTGTTGATGTACGAGACTTAGATGTTGATTTTTTATCTGCTTCTGCTCATAAATTTAATGGTCCAAAAGGTATTGGCTTTTTGTATATAAAAGAAGGGCTTAAAATTAATCCGTTAATATCAGGTGGCGCACAAGAAAACTCTTTGCGAGCAGGTACAGAAAACGTTGCGTCAATAGTGGCAATGGCAATAGCGTTAGAAGAGAATACATCTCAGTTAGAAGATAATATGACATATATTCAAGGCTTAGAAAATGCCCTTATACAAAAGTTATTATCATTGAATGTTGTATTTCATAAGAATGGTGCTGAAGTAAAAATCCCAGGAAATGTAAGTTTATCCTTTAATGGATTTAGTGGCGAGTCGTTATTGCATCGTCTAGATTTATGTGGAATATGTGTATCAACAGGTTCTGCATGTGATAGTAGGAATACTCAGATTTCTCATGATTTTAAAAGCCATAGATTTGGATGAGTCTTTTGCGAAAGGTACTATACGCATCTCATTAGATAAGAATAATACCTATGAAGATGTAAATAGGATTGCAGAAGTATTAGCTCATATTGTTAAATCAAAAAAAGTTCTATAATCTGTAATAACAAAAGGAAATGTGGATTATTATAGCGGAGGAGATGTCCTATGCCAAAAATAACAAATAAGAGTATAGTAGGCTAAAATGTAAACATAGAAATATGAAAGATAATTCAAATAATATCCCAGAACTGCTATCTCCTTTTGATCAGTTGAGAGAAGTGGATGGCGAGGGTAAAGAGTGGTGGAACTCGCGAAAGCTGGCACGTGTGATGGGGTATGGTAAATATTGGAACTTTGAGCGTGTGCTTGCCAAGGCTCAGGCGTGGGTATCTCAAAAAGGATATTCATTAGGAGTGCATTTTGTCGAAATGGAGGAAATGGCAGAACTAGGAAGTGGTGCGACACGCAAAGTCATCTCCTTGAACCTATCTCGTGTGGCGTGTATGGCTGTTGCCATGAATGCTGACGCAAAAAAGGCGATGGTAAAAGTGGCAAGAGACTACTTTTCGCAAACCATGACACCCGTAGGTTATGGAAAAGAGCATGGAGTCAACCATCATTCTTTATCGTGGTGTCAAAGGAAAAGCTCAAGTGCAAGTCATCTTCGATACCGATACATTTTGGCTCTCTCAGCAGAGAATGGCAGAGTTGTTCGGGGTAACAGTTCCTACTATCAATTATCATCTTGACCAAATTGATAAAAGTGGGGAAATCCATTTGTCCGATGCAATTAGAAAAAATTCGAATACCTTCGGACAAAATGGTCTGGAGAAGTCTTGATGTATAATCTTGATGTAGTGATTGCCGTTGGCTATAGAGTGAACAGTTATGAGGCAACTCAGTTCCGTATCTGGGCTACCGGTGTTTTGAAGGAGTACTTGAAGAAAGGTTTCGTTCTGGATGATGAACGTCTGAAAGGCAAAAACGTTTTTGGAGCGGATTATTTTGCATGATTTGCTGGAGCGTATTCGGTGAGATACGTACCTCTGAGCCGCAGGTATTATCAAAAGGTAACTGATATTTACAGTGAGTGTAGTCGTTGATTATGACAAAAACTCAGAAGTTACACTTGCTTTTTTCAAGACTGTTCAGAATATCATGCATTATGCTGTTTCTGGTCAGACTGCCGCTGAAATCGTATATCATCGTTCTGATGCAGAGCGTCCACACATGGGATTGACAACTTGGAAAAATGCGCCCAATGGCAGGGTTATCAAGAGTGATGTGACTGTTGCTAAGAATTATCTTTCAGAAAAGGAAGTAGAAGAATTAAATCTGCTTACCACTCAGTATCTGGACTATGCAGAACTTCAAGCCAAAAATCATGTGCTTATGACAATGTCGGATTGGAAGCGAGCTTTAAATCGGTTTTCTCGAATTCAATCAACTTGAAGTTTTGATAGATAAGGGAACAATATCTCATCAGCAAGCAGAAGAGAAAGCTGTAGCCGAATATGAAAAATTCCGAATCATTCAAGATCGTGAAATCATGTCCGACTTTGATCAGCAGCTGAAACTATTGTTGAATGGGCGATGAGATATTATGAATGATTAAAGTGAGAGGATGATTTGGTACCATTCTCTCACTTGTTTGATTGTCTACAACTAACTGATAACTAGTTGATAATTTGCCTATTTTACATCTTATGCAGTGGACTGCGTATTTTTACGCACCGAATATATCAATGACTATTTCAACACTTTGGGAAGTAAAATCGTTATCGCGATTCCTAAAACAGCCATGGCAGAACACCAAGTCACAGCCTTCCAAATCACTGCCGAGTGTAAAATCTCTGTATTTGCCACAATGATGCAGACGAAAAAAGAAGATAGGGCAACCAGTATTATAATGGTGATGTAAAATGCGGTAGCCGGGATGGGAATGAAGTTGGCGGCTTTCTTAATTCTTCGCTCGGCTTCTTTTGCATTTGTTCTCTATCTGGCCGACAAAATTACAGAGAAGGGTAGCTCCGAATTTAGAGCCAGATTTTGCATTTCGTCTGAAATGTATGGTTCACACTTCTGGATGGATTCGGACAGTTTTTCAACTTTTGTTCGCAACTCATGCACATTGTCATTCAGTTTGGCCAGTTCCTTTACGTTTAAATTAAGCAGGCGGTTTTCTTCCTCTAAAAATTCGTTGTGAGGATTGCTTTTTACCGTCTTAGCTTCATTCATTTCAGCTGTGAAATCAAATTTCTCCCTCATAGCTTATCGTTTTAATCCTATTTTCGGTTTCTTCCCTAACGAACGACTGGCTGCACGAGCGCATCTGCGAGCCCATTGCAAATCGTCTTCGTCCTTGTCGCGCCACGGAAGGTCGCTTTGAGAACCTCCACCACCTCCATCGGTTGTTACATTGGGAGTATCTATCAGTCCAACAAATATAGCTACAGCCATATCGGTAAGTTCCTGACAGTTGGCAATAAACCTATAATCAAATTCGTCATTGAAACAGTCAAGAACTTTTTCCGGGATATAGAATCTGTAATCCTTACCTTCATAGCTGAGGGTATAGGAAATCATATCCTGACTATATGTGAGATATTGGGTATAGTCAATAGGAGCAACCTTATGTATCGCTGCCTGTTGAACGGTTGGGGGAGTATCGCTCCTAATGGCGGTAGCTGGCTGATGGTGCAGCTTCTTCCATGTCGCAGGAAGTTTCGAGACCATCAGGTTTCTGCTGACTCCCAATTCGGAAGCCTTGTATTTGGTATTCCCATGCATGAGCGCATATCCACGGAGAACTCCTTTCTTATCCTCTCGTTCATACACGACGTAGCCTTTCAGGGTAAGAGCATTCTTGTACTCATCCCATGACCACAATGGCATTGCTTTCAGCACCTCCATGCAGTCCCGATTTACTTGTGGAATGTTGAGATTTCGGATTTGTGCTGCAGTCGTCCAGCCACGTTTCTTTGCCACTCGCTCGGCTGCACGTTGTGCTCGAAGATGAATGTTGTGGTCATTGTTGATATTGCCATTTTCATCCAAACGGCAAACCGCAGCGTGGAGATGGGGAACTTCGCCTTTAGATTCCGTATGCAGCCAAACCGAGTATTTGCTATTAGCCAAATTGGTTTGGCAAGAACGGACTTTTCCGTCCTTGCCGATAATCACTTGTTTGTCGAACTCCTCAGCAAAGTCGTGCCAGAGCTTTTGCCAGTCCTCCATGTCATAGAACTGGGTATGTTCGGGCGAAGGACTCAGCTCGATTCTGATAACGGAGTTCTTTATCGGTCGATGCTGGGATAGGGTCAACTGCATGGAGTTCCATATCCCCATAGCGTCCGGTTCTGAGGGCAACAGGTTGTCCAATACCCGATAAATCTTCTCCGGATGTTTTTTGTGCTGTGATTCGCCGGTAATGTAACGGATGTCGTTTATACCGTGCGATATGGCTTTGGCTTTCGCAATCATTCTTCTTCGGATTTTGGGTTAGACAGAATTTTATTCTTCTCTTTTACTGCATTCAGGAACTGGCAGACATTTTCGGCCACATTGCCAAGTTCCTTGAGCCAGCCGACCATGAACGGAATCTGATTGAACATTGCCATGCGCTGCTTTGTGGACATTCCGTGTAGGGCGGATGTGTATTTTATGAGGTCTGACCGACAATCGTCCAGATTCTGCAACAGAGCAGCTTCTTCTTTCGTAAGCCTTGCTTTGGGCTTGAAGTTATAGGCACGTGATAATATGTAGTCACTTACGGTCATGCCGCATTGCCCGGCCAGTGATTTTATATGCTTCTTCTGAGTAGGAGTGACTTTAGCTCCGATAAAGACACTTCTGGTTTCTTTCGAGGAGTCCGATGTATTTTCAATATCTTCTTTCATTTGAATCGTTTTATAATGGTTGAATAGGTGCGAGCTTGCGAGTACCGCACCGGCGAGGGAACTGAGCAGGCGAGAGCGCCAATGTACAACCGTAACGCAGTGAGGTTATACCTTGGCATATCTCGCAACAGTTACCTGTTGATGCTTCTCGACACGTCATATAGGATGCGTATAGTGAACTGGCACTCAGATAGGAAACATAGGATGATATGAGCCTCTAAAAGGGGGGAGAATATGAATATCTCACATGATGTTTTCCTGCCGACTTTGCTTTATTCTTATATATACGCCCCGACAATAAAGTAAAGTTGAACTCAATAATGGTATTCTGGATTGAAGGCATAATCTTTCCCTTCTTTTATAACCATTTGTTTGTCGCTTAGCAATGTTGCGACCTTTACCGCCTTGTTATAACCGAGTTTTATACCCTGTAATCCGTAACCCTCTTTCAAGCGTTCTATATAATCATCGTAATTGCTGATGTTGCCATTGGCAAAAACGGCATCCAATGCTGGACGATGTACATTCTTTGGAATCTCCTTGTCTGGATCGAACGGTCCTTTGGTTGGTCGTCCAGTCTTCTTCTCTTTTGGCAGATAGGACTCTACCGGTTCGGGCATGGCTTCCTCGTTTATGCGGAAAGCGAAAGGCTCAAACTCACGGTCACGGATATGGACGGCTTCGACTACGCTTACAGCTTTGTCCTCTTTGTCCACTTCGACCTGCATGATGGTTTCCGCTTTATTGTTTAGTTCCGTGCCGATGTGACCACGGGCATGTTCATCATTCTTGTTCTGATGCAAGACGGTATGGATATGGATTTGCTTGTCATCCGTCCACTGCATGAATTTGGAGATGATGTCGGTGGATTCGCTGGAGGAATTGATGTCGTAAAGGAAATCACGAATGCCATCTATGATGACCAATCCCAAATCCGGTATTATGCCAATGGCCTGTTCGACTATCGCCAGACGTAGTTTAGGGGAAAACTTGCGCAGAGCCAGCATAATCAGATTATCCGGATTCTTGTATTCCGGCAAGTCGGCCAAACGTAAGATGCGCTTCAATACCTGCTGGCAATGATACCGCCCCTGCTCTGTGTCTATGTATAGAATCTTCCGCTTATTTTCGGGAAATGTAGACCGGTAATGAAGTACGGTGCTGTTATTCAATGCCGATGCGACAATGGCTGAAACGTTGAAAGTTTTCTTGCTTTTGGCTTTTCCGATGGAAGCACTGAAGTTTCCCAATGTTCCGATAACAGTATCGTCAACCATCAGAACCACCGGGGAGTGTTCGTATGTACTTGTTGCGCTTATTGTTGACTCCGCCATATAAGCGGCCAATTCTTCAGGAGAAAGAATAATAGTGTCTGTCTTTTCCATCGCTACCAGTTTTTAGGGTTCGGTTTACGGCGATGGGAGGCGAGCAAAGACTCATTCTCGTCCTCGAAATTTTGCGGAGCCGGATTCTTCCGGGAAGATTCCAGCCATCTATCCAGTTCGTCACGATAGATGTAGAGATGCTTTCCCTGTTTTATAACCGGAATATCGTCTTTCTTGACCTTGTAATAAAAGGTCGACAACGGCATTTTAAGATAGTTGCAAGCCTCCTGTACGGTCATGGGGACGTGCGTGTTCTCTTTGGTTTTGTACTGCTTGGAAAGTTTCTCCATAAGCAGGTTTTCCATACTTGCGATTCTGTCGCATAGTTCGCCTATCACAGTCGGCAGGTCGTTGAATGTCAGTTGGTCTTTTTCCATATTATAATTAATTTGATTGTTTAATATGCTGCGAACCAACTCAATGAAACCTTGCAGAACAATACAGACCGGATTAATTATTTCGTCTGCAAACTTTTTTTATTGCGAGTCATCATTATCTGTATCTAAATGGAAGCGATAGTCGCCTTTATCTGGTATATCAATGGGAATCTGGCTTGATACATTATCCCGTAAATTAAGCTTAAGATATTCAAGGGTTGCGTTTGCAAGTTCGTATGGAAATGATTTCTTGATAAAAACGGCTCTTTTCGCTAAGGGCACTCCCAAGCGTTCACCGACATTCCATGCCAAATGGCGAAGTCCCGGCGACCTCAGCGGATTGTCTATATTGGAACGAATCGGTTTATATGACTCAGGTTGATTGTAAGCCATATACTCTATATTGGAAATGAGGGTGGCAATATCCTCTTTTGAGAGATAGGGGGCAGTCTTGACGGTTACATATTCCCGAATCGCATCCATAATTTCCGCTTGCCTTTCAATCTCTTTCTTTTTGAGTTCCACCAATATGGAATCATATTTATTCAAATGAGAATCTTGCGGACAATCAGAGTTTACAGTATCTTGATTCGACTGTTGGGACGGAGGACATTTCTGTTCAAGCAAATCCATCGGTTGCTCGATGGGCAGTGTTTCAGTAACATCCGTAGATTCTATGGCGTTCTCTGATTTTACAATAGGGGTATATGGTTCGCCCAAAGAGAAGTTGATAGGATTTTTTGTCAGCCAGTTATAGAAAAATTTGTGCAGGAGTCCGCACAATATGATAGCTATTACCAGTCCAAGGATGACTGGAGTCGTTATACGCATGATATTGATGTCATGGCAAAGGAAAAGATAAGTATCTATGGCCGCATAAATGATAACGGACAGTGCGAGGATAAAACTTATCTTTTTAGTCTGAATTTGTTTTTTATTCGTCATAGTCTGCAAGTATTTGGAATCGTTTCGCGCTAAAGATATAATCGATATTCCAGATAGTTGCAATAAAGAGACTGATAGTTACCACGTATCATGCTAAATATCACGGTCAGAGTATGATTTTCACCTAAAATCATACTCTGACCGCAGAAATCGAGGACAAAGTAGCTGTCAGTCTTGCCGTGTCAGGGTGATTTTCTTGCTGGCTTCACGTTTGTTGACATCCACGACTTTGATATACCTTTGAGTGGTGGTGATACTCTTGTGCGCCATGATGCTCTGTATGGTGCGGATGTCCGTCCCTGCAGCTGCTTGTAGCGTCGCAAATGTTCTACGATACGAGTGAAATGTTATGTTCTTGGTAATTCCGGCAGAACGAATCCATTCTTTCATCGGTATTTGCGTCCAACTGCGCATAAGCCCCTTGAATACCAAACCCTTCTTTTCAGAATTATAGCCAATCAATCCCAAAGCTTCTTCACTGATGGGAATGATGTCTTCCGCCTTGTTCTTTTGCGTAATGATGTGTACGCATTTCCCACCGGCAGAATAGTCCACGATGTCTTCCCAACATAGCGAGAGAATGTCACTGATGCGCAAGCTGGTCATACAGGAAAACAGCGATGCCGTTTTCAGAATAGGTTTCTTGCAAGGTGTCTCAGCCAATTTGTACAATTCCTCAACTGACAGGGCCTCTTTCATTACATCTTCTGTCTCTATCTTTTCCAAGAAATCATTGACATTGGTCTTTATCATCCCATTACGATAGAGTATTTTCAGGAAACCTCTGAAAGTAGACCAGTATCCTGATGCGGAGTTCCGTGTGATACGTCCGTTACGCCTTAGCTTCTTGGCACTCAGCAGATATTCCCGAAACTTGTTACAGAGGTCGATGTCAATCTCTTCAAAAGTGCATTTATCATGTACGAAGTTACTGAAATGCAGATAGACAAACTCCCATTTCTGGTCATGCTTACGGAGCTGCTTGCGATAATACTCCAGAAAGTCTGCCTTGAGTTTGTACTTGTCAAAGAAGTCATACCGTTCATTGACTACCGACTCGAACCTGCGGCAACGGATGGCTTCGGCTTTCTCGGTCATTACCTCGTTGAAATTCTGTTCACGTTTGTTTCTCGGATTGGCATAGATATAAATACCAAGCGATTCATGACGGATAACTTTCATTGTCTCTTTGTCTCGATACCCCGGATAATAATCCAGATAGAAAGACATCATCCTGCCTTTTAGCGGACGTGTCCTTAATGTCACGGTCTTGCATTCATGCATAATGTTATATTTTTATGGTTATTATTAATTCGTCGGCGAAACTCTATAATGTAATCATGCAGATTACCTACAGCAGGGATTAATTTTTGAATAATTTACGGATAGTCATAAATTAGACTATTTGCGGACACCCATTACCCGGTCAAACTCCACTTTCAGGAATCTGACGAACCGTCCGTTCTTCTCACGGTTGATCTGATGGAATTGCAGAATACCGTAAACCGAATCACGAGAGAGCTTGAATTTCTCCATCGCCTCCTTGACGGTGTAGTATTCCGCCTTGCTCTCCTGCTCGGAACTCTTCGAGAGGTCGAAGTGGAGCTTTGAGTAGAATATCTGCCCATGCTCCTTCTTGGATGGAATGTTGTTCCGATACACCTGCGAACGGATGGCGACACGTGTCATGCCGTACTTTTCCTGAATTTCTTCGGGCGTGTACCATTCGGTCAGGTCGGAATCCACTTCGTATTTGGCAAAGGCGGCATCGATATGTTTCTTGCTGTAATAGTTGAACTGGCGAATTCGTACCTTCGGAACTTTGTGCTGCCGTGTATAAGTCCACACCCATTTGGCGTTGACCTTATATTTCTCTGCAATTTCTTCAGCGGTATAATACTCGGTGATGTCGAAATCTTCTTTGGGCATTATACGTTCATAAGGTTTGGTTTTCATCATCAGTTCGATGTCCGCACGGCGGATGAGCGACTTCTTGCCGCTGATGCGTGAAGCCCGAAGTTTCGATTCCTTTACCAATTTATATATGTATTGCCGAGTTACGCCCATCAGTTTTGCTGCTTGGGCAAAAGAGAAGAAATCCTGTCCCTCGGCGGCTTGTCGAGGTTGCAATAATTCTTGCGATCGTTTCAACTGTCGCTTACGTTCCCGGATGCGCTCCTTGTAGCCAAGATTGGAACACTGGTGGCTACAATAACAGGTCGTTGTTTTTTGAGCTATGAATGGCTTTCCGCACCATTGACAAATCTTTCTTACTTCCATATTTTCCTCCTTTACATTGGGGATAATTTCGCCTTATTTCTCCCGATTTTTGTCAATACATGTAAACCACTGTCAACACACGTCAACTAATGCGTCACTGTGACATTCGGGCTAACCGTGAATTTCTGTCGCGGTAGAAATATGATAGAAAAATATAGATAAAAACCGTTATCTCCAAATACGGACTGGAAAGTGTTAGAATATAAAAGTCGCTGAAATACAGCGACTTTATTCTAAATGGTTATAGTTAGTTATGGCAGTTTCTAAGCCATCACTTTCCGATGCAAAACCTCTCAAATATATTTCCCAATACCTGGTCTGTGGTGACTTCTCCGACGATGTCTGAGAGGTGGAAGATACATTCTCTTAAGTCTTGGGAGATGAAATCTCCGGAAAGATTGGCGGATAAACCTTCCTGGACATGGTGGATGGATTCGAGGGCGTGAGTTAGGGCTTCGTAATGACGGATATTAGTGACGATGACGTCGTTTGAGGACAAAGAGGGAATATGAGCAGCTTGGATCAGAAGATCCTGCAACTTGTCGATATGCTCTCTTTTCTTAGCCGAGATGAAGATCGATTGCACGTTTTCGGGAAGGCCGGTCGGTTTTAACTGGCGGTCAGTGAGCAGGTCGGCTTTGTTGAAAACGAGGATTAGCTGTTTCCCTTCCGAGCGGGGCAGTATCTTTTCGGATAATTGGGCGATCTGTAAGGAGGCATCGGTGGCATCTATCATCCAGAGGACAATGTCTGCTTGGTCGAGCTTTTGGAAGGTTCGTTCGATGCCGATACTTTCGATCGCATCGTGTGTTTCGCGGATGCCGGCGGTGTCGATGAAACGGAAAGTGATCCCTCCGATGTTGATCGTGTCTTCGATGACGTCACGGGTTGTACCGTGGATGTCGCTGACAATCGCTTTGTCTTCATTCAGCAGGACGTTCAGTAGAGTCGATTTTCCGGCATTTGTCTCACCTATGATCGCTACAGGAATGCCATTCTTGATTGCGTTTCCTACACTGAAAGAGTTGGCCAGACGCGATATGACTGTTTCGATATGGGCCGCCAATGTGCTGAGTTCGCTACGGTCAGCGAACTCCAACTCCTCGTGGTCGCTGAAATCCAGTTCCAGTTCCATCAAAGAAGTGATATGCAAAAGTTGTTCGCGCAAGTTCTTTAATTCATGACTGAAACCACCGCGCATCTGGTTTAATGCCAAGCGGTGCTGACCGGCTGAGGTCGAGGCGATCAAGTCGGCGACCGCCTCGGCTTGGCTCAGGTCCATTTTGCCGTTCATGAGAGCACGTTGCGTATATTCGCCGGGGAGGGCGGAGCGGCAACCTCTTTCAATCAAAAGTTGCATGATTTGTTGCTGGATGTAGACGGAACCGTGGCAGGTAATTTCTACCGTGTCTTCGCCGGTAAAAGAATGAGGTGCGCGGAAAAGGGCGATCAGCACCTCGTCTATGAGCTCTTCACCACGCCTGATACTACCGTAACGCAGTGTATAGGCTTTCTGTGACAGCAGGCCTTTTCCTGCTGTACGCGGTACGAATATCGTGTTGCAGATTGCGATTGCTTCCGGTCCGGAGATGCGGATGACGGCAATCCCCCCGGCTCCGGGGGCAGTTGATACGGCGCAGATAGTATCTTCCATTAGTCTATACAGTTATTAATTCATATTTCTGTGTTCCAAGACCAATCTTTTCAGCATGTTCCAGTCCTGCTTGCCAGTTCGTGTCGGGGTGCATGAGGTGGAATTTGTCGCAACCTTCCAGATGTTCGTGATGCGGAGCGTCTGAAAGGCGGTTACCAGTCTCCAGGATCGGGGCCTTGATCACCATATCGGCACAAGCCTTGTCTAATGCGACCGGATCAAAAGAAGCGGCGATGCCCAGATCTGGCACAATCGCTGCATCATTGTGGTTCCAACAATCACATTCAGGTGAGACATTCATGATAAAGCTGATGTGGAAATTCGGCTTGCCGGACAAGACAGCTTTGGTATATTCGGCGATCTTGTAGTTTAAACGTTCAGACGTGTCGCCTTCACCCATGACGGCTCCGTCGTATTGGCAAAGAGCTACGCACTGGCCACAACCGACACATTTTCCGTAGTCGATTTCTGCTTTATGGGAAGCGTTCAATGAATGGCATCGTGGCGGCAATGCTTGACGCATATATTGCAACCCTTGCAACTTTCGATGTCGATTCTGGGTTGCGATGCCGAGTGAAGTTCAAGTTTTCCACCTACACTGGCGCATCCCATGCCGAGGTTCTTCAAAGCGCCGCCGAATCCGGTCTGCTCGTGTCCTTTGAAGTGGTTCATAGAAATAATGATATCTGCATCGGCAATAGCGGAACCGATTTTGGGAGCTTTACAATATTCACCGTCGATTTCGATTTCACGGTATTCGGTTCCTTTCAGGCCGTCGGCGATAATCACGTCGCATTTGGCGGAAATGGGGTTGAAACCGTTTTCCATTGCACTTTCCAGATGGTCTACTGCATTGGCACGACGGCCTGAGTACAAGGTGTTGCAATCTGTCAGGAAAGGCTTCGCCCCTAAGTTGCGAAGCAACGTGGCCATCCGGGCTGCATAGTTTGGCCGGATAAAGGCCAGGTTGCCAGGTTCGCCGAAGTGGATCTTGATCGCTACAAACTGATTCTGAAAATCAATGTTTGCTATGCCCGCACGTTTTACGAGACGTTCCATCTTGTCCAACAAGTTACTGGACGGGGTCGTACGGAGATTGGTAAAGTAAACTTTAGACGTTTCCATTTGTTTATTGGTTTTTCATAGGGACAAAGGTACGAAAAAACCTATTCTTCCTGTAAGTTGTTGGTTTTGTAGATTGGCTTTTATATATTATTTTTGTGTCAAATCAGTTATACTATGGACATGTTTTGGTTAAACCATGAGCAGTTACTTAAAGGCGTAAATCTGGGTTTCCAGCGTTACTTATCCCGACAGGTCAAGTGGGACAGGAGGCTGATCGGTATCTTTGGAGCGAAAGGGGTGGGAAAAACAACGCTTTTGTTGCAGCGTATCAAATTGGCTTATGGCGATTCTCATGAAGCCCTGTATTTGCCTCTCGATAATATATGGTTTCAGGAACGGTGCATGTTGTCCGAAACGGTCAGGCAATTTTATGAAGAGGGGGGCAGGCATCTTTTTCTAGATAATGTCCATCGATATGGTAGCTGGGTACAGGCGATAGAGTGTTTACACGACGATTATCCTGATATGCAGATAGTGTTTGCTGCACCTTTGCTGGTTGAAGGAGAGAAGACGGAGATGCCTTTTGATGGGAAAGGCGATTGGTATACGTTGCATACCATGTCGTTCCGTGAATATTTGTCCTATGAAGGTGCGCTAGATCTCAAACCAGTCCCGCTGGACGAGCTTTTGCTTAACCATGCGGAAGTGACGCAACAGGTGATGGACGAGATAAATATAGTCCCTATTTTCCGGAATTATCTGGAACATGGCTGCTATCCTTTCTATTGGGAAGATCCGGATGCGTTCAATTTCCGTTTGCAAGATTTGATGCGGGATTCGGTCGATGTGGACTTGCCTGCCATTCGTCAGATGAACAATGCTGTGTTTCGTAAGATGAAACAATTGCTGATTCAGCTTGCCAAAGAAGCCCCGGAATTTCCCCGTATGCAGGTTCTGACATCCAAATACGAGATGGATAACACGCAAATGCACAAGTTGCTGGATTATGTAAAAGAGATGGGAGTGTTTCGTATTCTACAAGTTAGGAAAGAAGATGGCGGACTGGCTCGTTCGTATCGCTCTTTTCTGGCGAACACGAATCTGATGGCAAGCCTTTTCCGGGAGATGGAGCGGATTTATTGGGGCGAGACGTTCTTCGTCGATCAGATGTCTAATTGCGGGACTGTGGAGCTTTTGCATAATGGAGATTATCGTGTGAATGAAAAGTACACGTTCGTGATCGGTGATCCGTTGATGGACTATGAACGTATCAAGAATGTGGAAAATGCGTTTGCCGCCATACACGGGCAGCCCAAGAGTGTCGGAAACAAGATACCTATCTGGGCGCTTGGTCTTTGTTATTGATCGATTTTGTCATCAACTAATAAATATGTAAGTTATGTTGGAAAATATGAAAAACAGACGGACGATCCGTAAATATACGACTCAGGACATTCCGGATGCTTTGTTGAATGAATTGCTGGAGGTTGCTGTCCGTGCATCCAATACGGGGAATATGCAACTGTATAGTGTGGTCATTACCCGTGATAGGGCGAATAAGGAAAAGTTGGCTCCTGCCCATTTCAATCAGCCGATGATTACGGCGGCTCCGGTCGTGCTCACCTTTTGTGCCGATGCCAACCGTTTTGTAAAATGGGCGGAGCTGCGCGATGCAGTGGCCGGTTTCGATAATTTCCAGACTTTTATCGCTTCGACTATCGATGCGATGCTGTTTGCCCAAAGTTTCTGTACGGCAGCAGAGGAAAAAGGATTGGGAATCTGCTATTTGGGAACGACGGCTTATAACGCAGATAAGATTATCAATGCCTTGTCGCTTCCACGCTTGGTTGTCCCTATCGTGACAGTCACGGTCGGCTATCCCGACGGAATGCCTGAACAGGTGGAACGCCTGCCACTCGGAGCGGTGGTTCACCAGGAGGTTTATACGGATTATACGCCTGCTTCTATCGATGCCTTATATCACGATAAGGAAGAGTTGGAAGTAAATAAACAATTTGTACGGGAGAATGATAAGGAAACATTGGCCCAGGTATTTACGGATGTACGTTATACGAAGACCAACAATGAATATTTCTCCGACGTATTATTGAAAGTCTTGAAAGAGCAAGGTTTTTTGTAATCCTATGCGTTGTGGTTGCTAACCCTATGCTTTAACCTGCGTAACCCATAGGGTTAGCAACTGTAATGCATAGCTTTCTTTTAGATCCGGTCCAATACCGTTTCGATCAGGCCGGTCATGGAACCTTTGTATTCGGTATTCATGTCTTGGGCCACCCGACCGGCAATGATGCAGCACACGGTCATGGCACGATGTCCCATCAAGGCGGACAGTCCGGCGAGGGACGAACTTTCCATTTCGAAGTTGGTAATCCGGCTATCGTTGAACTCGAAAGCTTCTATTTTACGGTTCAGTTCCGGATCGGCGAGCGGCAAGCGGAGCTTGCGGCCTTGCGGACCGTAGAAACCGTTGGCTGCAATCGTTACTCCCCGGATAATATCGTCTTGTGTGATCTGCTTGACCAGGGATGGATCGGCGGAAACGACATAGGGCTGGATGCCGCTTAGCTTCCATTTCAATTGTCTCATCAGTTCTGATTCGAAAGCCTTGTCGCGTACTTTCTCGGAGCCGGCATAAAAATACAGAACTCCGTCGAACCCGATTGATTTTCCTGCTGCCACATAGGTCCCGACAGGAACAAACGGTTGCAATCCTCCTGAAGTGCCGACACGTACCATTGTCAGTTGCCGAAATATCGGTTTGATGGTACGAGAAGCAAAGTCGATGTTTGCCAAAGCGTCCAGTTCATTCAGGACGATGTCGATATTGTCGGTTCCGATGCCGTGTGAAAGTGTTGTGATGCGCTTCCCTTTGTAAGTGCCGGTGATGGTATGGAATTCACGGCTCGACACTTCACATTCTTTCGTATCGAAGTAGGAGGCGACGGTGTTTACGCGATCGGGGTCGCCGACCATGATGATCTTGTCGGCGAGCTGTTCCGGTTTCAGATGCAGGTGAAAGCAACTGCCATCGGGATTGATGATAAGTTCGGAAGGTGCGATCATTTGATTTCAGGTTTATGATTTCAGGTTTATGATTTCAGGTTTATGATTTCAGGTTTATGATTTATCATCAACACATAAATCATAAATCTGAAATCATAAATCCTTGTTAGTCTTTTAATGGTTTCGAAGGTGCATTTGACGGTTTGGCGATTGCTTCACGCATGCTGGTATCTGCTTCGATATTCTTCATCTTATAATAGTCCATGATACCCAAATTGCCGTTACGGAAAGCTTCAGCCATGGCCTTGGGAACTTCGGCTTCGGCTTCGATAACCTTCGCACGGGCTTCCTGTGCTTTGGCTTTCATCTCCTGTTCGACGGCAACGGCCATGGCACGGCGTTCTTCAGCTTTTGCTTGGGCGATATTCTTGTCGGCTTGAGCCTGGTCCATTTGCAGATAAGCTCCGATGTTCTTGCCTATGTCGATATCAGCGATGTCGATGGACAAGATTTCAAATGCAGTCCCTGCATCCAGACCTTTGCGGAGAACCAGCTTGGAGATGGAATCCGGATTTTCCAGTACGCTTTTATGATTTTCAGATGAACCGATAGAGGATACGATGCCTTCGCCGACACGGGCCAGAATCGTTTCTTCGCCAGCACCTCCGACTAACTGCTTGATGTTGGCACGAACCGTCACACGCGCTTTGGCGATCAGCTGGATACCGTCTTTAGCGACGGCTGTAACGGGAGGTGTGTCGATGACTTTCGGGTTTACCGACATCTGCACGGCTTCGATACGTCACGTCCTGCCAGGTCGATAGCGTTGCCATCTGGAAGGAAGGTCGATATTCGCTTTCGATGCGGAAACAAGGGCATGGACAACCTTTTCGACATGTCCGCCGCCAGGTAGTGTGCTTCCAGTTCTCACGGGTTAGCGTTTTTAGGCCGGCTTTGTGTGCTTCGATCATGGCGCGGGTGATGACATAAGGCGGCACGTTACGGATACGCATCAGGAAAAGTTGTATCAGCGAGATGTTGACACCTGAAACTTTTGCCGAGATCCACAGGAGGAACGGCACATAATAAAAGAAAATTACCAGCAGCAATATCGCTGCTCCCAAAAGGCGAGAGGTACAAGGTCATTTCCATGTGAGTAGAATTATGATTTATGAATTATGATTTATTTTTCAATTTTTAATTTTCACGATTACATTGTAGCCGTCGACACGTATCACCTCGACCGGCGTGTTTTCATCAATCAGCTCGTCCATCGATTTGGCTTCTACGGTGATCCCGTTAATGCGGGCCTTCCCGATAGGGGCGAGGCGTGAAAGCGTCAACCCTTCGTCACCCGGCACGATTCCCAAGTCGCGGCTGGATACCAGCTTGGAATCGATGTCGGTCTTCAAAGCCACCCGGTTGAAGGATTTGGAACGCAACAACCAGACGAAAGAGGCTGCGAACACAAGCAATGATATCGCCAACGTTACATTTCCCACCGGCGTACTGACCGAGTAGGCATAGAACAAGCCGCCGGCAGCAAAAAGGAATCCTCCGACACCGGCAACTGTGATACCCGGTAACATAAATATTTCCAGCAGGATAAGCACAATGGCTACAATCATTAGGAAGGCGATAATAAGCGTTTCGAATATCATAGAGCCTTGTTTTATCGTTTGTTTTTCAGATAATTTGATTTCAGCATTACGAGCTTTCTTCTCCAACTCGCCGGGCTGTTCCAACAAGGCGTTCAGTTGCTCTTCTGCTTGCAGGATGGTTGGCTTCAGTTGCTCTTTGCGGGCCTTGTTGCCTTCGGCGTAAGAGACGCGCAGGCCGTCGAGTTTTTCCATTCAGCTCTTTGATCTGTTTGTTCAAGGCAACCACCTTTTCGTAGTAGCCCTTAGCTTCGGGGCTATTGATGTCATCCAGTTTGTAATAGACAATATTATTACCGATGATAAATTCAAATCCTTTTCGATCTTTTTCTCCCCGTAAGGTATTTCTGTGTGCGACAGACGAATCAGGTCGGCATAGTCGGAACTTTCTTTCCAGGAATCTCGGATAGCAGTGATCGCTGCACGGGCGCGTTTCACTTCTATGTCTTCGCTCTCCACCCGTTTATGCTCTGGATTCGGGATGAAGAGATAGACGCAGGCTTTTCCTTCCGGCTGGAAACGGTCGGATACGAACCATCCCAATCCTTTCACTTCATCGAAGACCATCATGTAATCATTGTAGGGCGAATTGAACGGCATGCCCAACTGCTCTGGAGCCAGATAAGTGTCGGAATTGATGTTGTAGCGGTGACGAAGAGGTCATAGCCACCAATCGAACCGTTCCCTTTGGAAGAATAATAGATCGTGGCGCCATCGGAAAGGACGAACGGGTAGTTGTCATCGTCATTGCTGTTGATGTTCATCGGTAATTGTTTCTCGTCCCCCCATTCGTCCATAAGCATGGACTGGGTAAAAAGGCAATAACGGTCGCCGTCTGTCGAATGGGCATAGTAAATCTTTTACGCTTTCCTGCTTTGATCATGTCAGACGTGAAGTGGCAAGGATTGCTCTTGAAAAGCTTATAGCCGACGGTCGAATCCACCCTACACGTATTGAAGAAATGGTTGACAAGGCAAAGCGTGAGGTTGAGTACAGAATCAAACAAGAAGGCGAAAGAGCAATTCTGGAAACTAATGTACACGGTATGAATCATGAGCTGGTCAAGCTTATAGGACGTCTCAGATTCCGTACAAGTTACCGACAGAACGTACTTAATCATTCAATCGAAGTAGCGCAGCTTTCCGGTATACTGGCTTCAGAACTGGGAGTAGACGCTAACCTGGCAAGACGTGCGGGACTTCTCCACGACATTGGTAAGGCTCTTACCGCAGAAATTGAAGGCTCTCATGTTCAGATAGGCGTTGACGTCTGCCGTAAGTACAAGGAAAATGCTGAAGTTATCCATGCGATAGAAGCTCATCACAACGATGTTGAACCGAGAACTGTTATTGCCTGTATCGTTCAGGCAGCTGACGCTATATCTGCTGCAAGACCTGCTGCAAGAAGTGAAAATTATGAAAATTACATAAAGCGTCTTGAAAAGCTGGAAGAGATCTGTACTTCATACGAGGGCGTTGACAAGTGTTATGCCGTTCAGGCAGGACGTGAAGTCAGAGTTATGGTTGCTCCAGAAATCATTAATGATGAACGTATGGTAATTGTTGCGAGAAATATTGCAAAACAAATTGAAGATGAAATGGATTATCCGGGTCAGATCAAGGTTAATATGATTCGTGAAAGCCGTGCAGTTGACTATGCTAAATAAAAATAATTGCCCTGTGTATGTAAACAACAGGGCTTTTTACAGAGGTGAAAAAGTATGGCCGGAGTAATAGTACATCTGGCAGTTGCAGACGCAACTTTTAAAGAGCTTAATATAAAGAATCTTCCCCTATACTACGCTGGAAATGTAGCGCCGGACTGTATTCATTCACGAAAAAATTATCAGCGTCAAATGAAAAAGCATACGCATCTCAGGGACGGTATAAGTGACTGGGATTTTATTCTGCCGGAAAATCTAAAATTATTTCAACAGCGTCTGGGCAAATTTCAAAAGGAATACTGTAATAAGGTTGATAACCAAGAGCTTTATTTAGGCTATCTGACGCACCTTATAACAGACGAAATGTTTATGAGGACAATTCGTCTGCGGTGTGCTGAAGAAGCTGAAAAAAGCGGTATTTTGCAGACTGATAAAAGCTTTTTCGGTTATATGATGAGAGAGGTCAACGGCGCCGACACTCTAGCGGCAAAAAATATAAATTTTATCAACGATCCTGTTGAAATGATGAAAAAAATCTTACGGACTGCTATTTACGGGATTATATAACGGCAAATGAAATG
>ENA-OQDT01000749-OQDT01000749.1-human-gut-metagenome-genome-assembly--contig:-NODE-749-length-20915-cov-3.699731_pt1 | contig 20915 bp, 26 predicted proteins | sample MGYA00242786_ERZ504617 | MGnify/ENA primary metagenome ERZ504617 (study PRJEB26092, sample SAMD00036337) | human gut metagenome | host: Homo sapiens | study: EMG produced TPA metagenomics assembly of...
CATATGTCTGGGACCATACAGTTTCCAGCTTGTTGTTTACCAGAGATACCTCGTCAGAACTATAGCGCAGAATCTTACCTGACAGATAGGTGTACTGGGTGGAAACAGTATCCTCCTGCTCACTGGTCACCTGTACTTTATAGTTTCGGTAAGTTCTTTTTTTCCAGAAAAAGAAAGCCTGCCAAGACCACAAATACAGCAATCAGTATCACGGCAACCGGTTTCAGCACAGCTTTCTTTCTTCGCAAAGCAGCTTTGATTTTTCTTCTCGCAGCTTCATTCCCACCGGCTCCGGCCTGGGCTTTTTCCAGATGGCGTTTCTCGGCCAGAAGTCGTTTCCGCCGCAGTTTCTTTTTCGATATTTTTGAATGTGTTGCCATAATTTAACCTTGCCTTGTATTTTTCTATTTTTTTCCGATTATACCACATCCGGTCAAGGTAATACAATCATTTGCCCCGGATAAATCACCTGGTTTTCTTCCAGATTATTCAGGCGGCAGATTTCCGGAATGGCATCCATATTTCCATAATGGGAAATACTGATCTGGTATAAAGTATCGCCTGGTTTGATCACATAAGTTTCGTATATACCGTCAGATGAGGTCTGTGCACTGGAATCCGTCTGTTCTTCTGCGTTGGTGCTCTGTTTCTTTATTTTCCGTTCATCAGCTTCCTGGGAAAAAGTTTCCGTCTGATCCACCGTTTCTGCCGGCTCCTCAGTTTCTGTCTGTTCTGCTGCTTCCGCCTCATTTGCAAAATCAGATTCGCTGTCCTGCCAGCTATTCCCGGTTTCATCACTTATTTCTGTATCGGCGGCTTCCTGCGTTATTTGGGGAGTCACCGAAGCATTTCTTTCCAACTGCTCTTCCGGACTTTTCTCCTGTTTGGAAACATCCTGTATCTGATTCGTGTCATTTTCTGCCTGCTTTTCTTCTGATGCATCTTCCTCTGTTTTTCCTGACATAACAGTCACTGCATAATCATCTTCAGGCTGCACCGGCAAGCCACCGTAATTTCTGTAAAAGCCCGCACCTACAGCTAATACAGCAAGTACCAGACAGGCCGTTGCTGCATATGAAAAAACAGAGGTACGCTCCATTTCCTCCTGGGGCTTTTCCTCTGTCTTTTCTGCTTTCTTTGTTTTCTTGTTCCGGATGATTTTCCGAAAAGATACAACCGCCTCGTCAGACACATTTTCTGTAAATTCCGGCGCAAAATCTTTATTTTTTTCAATCATGTACTCCTGCATCAGCGGATTTTTCTCATAATAAATGTAATATCCCCGCTGCCGGACCATAAGGCCATTTTCAAAGAAGAAGAAAGCTTCTTCTTTTTCTGCAGGTTCCATAAGCATAAGCACTTTTTCACCGCCAAAATACCGAAGATGGATTCGGGTCAGCAATTCGTCTGTTTCCATATACATCTGAGGGCGCGAAAAAAACCAGCCTGTTATTTCCTGTCCCGGAAAATATTTTGCCTGGTCTTCCTGTATTTTTGCCCATATTTTTTCAGAGAAATCAATATGATCTGATGCAGCTTCCATATCTTCCACCATCAAAGCTCCCCGGATGAAAAGATAGGTTATACCATTGTTCCATTTTGTTTCGCCTGTAAAAACAGCTACACAGCCTTGTTCTTTTCCGGAACCGACCGCATTCCTGGCAAGCCTTGTCAGAAATGTGTATACGTAATCTTCAATATAAATACGCATATTTCCGGTTGTCAGTCCTACCTGACGTATGTTTCTCGGCAGATTAAAAAGATTTTCCCCATTTTTCGCCTCCTGTTTCTCTTCTTTGTAGATAACTTCTATCATAGTCACATCACCCCTTCGGGTATGAGAATATCACATGAGAAATGCAGATTTTAGCGGAATATAAGACCTGTTTCACAGAATTTTGCGACAGTTTTTGCAAAGGAAATATTTGTCGGGATGAAGGGTACAGCGAACTGCTGCAATTGAATTCCGGCAGAATGTCACGTAAAGTGCAGCATATAGATTTCGATATGATTTTTTTGTACTCAGCCAGGTGCATATTTTTTTCCAGATATAGGATAAGATGGATTATATCAGACAGCTGCAGCTGCAAATTATCGTTCATAAGTAATCGGGCAAGTTTGCTTATTTATGAAATTTTTAAAGCAGGAGAACTTTTATGCCTTTTTATGTAAATACCCAAAAACCAGATTCTTCCAGAGAAATTGCACGGCTTCTGGGGAAAATGTATTAAGCGTCATAAACGGGACTGGACTGAAATTGTGTTTTTTGTGCATTGGAAGTGACCGGGTAACCGGAGACTGTCTGGGACCTTATGTGGGCTATCGTTTAAGTCAGCATCAGCTTCCAGGAATTTTTGTCTACGGTACATTAAGTCAGCCTGTTCATGCCGTCAATCTGTCCGATATAACGGACTTTATTTCAAAGAACCATCCGTTTGCCCTTGTAATTGCTATAGACGCGTCTCTAGGCGATGAAAGACATTTGGGCTATGTGACAATCGGAAACGGCTCTCTTTACCCAGGTGCGGCTGTTCAGAAAGATCTGCCGCCTGTGGGGGATATTTATATTACTGGAATTGTAAATATTGCAGGAATTCTGGAATATCTGACTTTACAGACAACAAGACTGTCCACTGTGATCACGCTGGCAGACACCATTGCACAGGGGATTCTCGGAAATTTTATATAACAATACGGCAAACAGAAGCTTTCACTTCCATTTGCCGTATGCTTATTTAGCATATCACTTTTTTGAATTTCCAAAAGGTTTTCTGTAAAAACAGACATAACGCCTGCCGGCGCCAGCACCATATAGGAAAGGTACAGCCAATTAGATAAATGCTTTGATCTGTTTATAGATACCGGCTGCATCAAGACCGTATTTCTCAAGAAGAGCAACAGCCGGGCCGGACTCTCCATAAACATCATTGATACCAATACGTTTAACCGGTACAGGAGCTTTCTCAGCAAGGCACTCGCATACAGCACCACCAAGGCCGCCGATGATGGAATGCTCTTCAACAGTAACAACTTTGCCTGTTTCTTTGGCAGCTGCTACAACAAGTTCCTCATCGAGAGGTTTGATGGTGTGGATGTTAATAACCTTTGCTTCGATTCCTTCTTCAGCCAGTTTCGCAGCTGCTTCCAGAGACGGAGCTACGCAAAGTCCGTTTGCAATAATGGTAAGGTCTTTTCCCTCACGGAGAACAATACCTTTGCCAAGTTCAAATTTATAATCCGGGTTATCATTGATAACCGGAACAGCAAGACGGCCAAATCTCATGTAAACAGGGCCCACATGCTCATAAGCTGCCTCTACCATTGCTTTTGCTTCAATATCATCAGACGGGCATGCAACAATCATTCCCGGAATTGTACGCATAAGTGCAAAATCCTCGCAGCACTGGTGTGTAGCACCATCCTCACCAACGGAAATTCCGCCGTGGGTAGCACCAATCTTAACATTCAGCTTCGGATATCCAACAGAGTTGCGAACCTGCTCAAAGGCACGTCCTGCTGCAAACATAGCGAAAGTACTTGCGAAAGGCACTTTTCCAGTTGTTGCGATTCCGGCAGCAATTCCCATCATGTTGCACTCTGCGATACCGCAGTCGATGTGGCGCTCCGGAAATGCTTTCTTAAAGATTCCGGTCTGTGTAGCTGCAGCAAGGTCAGCATCCAGAACAACCAGATCATCATGTTTTTTTCCAAGTTCTACAAGAGCGTTACCATAACTTGCTCTGGTGGCAATCTTCTTTACTTCTGACATAATGCTTCACCTACCTTTTCCAAATCTGCCATAGCCTGTGCGTACTCTTCATCGTTCGGAGCTTTTCCATGCCAGCCAACCTGGTTCTCCATGAAAGATACCCCTTTGCCTTTTACTGTTTTCATAACGATCGCAGTCGGCATTCCTTTCACAGTCTTTGCCTCGTCAAAAGCAACGCGCAGCTGCGCCATGTCATTTCCATCAGCTACATTTATTACATGGAAATTGAATGCTTCGAATTTCTTATCGATCGGGTATGGGGAGCATACGTCCTCAACTTTACCATCGATCTGAAGACCATTGTTATCAACGATCACTACAAGATTGTCCAGTTTCCTTGCTCCTGCAAACATTGCAGCTTCCCATACCTGACCCTCCTGGATCTCGCCGTCTCCAAGAAGTGTGTATACACGATAGCTGTCATTTGATAATTTTGCAGAAAGTGCCATTCCAACCGCTGCAGAGATTCCCTGTCCAAGGGAACCGCTGGACATATCGACGCCAGGAATATGCTTCATATCCGGATGTCCCTGAAGGTAAGATCCGAGATGACGAAGTGTCACCAGATCCTCTTTCGGGAAATAACCTCTCTCAGCCAGTACAGAATACAGACCTGGTGCAGTATGACCTTTGGAAAGGACAAAACGGTCGCGATCTGCTTTCTTCGGATCCTTAGGATCAATATTCATTTCCTCAAAATAAGATAAGTAAATAAATCTGCTGCTGATAAAGATCCGCCTGGATGACCAGCTTTAGCAGCATGCAGTGCTGTTACGATGTCTTTGCGGACTTCGTTGGCAACTTTCTGAAGCTCTAAATTCTCCATTTTCAATTCTCCTTATTATTTCCCTTGATATCATGATGTGCGAATCACAACCGGATTGAATTCTTACGTAAAATAATTTCTCGGTTAATTATTCTCCAAATACAGCCTTGTAATCATTCTGGAATTTAACAATACCAGCGTCTGTCAGCGGATGATGAGTCATCTGCTCAAGTACTTTAAATGGTACAGTAGCGATATCAGCACCTGCAAGTGCACACTGTGTTACATGCATTGGATGACGAACACTTGCTGCGATGATCTCGGTATCGATGCCTGCAACTGCAAACATATCAGCGATCTGGCGAATGAGCTCAACACCGTCTGTAGAGATATCATCCAGTCTTCCAAGGAATGGAGATACATATGTAGCACCAGCTCTTGCTGCAAGAAGTGCCTGGTTAGCGCTGAAGATCAGAGTTACATTTGTCTCGATACCTTCTTTTGAAAGAACTTTAACTGCTTTCAGACCTTCGCATGTCATAGGAATTTTTACAACCATGTTCGGATGGATTTTGGCAATCTCGCGTCCCTCACGGATCATTCCCTCTGCATCTGTTGTAGTAGCTTTAACCTCGCCGCTGATCGGTCCATCGACGATCTCTGTGATCTCTTTGATTACTTCATTGAAATCTCTTCCCTCTTTCGCGATCAGGGATGGATTTGTAGTTACGCCACAGATAATTCCCATATCGTTAGCTGCCTTAATATCTTCTACTTTTGCTGTGTCAATAAAAAATTTTCATGATTTCTTCCTCCTAAATGAATTAGACTAGAGCGTTGCAGCGCTTCCTTTGTCTTGCACTGTTCATATGCTTTCATTATAGCAGACTTCATTTACAGGTCAAGGCAGAGAGTAAATTATTAATAAAATTTCAATTAATAATTTCATCTATTATTAATCATTCTATAGTTTGTTAGTATGGTATCAATCAATTTTCTACTGTATCAATCAGTTTTTCCAGCAATTTTACCAGATGTTTTTTTCAAATTATTACTAATAATTTCCAGTAAATTATTTATTTAAACTTATTTTCTTCGGATTTTTCGTTTATGGGATCCGGTTTATCCATACGTGCATAACCGGTGGTTTTTCGCACAATAATCTTGGGATTATACTCAATATTATATACACTTGTGGGACGGATGCCTTCCCCGAAACGGATGCCTGTATCGATTTTCCGGATGATAATGTCACAGGCATCCCTGCCCTTCAGATCAACGAAGTGATCAATGGTAGTCAGTGACACTCTGCGAATTCCGGAATAAAAAATATTGTCGCAGCCGATCACAGATACATCCTTCGGCACTCTCAGACGGGCATCCTGAAGAGCATCCACAGCACCAATGGCCATCATGTCATTCTGTCCGGCAATGGCAGTAAATCTGCTGCCATCCTCCAGAAGAGACCTGGTCAGGGCATAGCCCATAGAATACTCGGAATCCGTCTTAGGATTGCGACGGTCAACGGATTCGTCAGCAGCCCGGATGATCACATGTCCGGAAAGCCCAGCCTTCTCAAACTCACGGACAAAACCATCCACTCGTTTGGAACGCTGCCACTGTCTTCTGGTAAGCGGCGGCGTAATAAAGGCCACATCCTGATGTCCCAGATCCAGCAGATGCCTCGCCATAAGTCGTCCCACTTCTGTGTTGTCCTGATTAATAGCATCTACTGTACTGATTTTTTCTTTGTTGCTAATGATGACCAGCGGAATGCTTCTTGCCATCTCTTCTACCTGGCTGATATAGTCCGGGTGGGGATTGCAGGCATAAATGATCCCCTGGGGTGCCATGGCGCGTATCATGCGCAGATACTTCTCTTCCAGCCTGGCATCACGCTGGGTATTGCAGATGAAAACTCCGTAGCCACGCTCGTTGGCTACCGCCTCGATTCCCTGAAGGAGCATCACATAGTAAGGGCTGGTAATAGTTGGGCAAAAGTACAACAATCATTTTTTTCCTTTTTGTTCTCTTTTTTATTTTTGTGGCCCGGAAGCTGATAGCCCAGTTCTCTGGCCGCGCTTTCCACTTTTTCCACTGTTTCTCTTGAAAAAGAAACATTGTACTTATGGTTCAGAACCATGGAAACCGTTGCCTGGGAAACTCCTGCTTTCTCTGCCACATCTGATGAAGTCACTTTTTTTGCGTGCCACAAAAATCACCTCCTGCCATCTTACAGTTCTACCCTGCCCTCCAGTGCCCGAAGCAGGGTAACTTCATCAATGTATTCCAGGTCACCGCCGACCGGCACACCACTGGCAATACGACTGACCTTGATCCCGGTTGGCTTGATCAGCTTACTGATATACATTGCTGTAGTCTCTCCCTCCAGACTGGAGTTGGTGGCAATGATCACTTCTTTTACATCTCCCTGAAGTCGCATGATCAGCTCTTTCAGCTTGATATCATCCGGACCAATTCCCAGCATAGGGGATATTGCGCCGTGAAGTACATGATAAACTCCGTCAAATTTACCGGTTTTTTCATAAGCAGCAAGATCCCTTGTGTTCTCCACTACCATAATCGTACTGTGATCTCTTTTGGGATTGCTGCAGATTGGGCACATTTCTTTATCCGTAAGGGTGTAGCAGCACTTACAGTACTGTACGTTCATCCGGGCATCGGTGATGGCATTGGTAAGCTGCTGCACCTGTTCCTTTGGCATATTCATAATATGAAAAGCCAGGCGCTGGGCAGACTTTGCCCCGATTCCCGGAAGATGGGAAAACTGCTCAATCAGTTTATTGATATGACTGCTGTAGTATTCCATCAGAATGGAAGACCCCCGCCAAGTCCTCCCAGACCTCCTGTAAGTTTGGACATTACAGCCTGGTTCTCCTGCTCAACCTTGCGAAGTGCTTCATTAGTTGCTGCAACAATAAGATCTTCAAGCATCTCGATGTCATCCGGATCTACAACTTCCTCTGCAAGCTTCACCTTGGTCACTTCTCTCTTACCTGAGATAGTTACTTCTACAGCTCCGCCGCCGGCTGCTGCAGTAAACTCTTTCTCCTCGAGAGCTTTCTGGTTCTCTTCCATCTGGCGCTGCATTTTCTGCGCCTGCTTCATAAGGTTATTCATGTTTCCTGGCATACCCATGCCTGGAAATCCTCCACGCTTTGCCATTACAAAGTCCTCCTTTAACTGTTCTGATTTCATGCTGGATTCCGCATTTCTGATTTTTCAAACAGGCTCTATAACATTTGCGGCAGCAAAAATCATTTTTCATAACAATATTCACATTTTCTGCAAATATTATTAATTTACTTCTCGTTCGTCGCTTTCACGGCAACTCTTATGTTGCTGCACAAAAATCAAACAGCAACACTCTTATTCTTCTGCATCGTCAGGATCTTCCTCCACAACAACATCCATATGGATATTCTCCCGGAGAGCCTGATCTACAGTAACCTTGGCAAGATTGGTATGGTTGTGTTCTTTTGCCACCACCATCTTAAGTTCTACACTCTTGCCAGTCTGGGCCAGGATGATATTCTTCAGTTCTTCCTCTGCTTCCGGATTATCTACATAGGTTTTTCCAAGGAAATCCTGGAATTCGATGTAGAGAACCGGTTCACCGGTCTGGCCATTGTATTTGGGAATAGACTTCTGGAGCATCTGTTTGAAAATGCCGCTGGTCTGACCTACGATCACCTTCCAGCTGGCTACAATCTTCTGCAGATCCTCAGGTGCCGCTTTCTCAGGTGCTGCTGCCATGGCTTCTGCACTGCCATCCGATCCGGCTCCTGTACTTCCGGCGCTGCCAGTGGCTCCCGGTTGGACAAATACCTGCTGAACAGGCCGCTCGTCCATGCGCTGTTCCAGAACACGAAGACGATCCAGAACAGAATCCAGATTGGTCTCCATCGCCGGACGGCACAGTTTGATCAGAGCAATCTCCACCAGAACACGCTTCTGGGTGGAATAGCGGATCTGACTGGACAGGTCAGAAAAAATACGGATGTAGCGCATCAGCGTTTCTACATCCACCATCTCACTTTCTTCCCTTAGAAGTTTCAGATTCTCAGATGATACATCAATGGCTTCCTCCGGATTCTCGGAGGTTTTTACCAGAAGGAGATTACGCATGTACCAGGTAAAATCTCCCACAAACTGTCCAAGCTCTCTTCCGCCTATGATCAAATCCTCAAGAGTGCGTATCGCACCTGTCACATCTCCCTGGAGCACTTTTCGCAAAAGCTTGCTGAACACTTCCGTATCCACAGCTCCCAGAACCTCCAGGACTTTGTCATAAGTCAGTGTCTGCCCCAGATAAAAGGCAATGCACTGATCCAGAAGGCTTAGTGCATCTCGCATGGAACCGTCTCCGGCTTTTGCCACATAACGGGCGGCTTTTTCTTCTGCCTCTACGCCTTCGATTTTCAGAAGTTCATCCAGCCTTGCCGCAATGGTATCAATAGTGATGCGGTGAAAATCGTATCGCTGACATCTGGACAAAATAGTGATCGGTATCTTGTAGGCCTCTGTGGTGGCAAGAATGAAGATAACATAAGACGGAGGTTCCTCCAGTGTTTTCAGAAGAGCATTAAACGCTCCTGTCGAAAGCATGTGAACCTCGTCGATAATGTATACCTTATAGTTTCCTTCAGTAGGACGATAGGCCACCTCCTCACGGATCTCACGGATGTTGTCAACACCGTTGTTGGAGGCTGCATCGATCTCGATCACGTTCATGGAGGTGCCAGCCTGTATCGCCTTACACATTTCACATTCACCACAGGGACTTCCATTTACCGGATGCTGGCAGTTTACTGCTTTTGCCAGTATTTTTGCAACGGTAGTCTTACCGGTTCCTCGGGTGCCGCAAAACAAATAAGCGTGACCAATACGGTTATGCTTGATCTGATTGGTCAGGGTAGTTACAATGTGATCCTGTCCCTTGACATCGTCAAAATTATCCGGTCTGAACTTCCGGTATAGAGCAGTATAGCTCATTTATGGAAACTCCTTTCTAACAGCAGGGAATCAATCGCCGAAGCTGATTCCGATCTGCTTTGCAGCCTTAACGGTCTGGTCTTTCGGAGAAACCATTTTCAGCTTGCCGGCACATTCTTCAAGAGGTACTCTCTTGATTTTGCCATTTACAATACCGATCATGATGCCATATTCTCCGTCCAGAATAGCCTCTGCTGCTCCTGCTCCGATTCTTGTGGAAAGCACACGATCATATGCACATGGTGCCCCACCTCGCTGTGTATGTCCCGGAACTGTAATGCGTACCTCAGAACCAAGCTTCTGGGTAATCTTGTCTGCAATTTCATAGGATACGGAAGGATACTTCTTCGCGCGGTCTTCCAGCTTTTTCTTGTAATCTTTCTTGGAAAGAAGGGCATCCTCTTTGGAAATGGCGCCTTCTGCCACTGCAAGAATGGTGAAACGCTTGCCAGCTTTAGATCTCTTCTGGATAGCTGCAACTACTTTCTCAATGTCGTATGGGATTTCCGGAATCAGGATAATATCTGCTCCGCCGGCAATTCCTGCGTGCAGAGTAAGGCTTCCTACCTTGTGTCCCATAACTTCTACGATAAATACACGGCCATGGGATGCTGCTGTTGTATGAATGCAGTCGATAGCGTTTGTTGCAATATTTACTGCACTCTGGAACCCGAATGTCATATCTGTACCCCAGATATCATTGTCGATGGTCTTAGGCAGATGGATGATATTCAAACCTTCTTCTCTTAAGAGGTTGGCTGTTTTCTGGGTTCCGTTTCCTCCGAGGATTACAAGACAGTCAAGACAAAGCTTGTAATAAGTCTGCTTCATAGCCTCTACCTTGTCCAGTCCATTGGCATCCGGTACGCGCATAAGCTTAAACGGCTGTCTGGATGTTCCAAGAATAGTTCCGCCCTGTGTAAGGATTCCGGAAAAATCCTTGGATGTAAGCATACGGTATTTGCCGTAGATCAGTCCCTTATATCCATCATCAAAGCCGTATACTTCCAGATCATCGATACTATTGGTAAGACCCTTTACAACTCCTCGCATGGTGGCATTCAGAGCCTGACAGTCACCGCCACTTGTTAATAAGCCGATTCTTTTAATCATAGTACCCTCCATTTCTGTGTCTTTGGAAAATAAAATTCAAGTTTTTATCTAATTATATAATATTTCACAGGCTGACACAACAAGGAATTTAATTCCGCCCAAAACTTCTTCTGAAAATCCACTGCATTTTTCGGTATCGACTTGACAAATTCATTCGCTTCCTTTATAATTAAATTCCGCGCAGCCGGGGAGATAGCGGTGCCCTGTACCTGCAATCCGCTACAGCAGGGGTGATGCCAATCTGAGGCTTGTATCTTGTGGAGCTGCCCTTTATAAGTGGCGTTGACGTTTGGGTCTTACGCAACAGGACTCTATGAACCGTGTCAGGACAGGAATGTAGCAGCACTAAGTAGAATCTCCTGTGTGCCGTGAGGGTGCCTGGGCTGAGTTAACTGTAGAGGTAACGTCTGTGAGACCATTCCGAGGTGCGGCGCGCGAAAGAAGAGGATTGTGGAACGTCTGTGAGGACGTTCTTTTTTTGTGTTAAAAAAGATTTCTGCAAAATGGGGCGGGCAAATTACGGGAATGCTTTTTCAAACAGGCTCTGGCGCGGTACGCCCCAGGCAAACAAAAAGACACATATTGTATCAGGGCTGTGAATGTATTGTTCACGCCATTTTTACAATATGTGTCCTATTTTTAGTTTGCTATTCTATTTTGAATGCAAGCTGTAAGAAATTATTTGCACAGCTCCGCTACGACCTGATTGATCACCTTGCCGTCAGCCTTGCCCTTCAGCTCTGGCATAATAGTCTTCATGATCTGTCCTTTGTTTCCAGAAGCGATCAAGTCTGCATGTTTCTCTGTAAGGTAAGCCTTGATCTCAGAAGCGTCCATCAGCTTTGGAGCGTATTTCGCAATCACATCATATCTTGCCTGATATTCATCTTTCAGATCCTGTCTGGATTCCGGACAGGTGTCGATCTGCTCTTTCACAGATTTCAGCTCTTTCAGGATAACACGGTCAACCAGTTCGCCACTGATATCGTCACGGCAGCCTTCGTCGATTGCCACCTTCTTCACTGCGGAAATCAGGGAAGAGACTGCATCCTTTGTTACTTTATCCTTTGCTTTCATGGCAGCTACCATGTCTTTTCTCAATGCTTCAAGTTCCATTGTATTTTCCTCCTGTCATTTTCTATGTGGTTGTTTACATAATGTTCCACAACGTTCCATCAAATCATAATTCTTTCATCCTGTGGCATTTCAGACGACTTGATGTATTTTTTGCTTTGTTTTTTATCATACCACTAATTTTCTGATTTTCCAACCTGCTCTGCCAAAGATTTTTTCAGCATTTTCTTCTTTTCCCGAAGCTCGCGAAAAAAATCGGAAAGCATGATGGAACACTCTTCCTGAAGGACACCGCGGATTACTTCTACCTTGTGGTTAAAGCCATCCATTTCCAAAAGATTCAGCACAGAACCGGCACATCCTGCTTTTGGATTCATGCTGCCGATAACCACACGGTCAATTCTGGACTGCATAAGCGCTCCGGCGCACATCTGGCAAGGCTCTAAGGTTACATACATCGTGCAGCCTTCCAGTCTCCAGTCTCCTAATTTTTTGCTTGCCTTTTTAATCGCGTTCAATTCTGCGTGAGAAAGGGTATTCTTGTCCGTGTTTCTCCGATTATAGCCTCTTGCAATGATCTGCCCGTTGCAAACGATCACACAGCCAATTGGCACCTCTTCCAATGCCCGGGCTTTCTTTGCCTGGCGAATTGCCTCTTTCATATAACGTTCCTGATCTGTAAGCATTTTTTACCTTTACTTTCTACTACTTTATGGTGAATCTCGGCATTTTTGCCGCTGCGCTGTCATTTTCATTTCAGGCGCCGCAGCGGCAATAGCTTTATTATAGGCAGTTCGCACAGGGATGTCAATTTTAACAACCGGCAGGTGGATCAATCGCACGGTACCAGTACCCTCCCCTGCCTTTTTTCACCTTGATACAGTTGCTTTCTTTGAAGCAGGAAAAGCCGAACATGCCTGCCATAAACTGTTCCTGCTGGTCGTAGCTTCCGGGTACACCAAGTATGTACCGGCCATTTGATCTGTGGCACAGAAGGAGATGTCCGAAATTGTAGTATCCGTATTGCAAAAAACGGTTGTTGCGAAGGGCGCATTGTCTTCTTGGAAAATGGACCAGATCCTGGGGTGTAATTTTCCAGCACTGGTTCAGATCGCTGTCTTGGAACGGGCAGAAGGGCTGACCAAATGGAAGTGCTATGGTTTTCTCCTTTTCCTCTTGTTTTGTATTTACTCTACAGGTAATTTTTTGCTCTGCTTCCCATATTTCCCCCACGGTTGGCTCATCTTTTGCTTGTGGTTCATCACTTATCATTTCTTCTGCTTCCAGCAGATCATCCTGCATTTGTTCCACCACATCCTCCACTTCATGCCTGTCATCTAAATCAGGTGTGGAATCTGTTTCCGGCTTGCTTTCATTCTCCAGCTTTTCTTCTGCTTTCTCTTTTATTATTTCACATACGGTACCAGTTTCTTCTTTCTTTATTATACTTTCCTTAAAATTCTCCGGGCGGATTGTCTGGTCATCCCACTCTGTTCCAAAAAAGCCTCCCGATTCTGTAAGCAAAATCATACCTCCCATTTTTTCCAGAGGAATTCCCGAGCCCCCCATATCCATTCCGTCTGTTTCCACCAGACATTCGATTCTATTTGCCTCCGTTTTGCAGCTGCCCAGCAAAATTCCATTCATCAGTCCCTCTTTTCGCACAAATCCATATACTTTGCACACTTCTCCTGCTGCCAGGTTTCCTACCTGAAGATGTGGTTCAATTGTACACATGTGATTTCTCACTTCCACCTTCATAAAGCCACAATTATCTTCCTTTTTCCCTTTTCGGTATTCATATACATATGCGATAAAACGCCGATATCCCACCAACTGACGCCCTCCCCTTTTTATGCATCTCACTCATTAATGTATATGAAAAAACAGAATTTTCATTCATAAAAACGCATTCTGTTTCACTTGGAACATCTGTTCAAATGAATTAATTTAATTGCCTCTCCCCAAATAAGACCTGGTTAATTTCAATTCTTTTTGAAATTTTTTGAATTTTTTCAATTTTTCTGTTGACAAGCCAGTATATTCTATGTATAATATCACTTGCAGTTGACGAAGTGTGGCTCAGTTTGGTAGAGCGCTGCGTTCGGGACGCAGAGGTCGTGGGTTCGAATCCCGTCACTTCGACTACTTGGCAGGGGCGCCGAAATTCTTGAGAAATCAAGGGTTTCGGTGTTTTTTTATGTTTAAATTTTCTTCTTTTTCGAAAGCTATATTCTATTTTAACTATTTAGGTATAGAAATATTTATTTTTTGTGCTAAAATATCTTTATCGGGCAGAGAGGATTTTCCTCTCCCAGAGTTTGTTGAAACAAGCTCTAACACAAAAGCAAAATACCATAAAAGCACCAGGAGGATGAACATGAAAAGAAAAAGAATTTGTATCATTTATGGTTTTGTTTGCCATGCTTCTGTTTCTGGCGGTTCCTTTTAAAGTAAAGGCGGAAACTGCCACAACGCCAGTAAGCATTTCTGTACAATATGGACAGACAGAAGCACGAACAATTCTGAATATGATCAATGAAATGCGTACAAGCAGCACAGACGCATGGTATTGGAAGCAAGACGATACAACCAAAACATATTGTACAAATCTGCAGCCATTGCAGTATGATTACGATCTGGAAAAAAGCAGCTATGCAAAGGGGCCGCTGAAATTGCAATTATTTATTCCCATACACGTCCAAATAACAAAGACACCTTCTCCGCATTTTATGAAAATTCAGTATATTATACTTATGCAGGCGAAAATATAGCTGCGGGATATGGAACTGCTGACAGTGTCAACGACGGCTGGAGGGAAGATAACGAGCTTTACGCCGGTCAGGGACACAGGCGAAATATGCTTAGTTCTAAATTCAACTGTGTCGGAATCGGTCATGTATACTACAATGGCTTTCACTATTGGGTGGAAAATTTTGCATACAGAGATAAAGTTAATACCACCCCTGTAAGTGCAGACAACACAGAAACTACCCTTACAATTCCAGTTGCAACATCAAAAATTTCTAATTTTAATATTACTTTTGACAAAGATGAGTATTCTTTAAAAACAGGTGAAAGCGCTTCCATTTCCGTATCAGATCCAGCGATTTCCGTTTTCGGACACTGGGGTTCCAGATTGTTTTTGTGACTGATACCCCAGATTTAACAATTGCTGATTCGACAGTCGCTACCCTTTCGGGTACCATAACTGGAATTTCTGAAGGCGATACTACAATTAGTGCCTCTCTTTACGGTCTGACCGCGCACCAGACAGCTGCTGTCAAAGTACATAATTGTGAAAATCACTGGGACGATGGAAAAATAACCACACCCCCCACCTGCACTAAAACTGGCGTAAAACAATACACCTGCACAATCTGCAGCGAGACTAAAACAGAAGAAATTGCTGCATTAGGTCACGATTACAGTTCCGACTGGACTATCGATACCGCTGCTGCCTGCGAAACAGTCGGCAGCAAGAGCCATCACTGCACACGCTGTGACAGCAAAAAAGATATAACTGAAATTCCTGCTCCCGGCAAGCACACCTGGAATAACGGTGTAATCACCAAACCTGCAACAATTGCAGAAGAAGGCGTAAAAACATACACCTGTACTGTTTGTGGTGTAACGAGAACTGAGACAATTGCCAAGCTTCCAATGCCAACCGTGACTCCGGTTCCAACAGCCACACCAACACCGGCAATCACTTCTGCCCCAACTGTAACACCGACTCCATCCGTTTCAGTTGGAACAAAAAATTACAGATAAAAAAACTGGAAACATATACAAAGTTACAAGCAGCCGTTCTTCCAGCCAGACAGTTGCCTTTATTGGAAATAAAGTAAAAACCAGTGTCATCATTCCAACTACAATAAAAATAAAAGGTGCCACCTACAAAGTAACTGAAATTTCCACCAATGCTTTCAAAAATAACCGTAAGCTGAAAAAAAGTGGTAATTGGTCAGAATATTGTAAGAATAGGTAAAAATGCATTCTACGGCTGCAAAAAGCTTACTTCCATTACCATCAAATCCAGCCGGCTTACATTAAAGAACATTGGCAAAAACGCATTCAAAAATACAAGTCCAAAAGCTACTGTAAAAGTTCCGAAAAAGCAGAAAGCTCTTTATAACCAGATCCTTAAGAAACGGGGACTTAATAAAAAGCTAAAGTCAAATAAATAATCTTTAAAACACAAAGAACCGGATTCCGCAAAGTGCTGATATCCGGTTCTCTGTATTTTTCCGCGAAGAGCTGCTTTATTTACTCCACCGACTCGGCTGTTCCTGGCAGATCCGGTTCCACTGGCAATCGCCGCAGATTTTCGTTCTTTTTCCCGTTTCAATGATTTTTTTCTGTACTGCTTCGGTAAATTCCGGGAATGCAAGTTTCTGACCTTCTTTTAAGCCGCATTCTGCCAGCACTGCATTGTCATATCTTTTCACCTTCTCGGCTGCCTCGCAGATTCCCTGGCTATTGTTTGGACAGGCTGAGCAGATTTCGTCAGTTTTTACTGTGAGACAAACATCTGCCCCTTTTGTAAAAAGCTCCAGCATTTCCTGCATATGGGCTGTAAATCCAGTGCTGTAGCCATTTCCGATAAAAAACGCCAGGCACATCCCGTGGTGAGGGCGAATGGGATATGTCTGACGTTCTTTTTTACTGCATTGGTACAAGCTTACGTACCCTTCTGGACAAAACAAATGCCAGAGCGATCTTTACAAGGTCAGGAATGATAAATGGAATTACGCACCAGCCCAGTACGGTTCCAAGTCCGACAGCTCCGGAGGTTCTTGTATATACAACCATAAACCAGATAGTTCCCATTGCGTAGCAGACGATCAAGCCAACTACCATGGAAAGAATCTGAATAACAGGCTTTTTTCCCCAGAGGGATTCCATTGCCCACATTACCAGGGCGGAGAAAAGAAATCCGATGATGTAACCGCCGGTATTGTTAAGGAGAATTCCAAGTCCTCCTGAAAATCCTGCAAATACAGGAACGCCAATAGCTCCAAGTAAAATGTAAACCAGTACAGCCAGGCTGCCTCTCTTTCCGCCAAGCACACCAACAGCCATAAATACGCCAAATGTCTGTAATGTAAACGGCACTGTCATTGGAATGGAAATCCAGGAACAGATTGCGATCAGTACGGCGAAAATAGCTATGTATGCCAGGTCGTATGTTTTTGTCTTTGTTGCAGTTACGGTACTCATTTTCTCCTCCTCGAATGAATATTATTTTTGTCAGATACAATCTAACATAGTTGCGCCTCAATTGTCAACCTATTATTTGTTTTCGGTTTACAATTCTCCTTATGAAGAATCTGGACATGTTTCCTGCATACGTGCTATACTGCTGTAAAGTGGAGGATTAAAAAATTGTGTCAAACATATAAAATTGCAATTTGTGATGACCTTGCCACAGACAGAAAATATCTTTCTTCTCTGTGCAAAATATGGGGCAGACATAACAGTTATCATATACAGATTTCAGAATTTACATCAGCCGAAAATTTTTTGTTTCATTATGCCGAGAAAAAAGATTTTGACATTCTTCTCCTTGATATAGAAATGGGCGCCATGGATGGTGTTACCATGGCAAAGGAAGCTGCGGCAGGATAATCAGACCGTACAAATTATATTTATCACCGGATACGCAGACTATATTTCTGACGGATATGAAGTAGATGCCCTTCACTATCTGATGAAGCCCATACAAGAAGAGAAGTTCTTTACAGTTCTTGACCGTGCAGTCACAAAGCTTATCAAGAATGAGAAGGTTCTTAACATAATCAGTCAGGGTGAGATGATTCGTCTGCCCATCTGTCAGATCAATTATGCAGAGGTAAACAGCAATTATATTACGATTCACAGTCAACAGACTATCACCCTGAAAATGACCTTAAGCGAATTGGAAAAAAAGCTGGATTCTCATTTTTTCAGAGCGGGACGTTCTGCTTTGGTAAATCTAAAAAAATCAGCCGGGTTACAAAAAAAGAGATTTATTTGCAGGATGGAAGTATAATCCCCCTTCCACGCGGCGCTTATGAGAAGGTTAACCGGGCAATCATTAATATGGACTGATTTGGGAGATTAAAATGCATTTATTTTCGAAAAAAGCAGCTAAAAAAATGGCTGCATATCAGAAGGAACTGATTGAAACTCACTATCAGGAGGTTGATAATATGTATCGCCAGATGCGAGGCTGGCGCCATGATTATCGCAATCATATCCAAACAATGAAGGCTTATGCAGCCACAGAAAACTGGGACGCAATCAGACATTATCTCGATCTTCTTGACAAGGATCTTACCACAGTAGATACTGTGATAAAAACCGGAAATGCCATGACAGATGCTATTTTAAATTCTAAAATATCACTGGCACGGTCCAAAGATATTCAGGTAATTGCAGATGCTGACATTCCTGTTAAGCTGAATTCCTCTGAAATTGATCTTTGCTGTATCATCGGAAATTTATTTGACAATGCCATAGAAGCCAGCCTGCAGCTTCCCAAAAGAAAAACGACTGATCCGCATTTATATGGACATGAAAAACACGCAGTTATACATTTCTTTCACTAATTTTACAGCGGGAAAGAAGTTGAAAAAACAGGGAAATCTTTTTAAAAGTACAAAAGGTGATGGTCATGGTCTGGGGCTGATCCGTATTGATGATATAGTAAAGCGATCTGATGGATATATCAGCCGAAACAGTGAAGAGGGCGCCTTTACCACTGAGATTTTACTGCCCCAGTTATAATTCATCCCCCGAAACATGCAATTCATCCCCGGTTTAATCCGGGGATATTTTTTCTGGTAAAATCATATTAAGAATCTTTTTAATGATACCAGAGTCAAAAGGTCAAAAAGCCGATGCAAGCTCGCTTGCAAGAGGATTTTTGACCTCTTGACCCGCAAAAAACATGAGTAAATAGCCATTTTCCGAAGAAAAATGAGCGGATTACGAATGTTTTTGAAGATTGCGGGAGTGCAAAGCACGTAGCAATCTGGTATCAAAAGAAAAATAAGAAAGAAGGGAAAATCATGTTTCAAAAAAATCCTGTATCAAAATACAGTACTTTTCAAAATATATGGTTCATGATTAAACTTGCCTGCACTTCTCAGGAGAAAAAAGTTCTGGTGATCAGCTTTTTTATCGCACTGTTAACCATTATACAGAACCTTCTTAACCTTTATGTTTCTCCTGTCATATTAAGTGCAATAGAAAATCATGTTTCCATTCAGGAACTGCTTTTTACAATTGTAATTTTTGTGCTTATGATAATGCTGGTATCAGCTGCATTGGCTTATGCAAATCAAAACGTAATTTGCGGACGGATCAGTGTCCGTTGTGAGATTGTAAATCTTTTAAACAAAAAAAGCATCCACAACATCTTATCCCAATATAGACGATATGAAATTCAAAAAATTACTGACCAAATCGGCCGAATATACGGACAATAACGATCAGGCCACTGAAGCAATCTGGAATACACTAACTGTACTTTTGATCAATATTGTCTGTTTTTTTATTTACGCCGGTCTTCTTACACAAATTCATCCAATTCTGATTTTGGTCATTCTGTCAACTGCCGGAATCAGTTATTTTATCTCTCAAAGATTAGATGAATATAAGTATCAACATCGGGAGGAAGAAGCTGAATATATACATCAAATGGCATATTTATTAAACCGTGCAGCTGACTTTGGTGCAGCAAAAGATATCCGCATTTTCGGTCTTCGTTTCTGGCTGGAAGAATTATACAGCAAAACAGCCAGGGAATTTACAGCATTTCATCGAAAAGCAGAAAATGTTTATATCTGGGCTGGAATTGCAGATTTGACTTTTACTTTTCTGCGCAATGGAGCGGTCTACGCATATTTAATTTATTTGGTATTATACCGCGGTCTTGATGTGCCTGCTTTTTTGCTTTATTTTACTGCAGTGGACAGTTTTTCAGGCTGGATTACAGGAATTCTGGAAGGACTTGGCACATTGCACCGACAGTCTCTTGATATTTCCACGGTCCGGGAATGTCTGGATTATCCGGAATTATTCCGTTTCAAAGATGGACTTACCTTAAATCAGAACGCTAAAAATAATTATGAAATTGTTTTGGAAAATGTTTCATTTCGCTATCCAGGAGCTGAAACAGATACTTTAAAAAATATAAATCTTACCTTACATCCAGGAGAAAATCTGGCAGTTGTAGGTCTTAATGGTGCTGGAAAAACTACGTTGATCAAAATAATCTGTGGGTTTCTTGATCCCACAAAGGGACAGGTAGAATTGAATGGAACAGATATCCGAAACTATAACAGAAAAGACTATTATAAGCTGTTCTCGGCAGTGTTTCAGGATTTTTCATTGTTAGCGGGAACCATTGCAGAAAATGTGGCGCAAACAGAAAATTTCGACCTGAAACAGGTGAAAAATTGTATCAAAAAAGCCGGCTTGCTTCCAAAAATAGAAGCTCTTCCAGATAAGTATCAAACCTTTCTGAATCGTGAGGTTTACAAAAATGCAATTATGCTTTCAGGTGGAGAAACACAGCGCCTTATGCTCGCCCGCGCATTATATAAAGATGCCCCTTTTATTATATTGGACGAACCAACTGCCGCACTCGACTCCATTGCTGAAGCAGACATTTATCAGAAATATGACGAAATGACAAAGGGAAAATCCTCAGTTTATATCTCCCATCGGCTCGCTTCTACCAGATTCTGCAGCAGAATCTTAATGCTGGAGCAGGGAGAAATACAGGAAGAAGGAACTCACGAAGAGCTGTTAAGGCAAAGTGGAAAATACGCTGCTCTCTATGAGGTTCAAAGCAAATATTACAGGGAAGGAGATGGGGAAAATGAAGACAAATGAGAAAAACATATCGTTAAAAGAAGCACTGCAGCTTAATCACAGAGCATATAAGCTTTTTTACCGATATTATCCAAAATTAATTCTTTCCCAAATCAGTCTGACCATCTGGAAAGCACTGACTCCCTATATAATCATATATTTATCTGCACTTGTTATTGAAGAACTTGCAGGCGACCGAAGCCCTGACCGCATTCGTTTTCTGGTAACGATTACTTTATTATCCGGAGCAGGAATCAGCTTGATATCTGCATTTCTTAAAAAATGGAAAAGGACTTGGAGCGCAGTCTTGGA
>ENA-OQDT01000752-OQDT01000752.1-human-gut-metagenome-genome-assembly--contig:-NODE-752-length-20862-cov-4.662841_pt1 | contig 20862 bp, 24 predicted proteins | sample MGYA00242786_ERZ504617 | MGnify/ENA primary metagenome ERZ504617 (study PRJEB26092, sample SAMD00036337) | human gut metagenome | host: Homo sapiens | study: EMG produced TPA metagenomics assembly of...
TCTACCGCTGCGCTCAAAACGCATAGACCGCGTTTGCGAAGCGCAGCGCAGCAATGAAAGCCCCAGTGGGGCTTTTAAGCGGCAGAACGGTCTGCGATAGCAGATGGAGGGGCCTCGCCCCGACAAGCTCAACAAATGTTTCCGAATTGTTAAGACGCAAAAATAAGTAGAGGTGATTCTGCTCATGTAATGGGGTCGCCGTTTGACCTGAACGAAGTTCCTGCCCCTGTTTGTGCAGCGGCGTTGTCCGGCTCGCCCACGGAAAGTGTGAGGTCATGGCACGGTATCACGTTCAGACGGCTTATGAAGGATTCAAGGTACAGTATGAAGAAAGCCGGGCGCAGTGCGGACACTACGTCCTGCTTCTTTCAAGCACAAGAATAACACTTTGAAGTTGTGCAGTCAACAACCAAAAACAAATTTTGGAAGATTGAACAACTACATAAGATTTTATTTGTGAAAAAGAAAAATACCGCCCACGCAGCGCAGCGATGATTTTGTCGGATGAAGTAAGCGGCAAAATAGATCGGGTGTGTTGCGGGGCGGTAAATTCTTTTGCGGACTTTCCCTCACTGAAGTGGTGGGTCTCACGGTGATAACCAACCACTTCCTGTGCTGTGTTCAAAATGAACACGACCACATCTTGTGGATTGCTTGTAACCAATCCACAAAATCAGTGGGACTTTCGGAAATAATAGCATATTCTCTGCAAGGTGTCAACACTTTAGGAGAATGAATACATGAAATAGGCAAAACATACACAGTACAAGTGGAAAGCAACACTGTGTTTTAGAGAAACCCTTAATTCTCGCAGGTCAATCGTACTTTCACGGTAAAAGTTCGATTGCGTATTCATGATGGTTATAGTCTGCGGGTTGGATTAGGACTTTTTTGTGCGATGCAGATCGATTATTATTAACAGTGCTGTTATGCCTACCACGATTAAAAATCTGATGGTAAATTGAATTGGAAGATTTTGAAGAGCGTGGGTTAGCATTCCAACTTCTCCATCTTCAATCCATTGCGAAAACATTCGTAATTCTTCAAGCAAGGCAACTGAGAAAAAGGCAATCCCAGACACTCCGATGATGTAATTATATTTTTCCTTTTTGACAAGTACAAAATAGCAGTTTACGATTGTCAGAAAATACGAACAGCCAATCCAAAATACCCAACCAATGTTCCAATCCATAAACTTTCTTCACCCCTTTATGCAACCAGTCCTTTTATTATAGTAAGAGCTACTACTACAACAATGAAACCTATTGCAATAATTTTTGAAATTCGATTCTTACTTATCGGATTGTATGAAGAAAATTTATTATATAGTATCAGCAACGCAGCATAAACAGGATAGCACCAAGGATTGATATTAAGTAAATCGAAAAAGGAGCCGATCTCAGCGACTATAAGAGTTAGCACTAAAGCCCAATACGCTATCTTTTTCAATGAATCTGACATAATCATTGTACCATAGACAGTAGTCTTAATTGAATGGAGCGTTCATATTTAATCAAGCAAGAATAACGTGAACAGCGCGGTCATACTCGGCAATGGCGCGGTTAGCCCATGGCGGTAGCCCCCCTGCGGGGCAAAAACAACGGTCTGGCTATCAGTGAAAAAAGCACGAAAGACCACTATAAGCGTGCCGTAAGGCAGAAACAACACAAAAAAGAGGGCTGGCAGTGCCAGCCCTCTTGACATACCCGGCTATCAAAAGCCCGGGTTTTTTGAAGCAAAGCTAAAAAGCGGGGTCAGTTTTACGGTTCGATCACATTGAAGGTCTTTTCAAACTTGGAGGCATACGCCAGCAGACGCTTCAGGACGGTGGCATCGCCTGTGATCTGGACCTGACCCGCCTGCTGACCGGTCATCAGAGCAAACAGTTGCAGCCGCCGACAGGTAACGGACGCCTGCGCATCCGGGCGGTTCTCGCCCGGATAGGTCAGCAGCACGCCGTTCTTGCGGGTGACATAGAACTGCTCGTTCTCATCCGTTACGGTTAGATTCAGGGTCAGGTCATCGTTCTGCGCAGCGTTGGCATCGGTCAGGATGGCGATATAGTCCAACAGCATGGAGACCGTCATTGCGCGCATACTGTTGGTGAGACCATTCGCCGTGCGGGCACGCCCGGACAGATTGCCGTTCCGCAGTTCCGCTGCGCCCATCAGATACGCATTGCGCCACGCACCGGACTCTGCCTGATAACCCAACTGCTCCAGCGCATCGGCGCACAGGTTGCGCGCCTTCTGGTTGGATGGATCTGCAAAGACCAGCTCCTTTGTGATCTGCGCCACCCACTGATACTCGCCCTTGTTGTAGTCCTTTTTTGCCCGAAGCAGAACGGCTTCCGTACTGCCGAGATACTCCACCATCTTTTTTGCTGTTTCGCTGGGCGGGAGCGGGTCCAGATTGACCGGGTTCGCATCGTACCAGCCCAGATATTTCTGGTAGATGGCTTTGGCGTTATGCGGCAGCGTGCCGTAATACTGGCGGGTATACCAGACTTTTTCGAGCGCATCCGGCAACGAGATCATGGCGGCGATCTCGTTGGAGGTGTACCCCATGTTCATATAGTGCAGGGTCTGGTCGTGGATGAACTTGTAGATCGCAGCCGTGTTCAACAGATACTCGTGGATCTCCTCGCCCCAGTGCGGCCAGTTGTGGCTCTGGAACACCACGTCGGTCTTGTCACAGAAGCGCTGGTCAGCCTCGATGATGTACTTCGCCCAATCGTTGGCATCCCGCACCTGTGCGCCACGCAGGGTGTAGAGGTTGTGCAGGGTGCCGGTGCAGTTTTCGGCCATCCAGAGGGCACGGTACTTCGGGAAATAGGCGTTCATTTCGGCAGGGGCTTCGGTGCCGGGGGTCAGCTGGAATTCGATCTCCAGCCCGTCGATGGTCAGCTTTGGAACATCTTCCCCGATCTCGTAGGTAGGAGCGATGAGGGTCACCGTACCGGTAGACTGTCCCATGCCGATGCCGATGGAGAGTGCTCCTTTCTCTCCTTTTTCCAGCACTGTACCATACTGATACTGCGCACGCCGGGCCATTGCGATGCCGGCATAGACGTTTTCGCTGATGGCGTGTTTCAAAAATCCTTCCGGTGCAAGGATGACCGTTTTGCCAGAGGCAAGCTGTTTGTCAATGGAAAGGCTGGGGTCCGCTACATCGTTCCGGTCGATCGCACCCTCTGCGCCGCCAAAGTGATCCACATGGCTATGACTGTACAGCACAGCTTTGACATCCAGCGGTCCGAACCGGTTTTCCATCAACGCTTTTGCTGCCTGCATATTTTCTTTGCACATCAGGACATCAAAAATGATCCAGCCGTGGTTGGTGCGGATGAAGGTCGCATTGGCCATGTCAAAACCGCGCACCTGATAGATGCCGTCGCAGACCTCAAACAGTCCGGCTTTTGCGTTGAGCTGGGTGTTCCGCCACAGGCTTGGATTGACCGTATCCGGCGCATCGCGATCCAGATCGCCATAGTCTTGCAGATCCCACGCCGTTGATCCGTCATCGTTGTAAATGACCCTGCCTTCCTGATCGTCCAGCAGGCCGCGCTCTGCGTTGGCAAACTCCCGCCGGTCGGAAAAATCAAGTTTGCTGTACCACTCCGCGTTTTTTTCTGCGGTACAGCTCGTCGCATCCTGCGTCGTCCCCGGCTTTGAAGGGTCGCTGAAGAAATCAGCAATAAAGTTCAGGCTATTATTTTCGGCTTCGCTTCCGGCTGCATGTGCAGACAAGGATACTCCGCACGCCAGCATTGTAGCAGCCGAAGCTGAAATAAAATTCCGACGGGTCATTTTCATAGCAGGTTCCTCTTATTACGGATCAGTTTGTGCGGACGACCGGCGGCTGCCAGCCTGTCAGTGCGGCGGCATCCGGTTTATAGATACGAAGGAAGAGGTGGAAATCTCCCTCTCCTACCGGCAGCCAGTTGGTCGTGTCCGCCGGTGCCTCTTTGGAAAGGGTGATATCGATCGAGCCGTCCGGATTACGGTGCAGACCGGAGCGGTCGTTGACGCAGTAGCGGTCAATGGGGTTTTCAATGAGGAAATCGTTCTCCCCGTAGGCGGTCACCGACCAGAAGCCCTTTTCCAGTGTGGGAGGATCTGCCTCGATATGCAGCGTATAGGTCTTTTTGCCGGTCAGGACTGTGCCGGTGCTGTCCACATCTGTTTTAGGGTAGATGGCAACATCGGTGGTGTTGGCACCCAGACCCCGCAGCGCCACCATGGTACGGTAGGTATATGCTGTGCCAAAGTTGCCGATGGGGTCGCCGAAATAGATCCACTGACCCATCTGGCGTGTATAGCACTCCGATTCGCTTTGCAGCTTTTTCTTCAGCTGGAGCAGCATCAGCTTCCAGCGCAGCCCGCTGAACAGACCCAGCGCCTTGTCATCGAACTTCTCACCGGGGCCGACATGCAGTGCTGCAAGCTCCCGGAGTACCGGCGCATCTGCCGCAGCGGGCGGGTTGGTTTCCATCAGCTGGTTAGCGGTATCAAAGAATTCCTTTGCGTCCATAGCAAGAACGTGCTTTACCGGCACAAAGTCATTGGCAGGGTCATAGCTGCCTGCGGGGGCGGTCCACCCGCCCGCCTGATAGGCGGAAAGCGGCATCAGCTGCATCTTATCCTGAATAGCCCGGACGTTGGGCAGTTCCTCCTGTCCGGAAAGCACGATGCGGGCAATGGTCCAGACCATCGTGGTAGGCACATCAATGCGCTGCACCCCTTCCGGCAGTTCGCCCTGCCAGTCTGCACGGGTAATGGCATAAAGCCCCGGCGTTTCCAGCACAGCGGCGGTGTTTGTCCACGCATCCAGCACCTGTACATTAAAAAAGCGGTCGGTCTGCGGCACGCCGTAGATCATTGGTTCTGCGCCGACATCCAGAAACGCCTGCGTATAGATGGTATCCACATTCGGCGTAACCACCACACGGGTCGTTGCATCTGCCAGCTTTTCCGCATGGATGAACTGGTTGATGGGGGCCTTGTTGCTTGTAGCTGTGCGGGTGTTTGTGGAAGCCGTCCGCGTAGCATCCATGATCACCAGCGGAAAGGCGTACAGATACGCCTGCTCCAGAAGGTTCTGTGCAGCCAGCGTCTGCTGTGCGGCTGCGGCTTTCTCTACGGGCAAAAGTGTAGCTGCGCAAACCACCGCAGCCGCAGTAGAAACGTTCAAAAAATCACGGCGGGTCATTTTCATAACATGAGACCTCCTGTTATGTCTTTTGCTTTATGCGCCTTATGGGAAAAAACATTTGGCTTTCTGTGTTCAGAATACACGGAGCTTGCCTGAAAGTCAATTGTTTTTGCGCTTTTCACGTCAAAATTGTGAAAGTGGACAAAGCTGCTTGTGAACATCGTTGTCTATGCGGCAGTTTCGCGTATCGTTCCGATCCAGAGCATTCTCGACCTGATCCGTATCCATACAAGCGGACGGGAGTATGCGTTCCATAAACCTGTTGGAAGTCAGATCATGGTCAGCATTCTGCTGATGGTGTTCTGGCTGTCCGCAGCGTTGCTGCCGATCTTCTCCTTTATTTGTAAAAAAGCATCCAAGGGGGATATCCTATGAAAGATAAAATTCTGGAAGCAGTGCAGATCTCCAAAACCTACGGGGAAGGAGAAAGCGCTGTTCACGCCCTCAGAAATAGCAATCTGACCCTTGAAAACGGTACATTTGCGTCCATCATCGGTTCCAGCGGCAGCGGAAAATCCACGCTCCTGAAAATTCTGGGAGGACTTTTGCCACCCACCACCGGTAAGGTGCTGCTGGACGGTCAGGACATTTATGTAATGAATGCGGAGCAGCTGGCACAGGTGCGGAGGCAAAAGATCGGCTTTATTTTTCAGGATTTCCGCCTGTTCCCGGAGTACACGGTGCGGGATAATATTCTGATCCCATTTTATCTGGATCATAGAGCACCGGATGAACAGATGCTCCATAAGCTGACCGGGATCTTGGGCATTGCGGGCAAGCTGCATTCCCGCCCCGCACAGCTCTCCGGTGGACAGCAGCAGCGTGTGGCGATCGCTCGTGCGCTCATCGCAAAACAGCGCATCGTTTTTGCCGATGAACCAACCGGAAATCTGGATACACGGACGGGTGAGGACACGATGCGGCTGCTGATGGAATGCGCTGCGGAGTTTGGACAAACGCTTATCGTTGTCACGCATAACCCGGAAATTGCGCAGAAGGCGCAGCAGGTCATTCGGATCGAGGATGGGTGGATTACAGGAAATGTATAAGTTGGACACGGGAGGCGTTTGTACAGCGTACCAGCCGGATGCCCTAGAATTACTCGATTGCGACTACTAATGAAAAAGACATCTCTGCAAGATAATTCTAAAAAGTCTTGATTTTCCTATCAAAACATGGTATACCCATTATACGAAACATTGCTTTAAAAGAACACTCCACCGTTCAATGATGTGTAAATGGGAGGTGCCTGCCATGACCGCCGTGATCTATGCCCGCTATTCTACTGACAGTCAGCGCGAAGAATCCATTGAAGGTCAGATCCGGGAATGCACCGCCTATGCGGAAAAGAACGGCTTCACGGTGGTGAAGCATTACATTGACCGTGCTATCTCCGCCAAGACCGATAACCGCCCGCAGTTCCAGCAAATGATCAAGGACAGTGAGCGTGGCATCTTTGACGTCATCATTGTCTGGAAGCTCGACCGCTTTGCCCGAAACCACTACGACAGTGCCCGGTACAAGACTCAGCTGAAGCGAAACGGTGTGAAACTGGTATCGGCAACGGAAGTCATTTCGGCTGGCCCGGAGGGCATTATTCTGGAATCGGTGCTGGAAGGCTACGCCGAATACTACTCGGCTGACCTGTCTGAAAAGGTCGTGCGCGGCATGACCGAAAATGCTCTCAAGGGTATTTATAATGGCGGCACGATTCCGTTCGGCTACATGATCGATGAGACCCGGCATTACCAGCCCGACCCGTTGTTGGCTCCGTATGTGGAGCAGACGTTCCAGAAGTATGCGGACGGCGCAACCATGACTGACTTGCGGGATTGGTTAAAGGCACACAACATCAAAAATTCGATGGGCGGAGAGATGTCCTACAATACGATTCAGCGGATGCTGAGTAATCGCCGGTACATCGGCGAATTGCGCTTGCGGGATGTGGTACAGCCCAATGCGATTCCGGCACTAGTGTCAGGTGAACTTGTCGGGGTAAGACCCCTCCATCTTGCTACGCAAGACCGTTCTGTCGCTTAAAAGCCCCACTGGGGCTTTCATTGCTTCGCTTCGCTGCGCAAACGCGAACCTGTTCAACAAGGTGCAGGAAAAGCTGGCAAAAAATAAAAAGGCCCCTGCCCGTCATAAGGCAGAGGAAAGCTATCTGCTGACCACCAAGCTATACTGCGGCAAGTGCGGAGCGCTGATGTTCGGAGAAAGCGGTGTCAGCCACACCGGGAAGATGTACACCTATTACAAGTGTGCTGCCGCCAAGAAGAAAAAGACCTGCGACAAAAAGGCAGTGCGGAAACAGTGGCTGGAAGATCTGGTGGTCAGCGAGACCATGAAGCTGGTGGAAGATGACGCTTCCATGAATGCAATCATTGCCAAAGTCATGGAGCTGCAAAATCAGGAAAGCACAGACTTGCCCATCTACGAAAAGCAGTTGAAGGAAACGGAAGTCGGCATCACCAATATGCTGAACGCCATCCAGATGGGCATTCTGACCAGCTCCACCAAGGAGCGGCTGGAAGCTCTGGAAGATCAGCGGAAGGAACTGCAAGCCCGCATTGCAGAGGAACGGCTGGCCAAGCCGAAGATGAAAGAGGAGTTCGTCCGGTTCTGGCTGCTAGCTGGATATGACCCAGCCGGAGCAGCGGCAGGCACTGGTGGACACCTTCATCAATGCCATCTATCTCTACGATGATAAGGTTCTCATTACCTTTAACTATAAGGAAGGCACAGAAACGGTCGCTTTCGGGGAAGCCGTGAAAGCGGAGAAAAGTTCGGATATGAGTGCGCGAGATGCACCAACGAAAGAGCGTTAAATCGTAAGATTTGGCGCTCCTTTTCGTTATGTAACCCCGAAAAATCGGGGATTGCACGGTCAATGCACGGCTTTTGCACGGTTGGTGTTTTCATAGGAATCCTCTGCATGGGTTGGAATTACTTTGAAATGCGTGGTAAATTTTGCATCAGGTCAGCAGAGCCAGACGGAGCTGCGCCTTTACTTCGGGATCTGCATTCTTCAGCAGTTCCAGCAGAGTAGTCATAGAGATGGTCGGTTCGCCTGCGGCGGGTACAGCCTGCGGGCTGGGGCTTTCCTGTTTAGCATAGAACCCTTCCTCGAACTTCCTGCCCAGTTCTACACGAGAGGACTGCTGGATATGGGCGTAGGTGTTCACCAGCATATCTGCCGTGGCGTGTCCTGTGGTGCCTTGAACGGCCTTCACATCGCCGCCGGAGATCATCAGCTGATAGGTTGCGCTGGAATGCCGCAGACCGTGGAACACGATCTGCTCAAACTCCGGGTGCTCTGCCCGCCATACGCTCGATGTTCCGCAGCACCTCCCGGCTCATGTCGCTGACGGCTGTGCCGAGGGCAAAGACGGCATCCGGGGTGGAAAAATTGTAGATTGCCTGAAAATCGTCCTTGTCGAACCACCCTGTCGGCTCAAAGCCGCAGCGTTCCAGCAGCGTGTATCGCTCTATGTATTCGTCTAAAATCTCCGTATTGATGACAGCCGCGTGTTTCAGGTAAATCAGTGCATGAGCTTCCTGTGCAAGTTGCCGCAGGGGAATCTTTCCCATCGAGTAGAGCGTAATGCCCTCCTCGTAGCGGATATATTTCTTTTTCTTCCCAGCCAGTATCTTTTCCAGTTCTGGAACTGTAAAGGTCTCTGTTTTTGGTGTCATGCCATTCTTCTCCTTTGTCAAGGGTCGTGGTATACTTGTTTTATCAGGATATAGAAAAAGGACACTCCACTTTCAGCATTCGCTGATGGTGAAATGTCCTCTTGGCTGTTTTCTCGTTTACAGTTCTCTGCTGGTAGCCAGAATGTGAGAATCCGTCTGTCCTAATGGGGATTTTTCTGCATCTCCGTCACTCCATGCGGAAATCCGTCAAGGATGTCAGCTTTCTGACATTTTCTGTGTCGGAATCCGCGATGTATTTCATTGTCGGAGACACAAAGATTACCACGTAGCTCAGTTAGATTCAGGGCTCATCGTGGGGACAGGTCAAGGAACACGCATGAAAGGCTTTATATTCCGTTATAAGCCTACTCATGCGGCTTCCTTTTTGTCCCGTCCGTACGTTACCCTACGCAACTCTCCACAAGTTACCGAGGATTTGGTGTAAAAGTGGTGTAGTAGTTGGTGTAGTGGATTTCAGACCGAAATGCCCAGTTTACCGTTCAGATTTGCAAAGGAATGGGCTTTGGCTTCCTTGGTGGCTTCCGCGTAAATCTCCATCGTGGTGCTGATGTCCTTGTGTCCCATGATGTCCTGAATGATCTTCAGGTTGGTCTCATTTTCGCACAGCCGGGTGCAGAACGTGTGCCGGAGATTATGGCAGGAGAAGGGCGGCAGCAGCTGCGGCTCCCGCTTTTCCTTTTCGGCCTTTTCCAGTTCGGCTTCGTTGTATGCCACGCTGATGCGCTTGATGGCGCGGTTAACCGTCTGCGGATTCTGCGGCTGGCCGAAGCGGTTCAGGAATACGAAGTCCGAGATTCCGTCGATTTCGTATTCGCATACCAGTTCCAGCTCCTGCTGGTTGGTGCGCTCCTGCTCCAGTGCCTTCCGCACTTCGGGCAAGATCGGAATCGCCCGCTTGCCTGCGGCAGTCTTGGGTGTGGACATGGTGAAATAGCAGCCGCCCACCTCGTGGTCATGGTACACCAGATTGTGCTGGATGGTGATAAACCCACTCTCAAAGTCGATGTCGCCCCAGCACAGGCCAACCGTTTCCGAGATGCGGCATCCGGTGCCCAGCATGAAGGTGAACATCGGGAGCCAGTGCTGGAACTTCGGCGTTTTCTTGATGAAACTCAGGAATGCCTGCTGCTGGGGCAGGGTCAGAGCGTGGCGTTTTGGCGTTTCGTACTGGTGGGCGGCTTTAATGGCCGTCAGGACACCATCCGTGGGATTCACACGGATGTACTCATCGTCCACCGCCACCGCAAAGACCTGATGAAGAACATTCTGGATGGTTTCCAGCGTGTTCAACGCCATCTTGCCATTGCGGACGATGCCATTGTAGTAGCTGCGGATATTTATTGCTTTTATCGAAAACAACTGGAACATCCATATCAGACTGGCTGCCCCCAGACACCAGATAAGTGAAAAATAAAATTCCCTTTTTTGCACGAATTTCCCAATATTGCCGTAAAAGAACCACACATGTAGTACATCCTATGATACAGCCATAAATGCAATCGAAGAAAACACTTTTGTTGACTGTGTAACCATTACACCTAATACTGCCATTACAAAGCTAATTCCACTGATTAACCATTTCATTTTCTTTGCCGCATGATACTCCGATATCTCTGCCGTTGATTTCATAATCTCTACTACGTTCTTCCGATCTACAGCAGTTTCTCTTCTTTCTGTATTGATTTCCGATCTCATAAGCTCCACCACTTCTATCCCGAGTGCATCTGCCAATGGTTCTAACGTATTAATGTCTGGAAAACCAAGTCCTCTTTCCCATCTGCTGACTGCCTTATCCGTTACATTTATCTTTTCTGCCAGTTCCGCCTGTGTCATACCCAGCTGCTTTCTCCGTTCCATGATAAATTTTCCAAATACTTTTGCATCCATGTAATTCACTTCCTTTTTCCGTTCTTCGAAACCGAATAGACTTCTTTGTTTAATTACATCATATACATTTTTTGTTAAATACGTCAATCGACGAATCCTTTACTTTTTTAATTTTAAGGTAAAAAGCTTTGAATAGTAAAAGAAGACTCTTGCAATGCAACAGCCTTCCTAATCATATACTTATTCTTCTTTTTGTATTTCTTCTATAATTCGTTGAATTGCAGTTACCTCTTCCTCCAATTCATCCGCAATTTGTCCTATAGACTTTCTTTTTTTCAACTTCTTTTTAATCTGCTTTTTCAAAAGACTCCGTTCTCCAAGCTCAATTCCAGATTCTACTCCAGCCTCCACACCAGCTTCATACTCCGCTTTCCGTAATTTTTTCTCTTCAAATTCTTTATCATACTCATAGATGCTCACTTTGATCACCTCTGCCTTATTCTTCACCAAAAATTCTGCCAGAATTCCTTCCTTTATGCATTCATCTACCGCTCGCGTAACTGCCTCTTCCAGAGGAATATTCTGCGTCACATATTTTCTTACCCTCGCAACATATTTGGCATATTCCTTTAATGTTCTGCAGTGTTCCATCAGTTCTAGGTTATGACCATCATTTACATTCAACATAGTCACCCTTAATTCCAGATCCGGATCATCCGTCGGATTCTCATAAGCTGAAGATAATCGGAATTCATTATAATCTTCTACCTTTTTCGTTCCATTATAAAATACAATAAATCTTGGTGTCGGTATCTTTTGTATTACCGTGGAATATAAAGATTTCCGAACTACTAATCTTTGATATTCATCCGCAATATAGAATAAATTTCTAAGCGGAATATTCGAGTTATACGTCGACTGGTGCTCATACAAATATAAATTCATATCCATAATAAACGCCAGATCATTTTTCATTCCCATATAAATTGCATTTTCTAATGTAACAATCTGCAAATCTTCTACATTAGTATAATTCCGACCATTCACTGCATTATACAATAATAGCAGATTTTCTTTATCATGATACACATTCGAAAAATCGTATCTTTGTATGGCCGTTTTGCCTTTAACTGACGGTTGCTTACCTGATACTTTTTGTTACGTCTCTTCTGACTTTTTCTTCTCTCCATATTTAATTCCTCCTATGTGCAGGAGGATATCTTACTTACACGTTCAGTCCTCTCCTGCTTTTTACAATTGATTGGTATAAAAAACATAGATTTCTGAAATGCAATTAGAATGTAGATAGTATATGATTCAATATACCTTAGATTTCTTTTGAAGTATGCTTTTATATAGATTAACATATAAATAAATATTATTCAATATATTTTCAAACAAATTTTGTTGCTGTTTATTACATGAAGCGGTCATTCCGTGGGTATCGCATGCTGTAATGATTCAACAGCGGAACCATAACTGCTGTGATACCGGAAGTAGTACAAAAAAAGCCGGAAAGTCAAGGCTTGCGCCACAACTTTTCGGCCATACACAGGTTACAATTCCGCTATTGAATTCAGTATCATTGGCCAGTCACGACATGAGAAAGACTTGGTATTCTGGTTCGGGCGTATATGGAGCGATGTTAGAAGTTGTTAGGCGTCAGAATTTTCGTTACCCGGAATAGGAGTCACTGTTTGAGCCGTATGGCGAGTTTGACTCCTAGGCCGGGTGCTTTTAGAAAATTCTGACGCCCTTATAACTTCTTCATCGTGGAATCTTAGCCCGAACCAGAATACCAAGTCTTTCTCATGGACCGGGGTAAGCCACAATACAGTATTAAACAGCAAAAAAATTCAACTTCGTCTCATCAAACGTAATCTTCTGCCCTTTCCTTCTAAAATACTCCTCCACAACCTGATACATCTCCTCATACCGTCCTTCGCATGCACAATTTCCCAACGGTTCGATCCAGCATGACTGCTTCCCACAGGCATCTCTTAAGTGGACTTTAAAATTCAGTCCTTTCTCCTCCAGCAATCCGTTCACTTCAATAATTTCATTAAATGTAATATAATTCATATCTGCTATCTCCTCCAGTTCTTTCCACTATAGTATCCGGCTGCATTGAATATCGTTGCGAATACATTGATCATCTTGTTCGACGTATACACTGCATGATACCGGTTATATTTTCCCCAGTCTGCATTCGCCAGTGTCCATGTTCCGGATACAGCAGCAAGATAAATAACAGCACACAAAAATCCCACGATAAGTTCACCGGTTGCCATCAAGTGTCCATACTTCTGATTCAGCATCTGCGCTATCACTACTGCCATGATCAGGCTGGCAAACATACTGATCCAGAGTTTGTTCAGGATATAGCGGTTCAGCTTTGAGCCCATCCACAATATAATTGCAAGAATAAATGCCCCGCCATACAGGTAGATTACATACTGCTTCAATACCGCTGTATCACGACACACAATATATCCTCTTCCCATCACTGTTCCGATTGTAAAAAGTCCGACAGGCTGTACAACTGCCCCCAGAAGCAGCAATGTCAGATGCACTTTCATATTCGCCGAACATGTTCCTATGATCAGCAGACCTACCACAGCTGCAAGTGAAATCAGCCCGACATAAAGATGTGTTCCGATATAATCCTTCGGAAGCAGCCATATAGATATCACACTTAAAATCGTTCCTGCAATAAAAAAGCATGCAATCTCATTGTTCATCTCATCCCTGCTTAATTTTTTCTGTACAATATCCTCTTTCAAAAGGATTGCCAGACGTACCTGCCACTCTTCTTTTTCTTCCTCAATTTCAAGCTGATCGATCGATGTAATGTCAAGCTTACTTTTCAATGCTTTCTGGCAGGTCAGTTTCGTTTCCTTTAATGTACGTTCTTCTTTTTCGATCTCGTCCAGTCTGCGGGATAAAGCTTCCTGCAAGGTCAGTCTGTCTTCATAGATTTCTTTGATCTCCTGTACCGAAATACCGATCAGACGCAACTTTTTGATTTCCTGAAGTTGTTCTACATCTGCTTCTGAATACTCCCGGTAATTATTTTCCTGATTACGTGCCGGATGGATCAGTCCTTCTTCTTCATAAAATCTTATATTCGCCTTGGAAATGCCAACCTGTTTTTCTACATCTTTAATCTTCATAAAGTGACACCTTCTTTCCATTTTCCCAGTCTGCTTCTGTAATGATTTCTTTGCGGTGTTTTATCGTCTTGTACTTTACTTTTCCAAACAAACCTTTCTGCTCTTTACAATAAATGATATGAAGCGCCATATGAAATTTCTGGTTCTCATCTTCCAACTCATGACTGTATTCCAGATGAGTCGCACTGTAACGAAGCAGAAGCACTTCACCGGCTCCCACCGGTACGTTCCCACCATCCACAGACATAACCTGAAATGTAATGGTTCCCGGTATTTCGATTTCTTTTAATTCAACCTGTTCTTTTATTACTATCTGAAGCTCAGAAATGATTTTATTTCTTTCTTCACTTTTTTCCATACTGTCACCTTCCTTCATTCCGGATATCTACATCCTTCTCTCTCTTTGTTAAGATAATTATATTCCTTCAAGCCGCTTGAAGGTCAAGAGATTCACCATATTTTTCTTCCATTTTTTGCCTTTACTCGCATTCCCGCTCGATTTTTTTCTCTGCCAGCCGCTCTGTCTCTTCTATTGCTTCTTTATAGCCGGTCAGTGCCGCAAATGGTGCAAACTGAGCCGCCCGGTCTGCTATCGGCATCGGAGGATGCGTCTCCGATACATGATGCGGAAGGTTCAGAATATCTCCATACTTTTGCTGCACTTCGATCACCGATTTCTGTAATTTCCCCGAAACCTGTGTAACATTTTCTTTCGAAACATTTTCATTTCTCACGCTTTATGTCCTCCGATCTGCCGGTTCCGTTCCATCGCAGTTCCATCCTCCTGCAGATTCATTCCTTTTAAGATTGCATTCTTCCCATATTTTTTCTTGATATCCAGCATCGCCTTCTGCATCTTCTTTTCCCGTTCCAGCTTCTCATTCTTCTCTTCCTTTTCCTTCTTTGCAATTCCAAAATCTGTAAAAAGATTCATCTGTTCATACTGCTGTTCTTCCTGGACCTCTTTCTCACTGATCACATGATTCGCTGCCATCGTAATCCGGCGGATCAGAAGATCCGGATTCACAATTTCATGATACAGCTTTACACCTGCCTGTGTCATCAGCCTCGATGAAGAAGTATGCTGCTTCAGATTAGCGGTTCCGTGTGCATGTTTCGGCAGCTTCCTGCCATACCAGTCTGTCGTGATCTCCCCTACATTTTTCTTCGTTCCTTGTTCCAGATTCTTGATGTCATATCCAATCGTCAGAACGATCTGATCCGTTACGAGACGTTTATCTACCAGATCCAATGCCAGCTGGTCGATCATTTCCTTTACCACGATCTTCGTCTGCTCGAAATTATATGGACAATGCAGTACCTGTCCCGCACCCATACTGTTATTTTCGGGCTTATACGCCTTCACATCTGCGATCGTGCATGGCTCCCATCCCCATGCATGGTCAATCAGAAGTTCTGCATTCACCCCAAATAGCCGGTACAGCAAATCTTCATTATAATATTCCCCCGGCTTACCAAGAGAACATCTTGCCACATCTCCCATGGTAAATAATCCGACTTCCGCAAGCTTCTTCGCATACCCCGGGCCCACACGCCAGAAATCCGTGATCGGCTGATGCGCCCACAAAAGCTTCCTATAAGAAATTTCTCTAAGTTCTGCGATCCTCACCCCATTCTGATCCGGCTCAATATGCTTCGCCACAATATCCATGGCAACTTTACACAGGTACAGATTCGTTCCGATTCCGGCCGTTGCCGCAATCGACGTCTCCTGCTGGATCTCCCGAATAATCTTTCCAGCCAGCTCTCTTGCCGTCATCCGGTAAGTATTCAGGTAATCGGTCACATCCATGAATACCTCGTCAATGGAATAGACATGGATATCCTCCGGTGCAACGTATTTCAGATAAATGTTGTAGATCTCCGTACTGCATTTCATATATAATGCCATTCTCGGAACCGCCGTAATATAATCCAGTTCCAATTCCGGATGTAGTTTTATTTCTTCATTATCTACGGAAGCTCCTGCAAACTTCTTTCCGGGTGCCATGCAGATCCGTCTTTTATTCACTTCTTTTACCTTCTGCACAACCTCGAAAAGTCTGGCACGGCCCGGTATCCCGTAGGATTTCAAGGAAGGAGACACTGCCAGACAGATAGTCTTTTCCGTACGGCTTTTGTCCGCTACTACCAGATTGGTTGTCATCGGATCCAGTTCTCTTTCTTTGCATTCTACCGATGCGTAAAATGATTTCAGGTCGATTGCGATATAGCTTCTCTGTCCTTTGTCCGCCATGCTTGTTCTCCTCCTTCCTTTACTCTCAAATTCATTCACAAAGTTTTCTTTTCTTATTTCGAATATATGTTCTTATTATACCAACATTCTGATTTTTCCACAATACAGAAGCAGTTACAAATTATTTTTCCAAAACTATTGACCTTCAAGTTACTTGATAGTTTATATTATAGACAAGAAAAGAGAAGAAACAAATATTGATAAGAATGCCGGCTATTCCCAAATTCTCTTAAAGAAAGGAGACATTAAAATGAAGAACGGAACAGAAAACAAAAAATGTTGTCTTTGATATTATTTTTAACTTAATATGCATGATATACATAATCTACAGTTGGATGTCAATTACAAATGTCGGAGTCGTAACTGCACTGACACATAATCATGGTGATGCCATGCTGCTGATCTTCGGTGCTGCAATTGTTCTAATCGTCATTTTTTTATAATCGATACATTTCTTTAATATCAGGGGAAAAAGCAAAGGGGCTATTTGTTACCGGGGTATGTCGGAGTGTCCATTGGTGTAAAATGTATCGCAATACTATTCCTGGTTTTGGCATATGTATTTAAGCTTAGAATCTAGAGACCTGCCACTGGCAGCTTCTTCCAAACACATGACGTATAAAATATGGCTGGCATATATTCTTTCATGATATATGCCAGCCATATTTCAAAATCCGTTTACCATTATTTTATTTATAATCCATCACCAGAAACATCGGTTTGATCGCTACCACTTCATCATACTCTTCCTTCTCGACGACTACGCTGGAATTCAACGCTTTCAGATCTTTTTTCAAGACCTGCAATGCTTCCGGGATATTTCTCGCACGCCCCTCTTTCATAATCTCCTGCATTCTCTTTAACACAATCGGATGTGCATAATGAGCCGGTACCGGGAAATCCGGATATTCTCTGATATACTCTTCCATCTGACGGATTGATTCTGTCAGCCGCTTCTCAATATAATTCTTGTTATTTTTCGAAGTCGGAAGTACATTTGCTCCGGCAAATAAGAAGATTGCGGCCAAACCGAACAGTAGGAAGTACATTCCAAATCCCGCATGCGTCGTCAATGCATAGATACCATAGACAAATACCGCAGCACCCATCAGTACGATTGCAAGTGCCACCCATTTGTACGCTGGATTGCTCCTGTCGTAGGTACGCTTTTTCTTCGCCGACTGACTTAAGTCCATATAGATATCCGATTGCTTTTTCAGATACTGTTCTGCCTGTTCCAGCTTCACGAGACATCTTTTTGTTTCTTCTGACACATTTCTTTCTCTTTGCTTTTCTGCCAGCCATCTTTCCTTCTCTGCCAGCTTTCTCTCAGCCTCAAGACTGTGTACCGGAATATCCGGATATTCTTCCTCTATATGTGCAAGAAATCTGTCCACATCTTCTTCATGTTTGAAATTACATTGTTTTTCTTTTCCGTCCTCATATACGACCACAAGATAGGATAATGTACCGAATACTCCTTTTCCTGTAAATCCACCCTTACTCATGGCGATTCTTTTGAAGATCCTTTTTACAGAACTGATTGGTATGTAATACCTTCTGTCAATATAGAAGCTGCTAAGATACACTGCCTTTTTTCCAATGCCACAAGGTCCGATCTTCTTACATTCTTTTTTGTCTTTTACCAATTCTTCATCCGGAATCGATACATTACCCAGTCTTTGTGGTTTCATCTTTTCATCATCTCATTTCTGTCAATTCATTCTGCCTTTTATGTATTCAAATTACACTGTCTTACAACTATGCTTTCATTGGTTTCTTTGTCGCATGGATAAAGATTCCAAGGAATACTGCTGCCAGGATAATTCCTACCGGATAAGCAACCTTCGTAGAAAGTCCCAGACACTCTTCTGCGCAGAAGAAATAGGTCATGGAAACTGCACTCATAAATGTTGCCGGTACCGCTGTGATCCAGTAATTCTTCTTCTCGCGGAACAGATACATACTTGCTGTCCACAGAACGATCATTGCAAGTGTCTGGTTTGTCCAGCTGAAGTATCTCCATACGATCGCATAATCCAGATGTCCGACAAATGCTCCGACTGCCAGAAGCGGAACACATAACATCAGACGTTTCTGCATCTTATTCTGATCAACTTTGAACCAGTCTGCCAGTACCAGACGGGCACTACGGAATGCCGTATCACCGGAAGTGATCGGGCATACGATAACTCCGATCATTGCAAGTGCAACACCGACACCGCCCATCGTCTTGATACATACATCATAGATAGCTGCTGACTGTCCATTTGCAAGAATATCATTCAGACCTGTACTCAGACCACCTGTGATTTTATAAATAGAACATCCTGCTGCTGCCCAGATCAGTGCGATCACACCTTCTGCAACCATCGCACCATAGAATACGAAATGTCCCTGTTTCTCAGATTTCATACAACGTGCCATCAGTGGTGACTGTGTAGAATGGAATCCGGAAATAGCTCCACATGCTACGGTAATGAACATGAAGCTCCAGATCGGCTTTCCCGCCGGATGCATGTTGGTAAAATGCGTCCAGATCTCAGGAATCGTATAATTCGGATTCGTGAAAATACCAACGATAACACCGACTGCCATAACGATCAGGCAGATACCAAACAATGGATAGATACGTCCAATGATCTTATCGATTGAAATAAATGTTGCAACAAAGTAATATGCAAGGATGATCCAAAGCCATACTTCCGGATTAGCCAGAACTCCTGTCACACCTTTATTTCCCAGTAATGTAACGATCAATCCTGCCGGTCCTACTGCAAATACGGTACCAACCATGACCAAAAGCACAACGCTGAATACACGCATGACATTCTTCATCACATTTCCAAGATAGATTCCGCACACTTCAGAAATCGATGCTACCGTCATTTCTTTCAGAAAGCATACCTGAAAAATAATCATGTACTCCTCCTGCAAAGATCGTACCGAATGTAATCCACAGGAATACAACCGGTCCCCATAAAGCCCCCTGCATAGCTCCGAAAATCGGTCCAAGACCTGCAATATTCAAAAGCTGTACCAGGAACAACTTCCACTGCGGCATTACTACATAATCCACACCGTCATTGATCCGGACCGCCGGTGTCTCTCTGTCATCTGGTGCAAAAGTGTTCTCAACCACTTTACCATAGACAAAATACCCTCCTATAAGTAACGCTAAGCAAATAATAAAACTAATCATGACAACACCTCCAATGTCTTTTATTTCTTAATATTTCCTTAACCTACCTCCATTATAGGATTATGTGTATTTTTTTCAAGTGTTTTTCGAAAATTCTTGTATTTTTTATATATTTTGCACAACCACTGTTCTCTATCTTTTTACTTTTACTCCGATCTTTAATGCATTTACATTTCTTACAATGCTATCATCTCAGGGACTGCATGCCTTAAGTCCAATACAGAAAACTCAAAAGGAAAATGCCGGCACCCCAAGATACCGGCATTTTCCCACTCATAGGAATCAATCATTTAGTTTTAGTTGCTTCATATTATAATGGCGATTCAATTAACATACAGTTCTGATATCTGTGTATTCATAGCAGTCAAAGCTGTCTGCTACGTTCTTGCATGTTAATTTTCCATCGTATGTATTTACAGCTGAATAGATAACTTCGTTATCTTTGCATGCCTGCTCAAGTCCTTTTCCTGCAATCTGCAGTCCATAAGACAGTGTAGCATTTGTCAGTGCAATTGTAGATGTTCTTGGAACTGCTCCAGGCATATTTCCTACACAGTAGTGAACAACACCATCTTCAATGAAGATCGGATCATCGTGGTATGTAACTTTTGTTGTCTCACCACATCCGCCCTGATCAACAGCTACGTCTACAAATACAGCACCTGGTTTCATCTCTTTGAGATATTTTTTCTTGAATATCTTAGGAGCTGATTTTCCCGGAATCAGAACACATCCGATTACGAGGTCTGCTTCTTTTACAGCTTTTTCAATATTTGCATCATTAGAAACAAGTGTCTGGATACGTGCTCCGAAGATATCATCCAGATAAGCAAGTCTCTGAAGGTTGATGTCCATGATTGTTACATTAGCGCCCATTCCTACAGCGATCTTACAAGCGTTTGTTCCTACAGATCCACCTCCGAGGATTACGATGTTAGCTTTTGGTGTTCCAGGAACTCCTGCTAAGAGAACTCCTTCTCCTCCAAATCTCTTCTCGAGATATTTAGCACCTTCCTGAATACTCAGACGTCCTGCGATCTGGCTCATTGGAGCAAGCAGCGGAATGCTTCCGTTTCTTTCGATCAGTGTCTCATAAGCAACACCTTTTACCTTTGCTCCGAGAAGAGCATCTGTCTGCGGCTTGTCAGCTGCAAGGTGAAGGTATGTATAAAGGATCAGTCCTTCATGGAATAATGGATATTCTTCCGGAAGCGGCTCTTTTACTTTGATCATCATCTCTACAGTATCCCATACTTCTTTTGCTGTATCAATCATCTTAGCCCCAGCTGCCACATATTCGGCATCTAAGAATCCTGATCCTTCTCCGGCACCTTTTTCAATATAAACATCGTGTCCTGCGTTCACATAACTCTTAACATTATCAGGTGTCATACCTACACGGAACTCGTTGTTTTTAATCTCTTTTACACATCCTACTTTCATTTTGAAAAACCTCCTAAAAATTTTAATCC
>ENA-OQDT01000753-OQDT01000753.1-human-gut-metagenome-genome-assembly--contig:-NODE-753-length-20845-cov-4.555845_pt1 | contig 20845 bp, 22 predicted proteins | sample MGYA00242786_ERZ504617 | MGnify/ENA primary metagenome ERZ504617 (study PRJEB26092, sample SAMD00036337) | human gut metagenome | host: Homo sapiens | study: EMG produced TPA metagenomics assembly of...
TCAACGGTCAATGTACCGGTAAAATGCAAAGATGGGGGAAAAAACCGATCAAGTGCGGCGGAAAAGTTCTGGTGATCGATGGTGGATTTTCGAGAGCGTACAGAAAGAAACAGGTATTGCAGGATATACATTGATTTACAATTCTTATGGACTGATCCTAGCTGCGCATGAGCCGTTTGAATCTACAGAAGCGGCCATTGAGAAGGAAAGTGATATACATTCAGACAGTACCGTAGTCAAACGGACATTGGAACGTAAAAAAGTGGAAGATACCGATGTGGGAAGACATCTGAAAGAACAGATCGCAGATCTGGAAGTGCTCCTTGCAGCATACAGAAGTGGTGTGATAAGCAGAGAGACTGTAGAAATGTAAAAAAATACCAGTATCAGCAGCATACGGATTTTGTATATATTTTCAAAAAATGCAGATATTACTGATGACAGGTAATACTTGATGGCAGATGAAAAATATACGAAAGGAAGATTGTACAATGAAACAATGGAAAAAAATGCTGCTGATATTAATGTGTGCAGGAGCAATGTCGGGGCTGACCGGCTGTGGAAATAATACAAATAATACAGATGATAACGCAGTAAATGAAGTGAAAGATGGTGTAGAAGACGGTGTGGATGATATTGTAGATGATCTGGAATCCGGACGATACGGTAAAAAAACATACGGAAAAAAACAATACGGGAAAAAAACAATACGGCAAAAAAACGATACAGGAAAAAATGATACGGATAATACCAGATAGGAAAAAGGACACCTGATTGCTGGAAGGTAAGACAAAAAGTACAAAACAAGGATGCCGGGGTGAAGGAAAAATATCCTTCCGGCATCCTTCGTTGTTGTCCGGGGCACTCGCGGCAAACTGGACGGCTGCACTTTAGTGTGGTAAAATGGTTGAAAACGCAAAAAGGAGATAAACATTTATGAAATTCAGACCATGCATTGACATACATACGGAAAAGTAAAACAGATTGTCGGAGGGAGCCTTCGGGATCAGGGAGACCAGGCGGAAGAGAATTTCGCGGCAGATCAGGGAGCAGATTATTTTGCGGAAATGTATAAAAAGACGGACTGAAAGGGGGACATGTCATTCTCCTGAATCCGGCATCGTCGGAATATTACGGACAGACAAAAAATCAGGCATTAAAGGCATTGCATGCGTATCCGGGAGGATTGCAGATCGGAGGTGGAATTACGGCAGACAATGCTTCGGAATATATCCGGGCAGGAGCAAGCCATGTGATCGTGACTTCTTATGTATTCAAAAATGGTGAAATCTACTGGGATAATCTGGAAAAATTATGTATGGCAGTGGGAAAAGAACATGTGGTTCTGGATCTGAGCTGCAGGAAAAAGAATGGAAGATATTATATCGTAACTGACCGCTGGCAGACATTTACCAATGTAGAGCTTGGAACGGAGATCCTTGGCAGACTATCCGGCTATTGCGACGAATTTCTGGTACATGGTGTGGATGTGGAAGGGAAAGCTTCCGGAATAGAACAGGAGCTGATAGAGATCCTGAAGCAGGCAGACATTCCGGTGACTTATGCAGGCGGTATCGGAAGTATGGAGGATCTGGAACAGATACGCAGAACCGGAAATGGAAAAGTTGATTTTACGATTGGAAGTGCGCTTGATCTCTTTGGCGGCAGGATTCCGTATGAAGTGATAAAAGAATATCATTAACATACGATGTGGGATCAAAAAGAAATCTCCTGTAAACAGGTCGTAAATAAGTGTTAACACTTTATAAATCAGTTGAATTGAGGTATGGATAAGTGATAAATAATGATAAAGTGGTCGTTTGCGGCTAAAGAGAAGTAAGGAGTATACATCGAATGAATATTATACAGAAATATTTGGAACTCACAGTCAGAATGAGTTGAAAAGAGTATATCCGATCGCAGATGCGGTTATGGCACTGGATGAAGATATGCAGCGGCTTTCAGATGAAGAATTGAAAGCAAAGACAAAAGAATTTAAGGACCGTCTGGAAAATGGCGAGACTTTAGATGATATTCTCCCGGAGGCTTATGCAGTAGTGAGAGAAGCGGCAAGCCGTGTGTTGGGAATGAAGCATTACCGTGTACAGATCATCGGTGGAATCATCCTGCATCAGGGGCGTATTGCAGAGATGAAAACCGGTGAAGGTAAGACACTGGTCGCAACTCTGCCGTCTTATCTGAATGCACTGGAAGGAAAAGGCGTACATGTTGTAACTGTCAATGATTATCTGGCAAAACGTGATGCAGAATGGATGGGACAGGTACATGAATTCCTCGGACTGACTGTAGGTGTGGTACTGAACAGCATGGATAATGATGAGAGACGTGCCGCATATGATTGTGACATCACATATGTGACAAATAACGAACTCGGATTTGATTATCTGAGAGATAACATGGTTATTTATAAAGAACAGCTTGTGCAGAGAGGGTTGAACTATGCACTGATCGATGAGGTCGATTCCGTACTGATCGATGAGGCTAGGACACCACTTATCATTTCCGGACAGAGCGAGAAATCTACAAAGCTTTACGAAGCATGTGATATACTTGCACGTCAGCTGGAACGTGGTGAGGCAAGCGGAGAATTCACCAAGATGAATGCCATCATGGGTGAGGACATTGAAGAAACAGGAGATTTCATTGTTAATGAAAAGGAGAAGAATATCAACCTTACCGAAGATGGTGTAAAGAAAGTTGAAAAGTTCTTCCATATCGATAACCTTGCAGATTCGGATAATCTGGAGATCCAGCACAATATCATTCTTGCATTACGTGCACACAATCTGATGTTCCGTGACAAGGATTATGTAGTAAAAGATGATGAAGTGCTGATCGTGGATGAATTTACCGGACGTATCATGCCGGGACGCCGTTATTCAGACGGGCTGCATCAGGCAATCGAAGCGAAAGAACATGTAAAGGTTAAGCGGGAAAGCAAGACCCTGGCAACTATTACATTCCAGAATCTGTTCAATAAATATACGAAAAAGTCAGGTATGACAGGTACAGCTCTGACAGAAGAAAAAGAATTTCGTGAAATTTACGGAATGGATGTTATTGAGATTCCGACAAACGTGCCTGTAAAGCGTCAGGATCTGGAAGATGCAGTGTATAAGACACAGAAAGAAAAGTTCAGAGCTGTGTGCGATGCAATTGAAGAGGCGCACGCAAAACACCAGCCGGTACTGGTTGGTACGATCACGATCGACAATTCGGAACTGTTAAGTGGTATGTTAAAGCGCCGCGGCATCAAACACAACGTACTGAATGCCAAGTTCCATGAACTGGAAGCTGAAATCGTTGCACAGGCAGGTATCCATGATGCGGTAACCATCGCAACAAACATGGCAGGCCGTGGTACGGATATCAAACTGGATGATGAAGCAAGGGCGGCCGGAGGTCTTAAGATCATCGGAACCGAGCGTCATGAATCCAGACGTATCGATAACCAGCTGCGTGGACGTTCCGGACGTCAGGGGGATCCGGGAGAATCCAGATTCTACATTTCCCTGGAAGATGATCTGATGAGACTGTTCGGATCGGAAAGACTGATGAATGTGTTCAATACACTTGGTGTGGAAGACGGCGAGCAGATCGAGCATAAGATGCTTTCCAGTGCGATTGAAAAAGCGCAGGAAAAGATCGAGAGCAACAACTTTGGAATCCGTAAAAATCTGCTGGAATATGACCAGGTAATGAATGAACAGAGAGAGATTATTTACGAAGAAAGACGCCATGTGCTGGATGGAGATAACATGCGCGATTCTATCTTCCACATGATGAATGATTATGTGGAAAACGCGGTAGACCTGGTAACCAGTCCGGATCAGGATTATGATGAGTGGAATCTGACAGAATTGAATCTGACGATCCGGAATACGATTCCGATGGAAGTGATCACGGAAGAAGATGTCAAAGATATCAGTCAGACGGAACTGAAGCATATGTTGAAAGAACGTGCGGCAAAGGTTTACGAGGCGAAAGAATCAGAATTTCCGGAGCCGGAGCATATGCGTGAGATTGAGCGTGTCGTTCTCCTGAAAGTGATTGATGCAAAATGGATGGATCATATCGATGATATGGATCAGCTGCGTCAGGGAATCGGTCTTCAGGCTTACGGTCAGAGAGATCCAAAGGTTGAGTACAAGATGATCGGATACGAGATGTTTGATGAGATGACAAGAAGCATTGAGGAAGATACGGTACGTACGATCCTGCATGTCAAACTGGAACAGAAGGTAGAAAGAGAACAGGTTGCAAAAGTAACCGGAACGAACAAGGATGATACAGGAGTACGTGAGCCGAAGAAACGTGCCGAAAAGAAAGTATATCCAAACGATCCATGCCCGTGTGGAAGCGGAAAGAAATACAAACAGTGCTGCGGACGGAAGAATTAATTTCAGAATGCAGACGTATATGATATGAGATGACGGCGGCAGGGATAACCCGGCTGCCGGATAAAGAAGAATATAAGAAAAGAAAGAGGTGGAAATGTGGTTGAATTAGATCAGTTCAAAACAATAATGAACGCTTATGAAGAACCTCTTGCCGAAATGAGGGATTCACTTTGACGTTGCAGGGAAAGAGCGGAGAATCGAAGAACTGGAACGAAAGATAGAAGAACCTGGATTCTGGGATAATCCGGAAGAATCACAGGAACTGATGAAAGAATTGAAGAATCTGAAAGAACTTGTGGAGACAATCCATAATCTCTACAGTTCTTATGAAGATATCGGTCTTTTGATCGAGATGGGATATGAAGATGAAGATCCGGAGATGGTAAAAGAACTGGAGGAAGAGATCCATACATTTGAAAAAGTGTTTGAAAAGCTGAAGATCCAGACACTGTTGTCAGGCGAATATGATTCCTGCAATGCGATCATGACGATACATGCCGGAGCCGGCGGAACAGAATCCTGTGACTGGGCAGGTATGCTTTACCGTATGTACAGCCGGTGGGCAGAGAGAAAGGGATTCACACTTCAGGTGCTGGATTTCCTGGACGGAGATATCGCTGGAATTAAAGCAGTTACATTTGAAGTGAATGGTGAGAATGCCTATGGCTATCTGAAATCAGAAAAAGGTGTCCACAGGCTGGTGCGTATTTCACCGTTTAATGCGGCAGGAAAACGCCAGACATCTTTTGCATCGTGCGATGTACTGCCGGATCTGAAAGATGATATCGATATTGAGATTGCAGATGATGATCTGAAGATTGATACATACCGCGCAAGTGGTGCCGGAGGACAGCATGTAAATAAGACGTCTTCCGCAATACGTATTACGCATCTGCCAACCGGAATTGTGGTACAGTGTCAGAATGAACGGTCACAGCACCACAACAAAGAAAAAGCAATGCAGATGTTAAAAGCAAAGCTGCAACTCATGAAAGAGCAGGAGCAGGCTGAAAAAGTATCAGATATCCGGGGTGAAGTGAAAGATATCGGATTTGGCAATCAGATCAGGTCTTATGTTATGCAGCCATATACACTGGTGAAAGACCATCGTACAAATGAGGAAAACAGTAATGTAAATGCCGTAATGGATGGTGATATTGATTCATTTATCAATGCATACCTGAAGAAGATCGCGAACGGCTAAAGGGAGGGAATATATGATCAATATAGCAGTAATGGGCTACGGGACAGTGGGTTCCGGAGTGGTAGAAGTCATCAATACCAACGGGGCACGCATCAATCAGAGAATCGGTGAAGAACTGAATATCAAATATGTGCTGGACATGAAAGATTTCCCGGGAGATCCGGTGCAGGACAAGATCATACATGATTTCGAGACGATCGTATCAGATGAAGAGGTACAGATTGTTGTGGAAGTGATGGGTGGTATCGAACCGGCGTATACATTTGTAAAACGCTGCCTGCAGGCCGGAAAGAGTGTGGCAACATCAAATAAGGCACTGGTGGCAAAGCACGGAGCAGAGCTGCTTTCCATTGCAGCGGAACATAATATTAATTTCCTGTTTGAGGCAAGTGTCGGAGGGGGTATTCCAATCATCCGTCCGCTGAATTCTTCTCTGACTGCAGACGAGATCGAGGAGATCACCGGAATCTTAAACGGAACAACAAATTATATGCTGTCCAAGATGTTTTACGAAGGGGCAGATTATGATACCGTCCTGAAAGAAGCACAGGCAAATGGATATGCGGAAAGAAATCCGGAAGCTGATGTAGAAGGTTACGATGCCTGCAGAAAGATCGCAATCCTGTCATCCCTGATCTCGGGACAGCAGGTCGATTTTGAAGATATCTACTGTGAGGGAATCACAGAGATTACGGTAGAAGATATGAAATATGCAAAGGCAATGGGAACAACGATCAAGCTGCTGGCGTCCAGCAGACGTTATGCGGGCAACAGACTGCATGCGATCGTAGCACCATGTATGTTATATCCGGATCATCCGCTCTACAATGTCAATGATGTATTTAATGCAATCTTTGTGCATGGAAATGTACTGGGAGATGCGATGTTCTATGGAAGCGGGGCAGGAAAACTTCCGACTGCGAGCGCCGTAGTTGCAGATGTGGTAGACGAAGCAAAACATCTGAACCGTAATATTATGACAATGTGGAAAGAAGAAAAGCTCCAACTGGAAGATAAGGCGGATTCCAAGAGAAGATTCTTTGTGAGAATTAAGGGAGATAAAGAAAAACTGATTCCGCAGCTGAAAGAATCATACGGAGAGATTGAAGTCGTAAACGTTCCGGAACTGGAAGATGAATTTGGATTCGTAACACCTGTTATGATGGAAGGTGATTATGAGACCAGATCAAAACTTTACAAAGAGCAGATCGTACATATGATCCGTATTCAGGATTAATCAGATTGGTCTGTCACAGGAGGAAACATGTTAATAGTTAAGAAATTTGGCGGCAGTTCTGTTGCCAATAAAGACAGGATATTCAATGTGGCAAAACGCTGCATTGAAGATTACAGGGCCGGACATGACGTGGTGGTTGTACTTTCTGCAATGGGAGATACTACAGATGAACTGATCGCACTGGCGAATACGATCAATCCGGACGCAAAAAAAAGAGAACTGGATATGCATGCTTACTACAGGAGAACAGGTGTCGGTATCCCTGATGGCTATGGCAATGCAGGCACTGGATGTACCTGCTGTATCCCTGAATGCTTTTCAGGTTATGATGCACTCCACATCCCGTTACGGGAATGCCAGATTTAAAAGAGTAGACACCGAACGCATCATGCATGAACTGGATTCCAGAAAGATCGTGATCGTAACCGGATTCCAGGGAGTCAATAAATATGACGATATCACAACACTCGGAAGAGGCGGTTCCGATACAACAGCCGTTGCACTGGCGGCGGTACTTCATGCTGATAAATGCGAAATCTACACAGACGTAGACGGTGTGTTCACCGCAGACCCGAGAGTTGTAAAAACTGCAAAAAAACTGGATGCGGTTACTTATGATGAGATGCTGGAACTTGCAAGCCTCGGCGCAAAAGTTCTTCACAATCGTTCTGTGGAAATGGCAAAAAAATATAATGTGGAATTAGTGGTGCGGTCCAGCCTGAACCGTTCAGAAGGTACCGTAGTCAAGGAGGGTTCAAATATGGAAAAATTACTGGTTACAGGTGTGGCTGCAGATAAAGATACAGTCAGAATCTCTGTTATCGGATTAGAGGATAAGCCGGGAACGGCATTTGCTGTATTTAATACACTTGCTGCAAATAATATTAACGTAGATATCATTCTTCAGTCTGTCGGAAGAGAAGGAACAAAAGACATTTCCTTTACGGTTGCATCTGAGGATCTGCAACATGCACTCGAAGTACTGAATGCGAATAAAGAAAGACTTACGATCCAGGATATCACATGGAATGAAAAGGTTGCAAAGCTTTCCATCGTTGGAGCCGGAATGATGAGTAATCCGGGAGTAGCTGCGAAGATGTTTGAGTCATTATACAATTCCAGAGTCAATATCAATATGATCTCCACATCCGAGATTCGTATTACGGTACTGATTCCGGAAGAAGATATTGAAAAAGCAATGAATGCAGTTCATGACGGATTTGGACTGGGAGCCTGAGAAAAAGTCAGGAAAAAAGGAAAGACAATTATTTATCTGAGTGAAGAAAACCGGTAGCGAGTTTACGCTTCTCATCGGAAGAAGAACGGAATGCGAATACAAGATCCACTTCTTCTTCGGTGAGATAGATGTAGTTACCGGTATTTTTTTCGATTCCCTGCATATAAGGAGTAACCGTCTCGCGCATGCCTGAAGGATATTCTGATCCGGGAATAAAATGTTCGGCTTCGAGATCACAGAGGATAAGCTGGTCCATAGTAACGTGAAAATGTGCAGCAAAAGAAGCCAGATAACCAAGATCCGGCGTACGTGTACTGGTTTCATAATTGCTGCAGGCCTGACGGCTGATATTGAAGATATCAGCAATATCATCCTGCTTTAGACCAGATATGGTTCTGAGATAGAATAAGTTTTTGGCCAGTTGCAGATTTGCCATGTTAAACCTCCACAAGTTACATATTGCTGTTAGTATAACAATCTGACCATAAAATAGATATGATATGCAACAAGACGTGACAAAACACGAAAAGGCAACGAAATGTGGCGTGTGGACAAATATCAATTTATAAACGGCTCAGATAGCTGTTATGATATTTTCCGGAAAAAGTGACATCTTCGCCGAACCAGCCAGGAGCGATGAAAGAATCTGCATCGTCTTCGGTTTGGAATTCTACTTCTACAAGCATAAGAGGAGCAAGATCGCCTTCGAAGATATCAAGCTCTGCGGTGAGGCCGGAAGAAAGCGGGATTACATACCGTTTCTTTTTGATCAGACGTCCATCAATCTTGCCAAGAAGATGATGATAGGATTCCCGGTCAAGAGGAAGGTTATATTCCTGACGGGACATCAGTCCGGCAGACTTGTAAGTGAGTTCGTACTTTTCATTATCACGACGGATACGTACAACGGGATTGGTGTTCAGATACCCCTGCTCGAGAAGGCGGCATGGGTAAGTTTCCAGCTGATCCGGCAGCTTTGCAACAAGATATTTTCGTTCTATTTCCATATTATAAGGTCTCCTTTCATTTGCGGTGAAATTATGATACAACAGTTTACAGAAAAAGTAAACGGTGATAGAATTTAGAATAAATAAGAGATGAGGAGGATAATGAAGATGAAAAAAGTATGCGTATTATTGGCAGACGGATTTGAAGAGATCGAAGGTCTGACTGTTGTTGATCTGTTAAGAAGAGCAAAGATATATGTAGATACAATTTCAATCATGGATGATTACATCGTACATGGAGCACATGGAATCAATGTGCAGACAGAAGATTTATTTGATGAAGTAGATTTTGATGAATTTGATATGGTTGTGCTTCCGGGCGGAATGCCGGGAACCCTGAATCTGAAAAACCATGACGGAGTCAGATATGTAGGTAAAACAGTATGCAAAAGAAGGAAGATATGTGGGAGCGATCTGTGCGGCACCTACTATATTAAAGAGCCTGGGGGTACTGGAAGGCAGGAGGGCAACCTGTTATCCGGGTGTGGAAGATGAGATGGAAGATGTCGTGCTGACAGAGACAGCGGTTGTAGTAGACGAGAATATTATCACCAGCCAGGGCGTTGGCACTGCAATTGATTTTGGACTGAAATTGATCGAGATTCTGGATGGCGAAGAAAAAGCAAAGGAAATCGCAGATTCCATAGTCTTTTAATAGTTTTTCATAAAATTTAATAAAAATAGAGGAAAAAAGCGGAAAAACACCGGATTTAAGCAAAAACGGGGACTAGATATTTACCAGAGTTTGTGTTATACTTCTGTGGTGAATGTATTGTAGTATACCCGCTTTTTTCCGCTACCCATGAGGCGGGTTAGAAACAGGAGGAAATAGTAAATGAGTTTACAGGTAGAAAAGTTAGAAAACAACATGGCGAAACTTACTATCGAAGTTCCGGCCGATGATTTAGAAAAAGCGCTTCAGAGTGCATATATGAAGCAGAAGAACAAGATCGCTATGCCGGGATTCCGTAAAGGAAAAGTACCACGTCAGATGATCGAGAAAATGTATGGACCGGAGATCTTCTACGATGATGCAGCAAATGCACTGATCCCTAAGGCATATTCTGAAGCATATGAAGAGTGTGAACTTGAGATTGTTTCAAGACCGGAGATCAACGTTGTTCAGATTGAAAAAGGAAAATCATTCATCTTTACAGCAGATGTTGCAACAAAGCCGGAAGTAAAACTCGGTGAGTATAAAGGACTGGAAGTAGATAAAGTATCTACACGCGTAACTCAGAAAGAAGTAGACGCTAAGATCCAGGAGGAAGCAGAGAAAAATGCAAGAGAAGTTGTAGTTACAGACCGTGCGGTAGCAGACGGTGATGAAGTAATTCTCGACTTTGAAGGATTTGTTGATGGTGAAGCATTTGAAGGCGGAAAGGGAGAGAACTATCCACTGACTATCGGATCAGGCTCGTTCATTCCTGGATTTGAAGAGCAGTTAGTAGGCGCTGAAGCTGAGAAAGAAGTTGAAGTAAAAGTTACTTTCCCTGAAGATTATCATGCAGAAGAATTAAAAGGAAAAGAAGCTGTATTCAAATGCACAGTTCATGAGATCAAAGCAAAAGAACTGCCGGAAATTGATGATGAATTCGCAGCAGAAGTATCTGAATTCGATACATTAGAAGAATACAAAGCAGATGTAAAAGCAAAGATCAAAGAGCAGAAAGCAGCAGACGGAAAGAGAAATCAGGAAGATCAGGCTGTAGAGCAGGCTGTTAAGAATGCAGAATACGAGATCCCACAGCCAATGATCGAGACACAGACAACTCAGATGGTAGAGGATTTTGCACAGAGAATCCAGTCTCAGGGAATCACTCTTGAGCAGTACTTCCAGTTCACAGGACTGACTGCAGAGAAGATGATGGAAGATATGAGACCACAGGCAATCAAGAGAATTGAGACACGTCTTGTACTTGAGGCGGTAGCAAAAGCTGAAAATATCGAAATCACAGATGAGAAGATCGATGAAGAACTTGCCAAGATGGCTGAATCTTACAACATGGAAGTTGAGAAACTGAAAGAATTCATGGGTGAGAACGAGAAGAAACAGATGAAGGAAGATCTGGCAGTTCAGGAAGCTGTTACATTCCTTGTTGAGAATGCAGTAGAAAAATAAGAACGTCAGATCATAACATAGTATAGTCAGGAGGCATATACATGAGTTTAGTACCTTATGTCATTGAACAGACAAGCCGTGGAGAACGTTCTTACGACATCTATTCAAGATTATTAAAAGACAGAATTATATTTCTGGGTGAAGAAGTAACAGATGTATCTGCAAGTGTGATCGTTGCACAGCTTCTGTTTCTTGAAGCAGAAGATCCGGAGAAAGATATCCATCTGTACATCAACAGTCCGGGAGGCTCTGTAACAGCCGGAATGGCAATTTATGATACCATGCAGTATATCAAATGCGATATTGAGACAATCTGTATTGGTATGGCTGCAAGTATGGGTTCATTCCTTCTTACAGGAGGAACAAAGGGCAAGAGACTTGCACTCCCAAACTCTGAGATCATGATCCATCAGCCGCTTGGCGGAGCCCAGGGACAGGCAACAGAGATTCAGATCGCAGCAGATCATATCTTAAAAACTCGTCAGAAACTGAATCAGATTCTGGCAGAAAATACAGGACAGCCGTTAGAGGTCATCAACGCAGATACAGAAAGAGATAACTTTATGACTGCGGAAGAAGCCAAAGCGTATGGTCTGATTGACGAAGTCATCAAGAACCGCTAGGGCAGTCCTCAGACGAGGTGAAAAGTATGGCAGGAAAGAACGATGATCAGGTGAGATGCTCGTTCTGTAACAAGACGCAGAATCAGGTGAGAAAGCTGATCGCAGGTCCGAATGGGGCATATATCTGTGATGAGTGTGTGGATGTCTGCGCAGAGATTATAGAAGAAGAATTTGAATACGAGAACGGAAGAGAATGGAATCCGTTCTCGGATATCAATCTTTTAAAACCGGAAGAGATCAAAGCATTTCTGGATGAATATGTCATTGGTCAGGAAGAAGCGAAAAAAGTATTGTCGGTAGCTGTTTATAATCATTATAAACGTGTAATGGCGGGAAGAAATATGGGAGTAGACCTTGGTAAAAGTAATATTCTCATGCTCGGACCGACAGGATGCGGTAAGACGCTTCTGGCTCAGACACTGGCAAAGATTCTGGGAGTACCGTTTGCGATTGCTGATGCAACAGCATTGACAGAGGCCGGATATGTCGGTGAAGATGTAGAAAACATTCTTCTGAAGATCATTCAGGCGGCAGACGGAGATATTGAACGTGCAGAGTATGGAATTATATATATTGATGAGATTGATAAGATTACAAGAAAATCAGAGAATCCATCGATTACCAGAGATGTATCGGGTGAGGGTGTACAGCAGGCGCTTCTGAAGATTATTGAAGGAACAGTTGCCAATGTACCTCCACAGGGAGGAAGAAAGCATCCGCATCAAGAGATGATCCAGATCGATACCACGAATATTTTATTCATCTGCGGAGGAGCCTTTGAAGGAATCGAAAAAAATCGTTGAAAAAACGTATCGATCAGAAATCAATCGGATTCAATGCAGAGATTGCAGAAAAGCATGAAGACGATGTGGACAGACTGCTTCAGCAGATTCTGCCGCAGGATCTTGTGAAATTTGGTCTGATTCCGGAAATCGTAGGCCGTGTACCGGTAACAGTAGCATTGGAAATGCTGGATAAAGATGCATTAATGAAGATTCTTACAGAGCCGAAGAATGCATTGACTAAACAGTATCAGAAGCTGTTGGAACTGGATGATGTAGAGCTTACATTTGATGATAAAGCACTGGAAGCAATCGCAGAGACTTCCCTGAAGAGAAAGACGGGAGCAAGAGGACTGAGAGCGATTATGGAAAGTATCATGATGGATATCATGTATAAAGCACCATCGGATGAGACATTAAAATCATGCCACATCACAGAAGATGTTGTGAAAGGAACAGGAGAGCCTGTATGTGAACATGCAGAACCTGACTCAGAAAGTGCATAATAAATGAAAAGAAAGACGGCGGGTGCGAAGAATAATTGTACCCGCTGATTTTATACCAAGATAATCCAGTCGGTGAACAGGAGTGTGAATATATGACAGGAGAAACCTATAGTCTGCCTATGGTTGCCTTAAGAGGACTTACGATACTGCCGGAAGAGGTCAGACATTTTGATGTAAGCAGGGAAAAATCACTGCAGGCGATTGAAGAGGCGGTAAAAAACGGCCAGAAGTTATTCGTCAGCGCTCAGAAGGATCTGGAAATAGAAGAGCCGGGAGCAGAAGATGTCTATCTGGTTGGCTGTGTTGTTACCATAAGGCAGGTAGTAAAATTACCAAAAAAAAATGAGCCGTGTACTTGTATCCGGAGAAGTAAGAGCAAGTCTTGTAAGAATGGATAGTGAGACACCATATCTCCAGGCAACGGTAGTAGAACTGCCGGATGATGAAGTAGTATCCGGAGAGCGGGAAGAAGACGACCCAATGAACCGGGAAGCAATGATCCGTGGATTACAGGATGTCTTCAAAGAATATCTGTTAAAGAATCCAAAGCTTTCAAAAGAACTTGGCATGCAGGTGGAATCCATTCATGATCTGAAATACCTGACAGATGTGATTGCTGCAAATATGCCGTTTTCATTCGAAGATGCGCAGGAACTGCTGGAAGAGACGAACGTTATGAGACGGTATGAACTTCTGGTATATAAGATCGTGAATGAGATCCAGGCACAGAAAGTAAAAGAAGAGATCCAAAGTAAGGTGAAAGAACGTGTGGACAAGAACCAGAGGGAATACATCCTACGGGAAGAACTGAAAGTAATTCGTGAGGAACTTGGTGATGACAATACCATGTCGGATGCGGATGAATTCCAGCAGGCGGCAGATGCATTGAAAGCTTCGAAAGAAGTAAAAGAAAAGCTGAACAAAGAAATCAAAAGATTCCGCAATTCCATGAATTCCCCGGCGGAAACAGGCGTTATCCGGACCTATATCGAAACAATGCTTGAAATGCCATGGGATAAAACTTGCAAAGAGCATAAAGATATTGCATTTGCAAGACAGGTACTGGATGAAGATCATTACGGTCTGGAGAAAGTAAAAGAACGAGTACTTGAATATCTTGCAGTACGGGCGCTTACGAAAAAAGGCGAAGCACCGATCATCTGTCTTGTGGGTCCTCCGGGAACCGGTAAAACTTCGATTGCGAAATCTCTTTCCAGGGCGTTGAAGAAGCCGTATGTGAGAATTTCGCTTGGAGGTGTCCGTGACGAAGCGGAAATCCGGGGGCACAGAAAGACTTATGTAGGAGCAATGCCGGGAAGAATCGCAAATGGAATGAAACAGGCAGGAGTCAAGAATCCACTGATGCTGCTGGATGAGATAGATAAAGTCAGCAATGACTATAAAGGAGATACATTCTCAGCACTTCTGGAGGTTCTGGATGGCGAACAGAATAATAAGTTCGTAGACCATTATCTGGAAGTGCCGATGGATCTGTCGGAAGTGTTATTTATCACAACGGCAAACAGCCTGCAGACCATTCCAAGGCCGCTTCTTGACCGTATGGAAGTCATTGAGGTTACCAGTTATACAGAAAATGAAAAACTGCATATTGCGCAGGAACATCTGATTCCAAAGCAGATCGAAAAGCATGGACTGAAAGCAGATCAGCTGACCATCAGTAAAAATGCGATCTGGAAGATGGCAAGAAATTACACAAAAGAAGCAGGGGTCAGACAGTTGGAACGTAAGATCGGTGATATCTGCCGTAAATCAGCAATGGAGATTCTTGAGAAAAAGAAGAAATCCATTCATGTGACAGAGCGGAATATGGAACACTACCTGGGTAAGGAACTTTACAGTTATCAGATGGCAAATGAAGAAGATGAAGTTGGTATTGTGCGTGGACTCGCATGGACCAGTGTCGGCGGTGATACACTCCAGATCGAAGTGAATATGATGCCGGGAGAAGGAGAAATCCTGCTGACCGGACAGCTTGGCGATGTCATGAAAGAGTCCGCGAGAACCGGTATCAGTTATATCCGTTCCGTAAGCAAAGAGCACGATATTACAGATGATTTCTTTAAGAAGCATGATATACATATCCATATTCCGGAGGGAGCCGTTCCAAAAGACGGACCATCTGCCGGTATTACAATGGCAACTGCAATCATGTCTGCGGTGACAGGAAGAAAAGTACGGGCAGACCTCGCTATGACAGGAGAGATTACACTGCGCGGACGTGTACTCCCGATCGGAGGGCTGAAAGAAAAACTTCTGGCTGCAAAAAATGCAGGAATGAAGACCGTACTTGTCCCGGCAAAAAATGAAAGAGATGTTGAGGAAATTTCAACAGAGATTACAAAGGGACTGGAAATTAAATTTGTAACACACATGAATGAGGTGCTGAAAGAGGCACTTGTATAGTCAGATCTTCTGGCACGGGTCAGGAGATGGATCAAAGGAGAAATATATGATAATCAGAAATATTAATCTGGAAACCGTATGTGGAATCACCAGCAAACTTCCGGAGAATACACTTCCGGAGATTGCATTTGCAGGAAAATCCAACGTAGGAAAGTCATCCCTGATCAATGCGCTTATGAACCGCAAATCATACGCAAGAATATCTGCAACACCGGGAAAGACACAGACGATCAACTTCTATAATATTAATGAGGCATTATATCTGGTCGACCTGCCGGGTTACGGATATGCGAAGGTATCCGAACAGGAGAAGATCAAATGGGGACAGCTGATCGAACGTTATCTGCACGGGTCGAAGCAGTTGAAAGTAGTATTCCTTCTGATCGATATCCGTCATAAACCATCCGGTAACGACAAGATGATGTATGAGTGGATCGTGTCACAGGGATTCCATCCAGTGATCATTGCAACAAAACTCGATAAGATCAAACGCAGCCAGAAAGACAAACAGATCAAGATTGTAAAAGAAGGTCTGGGAGTGTTACCGGGAACAATCGTCATCCCGTTCTCATCAGTGACGAAACAGGGACGTGATGAGATATGGGAGCTGGTGGAAAGAAATTATCTGAATACTCAGGAGAATGAAGAATAGACAGAATCCATTTCAGATGGTAATTAATGAGATAAAGTTTGTCAAAGGATTGACAAACTTTATCTTTTTGTTATGATTAGACTAAAGTACAAACGTTGGTCTAAAACGGGTAAAAAATGTGAAAATAACAAGTATAATAAGAGGAAAGGAGAATATCATGGATCTGATAACCAATATCCAGAAGTATTCTATTCATGACGGGGACGGAATCCGTACGACTGTATTTTTTAAGGGATGTCCGTTAAAGTGTGTGTGGTGCCATAATCCTGAGACACAGCGCTTCGAGCAGGAAATTCAGTATGATGCGGAGAAATGTACCGGTTGCGGCGTATGCGCAAAGTCTGTCCGAACGGCGCGGTCACCATGGAAGACGGAAGACCGAAGCTGGATAAAAAACTTTGTAAGCTCTGCGGAAAATGTGAGAATTTCTGTACACAGGGAATCCGGGAGATCGTTGGCCAGGAATATCCGGTAAAAACACTTGTAAAGGAACTGATGAAAGATCTGATGTTCTATGAACAGTCCGGCGGTGGAGTTACACTTTCAGGTGGTGAAGTGATGGCTATGTCTACAGATTATGTACTTGCGATCGCAAAAGCTTTGAAGAAAGAAGAAGTATCGCTTACAATTGATACATGCGGATATGTTCCATATGAGAAGTTCGAAGCAATCCTTCCATATGTCGATACATTTTTATATGATGTAAAGGTAATGGATCCGGAATTACATAAGCAATATATCGGAGTAGACAATAAACTGATCTTAGATAATCTTGTAAAACTTTCAGATGCAGGAGCAAGGATATACATCCGTATCCCTACTGTTAAGGAAGTAAATGGAAACGAAGAGAATATGAAAGAGACGATCCGTTTCCTGAAAGAACACGATATTCACCCGGCACAGGTTAATTTGCTGCCATATCATAATACGGGAAGCAGTAAATATCCGAAGCTGGATATGGAATATAAAGGTAATGACTTGAATGCACCGACAAAAGAAGAGATGGAGGGGTTTGTGAAACTCTTCCAGGAAGCAGGTTTTTCTAACACAAAGATAGGAGGTTAAAGCAATGGCTGAAAAAAGAGGCATGAACGAAAGAATCCAGAAGTTAAGAGAACTGAGTGTTACAACACCGGTACACATCGATCTGGAAAGAGCAAAGATCGAAACAGATTTTTACAGAGAAAATGACGGAAAATATTCTATCCCGGTTATGAGAGCTATGGTGTTAAAAGAGTATTTTTCAAAGAAGACACTTTACCTTGGAGACGGTGAGCTGATCGTAGGAGAGAAGGGAAAAGATCCACAGGCATCTCCGACATTCCCGGAACTTTGCTGTCACAGCGTTGAGGATATGACAGTTATGAGTGAGCGTGATCTGGTATCCTTCCACACAACAGAAGAAGACAGAAAACTCCAGGCAGAAGAGATCATTCCGTTCTGGAAGGGAAGAACTATGAGAGAGAGACTTCTGGCTTCCATGACTCCGGAATGGAACGACTGTTACGCAGCAGGTATGTTCACAGAGTTTATGGAGCAGAGAGGACCGGGACATACATGTGGTGGAGAACAGGTATTTACAACAGGATATCTGGACTACAAAGAGAAGATCAAAAAGACAATGGATGCTCTTGATTTTATGAATGATCCGGATGCTCTGGATAAAATGGAAGAGTTAAAAGCCATGGATATTTCCTGCGATGCAGTGATTATTCTTGGTGAGAGATATCATGAATTAGCACTGGAGCTGGCAGAAAAAGAGGCTGATCCGGTACGTAAAGAAGAATTAAAACAGATTGCAGCCAACCTGGAGGTTGTACCTGCACATGCACCACAGACATACTGGCAGGCAATCCAGTTATACTGGTTCACACATCTGGCAGTTACAACAGAACTGAACCCATGGGATGCATTCAGCCCGGGACGTCTTGACCAGCATCTGATCAAATATTATGAAGCAGATACAGAAGCAGGAATTCTGGATGATGAGAGAGCAAAAGAACTGTTAGAGTGCTTATGGGTGAAATTCTACAATCAGCCTGCACCGGTTAAAGTAGGTATCACATTAAAAGAAAGTGCCACATACACAGACTTTGCAAATATCAATACCGGAGGAGTTACACCGGACGGACGTGACGGAGTTAACGCTGTCAGCTACCTGATCCTTGACTGTATGGACGAGATGAAGCTGGTTCAGCCAAACTCTAACGTAACGATCAGTAAGAAGACTCCTGCACGTTTCTTGAAGAGAGCATGTGAGATCTCAAGAAAAGGATGGGGACAGCCTGCATTCTACAATACAGAAGCACAGACCATGGAGCTTATCAATGCAGGAAAATCACTGGAAGATGCACGCCGTGGCGGATCTTCAGGATGTGTTGAGACAGGAGCATGGGGAAGTGAAGCATATATCCTGACAGGATACCTGAATATTCCAAAAGTATTCCAGCTGACACTTTATAATGGATTTGACAAGGAATCCGGAAAACAGCTCGGCCTTAAGACCGGTGAAGCAAAAGATTTCAAGTCTTATGATGAATTATGGGATGCATTCCAGAAACAGCTGAAACATTTTATTGATATTAAGATTCGCGGAAACAATGTGATCGAGAAATTATATGCAGAGAATATGCCGGCACCTTGTCTGTCAGTGGTAACAAATGACTGCATCAGCAATGCAAAAGATTACAATGCAGGTGGAGCAAGATACAATACAAACTATATCCAGGGTGTAGGTATCGGAACAGTTACAGACTGCATCACATCTGTTAAGTATAACGTATTCGATAAGAAGAATTTCACAATGGAAGAACTGCTCGAAGCTATGGATCATAACTTTGAAGGTTATGATGCAATCTTCCGTATGGTGCATGACAAGACACCGAAGTATGGTAACGATGATGATTATGCAGATTCTGTTATGCAGGATGTATTCAACCTGTATCATGATCTGATCACAGGACGCCCGACTATGAGAGGCGGAAAATATGGAGTAGATATGCTTCCTACTACATGCCACGTATACTTCGGAGAAGTGATCGGAGCAACTGCAAACGGAAGAAAAGCAAATGTGCCTGTATCGGAAGGTATCTCACCAGAGAAGTCTGCTGATACAAACGGACCTACAGCTGTTATCAAGTCATGCTCTAAGATGGATCACCTTGCAACCGCAGGAACACTTCTGAACCAGAAGTTTACACCGGATGTTGTAGCCGGAGAAAAAGGTCTTGAGAATATGTCCAGCCTGATCCGCAGCTACTTTGCAATGGACGGACATCACATTCAGTTCAATGTCATCGACAGACAGACATTGATCGAAGCACAGAAACATCCGGATGATTACAGAGACCTGATCGTCCGTGTTGCCGGATACAGTGATTTCTTCCGTAACTTAAGTAAACCGTTACAGGATGAGATCATCAACCGTACAGAACAGTCATTTGAATAAAATGAATTTGTGGGGTTAACCTGAAGATAATTAAAAAATAAAAAAGTCCTTAGGCAGGAATCGTGATGCCGGCTGTTGCCGGATGTGTAAATTCTTGTTTAAGGACTTTTTTTAGGCTTGATAGCAAAAAATATGATATGATATCAGTAAACGTAGAAATACGGATAAAAAATATGTTAAGAAAAGAGATGGAGAAAAGTTATGAATCTAAAAGGAGTGAATTTTGAAAAAGGAAAGGACGAAAATTCAGATGGTGCTGACGGTTCTCGTTATACTGTCGGTAGTCAGACAGTTTTTCCTGGGAAATTACCACAATATGTTTCTGGGAATTCTGACCCTGTTTTTGTTCATGGTACCTGCTGTATTAGATCAGACACTGGGAGTAACGATTCCGGCAGGATTGGAGACGGTGATTCTGATCTTTATCTTTTCGGCAGAAATACTGGGAGAGATCAACGCATTTTATGTAAAGATTCCTGTGTGGGATACCATTTTACATACGACAAACGGTTTTCTTATGGCGGCAATTGGATTTGCACTGATCGACCTGTTTAACAGAAGTGACCGGTTCTCGATTAAGATGTCTCCGTATTTCGTGGCATTTTTTGCATTTTGTTTTTCGATGACAGTCGGTGTATTGTGGGAGTTCTTCGAATTTTCGATGGACTGGTTCTTCGGACTGGATATGCAGAAAGACTGGATCCTTCCATCGATCAACTCTGTGAAACTTAACCCGACAGGTGCAAATGTTCCGGTACATGTGGACATTCAGTCGGTGGTGATCAATGGCGAAAAATGGAATCTGGGTGGATATCTGGATATTGGAATCGTGGATACGATGAAGGATCTGATGGTGAATTTTATCGGAGCGGTGGTGTTCTCGATCATCGGAATTCTATATCTGAAGCACCGCGGCAAGGGAAAACTTGCGGCATCACTGATCCCGCAGGTAAGAGACGAGAAGGAGCAGAAGCAATAAAAAGAACCGGATAAGAGTAGATTATGGAAAAGAATATACAGAAGATCAAAATAAAAAACCAATTGGAATTATGGGCATTCTGTGCGGTCTTGGAACTGTGGCAGGAAGCTTTGGTCTGGGCATTGCTGAAGATCATGGCAATAGGAACAAGAAATGATATGGGAGTGGATACCGGAAAAAATCCATATTCCGTATTATACGGT
>ENA-OQDT01000754-OQDT01000754.1-human-gut-metagenome-genome-assembly--contig:-NODE-754-length-20830-cov-5.614404_pt1 | contig 20830 bp, 17 predicted proteins | sample MGYA00242786_ERZ504617 | MGnify/ENA primary metagenome ERZ504617 (study PRJEB26092, sample SAMD00036337) | human gut metagenome | host: Homo sapiens | study: EMG produced TPA metagenomics assembly of...
GAAGCAATTGGAGAAGGGGATGGTATCAAATATTACAGGAACCAATATGCATCGCCTGTATTGTTCCCTGTAAATGATTTCGAAAACTTTGATCTGGATGAACTGAACGATTTCCAGCTGCTGAATCAAATCTGGGCATCCATAAACGGATTGCAAGAGGATATATTTACTCCAAATACCGTTAGCAATACCTCCCACGATGGTGAAAATCAGTTAACTGTCACAGTAGAAAATGCAGGTTCTTTATATTTGCTGATTCCAACCAGATCCTCCTATACTTCTTTTAAAGTAACTGGAGCCAGAAGAGAAAGGGAAATCCGTTATGACGATGCTTCTGAAGTATATTATATTGGAGAATTTGACCGTGGCGAATCTTTAGATATTTCTTTTGCAGCAAAGGACGGAAATTTTGACTTGGACAGTATTTCCTGTTATACAGAAAACAAAGATATCATCTACCAGAATTCACAGCTGGTGAACCAGCAGAATCTTTCAATAGAGGAGAAAAGCAGTTCCCATCTGATAATGTCCTATTCCGGTAAAAGCAGCAATATTGCAACCACAATCCCTTATGACGAAGGATGGACCGTTTATGATAATGGAAAAAAACTGACCATTGAAAGAACTGGAATAACTTTTTGGCCTTCCAATTAGATGACGCAGACGAGCATAATATAGAACTAGTTTACAGACCAACCGGATTCGGTATTGGAAGTAAGATAACCATTTTCTCTATTGTACTGCTGATCTTATTTGAGATTCTGAATTTGAACACTATAAAAAACAGACTTAGGAAAAAGCGTGCATAATGTCATGAGCATGAAAAAAGCGGTCCAGCATAAAGCTGGCCGCTTTTTCATGCAGAGAAATTACTCTGCAAATATTCTCTCTTTCGCACTCTCCACATCAGAAGCTTCGGTCAGTGCTTGGAAGCTCTGCGGGGTTGTATCTTCATTGAACTGCTTGATTATCTGCATCAGGTCATCGCAGCTGTAGGCGTTTTCGTAGATGCCGGTGGCGTAGCTGTACAGTTCGATGTATTCGTCCTCTGTTTTCGCTGTCCAGAGGTTCTGGTACAGACGTACAGCTTCACCGTCTTCCTCTACTGCGTCCGGATTTCCGGTGATCGCGTTGTAGATCATGGCAAATGCCGGGCCTGCCATGGAAGCGTATTTTCCGCGAACATAATCGATTGGTGTATTTCCAAAGGAATCCTTTTCCTGGAACACTTCGAAGTTCTGCTCAGAAAAGCTGTCGATCGCGCCGACCATGATGTTGCTGTCCTGATCTTTTTCCTTATCGGAGATCTTATCCAGATAGGCAGATACATGGAACGCACTCATAAGCGTATCACAGGTGCCTTCCGCAAATGCGGTCTCCAGATTGTCAAGTCCCTCTCCACCCTCGGTATATCCCGGGCAGATCGTAACGTGTAAATTTCCGTCCTTGTCTGTGAGTTCGGTCACTTTATCTGTTGCAGAAAGTTTTTCTGCATCTTCATCAAGTACAAGTCCCGCTTTTTCTTCCAGAGTGTTCAGCATTCCCCAGGTTCTTACCTGATGAAGTCTGTTTCCAGAAGATGCACCGCCTGACATGATCACGATGTTTCTGGCATCTTTATCCAGAAAAAACTCTGTCATGTCGCAGCCGGCCTGATAAACGGTCTCAAGATCCGGTCCGACGCTTCCCATGTACCATGGATTATCTTTGATGACCTCATAGTTCTCATCGCTTACCGTATTGGAACCCAGTGCATAGTAGATTTCCTCTTCTTCACAGGTTTTGATAACGTTTGTAAGCCCATCTGCATATCCGGCAAAAGAAATGATCCCCTCTGCACCTTCTGCTTTGGCTTCTTCAATAAATGCCTTTTCTTCCTCAGAATCTGCAATTTTTCCTGAAAAAATAAATTTTACAGGAAAACCTTCCTGGATGTAATCACGGTAATAGTCCGCAAACATTTCCATCTCCGCAGAGTCCGGATCATATACAACTACACCGATCGTATGAACATCTCCGTCTGAGTAGTCTTCCACATCGGCCCATACAGTGCTCTGAGTGCCGGCAATAAGTGCCGCACTCATCATCAGAGTGAGTATTCTTCTCTTCATCTACTTGCCTCCTTCTGTTTATTTTGTGATATTTTCTACATAAAAGCAGGCAACTTCATGACCCGGTGCAATTTCTTTTAATTCCGGCATTTCTTTTTTGCACTGTTCCGTACAGTGTTCACAGCGGTTCTGGAACGGGCAGCCTACCGGTACATCGAGCGGACTTGGTGCTTCGCTTTCAATGCTTTCAATCTTTTTGGCTGGATCCATATGAACAGAGAACTGTGCTCCGACAAGTGCTTTGGTATATGGATGTTCTGCATTTCCTGAAACATCTTCGCCCGGAATCGTTTCCACGATATGTCCCAGGTACATGACTGCGATCTGATGCGCGAAAGAACGGATCAGCGCCAGGTCATGGCAGATAAAGATCATGCAGATATTTTTTTCTTTCTGCAGACGTACCAGAAGCTCGATGACAGACTCCTGTACGGAAACATCCAGTGCAGAAGTTGCTTCATCACAGACCAGGATCTCCGGTTCCAGAGAAAGTGCTCTTGCGATACTGATCCTCTGACGCTGTCCACCACTCATGTTGTGCGGATAACGGTCTACAAACTCTTCCGGAAGTTCTACCATGCGGAGAAGTTCTCTTGCTTTTGCATCTCTTTCGTTTCTTTTGATCTTTTTGTAGTTCATCAGAGGCTCTGTCAGAATATCCCTGATCTTCATCTTCGGGTTAAAAGATGCCATCGGATCCTGGAAGACCATCTGAAGGTTCTGGCGGTTTTCCCAGGTTTCTTTCTTTGAAAGCCCTGTGATGTTTTTGCCGTGATAAAGAATCTCACCGCTGGTCGGTTTTTCCAGGAAAGTCACCATGCGGACAAATGTAGATTTACCGCATCCACTCTCTCCTACGATCCCGAGAGTCTTTCCTTTATACATGGTCAGGTTGATATCATTGCAGGCAGTCAGGGTTCTTCCGCGGGAAGCAGGGAACTGTTTTACAATATGCTTTGCCTGCATGACGATCTCATGATTTTCAGACATATCGTTTTCCCTCCATTTCCGGAACTGCATCAAGCAGTTTCTTTGTGTAATCGCTGGTCGGGTTATTCAGGACCTCTTCTCTGGTTCCGTGGTCTACCACCTTGCCGTGGTGCATAACGATCAGCTGATCTGCCATATAAGCTGCTACTCCGATATTATGTGTAACAATGATGATCCCTGTTCCGAAATCATCGCGGAGCTCCATCATCTGACGGACGATCTGTGCCTGTGTTGTTACGTCCAGAGCACTTGTCGGCTCATCTGCCAGAAGAAGTTCCGGGTTAAAAGTCATCGCCATAGCAATTCCGACACGCTGGCGCATACCTCCGGATAACTGATACGGATAACTGTTCATGATGTTTTCCGCATCCGGAAGTCTCATTTTGGAAAGCATGGTGACTGCTCTCTGCCAGGCATCTTTTTTTGCCATAGCCTCATGTGTACAAATATATTCTACATATTGGCTGCCAATCTTACGGATCGGGTTCAGGGTTCCGCCACAGTCCTGGAAGATCATTGACATCTTGCTGCCACGGATCTTTCTCCAGTCGCTTTTGGAATTTTTCAGAAGAGATTCCCCGTGAAAGAGGATATCTCCTGAAGTAACCTGTCCCGCTCCGGGGAGAGCCCCCAGAACGGCACGGATCACTGTGGTCTTACCACTTCCGCTCTCACCTACAACACTGATGATCTCACCCTTTTTCATGGAAAGGTTAAAATGCTCGATCGTAGGATCATGATGTCCATACTGTACAGCCAGATCTTTAATTTCCAGCATTCTTACAGTCTCCTTTATTATTCAGCCATCTGCATGTCAGCAGTTACCCAGTAGTAATCCATTGGATACATTACAAGTCCTTCTACGCTTGCTTTGGAGATAAGGAATGTGTTTTCATATCCGAAGAATACAGTAGCTGCATCGTCCATGATCGCCTGCTGGATCTTTACAATCAGTTCTTTTCTTGCATCTGTATCGATTGTTTCTGCCAGCTCATCCAGCCATTTGTCTACATCTTCATTTGCATATCCTGCTGTGTTGTTTGCAGATGTGCTGTACCAGTTCTCACGAAGGTAGTTTTCCGGGTCACCTGTGTTTGCAACGAGTACGTTCCAGATCAGGAGATCGTACTGAGAGGAATCACGGCGGTCAAGAAGTGTCTCGTAAGATACGCAGTCAAGTTTGATGTTGATTCCGATCTCTTTGAGGCTTGCCTGAGCTGCCTGTGCATATACACCGAGTTCTGCACGGCTGTCATAGTATACAAAAGTAAGTTCTACCGGGTTTCCGTCCGGATCTTCTACATATCCGTCACCATCTACATCTTTGTATCCTGCATCTTCAAGAACCTGTTTTGCTCCATCCGGATCGTAAGCGTTCTCATCGTTCAGATCATCATAGCCATAATCCAGTGTCGGCGGTACCGGTGCTTTTCCTGGTGTTGCGCCGCCCTCAAGCAGAACGCTTGTGTAAGTTTCTTTGTCAAGTCCACGAAGAACTGCCTGACGAAGTGCCAGATCTCCGAGTGCTCCGTTCTGGTTCATGAATGCATAAGTAGAACGAAGGGATTCCAGGGACTGGATGTTGTAGTTGTCATTTCCGTCAAATTCAAAAACGTTCTCTGTCTTTAAGTTGTAAGCGACATCGATCTCACCGGACTGAAGAGCCATGGAACGTGTTGTCTGGTCGCCAATGATACGAAGAGTTACGCTGTCATTCGGAACATCTCCATCCCAGTAGTACTCGTTGCGTACAACAACGGTATCACCTGACGGGTCAAAAGACTGGAATGCATACGGTCCTGTACAAACTGGTCCTTCCATTGCGATGTTGGAGTTGTCAATGCTGGTGTCCATGATCAGGAACAGCGGGTCTGCCAGACATCCTGCCATGTTTGCGTTTGCTCTGTTCAGGTTGAATATGATGTTCTGTCCATCAACTTCAATGCTGTCAATATCAAAGAACTCCGGTACACGGTTTGACATTTCGATGGTACGCTCCAGAGATGCTTTTACAAGCTCTGGTGTCATATCGTTACCGTTTGAGAATTTAACGCCCTCACGAATCGTAAATGTCCATGTTTTTCCATCTTCACTGTTGGTCCACTCTGTTGCAAGACATGGTACCATGTTTCCTTCTTCATCAAACCTGGTAAGACCCTGGCCAACGCCGTAACGGGAGATAACCCAGCTGAAGTACTGCTCTGTCGGCTCCAGTGTATCAGCGAAGCTTGTTACACCGATCGTCATTGTTCCTGCTGCAAATACGGATGTTGGAACGAGTGCCATTGTCATGAGAGCTGCAAGTGCTGCTGCACAGACTTTTTTTGCGATTCTGTTTTTCATATATTTTTCTCCTTTATTTTTCGGTAGTTTACGATACCTACGAATTGCTCCGTTACCAAGTAACTTTCGCAATTCTACCCTCTCTTCGCATATCGCGGGATTATCATCCCACTTTTATGCTCATATCGGGGCGGGTTCCAAGATTCTTCATCCACTTATGAGCAAGCTCATGTGGATTCAGCTCTTTTCACCCTGGTATCTGTGTTAGTCCTGTCTCGGGTCAAGAATATCACGGATACTGTCGCCGAGCATGTTAAATACGATTACTACGATTACGATGGCGATACCCGGTGCGATCATAAGCCACGGTGCTTTTGCCATATAAGTTCTTCCTTCATTCAGCATCAGTCCCCATTCCGGTGTCGGTGCCACGGCTCCGAATCCCAGGAAAGAAAGAGATGCAAGTTCAAGCATCATGGTTCCCATATCTGCCGCTGCTGTTACAGTCATGATCGTCAGCATGTTCGGGAGAATATGTTTCCATAAGATTTTGAATGTGCTTGTGCCGTTTACGATCGCGGCTTCCACATACAGATTACGTTTTACTTTCAAAACCATACTTCTTGCCAGACGTGCGTATTTTGTCCAGCTTACCGCTGTGATCGCGATAACTCCGTTACGAAGGCTTGGTCCGAGCATACCTGCAATTGCGATAGCCAGGATCATTCCCGGGAAAGAGATCATCATATCTGCGATTCGCATGATCACCTGATCGATCCAGCCGCCAAAATATCCGGCAATGATTCCAAGGAAAGTACCTACAACAAAAATCGTTGCCACAAGGATCAGGGTAGACACCAGTGAAGTTCTGGTACCATAGATCACACGGGAAAGAAGATCACGTCCGAGTTTATCAGCGCCAAGAGGGTATTCCGCACACGGGGCTTTGAGTGAATCGATCATCACTGCTTCCAGAGGATCCTTCGGTGCGATCCACGGGGCAAAAACTGCCACGCCTACAACAGCGAGAGCCAGAATAAAGAATAAGGTAAACTGTTTGTGAGCCAGGAAAAAATTCTGTTTCTTCAATTTACTTAACCTCCTTTATTCTTGGGTCCAGATAAGTATAGGACAGGTCAACGATGATATTGATGACCATGTACATGATCGCGATCATAAGTACGTATGCCTGTACCATCGGGTAGTCACGACAGGCGATCGCCTTGATCGCCATGCTTCCCATTCCAGGCCAGTTGTAAATGATCTCAACAACTGCTGTTCCTCCGAGCAGAGAGCCGAGGGAAAGACCAAGAAGTGTTACAATAGGAAGCATTGCGTTTGGAAGTACATGTCTCCAGAGGATCACGCTTTCTTTGATCCCTCTCATTCTGGCTCCAATGACATAATCCTGTCTGAGTTCTTCCAGCACTGCGTTTCGTACCTGTCTGGTATATTTTGCAGACATGGAAAGCGCCAGTGTCACAGACGGCAGGATCATTGCCTTGAAATCAGTCGTACCTCCTGCTACGTTGATCCAGCGAAGCTGCACTCCAAAGATGCTCAGAAGAATCAGGCCGATCCAGAAGCTCGGGATAGATACCCCGAAAAACGTGATTCCGCGGATCAGATAATCCGGCCACTTGTTCTGATATACCGCGGAGAGGATTCCGCATGGTATGGAGAACAGGATCATCAGAAGAAGCGCGAAGAGCGACATCTGAAGGGTCGGCCAAAAACATTTCATCAGTTTCTCAGTTACAGGAACTTTAAATGCATATGAAGTTCCCATGTCTCCGGTAAGTACTCCTTTTACCCAGGAACCGTACTGCACCAGAAACGGCTGGTCAAGGCCCAGTTCATGTCTCGTCTGTTCGAGAAGTTCCGGTGTCGGCAGGTTACCACACTCTGTCAGCATGATCTCCGCCGGGTCACCTGGTGAAAGGTAAGTAAGTCCAAATGTAAAGAAACTTACGCCGATCAGAACGATCAGTATCTGCAGAAGCCTTTTTCCAAATTGTTTTTTTGACATTGTTTCTCCTTCCTACATTGTAGAGGTTTTGTTACTGTTTACTTCGTTCACAGTATCAGCGACTTTAACTGGATCAGATTCAATTTTAAAAATGGCAGGGGAAATACACCTTTGAATAAACGCGCAGAAAAAAACATCCGTAAACAACATAATACGGACGTTTGCACACAAAAAAACAATGTTTCCTATCTACCGTAAGAATCATATCTGATCATCCATAAGCAGGTCTCCTGACTTAAGATCTTTGCTCCAAAACTCCTTCCCAGACTGGCGACTGCCACTCCAGTGGATTATGTTTCGCAACTCCCTATCACAGTGACGGGATCGTACCGGAATTCGACCGGTTTCCCTTTTAATCCGTGTATGTAAAATAAAAAATATTTTACTGGAACTTATAGAGGCTGGTTCAAAACCAACAAATGTTATTTGATTTGCTTTTCAAGCATATATTATATTTTGTGTGTTGTCTAGTTTTTTTTTTGCTGGATATTGTATTTTTATTAAAACAATGTTTCATGGAGACTTCCCATGTGCCCGCGATTTACATTGGCATGTAAGAAGATTTTCGTATAAATAAGCGCAGACTTGCACGGTTGCCCCATGAGTCTGCGCTTACTTATGTTGTTGGTTTTTCTGTATAGTTCAGATTTGCACCTGAAACTAATCAATCCTACGTATTCTATTGTTCTACCTGCTTCCGCAGTATCACATACTACGGGCCCGTCAACATCACGCCTTCGACGTGCTCGCGGGAACCCCAGTTCTCGCAAGCTCAAGTTCCCGCGCTTTTCGCGTCAGCGAAACAGCCTTAAACAGTTGACGTCAACCCGTTCCGTCTTGATGCACCAGGCGTGGCCAAAAAGGGGGAGTCTGAGGGGGACAATCGGCCTTCGCAACTATGAGATCGTCCCCCTCAGGGTTTTCTTATTTGCCAAACAGCCGCCCCACTGGGCAGTTCCCATCAGGAATTTCTGAAACGGCTCAGAAATTCCTTCGTCTGTTCTTTCTGTGGATCTTCAAAGATCTGATGGGAAGTTCCCTCTTCCACGATAACTCCATCGCCCATGAAGATCACATGCTTCGCCACATCTCTGGCGAAGGCCATCTCATGTGTGACGATGATCATCGTCAGACCATCTTTGGCAAGGGTTCCCATGACTTCCAGAACCTCTCCGACCATCTGCGGGTCGAGGGCGGATGTCGGCTCGTCAAAGAGCAGGATCTCGGGTTCCATCGCAAGGGCTCTTGCGATCGCTACCCTCTGCTTCTGTCCACCAGAAAGCTGTTTCGGCTTTGCATTGATGTATGGGGCCATGCCGACTTTTTCGAGATACATCATTGCGTTTTTGTGTGCCTCTTCTTTGCTTTTTTTGAGGACTTTTTCCTGTCCGACTGTGCAGTTTTTGAGAACTGTCATATTGTTAAAAAGGTTAAAGTTCTGGAACACCATGCCGACTTTGGAGCGGTACTTCGGAACGTTCACGTGTTTGTCCATGATGTTTGTTCCGTGGTAGCGGATCTCGCCGGATGAAGGTGTCTCCAGAAGGTTCATACAGCGCAGCAGTGTGGATTTACCTGAACCGGAAGGTCCGATGATGCAGGTAACATCTTTCGGTTTTACAGAGAAATCAATGTCTCTCAGGATCTCATGTGTTCCGAAGGATTTTCCCAGGTGCTGCACTTCCAGGATCGTTTCACTCATTCTCTGTTGTCCTTCCTTTCCTTATAAGAATACATACCACTTGTATGTGTCAGGGTATCTGCGGTTGCCAGGTCGTAGTTGTCCGGTCCGTCCATCTTACGCTCGATCACGCGAAGGATCCTGGAACAGGTAAAGGTCATGATAAAGTAAATGACCATGGCAATTGTGAAGGACTCAAAGTATGTATACAGTGCACCTGCCACACCTTTGGTCGTGTAAAAAAGTTCTACCGTACCGATGATGGAAAGTACACAGGTATCTTTGATGTTGATAATCAGGTTGTTGCCGATCTGCGGCATGATGTTACGCAGTGCCTGTGGCAAAATAACATTGATCATGGTCTGTACATGTGTCATGCCGATCGCCTTGGCTCCTTCTGTCTGACCCGGGTCAATGGAAAGGATACCGCCGCGGACAGTCTCTGCCATGTATGCACCTGTGTTGATGGATACGATGAAGATCGCGGCAAACCACATGGACATATTGATATTGAACAGGTATGCACTACCGAAGTAGATAAACATTGCCTGTGCCATCATAGGAGTTCCACGGAAGAACTCCACATAGCAGGCAAGGATAAATTTCACGATTTTGATCAGTACCTTCTTGGCTGTGGAATCGTTTTTGTCTACCGGGATCGTCTGCACGATACCTACGAGAAAACCGATGATGCATCCAAAAAGTGTTCCGACCAGTGCCAGCCACATGCTGACTCCGGCTCCCTTCGCGAAAGAGGGACCATATTGCTGAAGAAGATATATGATTCTTCCTCCAAAACTTTCAGGCAGCATTTTGCTCCTCCTTTATGACTCGCTGGACAGTGGCTGAACTGAGATTGCTTCGTCCATCATATCGTTGAAGTCGTCTTCTGTCATCTCGCTTAAAACTCCGTTGATCGCATCTTTGAGTTCATCGTTTCCTTTCTTGAGGGAGATACCGATGTTGATGTCCTCGTCAGATACTTCGAATTCTCCGTCTGTTCCCGTGAAGTCAAGGAGTTTGAAATCCGGGTAAGCTACGCAGGCAGCTTTTCCTGTAGGCATATCTGTTACGACTGCATCACATTTACCGGATTCCAGAGCTACCAGCATTGCCGGTGCGCTTTCCTGTGCTGGAAGGATGTTTCCGTCCGGGATCTGCGGCAAGCAGGAATCATACCAGATGGTATTCTGCTGGGAAGTAACTGTTGCTCCTTTGAGGTCTTCTACACTTGCTGCGTCTTTATAGTCTCCATCCCCTTTTACCAGAGTGATGATCGATGCATAATAATATGGATCTGTGAAATCAACCATCTGCTGACGTTCTTTGGTGATGGACTGTCCTGCGATAACACAGTCAACCTGTCCGGACTGAACTGCCGGTACGAGGGAATCCCAGTCAAGTTTGACGATCTCAAGGTCGTAGCCAAGTTCGTCTGCGATCTTCTTCGCCATCATAACGTCATAACCATATGCATAGTCGGAACTTCCGGAGATCTGCACTGCTCCGTTGGAATCATCCGGCTGTGTCCAGTTGTATGGAGCGTATCCGCATTCCATTGCAACTTTGAGGGTCTTTTTGTCAGCCGCGCTTACGCTCTGTACGCCAAATACTCCGCATGTCATAGATGCTGCTACGGCTGCTACTGTCAACATTCTCCACATTTTGCTCTTTCTCATTTTCGTTTCCTCCTGAAATATATATTTTTCATCCATATGTCCTTGCGGAACATATCACCGTGTTGAATAAAGCAGATGGGACTGCTTTAAGTAAAAAAAAAGGCGCACGAAAACTATGAAGTGCCCCCGTTGCGCTTTATGACATTTTAATACTTTATCTTTGGAAAGTCAACATTTTTGTTTGCCGGGGGCACCCGGCAGTGGCGCATTTGTAATGCAAGACCGCCCCACAAAACAAAAAAACGGCAGTTTTTACACCACCGTTTTTATGCATACATTTTATGAAAATTATGACGGTCTTCTTACAGAAAGAATAGTCCTATAAGTAGCATCATTACTAATCTTAATACCATCCTGGGAGTTAGACGCATGTACAATCTGTCCATTGCCCATATAGATTGCAACATGTCCACCATAGCAGATCAGGTCGCCTGGCTGTGCATCTGCATAAGAAACCTCAGTTCCCCAGTTCTGCTGCTCGTAGGATGTTCTCGGAAGGCTGTAGCCAAACTGTGCATATACACTCTGTGTAAATCCAGAGCAGTCCGCACCGCTTGTAAGGCTTGTTCCACCCCATACATACGGGTTTCCGACAAACTGCAGTGCATAGTCTACGATAGAAGAGCCAGAACCACTGGATGAGCTGGAAGAACTGGATGAAGTATCTACATCCTCCGGATTTACAGTGTTGTCACTGTCGATCACATTGCCATATTCATCATGTTTTACACCGTCGCTGCTGTCAGATGTGCTCTCGTCATCACTGCTGTCGGTGTTTTCGTCATCAGAAGAGTCTTCACTGTCAGAATCCTCATCCTCTGTGCATCCATCATCTTCTGTATACTCACCATCCTCAGAAATCTCTTCCTGATCTTCTTCATCAGTATTCTCATCATACTGATTTTCCTGATTTTCCTGCTCCTGTGCTGCCTCTTCCTCAGCGGCCTGTCTTGCAGCTTCCTCTGCTGCTGCAGCGGCTTCTGCCTCTGCCTGACGTCTTGCTTCTTCCTCAGCGGCGATACGCTCTGCCTCAAGCTGTTCGATCTCTGCCTGCTGCTGAACGATCAGGTTGGAATACTCTGTTGCCATCTGCTGTGCGTATGCGATCTCATTGTCGCAGTCTGCGGAGTTGGCTTTCTTGGTATCGATCTGTGTCTGAAGGTTTACTGACTCAGATTCGTATTCCTGTTTCATTCCCTCGAGTTCTGCCTTCTCCTGTTTGTACTGGTCACCGAGCTGTGTTACCTGGTCAATGGTGTTGGCATATTTCTCAAGGCTCTGTCTGTCGTATTCATACATCTTCTGTGTGTATTCTGCTTTAGTAAGAAGATCAGAAAGGTTATCAGCATCCATCATCATCTGGAACCATGCAGCATTGCCGCCCTTCTCATAGATGTACTGAATACGTTCTTTCATTGCTTCGTACTGTTTAGCCTTGGCATTCTGTGCTTTCTCAAGTGCTGTCTGGGTATTCTGAATGTCAGTTTCTTTATTGCTGATATCTCCCTCAAGGGTCTGAATGGAAACCATGACATTCACAAGATTTGCATCCAAAGCATCAATTTCGCTCTGTAACTGCTGCTTTGCTGAATAAAGCTGGTCGATCTGTGCGTATGTAGCATCCAATTGTGCGCTGGTAGCTGCCTGTTCCTCTCTCAGCTCGTCTTCTCTTGACGCGCTTACGCTGACAACCTGTGATGCTGTCATCATTAATGCTAACGTCATGCAAACAATTCGTTTCTTCATGTTTTCACCTCATAATCTAAATCAATCTATTTTGTAACATTTTCGAAATATCTTATTGAACTTCTTTTACATATTAACATATCGTTCTCAAGAACGCAAGAGTAAATAATTAAAAAATTTAAAATTTTGTAACATTTAGTAAAGAATACGAAAAAAAGAAGCAGCCTTCTGTAATGAAAACTGCTTCTCTTCACTGTTAATGCTTTATTTTAGCTGTACAGATCTGCAAGTATCTGTGCTGCTGTCTTGTTCTTATATCCATCCGGATCAGAAAGTGTACTGCTGTACCATCTCAGATAATTTCCTCTTCGAATATAGTTTCCACAGGATGGATGATATTCGTATTTCGTATATCCCTTATATCTGGACATATAAGTTTTGGCAAGTGCAACTGCCTGGCTGTCATAATCCCCATCCGGTGTGCAGGTTCCTGCAATCTGGCAGCCTGCCTGTGGTGTGGAATGAACGATCACAGCACTCTTATCTGAACACTGTCCAAGAACGATCCAGGTATGTCCGGAATCATAGCCAATATCTCCTGGCTGCATCTTCCATTTTGTTTGAGAAAGATAATTCTGGTTTACGATCCGTCCCCACTTCAGAGTATTCTGATAATAAGAACCAATATCTCCGGAAACTACGGTATATCCACCGCCTTCTCCAGACTTTGTATGCATAACCTGATAAGATGCCCATCCTACAAATCCAGAACAGTCAAGTCCCTTGATTCTGTTTGCAGTCGTTAAATCCCTGTAATTATTATAGTTGTAACTGCTCGTCTGACTGTTATACCAGGAAACCCAGGTCGGACTTACACCTTTTCTTGTGGAATCTGTCCAGCCGCCGCCCCATACATAAAGGGCCCGACCTACCGGCTGCAGTGCTCCTGCGAGATAATTCTTAAGCGTTCTTGCAGAGGTTGGTGCTGTCGGACCAGAGTTGGAACTGTCAGTATAAGAGCCCGTCATAACTCCGTTTGAGTCAAAAACGTAATATTTGCCGTCAATCAGCTTCGTACCTGTTGTTATCGTGGTTGTGCTTGGATTAATATAATAAGTCTTACCATTTTCCTTTACCCAGCCGGTAGTTACAACTCCTGTTTTTGGATTGAAATAGTAAGTCTTGCCATCAACTGTCTTGAAGCCTTTGTACATGACACCTGTATTCTTTGCAAAGTAGTAGCGTTTGCCGCTGCTGCTGCCAAGCCATCCGGTTGCCATTACATAGGTCTTTCCGCGGAAATAACGGACATTTCCGTTGGCTGCTGTCAGGAATCCGCTCTTGGCTGCACCGGTTGTCCCATCAAAGTAGTAATAATAGGCTCCAATCTTCTTAAGTCCCCTGTACATAATTCCTGTTGATGGGGTAAAATACCACTTCTCGCCCTTGCTGTTCTTCATCCAGCCAGTTGCCATCGTGTAACTGCCTGATGAAAAATATCTCACAACGGTACTTGAAGTTTTGACAAAACCACTGACCGTGTAGCCTGTAGACGGTTTGAAATAATAGTAATTCCCACCAATCTTCTTAAATCCCTTGTACATTGCTCCTGTACGGGAATCGAAGTATCTCATCGATCCCTTGGAACTTCTCTGCCAGCCCTTAAGAAGAACTCCGGTCTTCGTATTCAGAAAGTACTTATTACTTCCAAGTGTCAGCCATCCCTTGACCTTCTTGCCGCTCTTGTAATAGTAAGTTTTGCCGTTTACTGTACGAAATCCTGTCGTTGTTGCAGCCTGAACATCTACCGTCGTTGTATGTACGGCAAATCCTGCTGCAAAAAGCATGAGCCCCAAAAGTATCCCCAAAAGTCCAGCTTTTCTACATACCTTCTTCATATATCGTCCTCTTTCCGAAAAACTTATTGTTACTTTTTTCGTTGCAAATTTTACAATATTATTACAATATCATGTAGGTATTATATCGCAAGATTTATGATACGTCAATACATAAAAAGAGCGGGAAACACTGCCTGATGTCTCACATAAGATATCAGGCATGTGTTTCCCGCTCTGCTGAAATTGATCTTAAAGAAGATGTTTACGAAGTTCTGCTCCGTCCTGTGCGCTTAAGTAAGCCGGTGCAACATCAAAAACTGTCTTGCAGCCTTTCTGTCCTTCCTGGCTCATGCGGTATGCTGCTCTTGCATATGCTGCGATTACGGAAGAAGTGAATTCCGGGTTAGAATCCAGTTTCAGGCTGTATTCGATCACATGACTGTTCTCATCATTCCAGCCTGTTTTGCCGGAACGGATAACAAATCCACCGTGCGGGATCCCGCTGTGATCACGTTTCAGTTCTTCTTCTGTGATGAAGTGTACTGTAGTATCGTACTCATCGAAGTAGTTCGGCATAGTCTTGATCTCGTTCTCGATACGTGCAAGGTCTGCGCCTTCCTCAGCTACTACGAAGCACTCTCTGGTGTGTTTCTGTCTTGTTGTAAGTTCCGGATTTTCTCCGTTTCTTACAGCTTCCAGTGCTGCTTCTACCGGGATGGTGTACTGTTTGCCGTCTTTGACTCCGTCGATCCTGCGGATCGCATCGGAATGTCCCTGGCTTACACCCTTGCCCCAGAATGTATAATCTTTACCGTTGGTAAGGATTGCATTTGCATACAGTCTGTTCAGGGAGAACATTCCCGGGTCCCAGCCCACGGAGATGATTCCTACATGGCCGCTCTCGGAAGCTGCCTTGTCTACGTTTGCAAAATGCTCCGGAACTCTTGCATGAGTGTCAAAACTGTCTACGACATTGAACCACTGTGCATATTTCGGTGTCTGCTCCGGAAGGTCTGTTGCACTTCCTCCGCAGAGGATCAGAACATCGATCTTGTCTTTCATTTTTTCTGCTTCATCTACATGATAAACGCTTGCTGTATCTGTGAGGATTTTTACTGTTGAAGGATCACGGCGTGTAAAAACTGCTACAAGCTCAAGATCCGGATTGTGCTTAACTGCACATTCTACGCCTCGTCCAAGGTTTCCATAACCTAAAATTCCAATACGAATACTCATCTTAAGATTTCCTCCTGTACTTTTCCATTGTACTTCTAAAGTTCCTGCCTGCTCGGTTACAGGAACCTGACCTGCTGCTTTTGCTTTATCACAGCAGTACGATACTATGATAATATCACAACTAAAAAATGTCAATCCGTTGATTTGTATTTTCTTTTATTCATTTAGTAATACTGAATAATTTTCTCAGCAGCAGAATACACCGCCGCCCGGACAGCACAGTCCGCAGAGCATATTTGCGATACAGAGCTTCATACAGTAATCGCTTCCATCCACCGGCATTCCGCCAAAAGGATTCTGCTGTTCCTGATACCAGGTTCCGCCGCCCTCCATTCTCTGAAGGAGCATACGATACTGTACATTATCCGGCTCCAGGTTTACCGCTGTCCGGATATCCTCCAGTGCATTGACATTATTTCCAAATCCCATATTTGCCATCGCAGAAAGGTAATACCACTCTCCGTTCCTCTGCTTCAGGGATGAGAGTACATTCATTGCCTCCTGGAAATGACGGTTCTGGATATAATTGGCAGCCGCCTGTCTGCGGATTGCCTCCTCATCCTGGTAAGTGCTGTTCTGACGGCCTGTAAATCCACCGTAGTAGCCGCCTGCATTTCCATAAGAGGAGCCGTATTCCTTTTCTTTCATGATCTGTTCATAAGCCTGCTGGACTTCCTTGAACTTCTCTTCCGCCTGTTCTTTGTTTGGATTATTGATATTTGCATCCGGATGATATTTCCTGCTCAGTTTCCGGTATGCCTTTTTGATTTCTTCATCGGATGCATCCCTGGAAACGCCAAGGACACTGTATGGATCAAACATTTTCTTTCTCCTGCTCTTTCTTCCTCTTACCGGACACTGCTTCAAATCTGCACCAGACTCCGGAATACAGAATATTCCGCAGTATATCGGTATATTTAATAATAGGAAGTTTTTCAAATTCCCGGCAGACCTCTGCTATCATCATGATCAGCATCTGCCGTACCTGTTCATCGAACCCTTCCATTATATAACTTCTGGAAAAAGGATTGTAATTTCCTTTTTTGATATCTTCCTCTACATCATCATAGGCATCCATGAGATAAATAAATTTACCCAGGAAAAAACCCATCCGGCGCAGTGTCGGTTCCCACAGATCTGCCCGATACGCAAAGATCTCCTCCATGATCTTCCCGAAACATCCGGAAATGCAATCGATATTCTCTTCCCCCGCCTTCTCCATCTCAGAAAGTTCATTCAGAAGTGAAACGATCGTGTCGACTTTCTTACGCCACCGCTCTTCTGCATGCTTCTCTTTGCCCCGAAGGAGGTTCCCGTACAAAAGACTCAGAAGCTTCTTCTCGTCTTTCCAGTCATCCTCACATTTATAGTATGCAAGGAAAAACATTCATATCTGCGGCATACTCTGTGATCGCAATTTTTGCGGACCGGCTGTTTCCGTACAGGGTGGATGATGCATCTCGTCGTTCCCTTCCTTGTCGGCGGCTCATAGAGCCCGCTCAGGAGAAGGATCACAAACGTCATATCATATGTCAGGGAAATCTGTCCTGTCACTCCATAGCGATCCCGCAGTTCTCTGCAGAGACCACAGTAAAAAGAACGATACAGGTCAAAATCCTTGAATTTAATCTCCGGTTTATTCATTACCACATAACCAAACATAAGACCTCCGGCTGTATTCTGATCTCAGATCGTATTCAGCTTTTTTGATAAATTTCGTGTGGCATTTCGGACAGTCGATCTCTATCTTGCCTTTTCCTCTCGGAATACGGATCTTCTGTTTGCAGTTCGGACAGGAATAAATGTGATATTCCTTTCTCTGCTGCATGATGTTTTTCTCACGGTTGAATTTCTGTCTTATGCCGGATGTAATGGACAGATATTTCTGGTTTTCGGCATAACGCTTCTGTATATCTCTGGAAAGCATTCTGTAATAAGTATAAAGGATCGCAAGAAGGCCAATGGTATCAAACGCCGCGCCGACTCTGTTCCGGATAAACATGGACAGAATGATCATCACAAATGCAACGCCCATCGTAAATCTTGCAAATGCGTCTACTCCATAGCGTCCTTCCATAAACTTGATAAACTTTTCTCTCATGCAAGTCCTTCTTTCTTTAATGAAATGATGTCACTATTATTATGTAAGATTATTTTTATCTGTCACTGCACACCTGGAACACATAAAACTTCAGATAATAAGATTCATCTGAAGACCACAGGATCGGATGATCCGGTGCCTGGGTTCTGTATTCTACCTGGCGCAGTCTCTTGTGTGCATTTCGTGCGGCCTGTCCGATCGTCTTGGTAAAGAGTTCATAATCCATAAAATGAGAACAGGAACAGGTTGCAAGGAATCCTCCATCCCTGACAAGCTTCATACCACGCAGGTTGATCTCTCTGTAACCCTTGACTGCATTCTTGATAGAGCTTCGTGACTTGGTAAACGCCGGCGGATCGAGGATCACAACGTCATATTTCTCGCCCTCTTCTTCCAGTCTCGGAAGCAGTTCAAAAACATCCTCACAGATAAATTTAACTCTGCCGTCCAGTCCGTTCAGCTTCGCATTCTCCTGTGCCTGATGAACAGCAAGCTCAGAAGCATCCACGCCGGTAACTTCTCTTGCTCCTGCAATTCCCGCATTCAGTGCAAAAGAACCTGTATGTGTAAAGCAGTCCAGGACTCTCGCATCCTTGCAGAGTTTCTGGATCGCAAGACGGTTGTATTTCTGATCCAGGAAAAATCCTGTCTTCTGTCCGTCCTTGACATCGACCTGATATTTCACTCCATTTTCGACAATCTCAACAAGAGTCGGGAACTCCGGTCCGATGAAGCCCTTGTGAAGTTCCATTCCTTCCTGCTTGCGGACTTTGGCATCACTTCTCTCGTAGATTCCACGGATGTTGATTCCGTCCTCTGCAAGAACTTTCCTGATAAGTTCGAGGATCATTTCTTTCCAGCGGTCGATTCCAAGTGCAAGGGACTGTACGACCAGAACATCCTCAAATTTGTCAACTGTCAGACCTGGCAGGAAATCTGCCTCGCCAAAGATCAGGCGGCAGCTTGAAGTATCTGTTACCTTTTTGCGGTATTCCCAGGCATCTCTTACTCTTTTTTCAAAAAAGTCCTCGTCTATATGCTGATTCTCATCTCTGGAAAGCAGACGTACCGTGATCTTGGAATTGGTGTTGATAAATCCTCTTCCAAGCGGATATCCGTCAAAATCATGTACCAGCACGATATCTCCATTTACAAAGCTTCCCATAATACTGGCGATCTCGTTGTCAAAGACCCACATGCCACCGGATTTGAGAAGTCTTCCCTCTCCTTTTTTCAGTGTAACCACTGCAAGACTCATATTATTTCCCCTTTCGGCTATATATTCCCCATCAATTAGTTAGCAAGTTGTTACTGTCCACAGTAACAACAAGATTTCTCTCTATTCTATCACAGATGCTTTTAGATTTCCAGTTTTTCGCAGGGCTCACAAAAAAATCACAGTTTTGCAGTTCTCAAAAAAGCTGCAAAAAGCCGCAGCTTCCTGGTTATTCAGAAAAGCTGCGGCCTGAGGGCTTTGCCTAATGATTAGTACTCTTCGTTGTAGGATTCTTAGTCATAAGACTCCTCATCATAAGAAGTCTCATCTGTAGATTCCTGCTGAGCAGAAGTGTCTGTACTCTCACCATAAAGCTGTTCAAAGAACTTCATGGTATCATTGTACAGAGTCTGTCTGTCTTCTGCGGACTGAGCTGCAAGGATATCGTCTGTTGCCGGCTCGGTCTCAATGCTGAAAATCTTCTTCATGTCATTGTTGACCATATTGAGCTGACTGGATACATAGATATCTGTTTCTGATGCTGTATAAGTTGCTCCGCCATCCTTGAGAACATTCAGATATGCCTCAAGAACTTTCTTTGTAAGTTTGGAAGCGGTGTCTGTATCAAGAGTCACGGTCGGCTGCACTGCATTTGGCATTACAGTATTGAGAACTGCGATATCTCCATTGTATTCTCCCTCGCAGAACTGTTCTGCCTGGTCAAACTGTGCCTTTGAAGCATCATCGAGGGAATCTGTATTTAAAGTATCCTCTGTGGAAGCGTCTGTTTCGTATGTCTCATCACCGGTTGCTTCCGGAATTCCTGTACCATCATCGGAACTGCTGTCAGATTCATCTGTACTGGTGTCTGTAGAATCTGTTCCTTCCGGAGTTTCTGTAATTTCTTCGTAATTGTCCTGTGTTCCGTCTTCAGTTGCCTCCGGGATTCCCATGCCATCATCCTCAGAGCCGTCGTCCGGTTCCAGAACGTCATTCATGCCTGTATCCTCTGCAACGCTGGCATCCTCGGTGTAAGATTCCTTGGCGCCATCAAGAACATCGCTGTCTACGTCCTCGGTGATATCTTCGCCGTCACTGGAATCTTCATCTACAAGATCTTCTTCGCCATCGGAAGAGGAATCATCGGAAGAACTGTCGTTATTCATAGTCTTGTCGAGGTTCTTCTGGATGCTTTCCAGAGTCTGCTTCATTTCCTGAATGTCGTAATTCTGCTGTACGATTTCCTGAAGAAGTGCTGTGATCGTATTCAATTCATCGGAGCTCAGAGATACGTTGTTCTGGATTGCAATGTTGTTGACGATGTTGTAGATCTCGTCTGCGTTCTGAACATTGTCACCGATGATCTGCAGTTTCGCCTGGTTGATGATGTTGGTAGCATTATCGCCGCCGACCTGCTGTGCAACATCTCCGGTAACTACGACTTCCTTGGTAGCAAGGTCTTTCTTGGTGGAATCAAGCTGCTTGCCGCTGGCTGTCTCGTAAGCCATCATGACACCGGTAAGTGCTCCTGTTCCGGAAACTTCATACGGGCAGGCTGCAACTGCCTCGCAGTTGGAAACACCTGCTGTGGAAAGTGCATTTGCAAGCATGTTGCAGGTTACGTAGTTGAGGTTTGCAGTACGAACCTTGATGCCGCCGGACTGGGTTGGTTTCACATAGGCGCAGCTTAAAGTTCTTGTACCGATCTGTGCGCTTGAAATATATTTTCCCAGATAATTGCGCTCATCCTGGTTATTAACTGTGATGATCTGTACCTGGCTTGCATCTGCCTTAAAATATTTCATCATGGTATTCTTCTGTTCATCTGTAAGGTCTGCACCAAGTGTTACTACTTTGGATGCATCTGCCATTGCCGGGATCGGGTTACTGAGTGCAAGGCACATGCTGCACAGTGCGGCTACGATCATACTTCTTTTTTTCATAATCTCATCCTCCATTATGATATGATGCGGCAGTCTC